>Ga0181578_10004698_pt1 | contig 12092 bp, 8 predicted proteins | sample 071ome_21_FD_148659 | JGI IMG/M metagenome (GOLD analysis project Ga0181578, IMG submission 148659) | Coastal salt marsh microbial communities from the Groves Creek Marsh, Skidaway Island, Georgia - 071401CT metaG (spades assembly) | ecosystem: Environmental > Aquatic > Marine > Intertidal zone... | reverse complement strand
AGTAGTCATCCCCTAGGTTAGAGACATGCACTAATCCGTCGATGGGCATACCCTTCAATGTAACAAAGACGCCAAAAGGCGTAACGCTTGAGATAACACCTTCAAAACTCTCACCCAGGCGATGATGCATAAATTCTGCTTTCAGGCTGGCCATGATCGCGCGCTCAATCTCTTCGGCCATGCGTTCCGTTTTCGAACAATGGGCAGCAATGCCTTCGAGCATTGCCGCGCCGGACCCGAAAGACTCTCCTCCGCCCAGTCCTAGACGGGATTTCAGCAAACGGTGCACCACCAGATCTGGGTATCGCCGGATGGGCGACGTGAAATGCGTATAAACAGCAAAGCCAAGAGCAAAATGACCGTGCGATTGGGCGGTGTAGCGCGCTTGCGACATACAACGCAGAATCAGCATCTCGACCCCCCGGTACCCATCCCCTTTTTTACGCAGCGCTCGAAGGCATGCCGATAGATCAGCGCCCGCTGGCGACTTCCCACCGCCAAGAGGCACGCCGAAAAGACTGAGAATTCGGCGAAGTCCGGCGATATCTTGCGCATCCGGAGCGTCGTGAACGCGGTAGATCCCCGGCGCCTCGGGCTCCTTGTCTAATAACTCAGCTGCGCATACATTAGCAGCGAGCATTGCCTCCTCTACAATTTGTGTAGAACGCCCCCTGGGTTCGCTCCAGCAGTTATCAATCCATCCGTCTTCTCGATAGCGGATCTTGGCCTCCGGGAACTCAAAATCGACGCTGCCCTCGCGTTGTCGTTTTGCAAGAAGTAGCTCGGCAACCTGAGCCAGGGCCTCAAGATTTGTCAGAACCTCTGGCGGACCGTCTTCGGTTTCCTCATGATCCTCTGAAAGAAACTGAGTCACTTGCGGGTAGGTCAGTCGGGCGGCTGAGCGGATTGTCGCCTCGACAAACTCGCTCGAAAGAATATCGCCCATGGGGCTGATTTCCATCCGACAGACAAAGGCAAATCGATCTTCGTTCGGGCGCAGGGAGCAAAGATCATTAGACAGACGCTCTGGAAGCATCGGAAACACACTATTCGCGAGATAGAAGGAATTTCCCCGATCTCTCGCGTCGAGGTCTAGCGCGCTTTCCGCCTCAACCCAATATGAAACGTCTGCAATTGCCACATCGAGACGGAACCGGTCATTTTTGAATTCGCAATAAAGCGCGTCGTCAAAATCCTTCGCTGTTTCGCCATCAATCGTGACGAACGGTGTCCCCGTCATATCCAGTCGATGTGTTCCTTGTCCTTGGCTAAGTTTCCGCTCGAGCGCGTCGACCCGCGCAGGATCGAGGACGCAAGGGACGGTTGACAGCCCCTGCTGCTGAGCGAGACGCTCGATCAGGAGTGTCACCGCTCCGGCGTCCTGCAGGCGCCGGGTGATCCGCCCAAGCATTTGTTGCTGGTAAAAGGGGTGCGACAGTCGTTTCACCAAGACCATTTCGTTCGCCCTGGCGCCAAGCGTGTCTTTTTGATCGATGAACAGATCCCCCGACTCATACCGCTCTTCAGGCCGTACCCATCCACCTCCCGTGCTTCCCTCAAAACGCCCAAGGACCTGCTCTTCCGACGGCACCAACACGGCCAACACGACGATTCCAGAGTTAGCGCGCCCTCGCCCGCGGCGCAATGTACACAACACGCGATCTCCAGGGAGGATGCGACGCGCCTGACGCGAAGCCAGAGCGTACTCCTCATGGGAATCTGCCTTCATCACCAGCTTTCCTCTCGCCGCTCGCGAAATGACTCCCACGCGCAATGTGGCATTTTCATCAATTGAGTAATGGTCCGCGCTTACTTCGAGAACGATTCCCGATTTCACGAGGTGCGATAAACCATTCAGCCAGTCGGAGGCTGTCTTTTCTTCAATACCGATAGAGCGCCAGAGCGTCTCGCGAGAGAGCGTACCGGCGTTCATGAGCGCGGTGATAATGCGGCCCCTCCGCTGCGCCGACTCGGGGAGAATGGAAAGATTGCGTGAGGTCACCAATGGATCATACCCGACCATTGAAGCTCTAATTGATTGACAACATGGACCCCAGTGGGTAATGTTCGCGACCTCAAACTACTCAGTGACACGCGCACCAAATCCTTGGTGCGGACAATCCTTTGCCGAGGTGGCGGAACTGGTAGACGCGCTAGCTTCAGGTGCTAGTGGGGGTAACCCCGTGGAGGTTCAAGTCCTCTCCTCGGTACCATTTCCGGACTTCAAAACAATCTGGTTTCGGCCACGTGCTTTAGCCTCATAAAGCCCCTCGTCCGCAATACGCATGAGCGTTACTGCATCGGTCGCACCGTCCGAGTATTCAGCGGCCCCAAAACTCGCGGTCACCGCCAAGGAGTGATCCGCCACCTGCACCGATAAGCTCTCGACAGCGTGCCGCAACCGCTCCAGGAAGCTTGCGCTGCCCCCAGCGTTGGTATCCCTCAATAACAACGCAAACTCTTCACCGCCGTAACGCGCTATCACATCGGTATCACGAACGGATTTACTGAGGCAGCGTCCGATCTCCGCCAGTACCGCATCGCCCGCTAGGTGACCGTAGACATCATTAATTTGTTTGAAGTGATCAAGGTCAATAATGCAGACAACAAAAGGACTCTTTTGGCGTTGAAATAGCGCGATCCATTCATCGAGCGTTTGATCAAAAACACGCCTATTCTTTAGCCCCGTGAGCGGGTCATGCGTAGCCAAACGCTCCAGTTCTCGCTGCGCTTCTTCTCGCTCCCTTACTTCTCGCGCCAAATTCTGGTTCAGATCAGCGAGGGTTTTGGACTGTCGGGTTTCGGCTATTGTTCTTCCGGTCAATGTCAGCATAAATGCGCAAAATACGGCGAGCAACAGCAACCCCCCCTTCAAAACGATCCACGGGATGAGGGACCGCTCCCCAGAGAAAAACCCCGCCTCGGGCCAGATTTCCAAGCGCCAAACTCGGCCACCGATATCCAGCCGTTGGGAGGAGATAAGCGTCGCAGTTGGCGCTGGCCGCGGAAATGCTGCGACAGCGGCGCCCTGACCGCGGCCATCGACACCGAAAGCGGCGAGAGGATGAACCTGGCCTTCGTCTGAGACATCATAGAGATGAGTAATCGTGTTTTTGATTTCGAGCCCCTGTTGGGCTGAGCGGATTAAGTCACCGATCCGAAAGACACCGACCGCAAAACCTGCGAGTTGTGTTCGACGCTGCTCGATGGATTCCGGAATGACCTGAGTCCGATATACCGGTAGAAAGACAAGAATCCCCGCCTGCGACTCCGTTTCCTGAACGAGCGTTATGGGTGCGGTCGCCACCGGACGACCTCCATCACGAGCCTCATCCATGGCCATTCGTCTGGCGGGATTCGAATAAACGTCAAACCCGAGCGCCGCCTTGTTCTCTTCATGAGGCTCGATAAATTGCACGACGACATACTTGTCTCGAGGCCCTGCCTGCACAAGCTCTCCCGTGTTTGACCGCTCTTGAAAGGAGAAGTTCAGGTAACCCCTCGCGCGCATAGCCTCCTCCATAACGCCTCGCTGGTCTGCCATGACCACGGGGTTAAAAGACAACGCTTGAACACCGGAAAGTCTTGATAGATTCTGGGACACAAACTGCCTGAATCGACTTGAAGTCATCTCCCCCGGGCCGCCCCATAGTGCGGTCGTGCCAATAAATCCTCTGATGCCGTAGAGGTTTTCCATGTATGTCGCCCATTGCTTATCGAGCGACTCTGCAATGACTTGCACGCGAGCATGGAACGACTCTTCAAGGTCTTGCTCCTCTTGACTTTCGGCCCAGAAAAAAATGGTCGTCACCGCAATTAATGCGCCTACCAAAGGCGCCATAATGCGCCATCGCCTCCAGCCCCAGCTTTCGACCGGAGACCCCCTTAGGGCAAACAAGACCGGTACAAACACGATCACCCCAATGCTGTTTCCAACCCACCAGTTGAGCCAATAAAAACCAATCTCGTCCGCGGTAATGACGTTCGCGGCAAAAAGACCAGTAACGCCCACACTAGCCCCCACCGTCGAGACCAGAAAGCCTGTAACCAAGACAAAACGAACGATACTGAAGGGTGTTATGAGCTCAAACGGCAACCCGTCTAACTTGACCGAGGCGAACCGTCCCAACAGGGCCTGAAGGGAGGCCCCAGTCGCTATAGTCGCGGGAAGCAATAAGTGGGAAAAATCAAAGGCGCCGACTGCACCGGCTTTCGGCAGCCACAGGCTGGCGGCGAAGGCGCCAATAAAGACCCCGGGCCATAGCCGATAACTAAAGAGCATCAGACCCGCAAGTGCGATCCCGGCCCCGGGCGAAACCGCGGCAGCGTAGCCCGGGGGTAGCGTTAGGGGCGCTGCCAACTTTGCGGCTAGAAAATAAAGGGCGGCGAGAACCAGAGCTGCGCGAGCAGTTCTAAAGGTCGAAAGTTGGCGAGTCACGACGATAGGCTACCACGGGTCAGGCGGGAGTCATCTCCGGGTAAACCCTAGGCCAACAGCGAGGCACGCCGAACCGCAATAAATGGTGCTCGGACGAGTCTTGGGACGGCAAACCCGCATCGAAAGGCCGAATTATGCGCCCGCCGATGGGGATCAGATAATCTTTCTGCGCAGAATCTTTATCAGCGGACGGCCAATGGATGCAGTTTACGCCGACCCGAAGGGGTGCCTCAGAACGAGTGTTTCATCCCGATCTGCACCGGTCGAGAGGATATCCACAGGGACATCCAACAGAGCTTCTAGTCGTTCTACATATTTTCGAGCCGCGGCAGGAAGATCGTCGAGAGAGCGACTGGCACGAGTGCTGTCCGACCAACCGTCCATCGTTTCGTAAACCGGCTCACAGGCCGCCAGACCCTCAGAATCCCAAGGCGGGGTGTCTATGAGGTCCCCATTCAGGGAATACCCGGTGCAGATTTTGACTTCGGGAAGCCCGTCGAGCACGTCGAGCTTTGTGACACACAGGGAGTTGACGCTATTCAGCCAGCACGCCCTCCGGGCCAGCACCGCGTCAAACCAGCCGCAACGCCGCGGGCGTCCCGTGGTAGCCCCAAACTCGTGCCCTTTTTCTGCCAAATGTGCGCCGCTTTGGTCAAACAGTTCGGTGGGGAACGGTCCGGAACCCACACGGGTTGTATAGGCCTTGACGATGCCCATTACGGTATCAAACATGAGCGGGCCGGCACCACTGCCGCTCGCTGCCGCTCCCGCGGTGGTATTTGAAGAGGTGACAAAGGGATACGTTCCTTGATCAATATCCAACAACGTTCCCTGGGCGCCCTCAAAGAGAATGTTCTCGCCGACAAGCTGCGATAAGGCTTGCGAGACGTCACCGATCATCGGAGCCAACTCGGAGGCCCATCGCTCCACCATCACCGCGACAGAATCCAAATCGATCGCTTTAGCCCCAAAACGCTCAGTCAGCAGAAAGTTATGGTACTCCAATAGGGCTGAAACCTTCTCCATACAACTGCTCCGGTTAAGGAGATCGCCAACACGGACACCTCGTCTCGCGACTTTGTCTTCGTACGCAGGGCCAATCCCTCTGCCCGTAGTACCAATCGCGTTATTCCCCCGAGCGCGCTCTCGCGCCTGATCCAGTTCCACATGGCTAGGCAGAATGAGCGGGCAGGCTGGGCTGATGGTCAATCGTTGCCGCGCATCAACCCCGGCTTCGCTTAAAGTCTCTAACTCAGCAATCAACGCGTCCGGCGCAACCACGACGCCGTTCCCGATCAGGCATTGAACGCCGGGGCGAAGGATCCCCGACGGCACCAGATGAAGAACCGTTTTCTTGCCGTCGATGACCAGCGTATGGCCAGCGTTATGCCCTCCTTGGAAACGTACGACCGCCCGACATTGTGCGGTAAGAAGGTCGACGATTTTTCCTTTACCCTCATCCCCCCATTGGATACCAAGCACAACGACATTCCTGGACATAGGCTTACTTTCGTTCTCTCTCAGCAGATAAATGGGAGACGCTAGCTTTAGAGGAACTCAGAACCGCGAGTGTCCACCCTTACTAGAGCGTCACGACCGAACTATGGTTAGAAGCGCGAGGCCGATCACCACTGCGGCCACCCCCGCGATCCTTAACTGCCGATCATCAAAAAACGCGAGGGCTGCGACCAGGCGCCTGAACCGCCCCGGGCTGACGAAAGGAATAATCCCTTCAATGACCAGCACCAGAGCCAGCGCGGCGAAAAGGTCCTGCCAATCCACCGCTCGATTTTAATCGACTGGCCCTGGAGATGCCTGCTTAAAGTAACGGAAGAACTCCGAATCGGGCTCAATAACGAGAAGGTTGTCCGGGCTTGCAAAGGTGGCGCGGTAGGCGTTCAAACTGCGGTACATCCGATAGAACTCACGGTCACGATCAAACGCATCTGCATAAATTCCTGTTGCCTCGGCATCGCCTTGACCCTTGACCTGCTGCGCCTTCTCCCTAGCCTCAGCGAGGATAATGGCCCGTTGACGATCAGCATCCGCCCGAATTATCTCGGCTGCCTCAGCACCACGGGCGCGGAGGTCTTTCGCGACGCGGGATCGCTCCGCCTCCATTCTCTGGTAGACCCGCTCGCTAATACCGGGATCGAGATCCACCCGCTTTAACCGGACGTCGAGCACTTCAATTCCGAGCGAGGCGACTTCAGTATTCATAGCCTCGCGCACCACGTCCATAATTTCAACGCGGTCCCCTGATATCACCTGCTGCACCGAGCGATTACCGAATTCACTACGCAGTGCATCGTTCACACGCTGAGCGAGTCGGTTTCGCGCATTAGCTGCCAGACCCCCCAGTCGTGTGTAGTAACGTGCCGCGTCGGTAATTCGCCACTTGACGAAAGAATCCACCACGAGATTCTTTTTCTCACGCGTCAGGTATAACTCGGGATCGGAATCCATGGTCTGCACGCGAGCGTCAAAATACCGGACGTTATTAATCAAGGGCGCCTTAAAATGCAGGCCGGGACTATCGTTCGATCTGACGATTTCACCGAACTGGAAGATGATCGCCTTCTCGCGCTGATCTACGAGGTACACAGAAGACAAGCCAAGCGTCACGGCAATCACCAAGACGACAATAGAAATCAATGCTTTACCGCTCATTGGGTCAAACTCCTTAGTCGACTGGAGCGTTCTTCGCGCGACCCTGATCCTGACTCATTCAGAACCTCTACGCTCGAGAGGTCGCTCTCACTGCCGGGCATCCTCGCGCTGCCCGCTGAATTTCCGCGATTTTTAATGAGCTGATCGAGTGGGAGGTACATGACGTTATTACTGTTACCGCTTTGGTCGATCATCAGCTTCGTCGAATTGCCGTACACCGATTCGAGCGCATCGAGATACAGGCGATCGCGAGTAACCTCAGGCGCTTTGGCGTATTCGTCCAACACCTGTAAAAAACGTGAGGCTTCACCGCGGGCCGCTGCGACCACGCTAGCCTGATAAGCCGCCGCCTCCTGCTCTAATCGCGCGGCAGCGCCCCTCGCACGCGGGATAATGTCATTCTGATAAGCCTGCGCCTCGTTCTTGAAACGCTCCTCATCCTCTCGCGCCTTAACTGCATCATCAAACGCCGCTTTCACTTCCGCAGGGGGCTGCGCGTTCTGCATCTCTACAGCCTTGATGTTAATGCCGGTGTCATAGCGATCCAAAATATCCTGCAGCAAGGTTTTTGTCTCTTGCGCGATCTCGGCACGTCCGCCGGTGATTGCAAAATCCATCGTATTTCGCCCAACGATTTCACGCACCGCGCTCTCGGTCGCGCCTCGAACAACAGAATCATTGGCCTCGGCCACGTTGAACAGAAGCTCGCGGGGGTCCTTGATGTCGTACTGCACGGCAAAGTGGATGTCGATGATGTTCTCGTCAGCCGTTAACATCAGGGCTTCTCGCGGCACCCCTGCCACCTGACTTGATCTGGCGTTCGTCCGGTATCCGACCTCTACGGTCCGGATTTGCTGTACGTTCACCACATCCACCGATTCGATCGGATACGGCATGTGCCAACGAAGCCCGGCTTCTTTTACCGTTTTATAGGCGCCAAAACGCAGCTCGACTGCCTGCTGACCCTGTTCTACGACATAAAACCCCGTAGCGAACCATAACCCGATCACAATCACGACGATCGGACCCACGGCCTTCGAACTCAGACTGGGCATCTTGCCGCCGCCACGTCGTCCGCCAGAGCCGCGACCGCCAAACAGGCCGCTGAATTTCTTCTGAATATCCTTCAGGACTTCATCTAAGTCAGGGGGTTGATTCTGGCCATTTCCCTGGCCCCACGGGTCCTTGTCATCTGAACCGGGCTGATTCCACGGCATTGAGTACTTACCTCTCCATTGAATTCACAGCAACTAAGGAAACTTCTTCGAAATCTCCTTTATCTTCCTCAGATTTTATCACGTCCACCGGGTTCTTCTTGTTTAAGCTTCCTTCACGGTCTCCCAAATGACTTCCACCGATTTCATCGGCAGCCCAGAAACGGGGCTCAAAGTCCGGATGCTGCTCGATTCGACCAATAGTCGCTCCGTCGGCACGGCATCGTATAACCAGCACATCATTTGACCCCGACGCCTCATCGAGTACATGGCAAACACTGAAGATAAACGCGCGAAGTCGACCGAGCATTGCGGGTAAGAAAATGGTGACCTCTCGGCTTGTCTGCGTCAGTACGAGCGACAGCTCTCGGAGGAGCGCCGAAACCCCGTCTCCGGTAGCGGCGGAGACTCGAACCGTTCTCTCACCACATATAGCATCCCGGACCAGGCCAAAAGGCCTTCCACTGAGATCCACTTTGTTCCGGACAAAAAGACAGGGAATGTCCCCGGCATTGATCTCGGTGAGTACTGAATCCACGTGTGTCTCCCGCTCGCGGACGTCAGGATCATTGTCGTCTGAGACCCGAAGCAACAAGTCGGCTTCCGACACTTCCTCCAGGGTTGACATAAATGCCTCGACCAGCGAGTGAGGCAATCCGCTAATAAAGCCGACGGTGTCCGATAGGATCACCGGCCCGAAGCCTGGCACCTCCAGTCGACGCATTGTCGGATCTAGGGTCGCGAATAACTGGTCGGCCGCAAAGACCGCCTCTCCCGCGAGCTGGTTAAACAGTGAGGATTTTCCAGCGTTGGTATAGCCCACAATCGCTACGGTAGGCACTCGTGCCCGGGCCCTCCGCTGCCGTCGCACGGTGCGTTGCGATCTTACTTTCTCGAGCCGGCGCTGTAGATGGCGGAGTCGAATACCCAGGAGTCGTCGATCCGTCTCAAGTTGCGTTTCCCCAGGGCCCCTTAGGCCAATTCCACCGCGCTGGCGCTCCAAGTGAGACCAGCCTCGGACAAGCCGCGTGGATAGATGCTTCAACTGCGCGAGTTCCACCTGCAACTTTCCCTCGCTGGTCCGCGCTCGAAGCGCAAAAATATCCAGGATTAACCGCGTACGATCAATCACGCGGCATTTCACGATGCTTTCTAGATTACGCTCCTGAATCGGGGAAATCGACTGATTAAAAATAACCAGGTCAACGTTTTCGCTTTTGACCCGTTCGGCGATTTCAGCGGCCTTACCGGCTCCAACGTATCGTCCCGCATCGGGATACCCACGTGTCGCGCCGATCCAGCCGACCACCTCGGCTCCTGCCGATACGGCGAGGCCGTGAAGCTCTTCGACGTCCGAGTCGACTACTCTGCCGCGAGCCCTCTGATGCACGAGAAGTGCACGCTCGACCGTGCGGGCCGTAGACAGCGACTCAGTCAATGCGCTCCGCGCTTTGAATGCACTTATCTTTCAAAAGAGACCCCGCACAAGTTACGACTCCCGCTAAATTTGAAAGGTTTTCAAAGGTGTCCAGCAAACACCTTTCATGCGGGCGCGTTTGCCGATTCGTCGGCGCGTGAGGAGTCCGATGCGTCGTCAATCTGCGTCTCGGCCTCGTCGCTGCTATACGGTACGCGAACCGGTCGGGTTGGGACGATCGTAGAGATCGCATGCTTATAAATTAATTGACTAACGCTATTTCGAAGAAGTACCACGAATGGATCAAAGGATTCGACCTGACCCTGCAACTTAATTCCATTCACCAGATAGATCGCGACTGGAATCCGCTCTCTGCGAAGAATATTTAGGAAAGGATCCTGAAGCGCCGCTGCGCGCTGTTGGTTCATGGCTGTTCCTCCTTGTCCTGAATTGGCTGCCCCTCTAACGGAGGCATGCTGCCTGTAGCCCTTCGCTCTGTCAGCCGAGAGCGAATGCAACCCGCAAGGTTAAGAGGATTGCAGACCCAAACCTGTTCAGGAGATCAATTTTTTCGTTGTAATAATCTAATTGGCCGACCCCGTAAATTTAAGTCCCGTTTTTTAAGATTTCAAGCCCAGCTTTTATACCGATTTATGCCAATGCACACGAGCGCGTGTTCGCTCTTGCCCAAGTCGTCACATAGTGCAGAACATGATCAGCAGTCGATGGGTTGGTCCCATCAACCCAGAGGACTCCCCTTTCGTTCCGTAACCAGGTGAGCTGTCGCTTGGCCAGACGACGTGTACTGGTCAGGACGTCCTCTCGCATCTGTGCGAACCCAACCTCGTTTTCTAGATATGCCCAGATCTGTTGATAACCCACGCTTCGCATCGCAGGGCTTTCCCGAGCATCTGGGTATTGGCTTCTCAGGTCGCGAACCTCGTCAACAAAACCTAAATTCAACATGTCCGTAAGCCGGGTTTCGATGCGCCGATGCAATAAAGCCCGTGAGGGAACATTGACCGCAATCTTCAAGGCGCTTATGCCGTCAGCCAGCAGACCGTTCACAGTCTTTTGATCCGCTACAGGTTTCCCGGTGAGCATATTGATCTCGATCGCGCGCATTATCCGCTGCGCATCGTTCGCATTAATCCGCTGCGCAGCCATTGGGTCGATCTGACTCAGCCGGGTATAAAGCGAACTCAGGCCCTTAACCCGCACGGTGTCGCTGAGCGAGTCCCGAAGATCCGGATCTGCCGGCGGTAACTCCGGCAGGCCTTCCAGCAGCGCGTTAAGGTAGAACATCGTTCCGCCTACCAGCACCGGAATTCGTCCCGCCCGCAAACTCTGGAGCACAAGCTCTCGCGCATCCTGGGCGAAGTCCGCGGCTGAGTAGGGTTCGTCGATGGCTCGTACGTTCACAAGTGCATGCGGAAACTCTTCAAGCACGTCCTGGGCAGGTTTAGCGCTCCCGACGTTCATGCCGCAATACACCTGACTGGAATCTACGCTGATCAGGTCCACGTCCAGCATACGGGCTAAATGCAAAGCAAGCGCCGTCTTCCCGGACGCAGTAGGGCCAGTGATACATACGACGAGATCACTCAAGAGGCCAGTGATCATGATCCGGGGAGGGTTAAAGTCTGGCCCACCATCAAGGTATCCGATGCAAGACCATTTGCGTCGCGTAACGCTGCCACCGGAATATTCATCCGGGCCGCAATCACAGACAGCGTGTCGCCCGGCCTCACGATGTACTCCCCCAGCCTCAAATCCCCATGGGGACATCGCGTATCAATTTTGCAGTATCCTAACAGCGCTCGATACAGAGCCCCTGCCAGGCGCTCCTGGTGCATACGATCCTTCAGCGCTCTCTCTTCAGACCGGTTGGTCATGAACCCGGCTTCCACCAATACCGCTGGGATATCAATCGCCTTTAGTACAACAAACGCTGCGCTCTCCACACGCTCGCTATGAAGATCGCCTACCTGGCCAAGCTCATTCAGCAGCTCGCGTGCCAGCTTCCTGCTCTCTTTTACTTTCCAGTCAATCCCCATATCCAGCAATGCTTCCCGGACGACGGGTTCACGCCTACCGATGTCCACACCGCCGGCAAGATCAGACGCATTTTCACGCTCGGCCAGCCATTTACCAAGCTCGCTGCCTGCGCCCTTCTCTGAGAGAACAAAAACTGAGGCCCCGGAGGCCGACGCTCGTTTGGCAGCATCCGCATGAATGGAGACGAAGACGTCAGCACGCCTAGACAACGCCAACTGGACTCGATCCCGCAGGCTGATATAAAAGTCGCTCGCGCGCGTAAGTTCAGCGCGGATCGGCTGCTGCCCATTGATTA
>Ga0181578_10004691_pt1 | contig 12099 bp, 8 predicted proteins | sample 071ome_21_FD_148659 | JGI IMG/M metagenome (GOLD analysis project Ga0181578, IMG submission 148659) | Coastal salt marsh microbial communities from the Groves Creek Marsh, Skidaway Island, Georgia - 071401CT metaG (spades assembly) | ecosystem: Environmental > Aquatic > Marine > Intertidal zone... | reverse complement strand
AGTGCGGCGCATGGGTGGAGGCTTTGGGGGCAAGGAGAGCCAGGCCTGCCAGTGGGCAGCACTCGCAGCGGTCGCCGCATCGCGTAACCGCAAGGCCGTTAAATGCCGGCTGGACCGCGACGATGACATGCGTCTGACCGGCAAACGGCACGACTTCAGAATCGACTGGCAGGCAGGTCACGATGACCAGGGACAAATCCTTTCGGTCGACTGCAATCTCGCCTCGCGCTGCGGTTGTGCGCTGGATCTTTCAGATCCGGTCAATGACCGCGCCATGTTTCATGTCGACAACGCTTACTATTTTCCTACCGTGAATATCCGATCCCAGCGGACCTTTACCAACACGGTTTCCAACACCGCGTTTCGGGGTTTTGGCGGTCCACAGGGCATGCTGGCAGGTGAACGCATTATCGAGGGCGTTGCCCGCGCCACAGGTCTTGATCCGCTGACGGTACGCAAACGCAATTTTTACGGCGGTGCTGACCGCAACATCACACCCTACTTCATGCAGATCGACGACTTCGTGCTGGATGAAATTGTCGAAGAACTGGAGCAAAGCAGTCATTACTGGGCACGGCGCGATGCGATTCGCGAGGCGAACGCAGCAGATCCGCTGATGGTGAGAGGTCTTGCCCTCACACCGGTCAAGTTCGGTATTTCCTTCACGGCCACGTGGTTCAACCAGGCAGGCGCACTCCTGCATATCTATCGAGACGGCAGTGTCCATCTCAATCATGGCGGCACCGAGATGGGACAGGGCCTTTTCGTCAAGGTCGCACAGGTCGTGAGTCACGCCCTTGCGCTGCCGGTCGACCGCGTCAAGGTCTCGGCAACCCGGACTGACAAGGTGCCCAACACCTCCGCGACAGCGGCATCGTCCGGTGCAGACCTCAACGCCATGGCTGCGCTGAATGCCGCCAATACCCTTAAGCAGCGGTTGATCTCCTTTGCCGCCCACCATTTCGATGTGGATGCGCAAAGTGTTCAATTTGTGGACGGCAGTGTGATCGCCGGCGATCAGCAACTGCCGTTTGCCGAACTGGTGGAGCTCGCCTATCTCGCCCGCGTCCAGCTTTCTGCCACGGGCTTTTACCGGACACCCAAAATTCACTACAACCGCAAGAAAGCCAAGGGCCGGCCTTTCTACTACTTCGCCTATGGTGCGGCGGTCAGCGAAGTCATCGTTGACACACTGACGGGCGAAAGCCGCGTCACCGCCGTGGACATCCTGCACGATGCCGGAAAGTCACTGAACCCGGCCGTTGACCTCGGCCAGGTAGAGGGCGCCTTCATCCAGGGCATGGGCTGGCTCACCAACGAGGAATTGTGGTGGGATGAGCACGGCAAAATCAAAACCTACGCGCCTTCGACCTACAAAATCCCGACCTGCTCAGACAGACCGGCGAAAATGAATATCGCACTGTGGTCCGGAGGGGAAAACCGTGAAGCGACCGTTCATCGATCCAAGGCTGTGGGCGAGCCCCCCCTGATGCTCGCGATTTCAGTCCACCAGGCGCTTTCGGATGCCGTCTCCAGTATCAGCGGTTACCGATTTGTACCCGAGCTGAATGCGCCCGCAACCCCGGAAGCGCTCCTGCACGCAATCGTTCACGAACGACAACGCGTGGCGGTATCCATCTCATGATCAGCGCTCTGCCAGGTCCTGCGGACTGGATTGATGCAGCGCTCGACTGCGTCCATCGCCGCCACCGCGGTGTGCTTGCGATGGTGACCCACGAGCGCGGCTCAACCCCGAGGGATACCGGCAGCTGGATGCTGCTCACAAAAGACGCGGTCGTTGGCACCATCGGCGGGGGCGAACTCGAGCGTACGCTCGTCGAGGCGGCAAGAGCCATGCTCGAAGGCGCGGGCGGTTGGTCCCGCGCGCCGGTGCAGTGCGCGCTTGGCCCGGACATGCGTCAGTGCTGCGGCGGGGTCGTGCAGGTCCTGCTCGAACCGATTGATGCCGGCTCGGCGCAATGGCTTTTAGAGGCCCAGCAACAACTCGCCTTGACCGGCCATGTTCAGATCGCTTTTGACAGCGCTGACTGTGAGGCATCGCCCGTGGTGAATACTGATGACACGCTGGTCGATGCTGTGTCGTGCGGAATCATCGCGCTGTCTTTCGAGGAAACCCGTCCGCGGCTCGCACTCTTTGGCGCAGGCCACGTCGGCCGGGCCTTGTGCGCCATCGCCTCTCAGTTGCCCATTCGGGTAACCGTTTTTGATACGCGGCCGGATCAGTGTGCACAAGTGCCTGAGGCTGCCAATCTCTTCGTTGATGGACGCCTCGATCCTGTCGGTGGCGCACAACAGCTTCAAGATTATGAGGCCGCACTGGTGATGACCCACAGCCACTCACTGGATTACGACCTATGTCGTATCCTGCTGAGACGCTCAGATCTTATGTACACTGGTCTTATCGGCAGCGAGAGTAAGTCACGGCGCTTTCGCAAGGCCTTAAGAAAAGACGGGCTGCACGATCTGGAACTTGCGCGGCTGACCAGCCCGATCGGTAAGGATGGTCCTGAGGGCAAGGAACCCGGCATCATCGCCATGAGCGTTTTAAGCGAGATCCTGACGGTCTGCCAAAGGGCGCGAGACCGGCGACGTTCTTCTGCCACCAGCACGACACCTCTCAACCAGGTACACCATGGATAACCCGCAAGATACCCACGAAGATTATCTGAACCTTGCCGTTGCTATTGCCCGTGAACACATGGAGGCCGGCGCCGGCGGACCCTTTGGGGCAGTGATTGTGCGCGACAACACGGTAATCGGTCGCGGATGGAACCGCGTCACCTCCGATCATGACCCGACCGCTCATGCCGAGGTCAGCGCGATCCGCGATGCCTGCCGAAACGTTGGGGATTTCTCCCTGGAAGGTGCCGTGATCTACACCAGTTGCGAACCCTGTCCGATGTGTCTGGGGGCAATCTGGTGGGCGCGCATCGAGACCATCTACTTTGCCAGTGACCGCGACGATGCAGCGCGTATCGGCTTTGACGATGCGGCCCTATATCTTGAGGTTTCCTTGGAATTACCCGACAGGCAGTTACCGCTGATCCGGCATCCTCTCGCGGCCGCCGATCAGTTAATGGAAGATTGGCGCACAAAAGAGGATAAGATTCCCTACTAAGGGCGGGGCTCACTCCCCGCGGGCATCTTCGCAGCACAGGTCATCAGGCATGAACGACAAACCGCTTTTGCAGCTCAAGGGAATCGGCAAGGCATTCCCCGGCTGCATTGCGAACGACGACATTGATCTCGAAATTGCTCCGGGGGAGATTCATGCGCTCCTCGGGGAGAACGGTGCGGGCAAAAGCACGCTCGTAAAAATCATCTACGGCGTGTTGCGTCCCGATCAAGGGACTCTGTGCTGGCGCGGTGACGACATGACCATCGACAACCCGGCCAGTGCCCGGTCACTCGGGATCGGCATGGTCTTTCAGCATTTCTCCCTCTTTGAATCGATGACCACGCTGGAAAACGTGGCGCTGGCCCTGCCGCCACAGGACCGTGATGAACTGCGGGGCCGTCTCGAAACCACAGCGCAGGACTATGGGCTGACCCTGCATCCTGATCGACACGTCTATGACCTCTCGATGGGAGAGCGCCAGCGCATTGAGATCATCCGATGTCTGCTACAGAACCCGAGCCTGCTGATTCTGGATGAACCTACTTCGGTCCTGACACCACAGGAGACCGAGGTTCTCTTTGCGACGCTGCGCCAACTCGCCAGCGAAGGCCGGTCCATCCTCTACATTAGCCATAAACTGGAAGAGGTGCGATCGCTGTGCGACCGGGCCACCATTCTGCGCGGCGGCAAACGGGTTGATGACTGCAATCCTGCTGAAGAAACAGCCCAGTCGCTGGCTGAAAAAATGATCGGGCGACGGGTGGAATCAGCCAAAGGCCATAGCGCCACTGCCACCTCGGAGGTGCGCCTTAAGGTCACGAACCTTTCAGTTGGCTCCGATGAGCCACACGGCACCGATATCAGTGACGTCAGTTTTTCGTTACACGCTGGCGAGATTCTTGGTATCGCCGGCATCGCCGGGAACGGCCAGACCGAGCTCATGAATGCCCTATCAGGAGAAACCGGAGCACCACAGGCAGGCCAAATCGAGATCCTTGAGGCGGATGCCAGCCGGTTGGGACCCATGGCCCGGCGCCAACTCGGCGCTGTTTTTGTCCCCGAAGAACGGGTGGGCCAGGCCGCGGTTTCGGATCTCACCCTGGTACAGAACAGTTTTCTTACCTCGGCTTTTCGTATGGGCTTTGTCAGCCGTGGCATCATCGATTGGCCGGGTGTCGGTCAGTACACCGAGGAGATTCTGGATAAGTTTGATGTCAAAGCCACCGGCACTGATGCGCTGGCCAGCAGTCTTTCCGGGGGCAATCTGCAGAAGTTTATTGTGGGCCGAGAGATCCTGCAGGGTCCGCAGCTGCTCATCGTATCGCAGCCCACCTGGGGTGTGGATGCCGGTGCTGCGGCAGCTATTCACGAGAAGATCCAACAAATGATCAGCGCCGGCGCGGGCGCTCTGGTGATCTCCCAAGACCTTGACGAGATCTTTGCCCTGAGCGACCGCATAGCAGTCATCTCGCAAGGCAGACTCTCTGTGCCCCGACCCACCGGCGAGGTCACCACCGAAGAGGTGGGCCTGCTGATGGGAGCAAGCCGTCCCGGCTCGGATACGGATTCCCATGTTCACGCTTGAAGCCCGGGCGACACAGTCAGCCTATGCCTCCTGGCTATCGCCGCTACTGGCGCTAGCGCTTACAGCCATTACCGGCGCGTTGATTTTTCTTGCCATGGGCAAGTCACCAGGCATCGCCCTTTATATCTACTTTATTGAACCGCTGACTTCCTGGTCAGGGTTGAGTGAGGTTGCGGTCAAGGCGGGTCCCTTGATCCTGATCGGCATGGGGCTTTCGCTGGGATTTCGTGCAGGCGTCTGGAACATTGGCGCAGAAGGCCAGTTCATTGCCGGGGCGCTGTTGGGGAGCGCGCCGGCGGTTTATTTCTTTAACAGCACCAACCCACTCATCCTGCCCTGCATGATGCTGCTTGGCGTCCTGGGCGGTATGGCCTGGGCTGCGATGCCCGCCCTTTTGAAAACGCGCTTTAATGCCAACGAGATTCTGGTCTCTTTGATGCTGGTCTATGTCGCCGAACTGCTGCTGGTGCACCTGGTTCAGGGGCCGTGGCGCAATCCGCAGGGCTGGGGCTTTCCGGGGACCCGCATGTTCCCGGATGTCGCCCTGCTGCCGATGTTCTTCCCGGGCTACCGGGTACACCTTGGGACCCTGATTGCGGTCCTGATTCCGTTTGTCGTGTGGTTTGTGCTGATAAGGACCAGATTCGGGTTCCAGATCAGAGTCTTCGGCTCGGCGCCGCTTGCCGCCCGTCACGCCGGCATCGGCAGCAGCCAGATGGTCTGGACCACGCTGCTGGTCGGCGGAGGCTTTGCCGGTCTTGCCGGGGTGATGGAAGCGGCATCGACCATTGGCCAGTTGATGCCCAAGATCTCTCCGGGCTATGGCTTCACCGCCATCATCGTGGCGTTCCTGGGCCGGCTGCATCCCGTCGGGGTACTGCTGGCCGGTACGGTGATTGCCGTCACCTATATCGGCGGTGAAAGCGCCCAGATCTCGGCGGGTCTACCCAAAGCGGTTACAGGACTTTTCCAGGGCATTATTCTTTTTTACCTGCTGGCGTTTGATCTTCTGACGCGTTATCGGCTGACCCGGGTCAAGACTAGAGGCAACACCGCATGACGGAACTCATCATCGCTTCGATTATGACCATGATGACAGCGGCCACACCGCTTGTCTTCGCGGCAACCGGCGAATTGGTGGCCGAAAAGTCCGGCGTCCTCAATCTTGGGGTCGAGGGCATGATGCTGATCGGCGCCGTCTTTGGCTTTGCCGCAGTCACCCTGACAGGGGAACCGCTGCTCGGTCTTGCCGTCGGCATCCTGACAGGGCTTTTGGCATCCATGATTTTTGCGGTACTGACGCTTTCCCTGCTCTCCAACCAGGTGGCCACGGGTCTCGCACTGACGATTTTCGGCACCGGGCTGTCGGCGCTGGTCGGGCTGGATTATGTTGGCAAGACCATTGAACAGATACGGGCGATCGATATCCCCGTGCTGACGGATCTGCCGATCGTGGGACGTCTGCTGTTTGGTCACGACCCTCTGGTTTATGTCGGCATCCTGATACTCTTTCTCACTCACTGGTTCCTGAAGCACACCCGCTGGGGCATGATCCTGCGCGCCGTCGGCGATTCGGACCAGTCGGCGCACGCGATTGGTTACCCCGTGATTGCGATCCGTTACGCCGCCGTTGCCTTCGGTGGAGCAATGGCCGGGCTTGGCGGCGCCTACCTGTCGCTGGTTTATACCCCGCTGTGGGCCGAACATATGACCGCTGGCCGGGGCTGGATTGCGCTGGCGCTGGTGGTTTTTGCCAGTTGGCGTCCCACCCGGGTACTGTTGGGCGCGGTGCTTTTCGGCGGAATTACCATCCTCCAGCTCAATGCCCAGGCGGCAGGGCTCGGGATTCCGGCCTCCTTTATGTCAATGCTCCCTTACATTGCAACCATAGTTGTATTAGTCTTGATCTCACGCGATGCGACGCGGATCCGGTTGAATGCCCCGGCGTGCCTGGGCAGGCCATTCAGAGCCGAGCGCTGACCGATAATGAAGAAATTTTTGTGATTTTTGATCACCAATTTAGAGGAACGTGAACGTGAAAAAACTGATGAAACTGACTGCCGTCGCGCTCGCGAGCGCCTTGGCGCTGACCGCCGGGACCGCCTCGGCTGACAAACTGAAAGTCGGGTTTATTTATCTTGGCCCTCCGGGGGACCACGGCTGGACCTACGCCCACGACCAGGGCCGGCTGATGCTGGAAAAGGAACTTGGGGACCAGGTCCAAACCACCTATGTGGAGAACGTCCCTGAAGGACCGGACTCCGAGCGCGCGATCGCCAAACTGGCTGAGACGGGACATGAGCTGATCTTCACCACTTCGTTCGGCTACATGGAGCCCACGCTTAAAGTCGCCAAGCGCTTCCCGAACGTCAAGTTTGAGCATGCCACGGGGTACAAGGATGCGGAGAATGTCTCGACCTACGTCGCACGTTTTTATGAGGGTCGTTATGTACAGGGCGTGATCGCCGGCAAGGTCTCCAAGACCAACACCATCGGCTATATCGCTTCTTTCCCCATCCCCGAAGTTGTCCGGGGCATCAACGCCTTTTTGCTGGGCGCTCATTCAGTCAACCCGGACATCAAAGTTAAAGTGGTCTGGGTGTACACCTGGTTCGATCCGCCCAAAGAAGCTGACGCCGCGAAGGTCCTGATGGATCAGGGTGCCGATATCATTACCCAGCACACGGACAGTACCGCAGCGTTGCAGGCTGCCGCAGAGCGCGGTCTGTATGCTTTTGGTCAGGCGTCCGACATGATTCACTTCGGACCGAAGACACAGCTGACGGCCAACGTGAACAACTGGGGGCCCTACTACATCGCCAGAGCCAAGGCAGTTCTTGATGGCAGCTGGAGCACTGCCAACACCTGGGACGGCATGGCCGAAGGCATGGTCGTCATGGCGCCGTTCACCAATATGCCTGCAGATGTGGCAGCGCTGGCAACCAAAACAGCTGAGTCCATCCGGTCCGGCGACCTTCATCCGTTCACCGGCCCGATCCGTAACCAGGCGGGTGAGGTCGTTGTGCCCGCGGGCGCCGTGGCGGACGACGGCATGCTGGCCGGCATGAACTTCTATGTAGAAGGCGTTGACGACAAACTGCCCGAATAGGGCCGTTTTCGGCTGATCCAAAACCCGCCCCGGTTGTCGGGGCGGGTTTTTTTTCGACTTGAGCCTGCGCACCATGAGCCGACTCTGGCTAAAGAATCCGCTTGCCATCCTGGCCGATAACGCTGGCGGCGGGATGGTGGTTGAAGGCAGCGACATCGTCGAACTGATCCCATCAGGCAAGGCGCCTGCAGGGCCATGCACCGAGTTCGATGCCTCCTCCCATGTCATCCTGCCGGGCCTCATCAACACACATCACCACTTCTATCAGACCCTCACCCGGGCGCTACGACCCGCGCTCGGCAAGGAACTCTTCGACTGGCTGAAAGCGCTTTACCCGGTCTGGTCCGGGCTTGATCCTGAGGGGCTGGCTGTCGCGACGGAACTCGCCATGACCGAACTGCTGCTCTCGGGCTGCACCACTACCTCGGATCATCACTATCTTTATCCTAAAGGTCTTGAAGAAGCGGTGGATATCCAGGTTGGGGTGGCGACACAGATCGGTATACGTGTCACCCTAACCCGCGGCTCAATGGATCTCTCTCAAAAAGACGGGGGGCTGCCGCCCGATTCGGTGGTTCAAGAGACCGATGAGATCCTGGCCGACAGTGAGCGTGTCGTAAACCGCTTTCATCAGTCGGGGCCGGGGGCCATGGTGCAGATTGCACTCGCCCCCTGCTCACCTTTTTCCGTGACACAACATCTGATGCGGCAAACGGCGGAACTTGGCGCCAAGCTAGGAGTTCGGCTGCATACACACCTTGGCGAAACACAGGACGAAAATGATTTTTGCGTTGCCAAGCTTGGGATGCGCCCACTCGACTACCTCGAGGACTGCGGCTGGCTTGGCAACCAAACCTGGCTCGCCCACGGCATTCACTTCAACAATGACGAGATTGACCGGCTCGGCAAAGCCGGCACCGCTGTTACCCACTGTCCCCACTCGAACATGACGCTCGCTTCGGGCCTTTGCCCGGCCTGCGATTTACAAAACGCAGGCAGTGCCGTGGGCTTGGGTGTGGATGGATCGGCCTCCAACGACGCCTCCAATGCAATCGAGGAGGTTCGCGCAGCGATGATGCTGCAGCGACTGCGCGAGGGTGCCAAAGGATTCAGCCATCTTGACGCCATTCATCTTGCCACACGAGGCAGCGCCCAGTGCCTCGGTCGCGACGATATCGGCTCAATTGCGGTCGGCAAACAGGCTGACCTTGCACTCTTTCGACTCAATGAACTTCGCCATAGCGGCTATGACGATCCGATGGCGGCGCTCGTGCTGTGCGGCACTTCCCGAGCCGATCGCGTCATGATCGCTGGCAACTGGAAAGTCGTTGACGGGCAGGTATCCCATATCAATGAAGCGGATCTCATACGGCGTCACAACACAGCAGCCCGAGAACTGAGGGCCAAAAGCGGTCTCGCCAAATAGGTGGTTTTAACCCCTCGTTATCGCCCGGTCTGACTCCACTCGGCACCACGCTGTAAAGTTGCATAAAATGCCGGTCATGAGTATTTGTCGCTGCTCCATTTCTGACCGTCTGGCCCAACTTTGGTGGCCTCCCCGTGTGGTTTTGCCTGCCCTTTTTTGCGCGCTTTTGGGCGTGGTTTCTGTCGCCCACTCTCAGGAACTCACGATCGACGAGCAATACGACGCCGCGTTTCTTGAGATGTATGAAGATGTTGGCAATCTTGATAAGACTTTCCGTTTTGCCGAACTCGCGATTGCGGTAGGCGATCTGGAAGGCGCTGTCGCCGCCCTTGAGCGTATGCTCATCATCGAGCCCGACCTGCCCCAGGTGCGGATGCAGTTGGGCACTTTGTATTTTCAGCTTGGCTCCTATGCCATGGCCCTTACCTATCTCAATGCGGTGGTGGCACATGAAGAAGTCCCTGAGGACGTTAAGCAGAGCGCGCAAGAACTGATCACACAGATCGACGCGTTAACCTCGCCGCACCGCTTTAACGGCACGGTGGTGGCTGGGGTACGCTACCAGTCCAATGCCAATGGCGGTCCGATGACGCAAAACATCCGGCTGTTTGGCGGCAGTGCAGTTCTTGATGAGCAATACACCCGCCAGCCGGACTGGGATATCTCGCTCGCCGGCCAGTTCAACTATGTGTATGACTTCGAGACCGAACCCAGCACAACGCTTGAAGCTGGGGTCTCTGCCTACAGCAGTTGGCAAGACAAGCAGTCACAGATCGATACCACCCTTTTTGAATTGCAGGTGGGTCCGCGCGTTATCCTTACCCCGAAGCCCGGAAGCGCGCTGGATCTTCGTCCCTATGTCGTCGTCAATAATATGGCGCTTGGGGGCAAAGACAGTTTCGAGGGAATCGGCGGCGGGTTTGATATTGCCTTGAGAACCTCGATGAGCAGCAGTTGGACCGTGGGCACCCGCTATGTTGACCGCGACTATAGCCAGGCCGCCGAGGCGGGGCTTAAGGGTCCCCGCTTGCGTCTTTTTGGCGGCAGAACCTTTGGCATCTCTGATTTCACCATCGGCACCATCAACCTCAGTGCTTTCAATGAAGGTACTGACGAAAAGTCCTCGGCATACTGGGAGTATGGTGTCCAGGCGGTTGTTCAGCACATTCTGGGAAAACTGCTGACGTTCAGTCCTTCCCCCTGGATGCTGTCGGCGACTGCGGGCTTTTATGATAAATCCTACGATGAGGCCAATCCGGGCGTGGATGCAAGTGTGGTGCGCAAAGACCAGACGCTGCGTACGAGCGCGTCCCTGGTGATTCCACTGCCCGTCAACCTGAGTCTTATGTCAACCGCCGGCTATACTCATGTGGACTCTAATTTGCCGAATTATGCCAACGAAAACTGGTTTTCAAGCCTTAGCGTGCTGGGCCAGTTCTAGCAGACTTAAGGGAACAGCAAAATGAGAGCTAAACATTTCTCACCCGTCTCGCTGGTGGCTCTGGCGCTGCTCGTGCTGCCTGTTAGTTCAGTTGCATCCAGCGAAGAGGTGCAGGTCGGCGTCACCGCGGCGTCCGTCATTGACGCGCAAGGCAAGCCGCCGGTCTCTCCTGCGCGTGATCTTGAAACGGGTGTGGATGTCTTTTTCAACGAGAAAGTCTCGACCGACGAAGCCGGCAGAGCACAGCTCCTTTTCCGGGACGGAACGTCTTTGACCGTTGGCGCAAGCTCAGAGATGACCATCGATGAATACGTCTATGACCCGGCCACCGGCACCGGAGACATGGTCGTCAGTATCAGCAAGGGCGTCTTTCGACTGGTGGGGGGCAAAATCTCAAAGAACCAGCCCATCGTTTTCAACTCACCCTCCGCCACCGTCAGCGTGCGGGGCGGAATTGCCTACGTAAAACAATCGTCCGCAGGACTGGAGGCAGGACTGCTGTATGGCACCCAGTTAAGTGTGACCTCTGCCGCTTCCGGCCTGACGGCAAGCACATCACAGTCAGGAAGAGCCTTTAGTGTATCGACGGGGCAAACGGAGGCACCGGTCGCTCAGAAAATCAATCCTGAGGCACTCGCACAAGACATTGCATCGCTCGAAAAATCAGCAGAGCCGCCTGCGCCTGAGGCTGCTGATGAACAATCTGGCGCTTCCGATCAGCCAGCCGCTCGGACGCAGCCGGAGGATTCTGGACAGGAACCGGCAACCGCAGAGAACGATCAGGCAACCACAGCTCCGGAGCCCGAGCCGGGAGAGCAACCATCAGAAGACGGGGGTGCGCCCGAGCCGGGTCTCGCTCAAGCAGAGCCCGATCCAAACCAGCCTCCCCCAGAAGGATCCGACTTTGTTGCTGATCAGGAAAATCCTGAGGGACCCTTGCCCGGCAATAATCAGCCGCCCCCCGAGCCCGGGACGGAACCATTGGGTCCGGCGCCATTGGCTCCGGGCGAGCCTGGCGAAGGATTTGTCGCTGATGACGGACTCATACCACTGCCTCCCCCGGGGGATGCGGAAGATTTCACGCCGCTTCCGCCAGGAGAATCTGGCGAGGTTGGTGCTCCACCACTGCCCGAAGCAGGCTTTGCGGCCGACATTCCCGCAACAGATCTGCCGCCCCTGCCTGAAGGTTCGGAGGGAGAGATTTATATCGCTACAGGTGCCTCACCGACTGAACTGCCTCCGTTGCCGGACGGCCCAGAAGGAGAGATAACGATTGCTCCGGGAACTGCGCCATTGCCCCCTCTGCCCGCAGGCTCTGATGGCGACGTTTACGTCGCTCCGGACACTTTGCCGGCAACCGGGTTACCTTCTCTGCCAGGCGCCTCTGAGGGGGGAATTG
>Ga0181578_10004687_pt1 | contig 12104 bp, 10 predicted proteins | sample 071ome_21_FD_148659 | JGI IMG/M metagenome (GOLD analysis project Ga0181578, IMG submission 148659) | Coastal salt marsh microbial communities from the Groves Creek Marsh, Skidaway Island, Georgia - 071401CT metaG (spades assembly) | ecosystem: Environmental > Aquatic > Marine > Intertidal zone... | reverse complement strand
ACAAAGGATCGTGCGCGCACTCGAAATTTTTCAACATACCGGCAAGCCGTTGTCGGACTGGCAATCCGCTGAGACGAATTCTGCGCCGACAGGTCTGCGGTTTTTCACGATCGTTACTGCGCCGCCGCGCGAAGATCTCTATGCGGCGATCAATGACCGGTTCGACCGAATGCTCGAGGCCGGGGCGGTGAAAGAAGTCGAGACCCTCCTGGCGGCAGGCCCCGATGAAGATTTTCCTCCGTTGAAAGCTGTGGGGGTGCCGCCGATCCGAGCATTCGTCGAGGGCGGGATCGACCGGGACCGCATGCGCGAACTCGGCAAGCGCGATACCCGCAGGTATGCAAAACGGCAGGGAACGTGGTTTCGGCATCAGATTATTCCACATTTTACGCTTGAAACGAAATTATCGGAAAAAACGCCTGGCAAAATCTTTCCGGAAATTAGTGATTTCCTGTTGACCCCATAGGATTCCGGGGATAGTTTCCCGCCTCGTTCTGATGGTGCAGTGCGAAATACGTTCGGGGATGTGACCGGACCGGCCCGCGGGTCGGTTTTTTTGTCGCACGCCTTTGCGATCCCCGGCCGTATTGATCGATAGAAGACGGGATAGACAAATGGCTGGCAAAGATTTGAACGGCTCGGAAATCATTATTCAGGCGCTGCTGAACGAAGGCGTCGATACCGTTTTCGGTTACCCGGGCGGCGCCGTTCTGCCGATTTACGATGCGATCTTCCAACAGAATCAGCTTCGGCATGTACTGGTCCGCCAGGAGGGCGGCGCGGTTCACATGGCGGAAGGCTACGCCCGGTCCACGGGCAAAGTCGGGGTTGTTCTCGTCACGTCGGGTCCCGGCGCGACCAATGCCGTCACCGGCCTGACCGATGCGCTCATGGACAGCATTCCGATCGTATGTCTGACAGGCCAGGTGCCAACCCACCTGATTGGCAACGATGCCTTCCAGGAAGCGGATACCACCGGTATCACCCGCCCCTGCACTAAGCACAACTACCTCGTCAAGCGGATGGAAGACCTGCCCAGGGTCATGCACGAAGCGTTCTACGTCGCGCGCAGCGGGCGGCCCGGTCCGGTCGTCATCGACCTGCCCAAGGATATCTTGATGGGACTGGGGCAGTACGAGGATTTCTCGAAGGTCGAGCATCGCACGTATCAGCCGATCATCAAGGCCGGAAAATCCGAGATCGAAAAAGCGGTCTCGATGATCGCGGCGGCGAAAAAGCCGTTGTTCTATTGCGGCGGCGGGGTGATCAATTCCGGTCCCAGGGCCTGCAAGCAGCTCGACCGTCTGGTCAAGCTGACCGGCGCGCCGATCACGCTGACGCTGATGGGGCTCGGCGCCTATCCAGGCACCGACAAGCAGTTTCTCGGCATGTTGGGAATGCACGGCACGTACGAGGCGAACCTCGCCATGCACGACGCCGATCTGATCGTTGCAGTCGGCGCCCGTTTCGATGACCGTATCACCGGCCGGCTCGATGCCTTTGCGCCGAATTCGAAAAAAATTCACATCGATATCGATCCGTCGTCCATTAACAAGAACGTGGCGGTTGACCTTCCGGTCGTCGGCGATGTTGGTAATGTGCTCGACCAGATGCTGCGCGCCTGGAAAGCCAAAAAGCTTAAGTCCAACGCGAAGGCGATGAAAGCCTGGTGGAACATTATCGAGGGCTGGCGGGCCAAGGATTGTCTGAAATACGATCAGGGCGGCTCGGTGATCAAGCCGCAATACGCGATCGAGCGTCTGTACGAGCACACCAAGGACCTAGACTGCTACATCACGACCGAAGTGGGGCAGCATCAGATGTGGGCGGCGCAGTTCTACAAGTTCAACGAACCCAACCGCTGGATGACCTCCGGCGGTCTGGGGACGATGGGATACGGACTGCCCTCCGCGATCGGCGTACAGGTGGCCCACCCGGATTCACTGGTCGTCGATATCTCTGGCGAGGCGTCGTTTCTGATGAACATGCAGGAAATGTCGACCGCCGTTCAGTACCGCGCGCCGGTGAAGGTGTTCATCACGAATAACCAGTATATGGGCATGGTCCGTCAATGGCAGGAACTGCTGCACGGCGGCCGCTATGCGGAAAGCTATACCGATGCGTTGCCCGATCTTGTGAAGCTGGCGGAGGCCTGCCAATGGGTTGGACTGCGGGCCAAGAAACCGGACGAGGTCGACGACGTGATTCAGGAAATGATCGAAATCGACCGGCCGGTAATAGCCGACATCTGGGTCGATCAGACGGAAAACTGTTTTCCGATGATCCCGTCGGGCGCTGCGCATAACGAGATGCTGCTCGGCCCGGAAGACGAAGCCTCAAAGCCCGTCTCCGAAGAAGGCATGGTGCTGGTCTGAACGGACCCGCAAGCGGCGCAGATACAAATTTGGACGACGGGAGCGGAAAGTGGTCGAGGATTTAGCGATAGAACGGCATACCATTGCCGTATTGGTGGACAACGAAGCGGGCGTGCTGGCCCGCGTGATCGGTCTGTTTTCCGGCCGGGGCTACAATATCGAGAGCCTGACGGTCGCGGAAACAGATTCCGATGAAGGCATCAGCCGGATCACCATCGTCACGTCGGGTACGCCGATGATCATCGAACAGATCAAGGCGCAACTCGACAGGTTAGTCCCGGTCCACAGGGTAGTCGATCTGACCACCGAGGGAGCCAGCGTCGAACGGGAACTGGCCCTGGTGAAGGTCGCGGGCAAGGGCAACAAACGGGTAGAGGCGCTGCGGATCGCTGACATTTTCCGGGCCCGGGCGATCGACAGCACCAACGAATCTTTCGTGTTCGAGATTTCAGGATCGACGGAGAAGCTGGACGCGTTTGTCGAGCTTATGGAGCCGCTGGGTCTGGTCGATGTTTCGCGAACTGGCGTCGTGGCTATTGCGCGCGGCAAGGCAGCGCTTTAGAAAGCGCGCCACAGCCTACAGCTAACGAAGAATTTCTACGGGGAAAGGTAGAACGATGAGAGTTTATTACGACCGGGACGCAGACGTAAATCTGATCAAGGACAAGAAAGTCGCGATCATCGGTTACGGCAGCCAGGGCCATGCCCATGCCAACAACCTGAACGATTCCGGCGTGAAGGAAGTCGTTGTCGGCCTCCGCGAGGGGTCGACAAGCATTCCCAAGGCGGAAAACGCCGGACTGAAAGTGATGACACCGGCAGATGCCGCGGCCTGGGCCGATGTCACGATGATCCTGGCGCCCGACGAACTTCAGGCGGACCTGTATGTCGACGAACTGCGCGACAACCTGAAAGAAGGCGCCGCCCTGGCCTTCGCGCACGGTTTGTCCGTGCATTTCCGTCTGATCGAGCCGCGTCCCGATCTCGACGTGTTCATGGTCGCGCCCAAAGGTCCGGGCCACACGGTCCGTTCCGAGTTTGTCGGCGGTGGCGGCGTTCCCTGCCTGATCGCGGTGGCGCAGGATGCGTCCGGCAATGCGCTGGAAATCGGTCTGTCCTACGCGTCGGCCATCGGTGGCGGTCGTTCCGGCATTATCGAGACCACGTTCCGGGAAGAATGCGAAACCGACCTGTTTGGCGAGCAGGCGGTGCTGTGCGGCGGCCTGACGTCGCTGATCACGGCCGGGTACGAAACCCTGGTCGAGGCCGGATACGCGCCGGAGATGGCCTATTTTGAGTGCCTGCACGAGGTGAAACTGATCGTCGACCTGATCTACGAAGGCGGTATCGCCAACATGCGGTATTCGATTTCGAATACCGCGGAATACGGCGATCTGGTCACCGGTCCGCGTCTGATCGACGAGTCGGTCAAAGACCGTATGCGGGATGTGCTGAAAGAGATTCAGACCGGCAAGTTCACCCGCGACTGGGTGCTCGAAAACAAGGCCGGTCAGCCGAGCTTCAAGGCGATGCGGCGGCATGGCGAGGAACACGGTATCGAGGAAGTCGGCGCGAAGCTGCGCGACATGATGCCGTGGATCAAGGAAGGGGCTCTGGTCGACAAGACCAAGAACTGATTCCCGGAAACCGGGTCCGCATATGCCGGACCCGGTCAAAAACCTTGGGTTTCTACCCATAAAACCGTTGCACTCGCCGGTAAAAACGGCGTAGTAATAAAATGTTAACCCCGAATGTTAAAAATTGCGGTGTACGAGCAGCGCTATCCGGTGTCGCGGTACACCAAAAAGGCATTCGGGAACCGCTTTTTACAGAGCGAAAGCAATGGTGACGGCAAGAAACAGCGCTTTAAAGGCTATTCCGACCGCGGACCCTTTCCGCGGAGCGGAATACGTGTGCCCGTTCGGTGCATTTGTGCTGCTACTTACCGTTGGTGATGGGGCTCTCCGACTTAGGTGCCCCTGAATATAACTGTGAATACACAGCTTGATTCAGGGGACGAACGTCTAACCGCCTAAGTCAGAAACGAAGAGACACAAGGAACTCACCAATGAGCGTCGACACCGAGTCAAACAAAGTCATAATTTTCGATACCACTTTGCGCGACGGCGAGCAGTCGCCGGGCGCGTCGATGAATCTCGACGAAAAGCTCCGCATTGCCGAAGCGTTGGAAGAAATGGGAGTTGACGTCATCGAAGCCGGCTTCCCGATTGCCTCCAATGGCGATTTCGAAGCCGTCAACGAGATCGCCAAGCTGGTCAAGAACTCGACCGTCTGCGGCCTCGCCCGTTCCGGGCGGACCGATATCGAACGCGCAGCCGAAGCGCTGAAGCCCGCTGCGCGACCGCGCATCCATACTTTCATTGCGACCAGTCCGCTGCATATGAAATACAAGCTGCAGATGGAACCCGATGAAGTCTATCAACATGTGGTCGACAGCGTCAGTCATGCGCGCAACTTCACCGATGACGTCGACTGGTCGCCTGAAGACGGTACGCGCACGGAGCACGATTTTCTGTGCCGTTGCGTCGAGGCGGCGATCAACGCCGGGGCAACCTGCATCAATCTGCCCGACACTGTCGGTTATTCGGTGCCGGAAGAATTCGGCGGGCTGATCCGCATGCTGATCGAGCGCGTTCCCAATAGCGACAAGGCGATATTCTCGACCCATTGCCACAACGACCTGGGGCTTGCGGTTGCGAATTCTCTGGCGGGCGTGGAAGCCGGCGCGCGCCAGGTCGAATGCACAATCAACGGCCTGGGCGAGCGGGCCGGGAATGCGGCGCTGGAAGAGATCGTGATGGCGCTGCGTACGCGGCAGGATGCCATGCCGTTTACGACGAACGTGAAAACGGAAATGATTACCAAGGTGTCGCGTCTGGTATCGACCATTACCGGTTTTACCGTGCAGCCGAACAAGGCCATTGTCGGCGCCAATGCATTCGCCCATGAATCCGGCATCCACCAGGACGGTATGCTGAAGAACGCGAACACGTACGAGATCATGACGCCGGAATCGGTCGGACTGAACGAATCCAAGCTGGTGCTCGGCAAGTTGTCGGGCCGGGCGGCATTCAAGGAAAAACTGAACGAACTGGGATACAGCCTGGGCGACAATGCTTTCCAGGATGCCTTCCGCCGTTTCAAGGCGCTGGCCGACAAGAAGCGCGAGATCTTCGACGAAGACATTGTCACGCTGGTCGATGACGAAATCGTGCGGGGCAACGACCGCATGCGGTTCGTCTCGTTGCAGGTGGTGTGCGGTTCGGAAGGGCCGCAGACGGCAGAACTGACGATGGAAGTGGACGACGAAACGCGGAAAACCAAATCAACAGGCGACGGTCCCGTCGACGCGACGTTTAACGCGATTAAGGAACTGACTGGCTACAGCGCCAGGCTGCAGCTCTACCAGGTGCACGCGGTGACAGAAGGCACCGACGCGCAGGCGGAGGTGACGGTCCGGCTGGAAGAAGGCGGGAAAACGGTGAACGGTCAGGGAGCCGACACCGACACATTAGTCGCGTCCGCCCGTGCTTATATAAACGCGCTGAATAAAATGCTGGTGAAGCGGGAAAAAACCGCCCCCAGTGCTTTAAGCGCCTGAAACAGGATCCGTCATCGGTCGGGCCGGGGATACCTCGGCCGATGACGGATCGAATGATTGAACGATGAACGAAGCGAGGTTTCATGTTCTCTAAATTGCTCGGCATGCTGTCTGCCGATATGGCGATCGACCTCGGTACCGCCAACACACTGGTTTACGTAAAAGGCCGCGGCATCGTCCTGAACGAACCGTCGGTTGTGGCAACCGCATCCGTCAAAGGGCGTAAGCAGGTTCTTGCGGTCGGCGACGAAGCCAAAATGATGCTCGGCCGTACGCCCGGCAATATCGAGGCCATCCGGCCGCTGCGCGACGGCGTGATCGCCGATTTCGAAATCGCCGAGGAAATGATCAAGCACTTCATCCGCAAGGTGCACAACCGGCGAGGATTTTCCGCGCCGCAGGTCATCGTCTGCGTGCCCTCTGGCTCGACGGCTGTTGAACGCCGCGCGATCCAGGAATCCGCGGAAAGCGCGGGCGCGCGTCGCGTATTTCTGATCGAGGAGCCGATGGCCGCGGCAATCGGTGCCGGCCTGCCCGTCACCGAACCGACCGGTTCCATGGTGGTCGATATCGGAGGCGGCACGACCGAGGTGGCGGTGCTGTCGCTGGGCGGCATCGTGTATTCGCGTTCCGTCCGCGTTGGCGGCGACAAGATGGACGAGGCGATCATTGCCTATATCCGCCGCAATCATAATCTGCTCGTCGGCGAAGGCAGCGCGGAACGCATCAAGAAGGAAATCGGATCAGCCTGCGTCCCGCCCGATGGCGACGGCGGGGTGATGGAAATCAAGGGTCGCGATCTGATGAACGGCGTGCCGAAGGAACTCGTCATCAGCGAACGCCAGATTGCCGAAAGTCTGGCGGAACCTGTCAGCGCAATCATCGAGGGCGTGAAAGTGGCCCTGGAACACACGGCGCCCGAACTGGCGGCGGATATCGTCGACAAAGGCATCGTAATGACCGGGGGTGGCGCGCTTCTTGGCAATATCGATCTCGTGCTGCGGCACGCCACCGGTTTGCCGGTCACGCTGGCCGAAGAGCCGTTGTCCTGCGTCGCGCTTGGCACAGGCCGGTGTCTGGAGGAAATGAAGACGTTGAAGAACGTCCTCACCACGATGTACTGAGGGTCTCGTTAATCTTTACCATTCGTTAACGGACCATGGCCGATTCTAGGGAACGGTCCGGAAAACCGGGCAAGACCCGCATTCGGGGGATTTGAGTGAAACACCGCGCTGCATCGGTTGCGAAAGTCACAGTACCTGTGAGGGCGCTGCTGAACCGGTTTGCCCTGCTGTTTCTGATTTTGTCGGCCTTCGCGATTATGCTTCTCGGCAAGGCGGAAACCGTAGCGGTCGAGCGTGTCCGGTCAGGCGTGGTCGATCTGGTGGCACCCATCATGGATGGCCTTTCCAGACCCATCGCCACAGTATCGACCGGTGTCGACCGGATCGAAAATTTCTTCAGCGTTTATCAAGAAAACGAACGGTTGCGCAAGCAAAATGCCCGCTTGCTCGAGTGGCAGAGCGCTGCGCTGGCATTGGCGGCGGAAAATTCCACATTCCGTAAGATGCTGAATTTCGTACCCGAGCGCGGCGCCGCTTTTTCCGCGGCCCGTGTCATCGGCGATTCCGGCGGCGTATTCGTGCGATCCGTATTGATCAACGCCGGCGCCGCGACCGGCATTGAACGGGGCGATGCCGTCGTCAGCGGCGAAGGCCTCGTGGGCCGCGTCGCGGAGGCAGGGTTGCAGTCAGCAAGGGTGTTGCTGATCACCGATCTGAACTCCCGCATCCCCGTTGTCAGTGAGAAGGGCCGCGTCCGCGCCATTCTTTCCGGGGACAACAGCGCACAGCCGAAGCTCGCTTTTCTCCCGCCGAACGCGCGTCTCAATCTCGGGGATCGTATTGTGACGTCGGGGCACGGAGGTGTATTCCCTGCCGGGTTGCCTGTCGGCACGATCTCCAGCGTCGACGACGGCGTTATTAGGGTATCGCCTTTCGCTGAATTCGATCTTCTCGAATACGTCCGAATCATTACCGAATTCCCTGGCGAGGTTGCCGGTCAGATTGTTCCGTCGACCGCCAGGCCATCGCGGATGAAATGATCAACACGGCTCTGCAGCGCCTGGACCGTTCGGCACGACTGCTGGCCCCCTTCGTTGTAAGTGTCATTCTCGTCCTGTTGTCCGCTTTGCCGGTCTATGTGCCGGGATACGGTCAGATCGCCGTCGATGTGGGGCTGGTAACCGTCTTCTACTGGGCGATCTACAGACCCGACCTTTTCCCCGCCGTCGCCGCGTTTGCGCTTGGCTTGTGGCAGGACATTCTGGTGGGCTCTCTCATCGGGCTTCACGCGCTCATCCTGTTGCTTGCGAACTGGGCGATCGTCTCCCAGAGAACCTTTTTTCAGGGCAAGGCGTTCGGCGTGATCTGGTGGAGTTTTTCGCTGGTCGCATTGATCGCCGCGATTGCGTCCTGGGTGATCGTCTGCGCGCTCAACACGACGCTGATCAGTCCTGTCGCCGCGCTTTTTCAGGCCGCGCTTACCATTGGCGCATTTCCGTTCATGGCGTGGTTTCTGGCCCGGGTTCAGCACGCGGTGCTTCGGCCGATAGACTTCGATGTATAGAGACTCCGGCCGCTACAAACTGTTCTCGCGAAGGGTCGCCATTCTCGGTGGCGGAAAGCTCGCTCTGCTGGGCTTGCTTGCCGGGCGGATGTACCAGCTGCAGGTCGTGGAGTCCGACAGGTACACCACGCTGGCGGAAGAAAACCGGATCAACCTGCGTCTTCTGCCACCGCCGCGGGGGCGTATTCTGGACCGGTACGGCCGCCCTTTGGCAATCAATCAGGAAAATTACCGGGTGTCGCTGGTGGCCGAGCAGGTGCAGGACGTAGACGCCATCCTCGATGCGCTTTCGCGGATAATTTCGCTGGGCGATCATGAGCGTCAGCGCATCCTGCGGAAGGTTCGCCGGCGCCGCGGTTTCGTTCCCGTGACCGTTCGCGAGAACCTCCAGTGGGAGGACGTTTCCCGTATCGAAGTGAATGCGCCCGACCTGCCCGGTCTTTCCATCGAAGTGGGGCAAAGCCGGCAGTATCCTTTCGCGCACGATTTTTCGCACGTGCTCGGGTATGTCGCGGCCGTGTCCGAAAAGGAAGTGACCGGCGATCCTTTGCTGGAACTACCGGGCTTCAAGATCGGCAAGAACGGCGTCGAGCGTGTGTTCGACCTCAATCTTCGCGGTAAAGCCGGCAATAGCCAGGTAGAGGTGAACGCGGTCGGCCGCGTGATTCGCGAACTGTCCCGCCAGGAGGGACAGCCTGGCGACGATCTGCGCCTGACGATCGACCGGGATTTGCAGAAACTGGCGGCGGACAGGCTCAAGAAAGAAAAGAGCGCTGCGGCCGTCGTGATGGACATACACAACGGCGACGTGCTGGTGCTGTCGTCGGTCCCGGGGTTCGATCCCAACGAATTCGTGACCGGCCTGTCTTCGCGTTCGTGGCGCCGCCTGGTGAACGATCCGCACACGCCTCTGATCAACAAGGCGATCTCCGGTCTGTACGCACCGGGCTCCACTTTCAAAATGGTCGTGGCGCTCGCGGCGCTGGAAGCCAACATCGTGCGGCCGGATCACAGGGTTTTCTGCCGCGGATTTACGCAGCTGGGCAATGCTCGTTTTCATTGCTGGAAGAAGCACGGCCATGGCTGGCAGGACATATACGATGCACACAAGAATTCGTGCGACGTCTATTTTTACGATATCGCCAAACGGATTGGCGTCGACCGGATTGCGGCCATGGCGAGAAAGCTTGGTCTGGGCGAAAAAACCGGCGTTGACCTGCCGTCGGAAAAAGGCGGCGTGATTCCCACCCGCGCCTGGAAAAAGGCGCTCATAGGTACGCCCTGGCAACAGGGTGAAACGCTGATTTCAGGAATCGGACAGGGGTTCATCCTGACCACGCCGTTGCAGTTGGCCGTCATGACGGCCCGCCTCGCCAATGGCGGGGAGGCGGTCACGCCGCGCCTCGTGAGGCCAGAAAGGATCGACGGAAAAGACGATACCCCGAAATTCAAAAAACTCGCTATTTCACGCGCGTCCCTTGACGTCATTCGGGATGGAATGAATCAGGTGACGAACGAGCATGGCGGTACGGCCTATCGGGCGCGCATTTCCGAAAAAGGTATGGAGATGTCCGGTAAGACGGGCACCGCCCAGGTGCGGAGGATAAGCAAGGCCGAGCGCGAAACGCGGGTGCTCAAGAATCACGAACGTCCGTGGAGGGAGCGGGACCATGCATTGTTTGTCGGTTATGCGCCGTCGGACGATCCGCGCTATGCGGTGGCTGTCGTGGTCGAACACGGTGGCGGCGGGTCCAAGGTAGCGGCGCCCATCGCGCGCGACCTTCTGCTGGCAACGCAGAAACGGGACCCGTCCAACCGAGAAACGCCGCCCGATGCGCCCCGTAAACCGAAAAGCGAGGAAATCTGAACGCGATGGGCGGATTTTCCTCTCCCCAACGCCTGAGCCTTGGCAGGAAGGCGCTGCAGATCAACTGGGGGCTCATCCTGATCGTTACGGCGACGGCCGCGATCGGAGTGGCCATGCTGTATTCGGCGGCGAACGGGTCTTGGAATCCGTGGGCGACGCGGCAGATCGCCCGCTACGCTGTCGGGCTCGTGATCCTGATCACCATCGCGCTTGTCGATATCCGCTTCTGGTGGCGATATTCATATTTGCTTTACGCCGTCCTGCTGGCTTTGCTGATCGCGGTCGAAGTGGTCGGATCCATCGGGATGGGGGCGCAGCGCTGGATCAATCTCGGTGTCATCAAGCTGCAGCCGTCGGAGTTGATGAAGGTGGGGCTCGCGCTGGCTCTGGCTCGGTACTTCCACGGCGCGTCCACCGAGGATGTGCGCCGAATACCTTATCTGATCGTACCGTTGCTTCTGATCGCGTTGCCGTCGGCGCTGGTTCTCAAGCAGCCCGATCTGGGCACGGCCTTGTTCCTGATCATGATCGGCGGCGCGGTGTTTTTCGTCGCCGGGGTGCAGCTTTGGAAGTTCGGGCTCGTCCTGGCTGCCGCCGGTGCCGCAATCCCGATCGTGTGGAGCACGCTGCGCACGTATCAGCAGAAACGCATTCTCACATTCCTCGATCCGGAGAGCGACCCGCTGGGCGCCGGATACCATATTCTGCAGTCCAAGATCGCGCTCGGTTCCGGAGGGCTGTTCGGCAAGGGCTTCATGCAGGGATCGCAGAGCCATCTGAACTTTCTTCCCGAAAAACAGACGGATTTCATTTTCACGATGATGGCCGAGGAATTCGGCATGGTCGGCGGGCTGGTTCTGCTCGGCCTTTATATCCTGATCATGATTTACGGTTTCGCCATCGGCCTTCGATCGCGCACACATTTCGGTCGCCTGCTGGCGATGGGGCTGACGTCGATGTTGTTTCTCTACGTCTTTATCAATATCGCGATGGTGATGGGACTGATCCCCGTGGTGGGCGTGCCGCTGCCGCTGATTTCCTACGGCGGAACGGCGATGCTGACACTGATGATCGGCATCGGCTTTCTAATCAACGTCTATGTTCATCGGGACGTGACGATCTCGCGCAGCGGCGGCGGCGACTGACCCTGGTACGGGGGGATTTGAAGGCTGCAGGGCTCGCGGGACGGGGTTTCTATCGACAAGACCGGACTGCTCTGCTATATCCTCGCGCCGCTTGAGGGCGATTAGCTCAGTTGGTAGAGCAGCTGACTCTTAATCAGCGGGTCCGGGGTTCGAGCCCCCGATCGCCCCCCAATTAAACCCCTGATTTCAAAGACGAAATCGGGGGTTTCTTCTTGGGCCGGCTTTCGCCTGCTGGCGCTTGATCTCGTTGGCGATCGATCCCATTACCATGTTGGCGGGCGTGTCGGGTTTCTGGTTCGGGGCAATGTCCCAGTACCTAAAATGCAGCACCAGAATGCCGACATCCGGGTTAATGAGCGGCCAGTATTCTTCCAGGAACCGGACATATTCCGCCGGTCCGCCGCAATCGAACCAGACGAAGTCGAACGGTACTGAATTCGGCTCCGGTTTTGAACTCATTCCCCGGA
>Ga0181578_10004678_pt1 | contig 12128 bp, 10 predicted proteins | sample 071ome_21_FD_148659 | JGI IMG/M metagenome (GOLD analysis project Ga0181578, IMG submission 148659) | Coastal salt marsh microbial communities from the Groves Creek Marsh, Skidaway Island, Georgia - 071401CT metaG (spades assembly) | ecosystem: Environmental > Aquatic > Marine > Intertidal zone... | reverse complement strand
TGATGAGACGCGCGCTCAGGTTGATGCCCATGTCGCTGCGTTGCTCGGGAACAACAACAGTGTTCGTTTAGAGGGGCACACAGATGAGCGAGGTACGCGGGAATATAATCTGGCCCTGGGTGAGCGACGCGCCAATGCGGTTCGGGATTACATGGTTGCCAATGGTGTTCCGAGCTACCGCATAGAGACAGTGAGCTATGGGGAAGAAAATCCGGTTGCCTATGGCTCTGGTGAGAGCAACTGGCAGCAGAACCGTCGCGTTGAGCTCAAATAACTGAGGAAGAGACTTTGACAGTGTTACCCATCAAGCCGGCGCTTTGTGCCGGCTTTTTGTTTCTGGGCGCCATTGTGGTGCCCGTCGTCGCTCAAGATTATGTCGATGTGGAAGCGGAGCGCCGAGCCGCGGCGGAAAATCTCAATGTGCCAGGGAGCGCCGGTGCCGGTGCAGATGCCGATGCCGATGCCGATGCCGAGGCAGCTTATTCGGGAATTCGGCCGTATTCAGGTTCCACCACAGTGGCTGCTCCACCGGCCGAGGCTGTTCAAACGACAGTTACTGGTAACGACTCCGGTAGCCTGGTGTTGCGAGTGCAGCAGCTGGAAGCTGACGTCAGGCGCTTAAACGGGCTTTTGGAAGAGGCGAATCAAGCGCTGACCCGGTTAGAGGCTCAGAGTCTGGAGCGATACGTTGATCTGGACCGTCGGATCGCTGCCGGTGCTGCCGCCGATGGGATCGTAGAGGGCTCGAGCGCTGACTCGAGCGCACCAATGTCACCCACGAACGGTGCAGGGGAGGACGCGGGCCCTGAGGGCAACGCTGATCCACAGGTCGGTGAAGAGGCTGCCTATCGCGCCGCGTATGAGTTGGTTCGGGAAAAGTCATTTGATGAGGCAGTAACAGCTTTCCTCGCATTTCTGGCTGATTTCCCCTTTGGTCGATATGCGCCTAATGCCCATTACTGGCTGGGCGAGCTCTACCTTGTTCTTGACCCCCCGGACCCTGAACTGGCGCGTCAGAGCTTTAAGCTGCTGTTAGATCAATACCCCGCTGATCCCAAGGTACCTGATGCGCTCTACAAGCTGGGCCGCGTTCAGTTCATCAAGGGTAATCGGCAGCGCTCACAGGAATATCTTGACGAAGTGATACGTGAGTATCCCTCACATGCTGCTGCACAGTTGGCGCGGCAGTTCCTTCTGGATAACTTTTAAGGTCTCGTCCAAGGCTTGAAAGAGAGGGACGTCGATTGGGCGTTCGGGAACAAACTGCCTAGTCCCGAGTGTCCAAACGAGGAAATACTCAACCGCCGGTATGCACGTTTTTTTTCAGGACAGCGAGACAAGTGGCCCTGTCTATTGGGTCAGCTATCACTGCGCGAGTCCTTGCGCTGCTGAATAGCGTGGGACGATTGCCGAGTGGCCAAGCAGGCCTGAAGCAGCGATTTCTGTTGGGTCGGGCACACGACCTCTGCAACACTGCAGTGGCACACGTACTGACAGGTCGGTGCTGTGTGTTTCTCTGTGATCTGGGTATGGGGCCGCGAACCGCTATTAGGACTTGAATTTTTGACCGTTAGCGTTAGCATACGCGCCTCCTCTGTTTTGGGCCGTTAGCTCAGTCGGTAGAGCAGTTGGCTTTTAACCAATTGGTCGCTGGTTCGAACCCAGCACGGCCCACCATTACAACGAACCACCCCAGGGGTGGTTTTTTTATGAGTTGCGACGGCGCTTTGGCGGTAACCGTCGCTGCACTGTTTGAAGAAAGTTGGGAGAGCCCCGTGTCACAGACTTTTTACCCACCGCAGCGCACCTTGATGGGCCCGGGGCCTTCTGATGTATCGCCAAGAGTGTTGGCGGCCGCGGCGCGTCCGACGATCGGCCATCTTGATCCCTTGTTCGTCGGGCTTATGAATGATGTGAAAAGGCTGCTGCAGTTCGCTTTCCAGACCCGTAATGAGCTGACGATCCCCCTCTCTGCGCCGGGATCAGCGGGCATGGAAGCGGCGTTTGTCAACATGCTTGAGCCAGGTGATAAGGCGATTGTGTGTCAAAACGGTGTGTTTGGCGGACGTATGAAGGAAAATGTTGAGCGCTGCGGTGGCACTGCTGTGATGGTTCAGGATCGATGGGGTGACCCGGTCGATCCCGAAAAAGTCGCGGAGGTCATACGGACCAATCCGGATGCCAAGCTCTTGGCCTTTGTTCATGCCGAAACCTCCACCGGGGTGCGCAGTGATGCCCAGCTGTTGTGCGCCATGGCGAAAGAAGCGGGACTCCTGACGATCGTTGACGCCGTAACTTCACTGGCCGGTATCGATTTGCCTGTCGATGAATGGGGAGCTGACGTTGTTTATTCCGGTACCCAAAAGTGTCTGTCCAGTTTACCCGGCATCGCGCCGATTACTTTCAGTGCGGACGCGGTGCAGGTCATTACTGCGCGTAAGCACAAGGTACAGAGCTGGTTTCTTGATATGAATTTGATCATGGGATACTGGGGGGAGGGCACAAAGCGCGCCTACCACCATACGGCGCCGGTCAACGCTATTTATGCTCTGCATGAATCGCTGCTGATGCTTGAGGAAGAGGGCCTTCAGGCGAGCTGCGTCCGCCACAAGGCAAATCACCTGAGGTTGGTTGAAGGCCTTTCAAAGCTGGGCCTCGAACTTGCTGTCGCCACGCCTTGGCGACTGCCGCAGCTTAATGCCGTCGTGATTCCTGAAGGCAAGGACGATGCCGCAATCAGGGGCGCCTTGTTGAATGACTTTGATCTGGAGGTAGGTGCCGGCCTCGGGGAGTTGGCGGGCAAGCAGTGGCGCATTGGTCTAATGGGCAGTAGCAGTAACGCGACCAATATCAATCGATGTCTTACCGCTCTGGAGGCGGCACTGCACCAGTGATTGCCCCCGGCATTACCCGTGGCAGGCCAGCATGAACGCAATAATATAACTTCAGTCGGCGTAGTCTGGTTCTTCCTTATCCAGTATCGCCCGAAGCGCCGAAAAGTGTCGTTCAGCCTGCTCAGGATAGTGCTCTAACTCCCTCGCCGTTTTCTCGGCAATCTCGTCAGACAAAACTCGCAGCGGTTGCCCCGTCCACAGCGCCTTGATGTACGTTTCCGCTGCGCGCTCGAAATAATACAGACGGTTGAATGCGTCGGCGACGTCCTCACCGATGACCATGATCCCGTGATTGCACATGATGAGTATGCGCTTCGAGGCGTCAGCAAGGTGTTGGCAACAGCGCTCGGCCTCCTCTTCAAATGCCAGGCCGCCGTACTCCGTATCAATCGCATACCGGTTGAAAAACATCGCACAGTTTTGATCGATTGGCGGCAAGACGGGGTCGGCCAGGGACGACAGAATCGTCGCGTGCGTAGAGTGCACATGGAGCGCTACACGAGCGTGGGGGCACTGACGGTGCAGCGCGCCATGGAGGCCCCATGCAGTAGGGTCGGGGGCATCCGGTCGCTTCATGGTCTCAGGGTCCATGGCATCAACGAGAATGAGATCCGAGGCTTTGATCCTTGAGAAATGAGATTGGTTGGGATTCATCAGAAACTGTGTTCCGTCTTCGTTGACGGCAACGGAGAAATGATTGGCCACGGCCTCGTGAAAATTGAGCCGAGCGGCCCAGCGGAATGCCGCTGCGAGATCCTCGCGCTGGCGCCTATGGCCCAGCTTGGCACCCGGAGTGTGCGGCGATTTCGCACGGGTTAATGGGGGCATCTGTTGACTCTCGGTGGCCCATGAGCGCACACAATAGCACCGCTTTCGTGCTGACGTGAGACCGGTGTGGGGCTGGCTATTGTGGTGTCCATTTTGATTGTGGTGCTTGACCAGAAGGCCGTCGCTGAGAGTGAGGGCTCGCGATGTATACTCAGGGCCCAACCTCTGGCATTGAACAAGGGTGCAGACCAGATGCTTTCTCGCTACAGCGCTGACGACCCAACCTCCGATATTGTCGCTGCGCTTGAGAAAACCGGTGCGGTCATTATCGAAAATGTCGTGCCAGAGTCTCTGATTGCAGGGCTCTCTCAGGATTTACGAGCGGAGTTTGACCGCGAGGGACATCTTTATCAGAACGCGTTCAACGGCCATCAGACGCTTCGGGTAGGGGGGGTTACGAAATATTCGAGATATTTCTCCGATTTTTTGCTGGAGCCGACGGTTCTCGCGGTCGCAGACGCCATTTTGAAGCCGCACTGCGAGGTCTATCAGGTGGGTAGTACCACTGCTATCGAGATCTTGCCTGGTGAAAAGGCGCAGGTGCTCCACGCAGATGATGCGTGTTATCCAAGCCATTTGGTGCCCTTCGAGCTTCAGGTTTCTGCGCTGTGGGCGCTGGACGACTTTACTGAAGAGAACGGCGCCACGCGGGTAGTCCCGAAGTCTTGCGGCATTGTTGATCCGGAAGCGGTTACCGAGGCGCATGTGGCGCATGCGGTCATGCCAAAGGGCTCGGTCGTGATTTATTTGGGTTCGACGCTTCATGGCGGGGGAGCCAACCGGAGTGCCGAGCCGCGCAAAGCGCTCGTCAACACTTATTGCCTCGGTTGGTTGAGGCAAGAAGAAAATCAGTACTTGACCCTCACGAGGGAAGAGGTGGCGTCCCAATCAGACTCAATGCGGAGAATGCTGGGTTTTCAGGCTCACGGACCCTATTTGGGTGTCTGGCCGGAGGATCCCGATGGTCTGTGGTACGAGACCTGAGCCACACCCTGTATCAAGGCCCTGCCGAAATATTCGAAGCGCCGCGGGGGCCGCGGTGATACCGCCGATAGAGCACTGGATATAACAGCGGCCCAGATAAAATGGCAATCAGTCCGGCCAGCCCGTACCAGCCAATTTCAATGCCGATAAAGCCAAATCGGTCTCGGCCCCACAGCATCACGCTGTGATCCGTCAACGTAATGCCGATCATGAGCATAATGAGAGCCATGGGAGGGAGCACAATTAAAATCAGCGTGTATTTACCCCCTGGAATCCGGAAGGGCCGTGCGAGATCAGGCTCTACAAACCGCAATCGGACTGCAGCGAGGAAGATCAGCGCGTAGGCGCTGACGGTCAACAGCACGTCGATAATCACCAGACTCTGGAAGGGCCCAATGATCAGCACAGCGTTGACCAGTGCGATTAGCAGCAGGGCTGCGATGGGGGTTTGGTAGCGAGCGTTGAGTCTGGCTATCGCCGAGGGAAGTAACCCATCGCTGGCGAGTGCCTGAAGCGGGCGTGCGCCCGAGGCCATATAGTCGAGATAGAGCGCCAAGTTACCCAGCACGACCGAGGCGAGCAGTGCGTGCCCAAGAGCAGTGCCGCCGAGAATGCGACCAATATCGACAAAAGAGACCTTGCCGTCGCCGCTATCGACTGAGAACAGGTCCCACTGACCAAACGCAGCGATGCTGGAGGCAGTCGGCAGCAGGTACATCAGGGCGACAAAGGGTAAAGCCAGCATGAGCGCTTTCGGGACGATACGCTGTGGGTTTTCGATTTCACCGGCAATTGTCGACATCGATTCGTAGCCTGAGTACATCCACATGCCGATACTCAGACCCAGTATTAAAGCGCCATTGCTGCCCAGTAGATCCGTATCCGGTGGCGTGAGCGGGGTCATTGGATTGAACTGCCAGTTTAAGAGCCCGACGACTGCCAGCACCAGGAGGGGACTAATAATCAGCACTGCGAATAGGCTCGAACCAATTGCCACGATCTTGATGCCAAGGATATTGACCCCTGTGAACACGGCAATAATGAACCAGCAGGTCAGGTAATACAGCGTGTCATCAAAACCGATCTGGTTTTGCAAATAGGTCACACTCAGAACGATGTAGAGCGAGGTGTCTACGAGGATGGCCAGTGACCACCACCACCCTGCTTGAAATCCCCAGAATTCGCCCAATCCGCGGCGGGTCCATACATAGAATCCACCATTGTTGGGCAGTGCCGAACCCAGCTCGCTGGCGATCAATGCCATCGGCAGCGCCCAGAAGATCGGAAGTAATATCAATAGCAACAATGTCAGGCCCGGTCCGGCGCTGGACACCATCTCCTCAATGCCAAAGGACCCACCGGAAACAAAGATGTAAATCATGAAGAATGCGCTGAACAGCGGCACGCGAGTGCGTTTTATCACGGCGCTTGGCCTATTGTCTGCGTCTGGTCGCTGCAAGGTTTGCCTCTAACCGCATTCTTGGAATCACCGATTTGCATCCGTGTCAGTTCGGGCGTCAGCCACCTTCAAGTTCGCAGTATATTACCGACGATGAGGGGGGGCTGAGGTGGTGCCGTCCGCTGCTAGCCAGCGTCTGAGCTCAGCTGAGGCTCGCTTCCAGTGAATGCAAATACCAGCGCACGAACTGCTGCAGCGTGAACTCGAACTCCGGATGATACGGGCCCGGCTCGAAGAACCGTGAGTTAACCCCCGCCGCATTCCGGGTGATGATGTACTCATCTTCCAATGTCGTGTGATGCCAAAGCCAGGTCACTTTGTCGAGATCGTAATCTTTGCCCTCTTCAGCGTCGTTTCGAACAAACCACACCAGCTCCATATCGGTCTCGGTCAATGAGCGAGGGATAAATCGGTACAGGACACAATGATCCGGATAATTGAGCATGAAGGTCAGCGGGCCCATTTGGAAATCGCCCGCGCCGCCATCGTAGTCTTTAAAGTTACCCATGAGAGGTGCGACGGGCTGGCCATCCTCGCTGCCTGTCACGGAGCCGTCGAATAGGCCATAGCGCATCGTATGCGCGCAGGCGCCAAAGCTGGGCGCATCCAGATAGATCTCGGTGTGCTCCTTGGAGATTCCTGGGATGCCCGTGATTTCCTCGGCCCGCTCCAGCATTTTGGCAACAATCGGCCCTGACTTCTCTTCGAGGTCTTTCAGCGTATGCAGGCGCGCATAGGCGCGATGGGACGTCGCGCAGTGATAACACTCCAGATAATTTTCAATCGCCAGCTTCCAGTTCGCGTCAACGCGATAGGTTTTTCGATGGGCGACCTTGGCGTTATCCAGATCGTAGGCCCCCAGAGGCTCGCGGATATTCTCAAGTGAGGCCAGGAAATCGCCGGCTGCTGGGTCGCAGTTGATGAACACCAGGCCCATATAGGTGACGCATTGCACGGGTTTCAGGCCATGCGCTGCGGCGTCAAAGCCAGGCATTACGTGGGTTTCTCTCGCGGCTTTCAGAGAGCCGTCGATGTTGTAAACCCAACCGTGATAGGGACAAACATAGGTCTTGCGACTGCCACTTCGCTCTTCGCACACCCGGGCCCCACGGTGACGGCAAATATTGTGCATGGCGGCAATCTCGCCCGTCTCTGTGCGCGCGACAATAATCGAATCCTCGCCGATATCTAGGAGTTGATAGTCACCCGCGGTGGGGATTTCGCTGGCGTGCAGTGCATAGATCCAGCTTTTGAAAATCAGGTGCCCCAGCTCCTGCTCATGCACGAGGTGTGAGCGATAGAAATAAGGATCCATCGCATGGTGAGGCCGGACTTTTTCAGCCTTCAGCTTGTCACGCATGCGCTCGAAGGAATCGTCTACTGAAGTCGCAATGGTATGCATGGTTACTCTTAACCAGTCTCTCGTTATTCAGTGGGGAGGGGCTGGAGTTTGCCAGCGCTTGGGCGATTTGAATATCGGCGCGTCGATCACTTTGCAGGGCGCCAGCAGTCGGGTCCAATGCAATTCGCGCTGGTAATAAATCTCAGCTACCAGCTGGTCTCCTACCGCTCCGTGTGGCATTTCGATCTGGGCGTAGGCGATATTGGCTTTGGCGGTGGGGCACCACGCGGCCGACGTTACAGTCCCCACTTGCTGGTCTCCCTTGAGGATAAAGGAATGCTCCGCCGGCTTATTGCCCTCGACATCCAGCATTGCAAAACGGTAACGAGACCCTTTTGCTCTTTCCTTCAGCAGCGCGCTCCGGCCGTTGAAGAGCGGCTTATTGAAATCCACCAGCCACTCCAGACCTAATTCAAACGGACTTCTGGACCGACCGACGCGGACGATTTCTTCAGCTGGCATAAAGTCGACATTTGCCTGCAGAAAACCCGCCTCGATACGCGCGAGTTCTAGGGCGTGGGAGCCGATGGGTTTAATGAGATAGTCGCGACCCAACTCGAACAGCTGGTCCCACAGTGCTTCGGCCGACTCGGGCGGAATCCATACTTCATAGCCCAGATCACCGGTAAAGCCAGTGCGACTCACCATCAGGGGTCGCCCTTCAAAGGTGTAGTGTGCGATACCGAAAGGCTTCAATTGGTTGAGATCAGTACACCCCAGCAAGGTTAAAACCGTACACGAGGTGGGCCCCTGTATAGCCAAACCGGCTACCGCCTCGGACTCGTTTTCGATCGTTACGTCGAAGCCCAGCGTATTCCAGGCCAGCCAATCATCAGCGCGCTGGTAGGAGCATATGCGGTAATCCTGATCATCCAGCCGGAAAATCGTGCCGTCGTCCATTACCTGTCCGTTGTCGTCGCACCAGATGGCATAGCCCACGCGATTAACGCCAATCTTTGTGACGTCGCGGGTGATCAGTCGATCCAGATAACGTTGGGCGTCCGGCCCGGTAACGCGGTATTTGTTCATCGGAGACAGGTCGAATACACCTGTGGTGCTTCGGATGGCGAAATATTCCAGCTCGACGTCGAAGTAGGCGTTGGGCGTGGTGTAACCCATCCAATTGCCCCAGTCATTCAGATCGCACATGGCCTCCACCCGAGAGTGGAAGGGCGTAGTGAGCAGCATGGTGTCTCGGCTGATGTCACTCATGACAGCGCTCCTCGCTTGAGAATTTCTTTAGCGGCATTACGCCCCGGTAGCCCCTGTAGACTTCCCCCAGGGTGAGCGCCCGCGCCGCAGAGATACAGGCCATCCACAGCTGTCGCGTACTGGGTTGAGCCTGGGAATGGGCGCATCATCAGGGCCTGATCAATAGACAGCTCACCGTGGTGCCAGTTGCCGCCCGTCATGCCATGAGAGGCCTCCAAATCTGAGGGCACGATTAACTCGCTAGCAGAGACCTGAGCGCCAATGCCCGGGGCGTAGGCCTCCAGCTCGCTCAGTAGCTGGCGCAGTAATTGTGGCTTCCCCGCTTCCCAACCGACATCGGGCGCATAGGGTACGTAATGCACGATCGCTGAGAGGACGTGTTGGCCGTCCGGGGCCAGCCCGGCGTCCTCGATAGTGGGAATGCTGATATCGAAGGTGTGCAACTGACTGAGTTCCCGATATTTCATCGGGTTTAACGCCGTTTCCATACCATCCATCGAGGGCGCGATGACCAGTCGCTCCTTGAGTTGTTCAGCGGTCAAGCCGTTAAACGCAGGCAAGGCGCTCAGCGCCAGGTGCAGCTTGGCCGTACCGCTGCGGGTGCGGTAATGCTCGACACGCTTGGCGATGCCGGCTTCCATCTGGTGATAGCCCAGCAGGTCACGAAACGTGGTGGTGGGATCTGCGCTGGAGATAACCAGCTTGGCTGACACGGTTTCGCCTGAGGCGAGCGTCACGCCTGTCACTCTGTCTTCGGTTTTCACTATCGCCTGTACTGCTGATCCGAGCCGCAACGTGGCACCACGCTTCTCTGCAGCCGCGGCAAGGCATTGCCCTAAGGCCCCCATACCTCCCATCACCTGAGTCGTACCGGTTTGCGCAAGGTGCTCGCCCGTCACCCGATGCAAGTAGCTGTAAACCGTATTGGGTGACCGAGGCCCCATATTCGTCCCGGTAATTGCATCCAACGCAATGGCGCTTTTCAGAGCGGCATTGGAGAAATGCTCGTTCATCACATCGTAGATATTAATTAAAGCGATGCGCATCAAATCCTGAAGCCGCTCGCGGCCCATCAATTTAAGTCCCAGACCCAGCTTCATCAGGGTCAGGCGATCGGTCCAATTTTGTTCAACCAGCTTGGGTGGGCGGCCACGGTATAGAGTGGTCATCAGCTTCGCGAAGGTGCGGACCATATTTTTGAAGTCGCGATAAGCGGCTTGATCTGCCGAATCGATGCCGGCACCGCTAATCGTGTCGCCCGCCAGGATCAGGTGGTCGCCGTCGGGTTGCAGTGAGATCGTGGCCTTTGGTTCGCTCAGTTTGAGGCCCGTGCCGCCAAGATCCAGATCTTTGACGATGCTCTGATCGAACTGTGACAGCCACTGCGCGCAGTCCGAAACACTAAAACCTGGGGCGAATTCCCGCGTACTGGCGCAACCGCCGGGCTCGGCTCGTCCGTCGACGACCAGCACTTTTTTTCCGGCCTTGGCCAGATAGCTGGCGCAGATCAAACCATTATGGCCGGCCCCAATGATTACCGCATCATAATCAGTCATCAGCGTATCCTCCTGGCACGGTATTGGGCCGTTTCAAGTCAGCCAGGATCTCTCTTGCAGCATTAGCGCCCGGAGCCGCCATGACACCGCCCCCAGGGTGGGTTCCCGAGCTGCACAGATACATGCCCTTGATCGGGGCTCGATACTGCGCGTAACCAGGGAAGGGTCGGTTGAATAGCAGCTGATCGAAGGTGAGTTCGCCCATGAAAATATTGCCCTCGGTCAGTCCGACTTCGGCTTCGATCTCCCGCGGGGTGCGTGTTTCGCAATGCAAAATCAGGTCGCGGAAATTGGGGCTGTAGTTGGAGATCTGATCGATCACCGATTTCTCAAACCCGTCTTTGTCCTCGTCCGTCCACTCCCTGCCCTCGACTTTGGGTGGCGCGTATTGCACAAAAACCGACATCATGTGCTTTCCGGGTGGTGCCATGGTGGGGTCGGTCAGCGATGGGATCATCATGTCGAGGTAGGGGTCTTTGGACCAAGTACCTGCCTTCCAATCATCGTAGGCTCTCTCCTGTCGCTCCAGTGAATCACTGAAATGCAGATCGCCGGCCATTAGACGGTTGCGGGGATCCAGCCCGTGAAATACGGGTAGCCCGTCCAGCGCGATGTTCAACTTGCCCGAGGAGCCCCGGATTTTAAAGTTGCGCGCTTTCTTGACGACGTCTTTCGGTAAATCCGAAGGATTTGTGATATCGAGGAAGGTGCGCTTGGGGTCCAGATTCGAGACTACGATCGGGGCTTTGTACTCCCTGCCATCCTTGAGAGCGACACCCGCTGCCCGCCCGTTTTTAACGATGACTTCGTCCACATTGGCATCGCAGATAATTTCGCCGCCGTAGGATTGGAATGCCTTCGACAGCGCGGTGGCTACGGCGCCCATCCCGCCGCGGGCAAAACCCCAGGCGCCCACATTACCGTCAACGTCGCCCATGTAGTGGTGGAGCAGGACATAGGCGGTGCCTGGCGAATACACCCCCAATGCAGTACCAATAATCCCACTGCCTGCCATGTGGGCCTTGATCACGTCAGTTTCGAAATACTCGTTGAGGTAGTCTCCCACGCTCGCGGTCCAGAACTTGATGGTGTCGAGCAATTTCTCTTCGCCCAAATCCATAAAAGAGCGCGCGAACTCGAGGAGGTCACGGAGATCACGGGGCTTCAGTGAAGTTGGATCTGGAGGGGTGCGCATGAGATAGGGGCGAATAAGTTTGGTCTGCAGGCTGGTATCCGCCGCGTAGCGATCGTAAGCGTTGGCGTCGCGCTTGGAATGTCTGGCGATCTCGCGATAGTGGCGGCCATGATCGCTGTAGTTGCCAAAATAATCGCCGTTGCGCATGAAGGTCGCACCGCCGCCAAAGGATACAACTTGCAGGCCATGGCGCGGCAACTCGAGATCCCGTGTGATCTCTGGCCGCAGGAGACTCGCTACATAAGAGCAATTTGAGTACCACCAGCCCTTATGTAACTCCCGGCTCACGGTGGCACCACCAATATAGGGATTGCGCTCCAGAACGGCGACTTTCAGTCCGGCTTTGGCGAGGTAGGCCCCATTGGTGAGGCCATTGTGGCCCGCACCAATGACGATCGCGTCGTATTGGTTCACTGCTCTCTCCGGTGAGTCAAGCGGAGCAAAATAGTGCCATGGCAGGCACTGAGCGTCTACCTCAGAATGAATGATTGTTCATTCTCGATTGAGACTTGAGTCGGAAGCCCTTAGACTCGATTCAGGAAACCCAGAGACCATTCATGAGTGACGCATCTGCCACGGCGGAAGGCACTTCGCCGGA
>Ga0181578_10004661_pt1 | contig 12152 bp, 10 predicted proteins | sample 071ome_21_FD_148659 | JGI IMG/M metagenome (GOLD analysis project Ga0181578, IMG submission 148659) | Coastal salt marsh microbial communities from the Groves Creek Marsh, Skidaway Island, Georgia - 071401CT metaG (spades assembly) | ecosystem: Environmental > Aquatic > Marine > Intertidal zone... | reverse complement strand
CTTCTGACATTGTGAGAATTCTGGCAATAAACCTTAAGGTGCTTACTTCTATCAAGGTAACGTTAGCGTTTTCAGATGTCACACCTTCCTGCACTCCGAGCAAAGAAGGTATTGGTCGATCTCCATAATAGCTAGTGAACTCATCTATTACTTCCACCAGGCCAGTCCTTGCTTGTTGATAGGGATCTGACCAATCGACATTAGAATCGGGCGCTTGTGCCTGTGCTACCGCTAGCTGGGAATAGTCTTCAGACAGTTGACCTATCTGTGAGTAGAGGTCGTTGATGAGATAGGCTGAGACTGCTACAAAAGATGCAGCTATATAAGGCATCCAAGCACGCCATGAAATAGCAGAAGTTGAAACCAGCTCTGGGGTAGGGTTTGCGTTGCTCGCCTGCTGCTCCTTCTCCTTCTGTCCCAAGGGAGAAGACTCTTTTGCTTGAGGCAAAAAATCAGCAAAGGGAAGATCGAAGACAGCTGCTAGAGCTTTTGCACTCTCTGCCGAAGGCGTGCCATGCCCGTTCTCAATTCGATGAATGGTCCTGACGCTTAGCCCAGTAAGTTCCGACAAGTCTCCCTGCGACCATCCTTTTTCTTTTCTCAGCTCTCTTAGATTCACATCCAGCCTTGGGCAGTGCCGATGCCACATCATTGAAAGGTATTATAGCAATATAAAGGTAGACTATCAGCACACTGACTAAAATCGAGGATCCAAAGTAAAAATGCGGTAGATTTAGACCAATAAATGCCGGAATTCTTAGCACACTCTGATTACAAGCTTGCAACGCATTGATTTAATTAGAAATTCTGTCGCACAAACTACTGAAAATCCTCGTGTCGGTGGTTCGGTTCCGCCCCTGGGCACCATGCATCAAACCTCGTTTCAAGCGGGGTTTTTTTATGGATAAATTTTAATGCAAGTGAGAGACACGAGTCTGATTGGCTCTCTCGCATGGTGCTGACCATGCGTTAAGGCACATTGCTGTCAGGCGCTTTCCGCATCAATTGAGTCTGCCTAAAGATGCTGGCAATTTTTGCGTATACCGTAATGTAAGCGATCTGTAGAATACAATCTGCCTGTTCAAAAAAGCTCTGCCCAGTAATACTAATTACATTAAAAACAGAACTGAGGAATAGCTATGCTCACCACCGAACTCTCCTACCTCGTTCACGTATCACTACTCACCGCGTTGATGTGGATACCCTATACCCTGAACCTGATTGCTGTCAGGGGCCTGATAGCCGCTGTCAGTTATCCAGCGGACCCAAAGCCGCTGGCTCCGTGGGCAGCACGCATGAAAAAAGCTCATGCCAATGCGATTGAAAATCTGGTGATTTTTGGAATACTGGTTCTTGTCGCCCACGCCGCCGACGCGAACAATGCAGTCACTGCCGGTGCCTGCGCCGTATATTTCTGGGCAAGGTGCCTACATCTGATAGCCTATACCCTGGCTATTCCCTGGGTTCGCACCATAGCGTTTGTGGTTGGATTCGGGTGTCAGGCTGCAATAGCTGCGCAGATCTTGATGTAACGAAATACTTGTTTGCTAAAAATGCTGTGTGATGGCGCGTCGTCATAAACCGCCCTCGACAATCCTGCCAGATCCGCCGGTTAGCAATATCGGACAGCATTTTGTGCGCCATGCAATCAATGATAGAGTCGAGTAGCTGGTGCGGTTATTCATGGTTTTTTACCAGCCACAAGCAAAGGGTTGAATATGCGAATTTTTCTTCTCCTGCTGACCAGCCTGTTGCTAAGCAACGGGTTGATTGCAGCGGTGCCTTATGACCATGTCCATCTCGCTGCGCCCAGCGCGCGGGAAGCAGTGGCCTGGTATGTAAAACATTTTGGCGGTGTCGCCGGAGGGTTCAACAAGGGTGATGCCGACCGGGTTGAGTATCCGACAGACCGTGTCTTCTATGATGAAATTTCGGTGATTTTTTTCGAACGGGAGCCCACCGGAGGATCTGTTGGAACCGGTGTCGATCATATCGGTTTTTCAATCACCAATGTTGAGGAGGCCACCGCGGCGATAGTCGCTGACGGTGGCACGCAGCTTGGCGGCTTGATCGAATTTTCCGGCATGAAAGTTGCCTTCATTGAGGATCCCTGGGGAACCAAGATCGAGCTGATTGATGACCCGGAAACCCGGGGTCTGCATCATGTTCACCTCTCGTCTCCGGAGCCGCAGGAAACCCTTGATTGGTATCAACAGAATTTTGGTGGCGAGATTGTGCAGTGGAAAGGTGTGCTTCCCGCTATTAACTACAGCGATGTGTGGCTACTCGTCTCGCGCGCTAATGGCGATGTCGCTCCCACCGAGGGAACCTCCCTGGACCATCTCGGCTGGGCTGCCGAAAGCCTGGATCAGCTGGGTGAGGTGTTCGCATCTAACGGAGTCGAATTCACCATGCAGCCTCGTCCCTTCCGGGGAATTCGAATTTCATTCATCGAGGGACCAGACGGCGTCCGCATTGAAGTGGTTGAGCCCGATTAAATTATCAACAGCGTCAGATTACTGTTTAGATTAGCCTCGCCATGCGGGGCTTTTCTTTCCACGCCCGGTGAGAATTAATATTTCACCGGCCTCAATTCATCAGCGTAAATCATTCAGTGTTGAAAGTGTTGCGCCTTTCATAGATATCAATCCTTGCATATGATGCGCAGATGAACTGGGAAAATGAAACTGACGAGATTGCACGCCGTCGGGCTTTGGCGCTCGAACAGGGTGGACACGAAGCTGTTACCCGACAGCATGAAAAAGGCAAACTTACCATTAGGGAGCGGATTGACAGGCTGCTTGATCCCGGTAGTTTTGAGGAAGTCGGACCGACCGCAGGTTCCGCAGTCCATGACGAGAAGGGCGAACTCGTCGGTCTCGACCCGGCCAATTTCGTTCTCGGTTTTGGCAAGGTAGATGGGCGCCGAATCATCGTTGGCGGAGAAGACTTCACCATGCGGGGTGGTTCGCCCTCCCCTGCGGGCCTCAGAAAAAGTGTCTACGCCGAAGAACTCGCGGTGCAATACAGGCTGCCACTGGTGCGCCTGCATGAAGGCTCCGGTGGCAGCGTCGGCGGAACAGGCGGCAAAGGTCCTGACTTGCCGGGTCCGGTCAACGCACCAGCAAGATTTCGTTCTGTAGCCCAGGCAATGGCAACGGTGCCGGTAGCGACTGCGGCGCTTGGCGCCGTTGCAGGCTTACCGGCGGGCAGGCTGGTCGCCTCACATTTTTCCGTTATGTCCAGGTCGACCGCGCAGATTCTTACCGCCGGTCCGGCGGTAGTCGAACGGGCGATGGGCGAAAAGAAAACCAAAGAGGAACTCGGCGGCTGGAAAGTGCACACCCGGAATGGCACCGTAGACAATGGCGCGGATGGCGAAGCCGAGTGCCTGACACAAATACAGCGTTTTCTTTCGTACATGCCGACCAGTGTCGAGCAGTTGGCGCCGGTGCTTGCCTGCGACGACCCGGTTGATCGGGCTGAGGAGACCCTCCTTGACATCGTGCCGCGCGACCGACGCAAAGCCTTTGATATGCGCCACATTATTGAGTCGGTGGTCGATCAAAGCAGTTTTTTCGAAATGGGCGCTGGCTACGGACGCTCACAGATAACAGGACTCGCCCGACTGAACGGCCAGCCGGTGGGAGTCTGGGCAAACAACTGCAAATTTCTCGCCGGGTCGATGACCGCAGACGGAGCCCACAAGGCGCGCAGATTCATGGAGCTTTGTGAAACTTTCAGCCTGCCGATTATCAGCCTGGTAGATGAGCCCGGTTTTATGATCGGCAGCCAGGCGGAACGCGAGGCGACTATCAGACACGGCACCGCTGCAGTGCTCACTGCGGCAATGACCACGGTACCCTGGGCCTCGGTCATGATCCGACGTTCCTTCGGTGTCGCCCAGGCAGCGCACTACGGGCCGGAGGGATACGTACTCGCCTGGCCTTCGGCAGAAAGTGGTCCCCTTCCGGTGGAAGGCGGCGTCGCAGTGGCCTTTCAAAGGGAAATTGCTGCGGCTCCAGACCCTGACGCGCGCCGCCGGGAACTGGAAGACGAGATGGCGGCACGCCAGTCGCCATTTCCAAGGGCGGAAGCTTTTGGCGTCCACGACCTGATCGATCCGCGCCAGACGAGACCCGAACTCTGTCGATGGATCGACCGTGTACAACCCCTGCTGCCTGGATTGCTCGGACCGGCGCAGTTTACTATTCGGCCCTAGTCGGAATTAAGGACATCAAGGCATGATAAAGATCGAACTCGAGACAGCGGGTACAGTCTGGAAGGTGCTCACCAGAGCGGGCGCAAAAGTGGAAGCCGGCGACACCCTGTTCATCATGGAAGTCATGAAGATGGAGGTACCCTACGATGCGCCGGTGTCCGGCGAAGTAACGGCTGTTCACATCGCCGAAGGTGACGTCGTCGAAGAAGACCAGCTTGCTATCGAGATAGCGGGTTTTGATTAAATCTGAATCTAATTCAATTACCGAGCTTAAACTGACAATTTCACCATGATAATCATCATCCACGAAAACAACGAATGGATATCGCCCTTCGAACAAGCCCTGCAAAAACTAAAAACTGATTATCAGATCTGGTATGTCCCTGACATGAGTCTGGACCTGTCCGCCCTGCCTCCCGATGCGGTTTACTGGAATCGAATGAGCGCCTCCTCCCACACGCGCGGTCACCGCTACACGCCGGAACTGGTAGCCGGTGTTCTCGCCTGGCTGGAGAGGCATGGCAGAACAGTGGTAAACGGACCCAGGGCACTGGACCTGGAGATCAGCAAGATGCGCCAGTACCAGGAACTGGAAAAGTTCGGCATCAAGACGCCGAGAACTTTCTGCGCCATCGACAACGAGCATCTCCTCGCTGGTGCGGAGCAGATCGGCTTCCCGCTGATAACCAAGCACAATCGCGCAGGCAAGGGGCTGGGCGTGATGAAATTTGACAATGCGGACGCGCTCAAAAAGTATCTGTTCGGGGATTATTTCGATGCTTCGCCGGATGGCATTACCCTGTTGCAGCAATATATCCATGCACCCTCCCGGTCGATTTTTCGCATGGAATTTGTCGACGGCAAGTTTCTCTATTGCGTGGAAGTCGATACGTCCAAGGGCTTCGAGTTGTGCCCGGCCGATGCCTGTGAAATCGAATCGAACTGTCCGACGGAAGAGTTCAACAAGTTTACGATACGCGACAAGTTCTCAATTCCAAATATCAGCGATTATGAGGAATTCCTTCGGCACAATGACATCGGCATTGCGGGCATCGAAATCATCTTCGACGCGAATGGCGACTATTGGACCTATGACGTCAACACCAATACCAATTACAACTCTCAGGCTGAGGCCATTGCGAACAAAAGCGCGCCGGATGTCATCGCACACTATCTGGATTCGTTGACTCGACGCTAAACAATACCGAGGAAGTTGAAGCAAACCATGGTAGCAAGTTGCCCCCGCTCACGCTATTTTCTGGACAGCCTCAGCATGAACCGTTAAGTTGATCCAGAAAGCTCAACAGGCACCAATCGAGGCTGGAATATGCGCTTCCCAAGTGACAACCTGTCGATCAACAACATACTCCGCCTGGGATTATTGTCGTTGACCGCGCTGCTTTACTGCCAGGTATCAGCCCAGGAAGGCTCTGTATGGACCTGCCGCGATTCAAACAACAACGGACTCAGATGGAACGACAGACGCTGGGTAGATGCCGAATTCCGAAACTCCAATTTCGTGCTCACTCTGAACGGCCTGGAGTCTTCTGTTGCCGTGAACGATCAGGAAATCTACCTGGAATGCAGAACTTCGGTCGTTCCCGAGATCGTCAACTGCACCGATCTACTCGGAACCCACCTGCTTTTCAATTCATTGAAGTATGTGGGCACCATGTCTTCAATTCTGGGAGGAGTGACTGGTCCTGGAGACAACGCTATACGCGAACCCGTTAAGGTAAGGGTGTTTCAGTGCATGCGCGTGCAGATGCTTGGCGATACTGATCGGCCAATCCCCGGCAATTAATGACCGACTTTCACAGCCGCTGCTGCAATAGCCGCAAAATTTCGTCCCGGTTATTGGCCGCCTGGTTGGTCAGAATAACGAAGGGATACAATCCATCATCGCCCCGAAGGTAGCCCGCAAAGTTATAGACACCGGTCAGTGTTCCGCTCTTGCGCAATACGCCATTTATTTCAGGCAACAGGTCTGCATGGGGCTTGAAGACATCCAAAATATGCATCAGGGCAGCGGCAGTGCTGCGTTGTTCGCGAGACAGACCAGAGCCCTCAAGCATCAGCAAGGTTTGCGGATCACTCCCGAACCCATCGCCATACAATTCAGCAAGCTGAAGACGCAATGCAGTCCGCGCCTCCTCGGTGCTTGCCGGATAAGCATGGGACTGAGCTCCTATTACGAGAAACAGCTGGTTAGCGATGAAATTATTGGAGTAACGAAGCAATCCTTGCAGAATTTCCAGCAATGATTGGGAGTTGGAGTGCTGATAAAAAAGTTTCCATTCCCCGCTTAATTCTTCTCTGTAAAATTCTGTATCCCTTACTGCGATACCTGACTGCTCCAGAAAATATAGAAATAATTGTTGCACTTGCAGCAGTCCTGAGCGTGGGTCACTGCCCAGATTTATGCGCTGCGCCGCCCCCGGAGAAAGCCCGGCTGCAAGTTCCCTGGCGAGCGGTGTCAACGGCGTCTGAGGCTCAGCGGAGATCGGCTCACCAGCGTCCGTCCAATCGAGGTTTACCGTGTTGAAATTAGCTGCCAGCGCGCTGTTGGTGGCACCGTATGGTTGATCGGAATTCGACTCATCAGGAAGGTCAAGATTCGCTTCGAATGCCGAGCCGTCCATAACCAGGCGTCGAACCTGCCGCAATCCCTGCCCCGCGAGAATATCGGCAATACTCGCGATTTCCTCGGACACCAGGAAGGGATCTCCAAGGCCTCGAATCAGCAGGTCCTGGCTGTCGTTAGTAAAAAAGTGAGTCTCAAAACGAAAGTCTTCACCAAGTGTCGTCAATGCGACCTGCGCCAGCGGAATTTTCACCAACGATGCTGGTATCAGAGAAGCATCAGGATTGATGCTCGTGAGCACCTCGCCGCTCGGCGAAGACAGCATGATGCTGCCGTTACCGGCCAGGGTCTCTAGCCGACCCTGCGCGCTGACCGCGGCAGAAAATGCAAGCATGCCACCACTCAGCACGAATATGATCATCCGCCAGCATGGAATTGAAATCGAGGGTTGCCGCATTTTCATTAGCAGTATGTCAGTACATCTCCTGCCATCACCCTCGTATGTTAACCCGCAACCCCGCTCTCTTCTCCACCAATATTGAAGTTGAATCGATCGAACGGTAGCTGTCGAACGCGGATACCGGTTGCGTCATAGACTGCGTTGGCGAGTGCCGGAGCAATTCCCGGTGTTCCCGGCTCACCAGCACCTCCGATGGCGTAGCCACTGTTAACGATATGGGTTTCAATAACTGGGGCTTCATCCATGCGAACCGCTTCGTAATCATCGAAATTGCCCTGCACGACCGCACCGTTTTCAATGGTAATTTCACCGTGCAATGCCGCCGTCAAGCCGTAAATAATGCCAGATTCCACCTGCGCGCTGATGCCGTTCGGCGAAATAGCTGTACCTGCATCGATAGCCGCAACGACCCGATCGACAGATAACTGGCCATCAGTTACGGTAACCTCTACAACCTGGGCGACTAGCGAACCGAACGATTCCTGAAGCGAGATTCCGCGCCCTCTTCCCGCAGCCAGCGGTCTACCCCATTGGGCTTCCTCGGCGGCTCTGGTCAGAACGGCCAGGTGGCGTGGGTGATCTCTGAGCAGGTCAGCACGAAATTCGAACGGATCTTTGCCGGCAGCATGCGCAGCCTCATCGATAAACGATTCGGTAAAGAAACCGTGCTGTGAATGATCAACACTGCGCCATGCCCCAAACGGCACATGGGTAGGGCTGCTGACGTACCCGATATCCTGGGAGGGCACCGCGTAAGGAATTAACGGTGCCTCGATAGGTTCGTTTTTGTTGGTGTAGGTGTTTTCCCAGGCAAGGAGATTACCCTCACTATCCAGTGCTGCCCGAAAACGACTCTGAACTGCGGGCCGATAGAAATCCTGACGCACGTCTTCTTCTCTCGACCAGATCAGTTGTACCGGCCGGCCAACGACCTGCGCAACCCTGGCAGCCTGAACCGCATAATCCCCGACCGCCCGGCGGCCAAAGCCTCCACCCATGGAATGATTGTGAAGTGTAACGTTTTCCTCATCCAGGTTTAGCGCCGCTGCCACCTGGCGTCTGAAGCCGAGCGGGTTCTGACAACCCACCCAGATCTCTGCCCGATCATCGCTTACATGGGCGGTGGCGTTCATCGGCTCCATGCAGGAATGCGCAAGGTAAGGCACATGGTAGTCTGCTTCCAGGACTTGCGCAGCTCTGGACAACTCGACATCGACATTACCCTGGACAATATCATTGGCCCGCTCCGTTCGAGCAGTTATGTCGCGATCGAATTGAGCAAATATCTCATCACTTGAAGCAGCCGCCGCCGGGATGTCACTCCAGCTGATCTGCAGCGCATCCAGACCTTTCTTGGCAGACCAGTAGCTGTCAGCCACCACAGCAACCGTCTCCCCCGTATTGTAGGCGCCAAGCATGGAGCTAAAAGAATCGGGGGGTATTCTGACAATCTCGACAACACCCTCAACCGCGCGGGCCGCAGTGTCATCAAGGCTTTCTATAGTTGCACCGAATACCGGCGAGCGCATCACCGTTGCATAAAGCATGTCAGGAAGCCTGACATCCAGTGCAAACTTCAGCGATCCATCAACTTTCGCTGGGATGTCGCGACGGGGAACGCTGCGGCCTATCAGTTTAAAATCCGAGGGATCTTTTAAAGTTGGCGTGTAAGAGGGCGTCATGCCTGCTACGGTACTCGCGAACTCCGAGTAAGGCGCTCGATTTGCAGTAGCCCGGTGAATCAGGAAGCTGTCTTCGGTAATAATCTCTTCAACGGACACGCTCCATGCATCAGCCGCGGCCTGCCGCAGCATCTGTCTGGTGGCAGCACCGGCAACCCGCATTACGATGACACCCGTCGTGCGGACGCTCATGCTGCCACCGGTAATTTGCATATCAAGAGCATCCGCAACTCGCATCATCATTCCGTCGACCGATGGAACAGCGATGTCCGGAAAATCAATCCCGGCCAACAGGTAACCCCGCCCTGCACCGTAACTGGCGTATTCGCCGATGGCCGGAGCCTCTTCAACCAGCACCCTGTCCCAATCCGCATCCAGCTCTTCTGCCAGCATTTGTCCGAGGGCAGTATGCACGCCCTGTCCCATTTCTGAATGCGGAACAAGGGCTGTAACCACGTTATCGGTGTCAATTTTCACGTAGGCATGAACCAGCTGTCCTCCCTGGTCGCTTACCAGACCGCTCAACTTCTCGACACGATTTCCCGGACGCATCGTGACACCGACCACGAGGCCACCGCCGGCTACCAATCCGCTTGTTATGAAGGCACGCCTTGTCCATTTATGCATGATCCACCTCCATGGCATCGACGAATAATTGCTCTTTATGATCCGCAATAAGGCTGGTCGACCTGATCGCTTCACGGATCCGGCCATACATGCCACAGCGGCAGACATTGCCGCGCATCGCCGCGTCGATTTCGTCGTCATTCGGGGCAGGATTGCTGGCAAGAAGGGCGGAGGCAGACATCAGCTGACCTGATTGACAATAGCCACACTGCGGCACCTGGTGGTCGATCCAGGCTTGCTGCAGGGGGTGAAGCTGATCAGGGGCCGGTGCCAGACCTTCTATAGTGGTGACTTGCAGGCCTGCAACACTGGCGATGGTTCTGACACAGGATCGTACTGCCTGCCCGTCAACGTGAACCGTGCAGGCACCGCACTGGGCGATACCGCAGCCGAACTTGGTACCGGTGAGCGAGAGCTGCTCACGAAGTACCCATAAAAGAGGTTTAGACGGGTCGACATCCACTGTGTGCTGAACGCCGTTTACCCAAAAAGATGTGCTCATCCTGTTCTCCAGCAATCGATCTTGAATCCAATCTTCGGGAGTCTTTACGACAATTACCCCAATCTCTCCCGACGCCCAAAACACACACGCACCGACAGAGCCAATGCTGGTCCTGACGGTTGCGTTTCTGACAACAAAGTGACTGACATAATAGTCACCATATGTCAGAATGTCCACTACCTATCGGTATCAAGTTAATTTATGACAGATTCCATGACTAATTCACCTCGTGAGCTGGACAAGAAACATGCTGTCTATGATGCCGCTGCAGCCGTGTTTGCCCGTTATGGGTTCAGGCGTACGACGATGAACGATATCGCCCAGTCGGCGGGTATTTCTCGGCCGGCACTTTATCTGATGTTCAACAATAAAGAGCACCTGTTTCACGAGCTATCGTCCTTCCGACTCGATCAGGCGATCAGCCAGGCTTGTGTTGTTCTGTCCGGCGAGACAGATCTCAAGGACCGCTTTATTGAAGCGCTGCTGGTGTATGAGAAGATCTACTACGAGCCCGTGGCGAATTCGCCCCACGGCGAGGAACTGATGGATATTAATCAGAGCCTGGCCACCGAAATTATGAAAGGGGGATATGCAAGGCTTGTAGGTATCCTTGCAACAGCGCTCGAGGAGGCTGAGCAGGCAGGCGAAGTTGACTTCACTGAAGCACCGCTAAAACCGAAGGCTTTCGTCGAGTTGCTGCTGGCCTCCATCACGGGGATCAAAAAGAAGGTCAGCACCACCGCAGAATTTCGCAAGCAAATTCGCCAGATATCACTGATATTTCTGCGCGCAATTTCCGATTAACAGCTGCCTGTTCTTTCTTACTCGCCCGCCCTGCTGGAGTGACCATCGCCCGGTGTTTGCTGTTGGGTGCGAATAGCCCATGAAACCTAGTCAGGTTGATTCTCGGCTTGGGTACCAGGGCCGCGAGTCTGGCTATGAAATCGAGCGGTTCGAAGATCACATGGGTAGTCCCGTTACGAAAGGCGTCTTCAACTCATAGCGTTCCTTGCCCGTGGGGGTAAGTGACAGGCGCTGCTCGGAGACTGCGGGACGGCCGAATTAACGGCATAGCCTTTCGATCTTGCCGCGCTGGTCGGCCCTGGCGGCGACCCCGGCATGAAAGCTAAACCCTCTGGCGGATCGGTCGGTCCGGCAGCACTTCGTCCACCAGCGGGGCGACACTCTCCACCATGCGGCGAGCGCCGCACCTGGGGCAGAAAGCTCTCCGCTTGCAGGAGAAGGCTACCAGCATCTCGTGATGGCAGCTCTCACAGCGGATTCTGAGAAACAAATGTTCCAGCCTTCCACAATTCAGGTAGTCGCTGAACTCCTGCTGTACCTAGTCGGGCAGGGTTCTGCCTTTGGCTTCCAGGTGGGCGAGTAACCCAGAGTAATACCGCTCGTCAGAAGCCGACAGAGCAGCGTCGTTTCAGGCTGATGGGCTGGTAATGAGGTGTCGTTCCGGCGGACTCTAACCCGCAGAGAGAGGGTGTTAGCAGCGACACGTCGAAGTCTTTTTCGCCAGGGTGTCACTGGCAGTGTCGTCCGTAAAACCATCGGTCATGGATCGGCAGCTCCGCTTATCGCGTGAAAACGTTAGCCGATCTCTAATTGAATGAGTAGCCGTTTTTGAAACAGCAAAAAAATATATCTATGCGTATGTGAAATAATCATTGAAATAATCTTAAGTCATCAATTTTTTACCTTGTTTTGAAAAGCTAAACAGGCTTTTTCCATTTTTTCCTCATCGTCAAAATAACGTGCTTTTGCAACAGAATGTGGAAGTAAATCAACCAACAAATGGAAGCGATTAACTAGACTTTTATTTACAACTGAATGCATCACTGCATTATTTAAATCGTACAGAACACCTTCTTCGAGAACAAATAGCTGGTTATCAATAATAAATTTCACATCATGGTGAGTAATAATTGGAATATGCATACGATGAATTAACGCCAGAATCCCTACATCTTTGTGAGGCGCAATAATTTGACCGGGAGGCAGTTCAGCTAATTGGACTCGCATCACATCACAGTCTGGTATAACAGGAAGAATTTCAGACTCTATCA
>Ga0181578_10004650_pt1 | contig 12165 bp, 12 predicted proteins | sample 071ome_21_FD_148659 | JGI IMG/M metagenome (GOLD analysis project Ga0181578, IMG submission 148659) | Coastal salt marsh microbial communities from the Groves Creek Marsh, Skidaway Island, Georgia - 071401CT metaG (spades assembly) | ecosystem: Environmental > Aquatic > Marine > Intertidal zone... | reverse complement strand
ACCCAGACAACAGCCCGTCGCTTGCTTTACGAGCGGGGCCAGGCACTCGAGGCTAAGCCACGTCCTGAGCCGTTTCCATCCTTATTAGCCAATTCAGAACCGATGATAGACAAGATCTCCGAGTGGGGGGGAGACCCTTGGGGGGAAGCGATAATTTTGAACTCCTTGCGTAGCGAGAACGATATCGGGAAGGCCTGGTCGGCATCGCTTTCAACTGCTTCTTCACCAGATTTTCAGCTCAAGCTAGCGGAGATAATGGGGCGAACAGGCCGACCGGCTTTAATCGACGCAGTAGCGAAACGCTACGAGCGAAGTCCCTTTGACAGTCGTTTAGCGGAGAAGCTAGAAGCGCTGCGGAGGGGAGTCGGCAGCTCGGATGCCGATTGGATAGTTCACGCAGGTAGGTCGTCGCTGAAAGGCCTTTTCGTTAGGGCGGAAACTCAATTGGCGAGTGCCAGTGAGAACCTGGATACAAAGTTAGCGGCTTTGCGCGTGCTTGATTTGCAGCCGAATGGCGGTAGCGAAGCAGTCTTGAAGAGTATTGTCCTGGATGCCGACGCGAACGAGGCGCTGGTGAACGAAGCCCTAGAGCGAATTAGCGATACCGCGTTTTTGGCCGGCCTCTTGGATAGACTAGCGGGGGAGCAGGCTAGACGGGTAGTTGAGCGGTTGGCGAGAACTAAACAGGGAGGAGCCGAGCTCTTGGTCGCCATCGGTAATGATGAAACTTTAGTCGAATTCATCTCTCCCGCAGCCTGGCAGCAACTGAGGCAAAATCTCACCGATCGAGTCGAGGAACTGCTGCCCGCCCTTGAGTCGAGAGCCGATGCCCTGAACCGATATCAAGCATCTTTGCAGATCGAGGGAGATGCGGTAAAGGGAGTCGAGGTGTTCGATCGATTGTGTATCAGCTGTCACAAGACAGCCGATGGGCGGGGCGTATCGTTTGGTCCGCCCATTACGTCTTTCGCCTCGTCTGGAAAGGAGTTTATACTGAGCAATCTAATCGATCCCAATCGGGAAGTCGCCCCTCAATACCAAGCATTTCAATTCGCATTCAAGAATGGCGATGTCCAAGTGGGTATGATTGCTTCCGAAGATACGCGCAACGTAAGCTTAGCTCTTCCCACCGGCGAAACGATAAGCTTTCCTCGAACGGATGTGATAGGCATGACGGGCCTCAAGCGCTCGCTCATGCCCGAGGGTCTCGAACAAGCGGTTAGCGTTGAGGAGATGGCGGATTTATTGACTTACTTAGCGCGTTAGGGGAAAGTGTATAGGGCTATAATTCGTTTATCTGGATTACCTTCTCGATTTGGTAAATCCGGCCCTGATTTTTTTCAAAAATATACAGTTCGCCCTGGTGATCGATCCCGAATCGGAGATCGACTCGTCCGGGACCGGTTAATTGGGTCATGGTGGTTTCGGATCCACTTTCGAAGATACGGAACTTCTGGAAAGGGGCGGTTCGACCGAGCGTAAGTTTGCTAGCGTCGGTGTAGAATAGGTGGCCTTGCACGATAGCCCCGCAAACGTAAAGACCTCTCAACAAAGTGTGTTGATTTCCCTGATACACGTATCCTCCAGAGATTGCCGCTGCATCCATGTGGTCGAACTGGGCGACCGGATAGGTGAATCCGCTGTCGTTGCCCGGCAGCGGCAGTAGGCCAAACTTGTTGCGGTCTAGTTGAAGCTCGAACGTCCCCTCGCGATGCGGCCAGCCGTAGCGACCTCCTTTTTCCACAAGGTTCAATTCCTCGATATTGGACTCGCCGATATCGGTAACGTAAAGCCGACCTTCAGGTCCCCAAGCGAAGCGGTGTGGATTGCGGAAGCCAATAGCCCATAGCTCGCCCAAGGTTGCCTCGTTGGAGTCGTCGGCCCAAGGATTGTCCGTCGGTACCCCGTAGTTTCCGTTGGCGCTATTGGATCCGGCGGGATCGATGCGAATGATTGTTCCAAGTATGGAATCGAGCCGGTCGAGACTTCCGGCTTGCCCGGCAATCATGGATCCACCCTCGCCGATGCCGATGTAGAGCATGCCATAGTCTTTATCGCCGGGCATCGCGTGAGGATTGAAAACTAAATCCTGGATACAATGAATATGTCGGGGAAACCTGACTCGCAGCAATTCCCGTACCGATCCTTCGAAAGTCGAGGCTCGGGGCTCGAGGGCGGTCCACTCGAGAACGACGGAGTCGATCGGATTCGTATTTTGATGCTCGGGGCCCATGAAATCCGGTTTCTTAGGGCCAAGCTCCTCTGTATGAACCGTGTAGAATAGCCCGTTGTTGCCAAATCCCGGATGCAGTTCGAAGAAATTGAAACCGCCTCCCAGCCCCCGCTCGTCGTGAAATTCAGGCAGGTAGTCTCGAAGATCCAGGAATCGGATTAATCGCTTGTTTTCGATTCGGTATAGCAGCCCGCGTTGATCGTTTATGAAATTCGTACCCGATCCGCTAGGTTCAGGTTTCATCGCGTTTATCCGGGCTCGAGGGGCCTTACTGCTTGAGTGGGGAGCGGTAGCCCAAAGTTCAAGATGAAGCTCGAGATCTCCGATTTCAATAGGCTCCGGTATGGGATCCATAAATGGCAGTTCTTCGCGAGCGTTTGAGTTTGCCAGAGCGATGAGGGCGATGATTGCCGATTTTGCGAAGGCTACTCGAATCATCTCCCCATCTTTTGGAAAGGAGATTCTTTGAGCGAGAAGTTTTCTAAAGGCAGAATAGAACAGAAGGAAGCAATGGTTTGATTTTCGAGATAAAGTTTCCAGCTACAGCGATTCCCTAAAGTACTCGACCAGAGCTTTGACATCTTGGTCGCTCAGAACGTTCTCGAAGCTGGGCATGGGGACGTTTTCGTAGCCTTTGACGAGGGCTGCTTGTGGTTGGAGAATGGATTCCCTGATGTAGTCGCCATCGGCAAGGACTGTATGAGGCGTCCCATTACGAATTACCTCCCGATTACTGCCCCACAGGCCTTTGAAGCTGGGGCCGATGAGGCCGGTTCCGTCGACAGAGTGGCAAGCCCGACAGTAGCTTGAATACAGTTGGGGGCCGCTCAGTCGAGTGTTCTCGCGAACGAAGAGGTTCTGAAGCGGTTTCAATTCAAGCGTGATAGTAGCCTGCTCTATGCCCTTGGGGATTTTTACTACGCTGGGACTATACCAACTTAGCCCATCGCTAAGCTTCGAATTCGCATGGATGCGAGAATCGATCCGGTAGAACTTGTCGCCCTGCTCTGGTTTGGCGAATTGCAAGTGGATTTGCGTGGCCCCGGTCTTATCCACGTCAAGCCATTGGGTCACTAGATTCCCGTTCAGTTCGACCAAAAAACGTGGCGCTCCGTTTTCGGAACCGCGTTGATAGCCTTTAAAGGCGAGCGTTCGTGGCAATCGTTCGGGATCGCCTACACGGAGTGGAACTGTGGCGACGCCTAGGGGCTGTTTGGAGCCGAGAATCTCAACAGTCTTCCCGCCGCGCGCTAGCGTTTCGCCGGAGAAATCGATGAATCCTCCCTGCCAAACGTAAACGGGGGCTCCGTTTTGAGCGTCAAACGCATAGTTGAATCCCCCAGGAAAGCCAACGGCGATCATGCGGCTCGATGGACCGTCAATAACGCACCGCTGAACGACGACCCGATCGCCGACAACGATGTCGTTGGCCTGGCCGAAAAGCGTTGGCCCTAGTTGGGCGAGTATTCCCAATATTCCGAAAATGGCAACACGGTGGGCGTTCATGGAAGCAGTTGGTTTAAGGTATACACTCCGTAGTTATTATCTAGCGACAAACCACTTGCTGATTGAAGCTCGGGTAATTCGATATAGTATACGTAGCCCTCTTGTCGGGGAACGGTAATCGATAGTTTCGTTTTGCCCTGGGAAACGCTAGCAGACCGAACGGGGACGGAAGTCTCGTCAAAAGGTTCGGAGCCATAGGTGTCCCAATACTGGTACCGGAATTCTTGGATACTTATCGCGGCAGCCTCGATTGAGTCGTTTTCGAGCGGCTGGGTAAAATGGACATCGAATCCGTCTCGAGTCAATTCGATGCGCTGCATCTCGAAAGGCGTTGTGGAGGGGTCGTAGGAAATGATTTCGATCGCCGGTTCTCCGGGGGTCCATCCACGCCCGACGGATCCAACCCACAGGTTGCCCTCAGGATCGAATGCGCTCGAATAGGACGAGCTTTTCAGGGGGCGAATAAATGGGAAAGCCGCCCCTTGATAGGTGCCTCGGACCTTTTCAAGGGCAACCCGAACAACGGCGCGATGGGAAATGTCAGCGATGAAGGCTTGCCCTGCGAAGGGACCGAAACCCTTTGATGGAGCGAAGGATGGATGACCGGGCGAGTTGGTTAGATCGCCATGGGCTAGCCAGACAGCCGGTGGCTTTCGGTTTCTACGGATCTCGTCGAAGTTGAGTGGCGGGACACTTTCGGGGATCAGTCCCACGGTACGATAGTCGAGAACACGGGGAGTGGTTCCGAATTCCGAGCGATCCCAATAGGAAGCGGGGTGTCCTAGAAAGTCGCCTGCCTCGACATGGGCCAAATAGGAAGAGGCAACCCAATCGCCTTGATTGTCAGTGACGAAGAGCTCGTCGTGGTCGTTCATGCCGATGCCCGCAGGCGAACGAAGTCCGGAGGCGAAAGGCGTCAGTGTTCCGTCCGGGCTCCGTTCCATTACCCAGCCCCGGTATCCAAGGGCTGATGACATCTGGCTTGGGTAGCCATCGGGCGCGGCGACGTGATGAGTGGCTCCCGCGGATAGGCCAGTGGAAAAATATAGCTCTCCTTCAGAGTTGATGCGAGGACCGAAGGCAAATTCGTGGTAGTGACCGGTATAGCGAAAACGGTCCTCCACCGTAGCGTAGACATCAGCCACGCCATCCCCGTCTGTATCCGTAAGCAAAGTCAGCTCGGGGCGCTGCATAACGTAGACGCCATTTCCCTCCGGATCGACGCGGACGCCGATCGCTTCGTGCAGGCCTTCGGCGAAAAGCGACCACTCGCCGTCTCTCAGACGCCAAACGCTACCGGTTCGGTGCGAGGTATAAACTGAACCATCAGGTCCGAAATCTATATCGGTTGGCTCAAATCGATAAGGATATTCAGGCGTCGGTATCGATATCTCGCTTACATGATACCCGTGAGGCAAAATGGGGCCCTCTTTGCGACGATAGAATGCAATCGTGAATTGCTCTTGGTTGGGAAGCAGATTCTTGAGCAGATTGCGCTGGTTTTGCTGTCCATTGGTTGAAAGGCGGCGAAAATGCGTTTGCTTGACCCAATAGTTAAGGTATTCCTCGGTTTCGCTACTGGGTTGGATATCGAACAATAGCTTTTGCTGGGATTCTGACGGGGATTGCAGATGCTCTTCAATCTTCCATCTCATTCCCGACGCTTCATCACTTAGCTGGTACTGATAGTAGATGACGTTGTTTCGGACTTCATACCCTCGCCACCTGTGTTCAAGATCGCGCCGGGGCTGTTCGCCAAAGGTCCAGGGCCGGTCCCGTAGCATGAATCGCTTGAATCGGGATTCGTCGAAGACAACATCGTCGCTCGAATCGACTGTGGCGAAAGTCCCTGTCCAAATCGCTTGTATGGCGAAATTATTGGGGTCGTATAGGTGATGAATCCCGTTGGCGGATCCCACAGCGATGAGAGGTTGCTCCCCGATTTTACTCGAGGGGATCTCCCGTACAATAAGGCCGGAGACGATCCTCATTTCTCCATTCTCAGACAGAAATGAACCGTAGGGTTCGTGTGTCTTCGAGAAGGCAACGGGCCCGACGAGAATTAGCGCCGCTACCGAAAGAAGGCGTTTGCCGATGCAAAGATTGAAGAAAGATTGCCAGATTGCCATGGGTCGCCAAAAGCGTTGAATGGACTTCGCCAATAGGCGAATCGGTAGCTTCGAAAGTTGACGAGCTATTTTGGCAACCGCGAGCCAAAATTCCAGGGAACAAAGTCGGCAGGAATTGGACGTATGAGGCTTTTAATAGCGAAAATATATACGCGAAAAATATTACGTAAAAAACGCCGGAATCGCTTGACTTGGGGAATTTAAACACGAATTAAGTTTCGTGTAACAAGTTACGTTATAAAGGATAGGAGAGAAAATGAAAACTACTAGCAATGAGAATATCCGCAGCGACAGCGCTAGCAACGGGGGCATCAACCCTTGGAAGGGCGTGCGCCGCGGTTTGAGATTAGGGAAAGCCATATGGGGCAGGAAAATGGGCGCGGGGCCGAGCAATTTCCAGTCGTCGCCGCGGGTTTCCGGCAGCCTGCTTTCCCAGCGGTTATTTTAATGGCGCCTCGCTGGAGGGAATAGAGATGGACGAGAAGGCTCATGTGGAACTGGTGCGGGTACACCCGAGCGAGCGGTTGACGCAATTCATTCGCCGCGAGTCGGACGCGCTATACCGCCGGTATCCCGGATTAGATCGTTTGAGGCGAAGCATCAAGCGAGACAGTTTGGGGGCTTCGAAGGACGAATTCATCGCCACAGCGAGGCTTGAGGTTCGTGGGCACGACCGAGTGGTCGAGAAACGAGGATCCGGAGTATTTTCCGCCATATCCAGGTCGCTTGAAGTATGCGATCGCCAGATGCGGCGGAGGGCCCGAATGGAAAAGAGCAAAACTAGGGTGCAGGAAGGCCACTATTAGGAGGAAGGTATGGCGCCTTCGTCTGGGCGGCGGCGGCGCCCAATCCTTCGCCCGACCTTAGGCGAATTTTTTTTCGCTACTAAAAATTCGTGATGACAAAATCAGTAATTGATTAATTGGCAAGGAGCCTCAAGATGACAGCAGATTCTTTAGTTATGCCCCAGACAAAGCCTGGCAGTTGGACCTTTTTCTCGAATCACACCCACGTGCTACTGTGCCTACACAAAGATGCTGATAGTCGGCTGAGGGATGTCGCGCTCGAGGTGGGGATTACTGAGCGAGCGGTTCAGCGTATTGTGGCTGAGCTAGAGGAAGCGGGCGTGGTCAAGCGCGAGAGAGTGGGACGGAGAAATCACTATCGGATTAACAAACGTTCGAAATTGCGGCATCCAATTGAGTCTCACAGGAGCGTATCGGATTTGCTGGAATTTGTCGAGTAGGCTAAGCGGCAGAGTTTGGTCAGAATTTTAGCGGCTTTTCCTTTTCCAGGGAAGCCGTTTTTTTACTTCCAAGGACTACGGGTCTACCTAAGTTTAACCCATCTTGAATCGTAGGGGACCTCAATCCTTTCGGCTTTTGTTCCCGGTTTTCAAAGGGCGAGTCCGCTCCACGTTTTTGAGTTTCAAATGGAGGGCTGCTTTGGCCATGAGATGAGCGCTTAAAGGAGCGGTGATGAATAGAAAGCCCGTGATGAGAATTTCGTGCAGGCTGATGCCGTCCACATGGCCTGAGAAGGAAATGCCAGATGCGATCAAGATGGCCCCTGTGCCCAGTGTGGTCGCTTTCTTAGGTCCGTGTAGACGCATAGAGAAATCGGGCAGCTTCATTAGGGCTACTAAGCCAAGCAAAATGAAGATAGCTCCGATTACGACGAGAGCGGCGAGAATGATGTCTAGATATTCGATCATGATTGCCTCACTCCATCATGTCGTCCCGGGTCAAGTATTTGCTCAGGGCGATAGTTCCGATGATGCCATGACGGCTATGAAGAGAGCTGCCTCGAAGTAGAGCATGCTTTTCTGCGTTAATCCAAATAGGATGACCAGGGCGATCGTATTAACAAAAAGCGTATCTAGCGGCAAAATACGGTCTGGAGTACTCGGACCAATCACAAGTCGAATCAGGCTCAATACGCAGGCGATGCTGACCAGCAGAATGGCGATATCCAAAGCAGTCTCGAGAAAGGGTGATAGTGGTATCAACATGATTTGATGGCCTCCAATAAAGTTTTTTCGTAACGCTCGTTTATCTGCTTTGTTAAACTCCTCCCATCGGTCGTACGGAGGCTGTGGATAAGAAGGAAGCGTTGATCGGCAGACAGATCGCAGGAAACCGTTCCTGTAGTGAGCGAGATGGTGTTGGCTAGCGCTGATAGCTAGAGGAGACTGTAGTTCAAGTTCGTACTGTATGGAAGCGGGTCGAAGCCGTTTGCTGGGTTGTATGATCCAAACAGCCACTTGCAGGTTGGCGGTGACGATGTCCAGAATCAGGCGCAGGACATATTTGAGGATAAGTCCGGGGCGCTGTAGCAGGATCGGCTCGGGCCCGAAGGCGGTGGTTGCTAACGGAATGATTGTAGCTAGCTGCCCGCTTAGGAGTATGTGGCCGGAATAAAAAGGTGTTGTTGACGAGCAACCTGATCGTGACGAGCAGCAGGCTCAAGCGTGGATGTGGAAATATTGGCTTCATCGTACTTATTTTCGTGTCCGTTTGTTGGCGTTTTCCATGACAGCTTCGATGTACGCTGGGACCTGCTGAAGCTGAACGACAGTTTCATTGATGTAGGCCATCACATTCCCGTCGAAGACAACAAGTAGGGGAGCGGTAGCCAGCAAAACACCGACGATCCAAACGCTTAGCTTCACCTCAGACATCCCGTTTTTAGTCCCTTCTTCTGCTGAATCTAGACCGAGCGGCCGGTGGAACAGGAAAGAACCGCTGCGAACCGAGGCGACCAGCACCGGAATACTAGCAGCGAGGACGGTTGTCAGGATCCCCCACCGCCACGGATGGCCGAGAGCGGTATCCGGAATCATGATTTTTCCTACAAATCCAGAGAACGGTGGCAAGCCGGCCAAGGCGAATGCTACCAAGAAGGAACCCGCTCCTAGTCATTTTCGGTTTTGAATGGGAGCAGGATCACCAAATCGATCACCCGCCGGCCCGCGACTCTGGGCGATGAGATCGGCCAGGATGAAGAACGCAGCGGCGAGAAGAGTCGAATGAAGCAGGTAGTACAGGCCGGCGGCCAGATTATCGGGTTGATTCAGACAGGACCAGCCCCAGCACTGAAGCCATGAAAAGGATCAGGTAGCTGAAAAAGCGAGTAGTCGAGTCCTTAGCCGAAAGATAGTAGCTCGCGTAGAGGATGACGGGGGCCGGTATGGCGGCGCTCGCAGCCCCGAAAGCGGGAGCGTTGCGATGGTATCTGCCCAAGGCGGCGGCCAGTAGGGCCCCGGCTAGTGGAAGTCCGACTATGAGAGGAAGCGAGCTGACTAGCCCGTTCATGAGATTTTGGCCTAGATCACACTTCTAAGCGGAGTCGATAGGCTTGGCAAGAGGAGGTAAGGAGACCCCAATTGGCTGGTTTGGCTGCAGCGAGTATTGGCTCGAAGTAAAAAGACTCCCTTTGGCGTTTCTTATCTACTTTGGTTTCCTACACATTTTTAATGAATTAAAATGCACGAAAAGCAATTCGTACAAAAAAGCGTCTAGTCAAGCGAATCGCGAAATATTTTTCTGGCAGAATGCTGCGCAAATTGGATTGTGCCCGGACGGATCGCTGGACTGAAGCAACGGTGAGATTAGGGTCGATCGATACCTGGCGTGGCTGGGAAATCGATTAATCGTCGTCCCTATCGAGCTTGAGTAAGCGCAAGGCGCAGGCCATTAGGACGGCTCCGGCTGGGATAACGAGCAAGCTCCATTCGAATGAATTTTCTTGGATAGAGAGGGCAAAAAAGTGAACGAAAAGAACGATCACGATCAATGTGCCAAGAATCTTTTTAAGGCCACGAATGGAGTTCACACGCTCGAATCCGCGCAGGCCCTTAAAATCCTTCTACTTCAGCTCCATTATAAAGAGATGCAAGATGCCTGTCGAAAATACGACCAGTACATTGGCCACCAGGAAGGTGTCCATCGCGTGGGCTAACAAGCGCCGCCTTCATCGTTTTCAAAAATCCAACGGCGCACATGCACTACGCCCCAACGAACAGGCAGGCGTCCGAGAGTAGATTGATAAGACGCATCCGCAATCCGATTTGCACCAGCGAATAGAGCGGCCCGGCGTTTTTTCCGGTTCTGATATGAGTTGCGACTTCCCTTATTCTTTCCCCTGCGTGTCCATCTGCCAAAGTATTCAGAACGCGAGATACGCTTGCCGATGCGAAAAGCCATCGTGCAAAGATATCGAGATTAAAAAGCAAAATAGGTGGGAATCAAGTTATACCGTCTTCCCTGGGGAGCGCCGCGCTACTAAACTCACGCCCTGTCCAATAACGCTACGGTTTCACTTCTTTGGCCCAGGCTTCGTGAAGCGCTTTAAGCCGGTTCACGCGTTCGGGCATTTCGGATGCATAGTCGGTCACTTCGGGCTGCTTGTCGCCCAAATTGTGGAGCGTGTGAATGCGTTCCTGAGTTCGGCGATTGAGCGTTGAGATGAGTTTCCAGTCACCCTCGCGTACCGCCCAGTCATCGCGCCAATCGAAGTAGAGGATCCGATGCTTGGAGAGGGCTTTATCGCTCTTGATTATTGGCAACAGGCTATGTCCATCGAGAGGGTTGGCCGGCTGGGGCAGCCCGATAAGCTCGATCAGCGTGGGCATCCAGTCCATGATGGTGATGGTTTGGTGGCGGACGACGCCTTGCGGCAGCTCTTTTGGGTAGCTGACGATCATTGGCACGCGTACGCCCCCTTCGAGGAAGGTGCCCTTGCGGCCAACCCATTTGCCCGTGTAGCCTCCACCGCCATGGGCTAGGTAGTAGTGGCCGATTGGATACCCACTATTGTGGTAGCCGACGGTGATCCCGCGATTGTCTTCTTCCGAGTGGCCATTGTCGCTGCTGAAAACGATGATAGTGTCATCGCGAATGCCGGAAGCGTCCAGTTGTTGGAGGACGCGACCGATTTGCTTATCGACCGTAGCCATGACCTTGGCGTAGGACCGACGCGGCATCTCCAGGTCGGCGAAAGCCTCTTTGAATTCCTCGGAGGGCTGCTCTGGGTAGTGGGGCAGGTTGAAAGCGACCATCATGAAGAAGGGCTCATCGCTATGCTCATCCACATACTTGACGGCCTTATCGACCATCATTTCCGGGAAATACTCGCCTCTTCGGAAAATCTCTTGGTTGTTGTCGTAGAGATCGTGATACCCTTGCCCGTGAAGAAAATAGTGAGTGAAGTTGTCGATGAATCCGGAAAGATGTCCAAAGTGCGTTTCAAAGCCTTGATCGAGTGGTCCATGGCCAACCTTCGCTCCCAGATGCCACTTGCCGAATAGGGCAGTGCGGTAGCCAGCTTCCTTAAGAACCTCTGCCAAAGTAATTTCCTCGGGATCCATGTTGCCCAGTTGGGTGTCGCTGCCATTGCGATCCCCTTGCAGCCAGCTTTGCACGCCCCCGCGATTCGGATGGCGTCCAGTTAGCAGGGCGGCTCGGGACGGACAGCATACGGTGTGAGCGTAGGCCTGAGTGAAGCGTACCCCGTTGTCGGCCAGCGAATCCATATTCGGTGTATGCAAGTCATCCGCCCCAAATCGGTTTACATCGAGAGTGCCTTGGTCGTCGGTGAGAAAAATGACGACGTTAGGCTTTTTAGCGGCGTCGAGGCCGATCGACAGAACTAAGGCAATTAGCACAGGATAAAATCTATGAAAGGGATAGCGCATCTATATTTGTATGGTGTGCATCGGGAATAGATTCGCCTACTGAATCAGGCAAACACGAAAAAGTCGCTTCGACTTCGGCCTTCGAGTTTTGAAAGCAGCAAAATCTGATTCGTTTTAGCTGTCCTTGTACAAAGTTAAGAACACGCCAACTTCGACATCGTCGTGGATCAGCTTGTCGCCCAGATTCTCGAAAAAGCTGTCGGAACGGTACCTCACATCGTAGTCGGAACGGTCGAAGACGATGTCCGCTTTGGCGGTAGCTTTGTTTCCCTCAAGGTCTATGTAGGCGGTGAAATTTATTTTCTTGGTGATCCCCTTTACGGATAGGTCGGCAGTAACGTTGTAGGATCCATCTTGCGATGATTTGTCAACGTTGGCGATATCCAACGTGGCTGCGGGAAACAGCTTCGAGGCAAAGAAGTCCTTGGACAGCAAGTGCCGGTCAACGCGTCGCTTCTGGCGGCCTTGCACATCAGTTGTGTTGATCGTGGTCATGTCGATCTCGAAGCTGCCGCCGCTTAAACCGTCCTCTGAAAACAGCAAATTGCCGTTTTTCAGAGACACCGTTCCCATGTGTTCCCCACCTACCTTGCTGCCTTTCC
>Ga0181578_10004642_pt1 | contig 12170 bp, 12 predicted proteins | sample 071ome_21_FD_148659 | JGI IMG/M metagenome (GOLD analysis project Ga0181578, IMG submission 148659) | Coastal salt marsh microbial communities from the Groves Creek Marsh, Skidaway Island, Georgia - 071401CT metaG (spades assembly) | ecosystem: Environmental > Aquatic > Marine > Intertidal zone... | reverse complement strand
GTTTCACGTTCGCGGCGCCCCGGGCGCGCACGTCATCCTCCGTCTCCAACCGGGCGAGACCCCATCCGACGAGGACATGCAATTCGCAGCCAACATTGCGAGTTTCCACTCCAAAGTCCGCACTGGCGGCAAGGTGAACGTCTCCTACACGTCACCAAAGTACGTCCAAAAACCCAAAGGCGCTCGGCTCGGCATGGTCACCATCGACCGCGAATCCGTCATGATTGGTCGTCCCGACGACGTTGCCGACGTCGCCGACGCATCGTCGTCGACGTAAACGCATTCAATGTATTCCTTCCCCGCGTAATCTGCGTTCGGTTCGTCCTCTCGCGAACGACGGGGCTTCTTCTTCCTTGTATCATCAGACTCGATTTACCCAAAAACCAAAAAACCAAACTCGTGACGTCACAACGGACGCGAAAAGGCACCTCAGGCACCACGAAACGTCACTCATCGACACGCGCGCCGCACCTCGTCCGACGCACGAACCGAAAACACCCACGCGAACGACCCTCACGTCGAATCGAACGAAAATAATGTTCACCATCTCTGCCGTTTCCCAACGCACCACCGCGTCGCGCACCGTCGCGCGCGTCGCCAAGAGATCCACCACGCAACGACGCGGTGCCGCCATCGTGCGTCGCGCGGAATCCACCGAAGACGCCACGCCGTCCGTTTCCTCGGCTGTCGAGGAAGCGAACGCGGAATGGAAGGCGTCGAACGAAGCGGCGAACGTTGTTGAAATGAAAAAGGACGCCATCGACCCGGCGGACGGGTGCGTATCGCGACGAGCGCGCGTTTGTTCGTTTTGGCTGGATGAGCCGTGCCACCCTTGCGTGACGTCACCGAAGCGAATGGGTGGTGCACTTTATTGAAAGAAAACACGACCGACTGACTGACTTTGTTTGATTTGATTTCCGCGCGCACGCAGATCCATCGCCGAAGCGGCCCCGCTCGGTAACGATAACTCCTTGCTCGACTCCGTCATGGTTGCGTTCAAGGATTCTCGCGCGGTTGAGATGATCAACGGCAGAGCGGCGATGGTTGGTTGGATGCTCGCGCTCAACGCCGAGCTCGCAAACAACCACGTCTCTCTCGCGCACCAAATGTTCAACACCCGCACGTTTACCCTCGCCGACGGTGTCGTGCGCACGTCCACTTACCCGGCGTCTGGTTTCTTCCTCGTTCCGGTTGTCGTGCTCGTCGCGCTCGCGGCGTCTCTCGCGCCGGCTTTGAAGAAGTCTTCTCCGAATGGTTTGAACGAAGAACCGGAAGCGTTTGGTCCGTTCAACCCGAAGGCTGAGCTCACCAACGGCCGAGCCTCCATGGTTGGCCTCGTTTCCCTCTGGGCTGCGGAACATTTCACGAACGGTGCCGCGCTCTTCGGGTTCTAAAATGACCCGTCCGCGTCGTCGACGTTCGGTGGTGTGTCCTCCCACTTCATTCTATTCTTTTAGCAGCATGTACCAACATTTAAAACGGGTACCGAGCCGAGCGTGAAATAATGAAACGAAGCATTAAAATTCAAACAAAACTTCTCCTTAACACCGCACATCTACTATCTAAACTATTCAATACCGCTGTGCGCGAACGCCGCCCGCGCTAACGCCGCAACCTCTGCGTCAGACTTGCCTTGGCGAACAGCGGCGAAGAGCTCGTCTTCGGCTTCGCAAAACAACAAACGTCGCGTCGAATTCACAATCGGCATCGGAAACCCCTTACCAGCACCCTCTAAAACCTCTTCAAGCTCCCAAAACCTCTGTTCAACGTACTCCAAATCACACTTCTTCATCCTCTTCACCTCATCCTCCGTCAACGTCGCCGTCATCACCACGTTTACGTCGCACGTCCCGTTTGAAGCCGGCGGCTGCACTCGAAACTCCCAGTTCATCGTGCTCGAAGTCACAAAGCTAAACCGCCCCTCATCCACGTCTATCCCGATATCCCGCGTCACGTGTCTCCTCGCCGTCTCTCGGATAGTCTCCCCGCATCGCATGCGTCCACCGATGTACCACCAATCGCCCTTTGCGGGTTCGTGCGCGCGCAAGCCCAAGAGCACTTGCCCGCGGGCGTTTCGAAGCAACACATCGACGCAACCCTTGACCAGGGTATCGAGCGCTCGCCCGTACTCTTCGTCGGGGAGGAAGGTTTTCGTGCGGACGTACGTTCCCGTCTCGTAGTGGTGGTGTCGCTCCATCGGACCGTCGGGTCGGGTCGTCGGCGTCTGACGCGTTGGCGTTGTTACTTTTCAACTTTATCCATCGGTTCGTCACTGATCGACGCGCGGCAGACGTGAACGCACTCACGTCGCACGCGAACGCGAAAACACACGCAGATAGGGAAGAAATAGGCGCGGGCGTAGCACGCGATCGACGCAGCATGGGTATCAAGGTTGGATGCGCGACGAACCTGTCCGGGAAGACGGCGATCGTCACGGGCTCGAACACTGGGATCGGATTACAGACGGCAAAGATGCTCGCGGACGCCGGTGCGGAGGTCATCATGGCGTGCCGATCGATCGAACGGGCGCGAGAGGCGGCCAAGTACGCGTCCGCAAACGGGGCGAACAAGGTGACGGTGATGGAGCTGGATTTGTCGGATACAAAGTCGATCGAAGCGTTCGCCGAGGCGTTTGGGAAGAAGTATAAAAAGTTGGACATTTTGGTAAATAACGCGGGATTGAACGCGTCTAGTGGGTACAAGGGACCGAAAACGACGGCGCAAGGGTACGATATTTGCATGGGAGTCAACTATTTGGGGCATTTCATGCTCACGTCGTTGTTGTTGCCGAAATTGTTGAAGAGCAAGGACGCGCGCGTCGTGGCGTTGAGCTCGGTGACGACTTGGTTTGGATCAAACAAGTATCATTACTACTACAAGGGTGCGAGTAAGACGAAGGGTAACTATGGTTCGAGTAAACTCGCGTGCTTGGCGATGACTGTCGAGCTTCAGCGAAGATTGGACGCGGCGTACCCGGAGAACAACATCATTTGCGCCGCCGCGGATCCGGGTTTCGTTGCCAGCGATATTTGGAGAGACTTCAATCCCGTCTTGCGCGCCATCGCGGGCATCTTGGCGCTCACCCCGGCTCAGGGGGCGATGACGAGCGTGAATGCGTCCTCCTTGCCGAGCATCAAGAAGGCGACGCTTTACATGCCGTTCAAGATTAAGATGTCCAAGCTCTTCAAGATCAACAGAAGCGCGACGTATAAGTTTGGCATGCCGCTCCTCTCCAAGGTGTTTGCCGGTTTCGGCGCCGACGCGATGGCGCCGCGCGCCAAGAATGCGGAAACGAACGCCAAGCTGTGGGATTTGAGCGTTGAGTTTTGCAAGGAGAACGGTATCGAGTCGTGCGAGGCGTACAATTTGTAACTTTGTCTAAATTCTTCCCGCTTTACAGATGTTAATTGATTTCTCCTTCTACTTCCGCGACCGTACTACAAAGCCGAACGCCAACGCCTTACGTCGTTCACGCCGCCACAGTCCACGGGACTTCCTCGCCCGCGTAGAACGGCACGACGACCGAATCGCCAAACTTGTACTCATCCGGAACCTTCCAAGCCTTCTTTTCGAGTGTCACGGTTTCTGTATTTCTCGGCAAGCGGTAGAAATCGGCACCGTTGTGAGACGCGAAACCCTCAAGCTTATCGAGCGCGCCCACGGATTCGAACGCCATGGCGTAGAACGGCAAAGCGGCGTGTGCGGAAAAGATACCAGCGCATCCGCACGCCGCTTCCTTGGCGCCCTTGGGGTGCGGGGCGCTGTCCGTTCCCAAAAAGAACTTTTTATTGCCGCTCGAGGCAGCAGCGAGCACCGCTTCGCGGTGTTCCTCGCGCTTGAGAATGGGCAAGCAGTAAAAATGCGGACGGATCCCCCCCTTGAACAAGGCGTTGCGGTTAAAGAGCATGTGCTGCGGCGTAACCGTCGCTGCAATGTTTTCCGGCGCTGCGGCGACAAATTCGGCGGCATCGCGCGTCGTAATGTGTTCCATCACGACGCGTAGTTCCGGCGCGCGATCCAAGAGAGGAATCAAAACCTCCTTGATAAACTTTGCCTCGCGATCGAACACATCGACGTTCGCGTGCGTCACCTCACCGTGCACTTGCAAAACCATGCCCAACTCGGCAATCTTTTCGATAGCCTTTTGCGCCTTGGCAACATCCGTCACCCCGTACTCGCTGTTCGTCGTCGCACCAGCCGGATAGAGCTTATACCCACGCACGAATCCACTCGCGTGCGCTGCCTCGACTTGCTCAACCGTGGTGTTATCGGTGAGATACAAGGTCATGTGCGGTTCAAAGCCGTCGCTCGCCGGAGCCGCCGCTGCGATTAAGTCTCTGTACTTGCCCGCCTCCTCAGCCGTTCGTACCGGCGGCGTAAGGTTTGGCATGATGAGTGCCCGCTTAAACGTCGCGGACGTGAACGGGACGACATCGCCGAGCTTGGAGGCGTCGCGGACGTGCAAGTGCCAGTCATCGGGGCGAGTCAAGGTGAGAGAAGAAGCCGCGCGCGTTCGAACGACACCCCGCTTTCCAACGGTGGATCTCGTCGTCGTCACCCGGCGAGGGCGGAACGTAGACGTCAGCGCGCGAGCGACCGATCGAGGTGTTGCCGACATGATGTGCGATCGCCGAGGTGTGCGGACGAGTTTGATTTGTTTCGCCGTGGTTTAGTTGTTACACGAGAAATATGATTGTTACACGAAAGTTTGACACGCGATGACTACGATGAGAGGGATAATTTACGATGCATTGCGAGCGCGTCTTCGTCTTCGTCGTCCCCGTTCCCTTATTTTCTGAGAGCGCAACATCCGAAAACTGAGTTGAACATTTTCACAGCCGGACTCAGTTCGACTTCCTTCTCTTGCCCAGTAAAAGCGCGAGAGCTCGACGCGCTGAGCGTATGGCTCGCCGCAGCCACCAAATCAACCACGGGTTGACCCGTCTTAGTGTTACCCACGATTGGTACCTCGTCCTTGTACTGCTCAAAGTCTCGCTCGGAGCCCAACCCGGCTTCCATTTCGAGCGACGCGATGCTCTCGTTCAACCTCGCCTTGCTCATCGCGAGCGTATCATTCACCGCATCGATCCGTCCCGTGACGCTCCCGATTTCGCTTCGTTTCTCCATCGGTTCCTTCCGTCCACCAACCGCCCCGGGAAGGGAAAAATCCGTCGATTCAAACTCGCTCTGCAAATCATCCAAATCCGCCACCGACGTTCCGTCGTCCACCGTGGATCCGTACATCATCGAGTACCCCACCAATGAATTCTCATCCGCATCACCGTTCGACGACTTCGTTCCCCACTTATCCATTCCCCGTTCACCCGACGACGACCGTCGATGCGTCCCTGTCCCACCGGCGCCGCCGCCGAATCCATTCACGGCGCCACCCGTTCGACGCTCCGCAAACGTTTCCAACTGTCTCACCAACGCCCCCAACTCCCCGTCTTCCTCCGCCCCACCTCCGTCCGCATCCTCTTTCCCAGCGTACGCCCGCGCCGCCTTTTCCGCCGCCGTCTCGTTCGATCGAAACTCTTCCAGCGCGCGTTCTGTCAACGCCATGGCTTGCAGCGTCGTGCTTCGCGTGTTCGCGAGTCTCTGCGCGATTTCATCCGCCGATCGCGTCGCGTTCGTCGCCGTCGCCGATCCGCGACGTTGTTGAGGCACTACCGGCGGCATGAGCGTTCACCGCGGGGTTCAGACGTCGACGACGGCAGAGGGTGCGTCACGGAATGACGGAGAATTTCACAATTTTCAACTTTGATCACGAGTCAGAATCGTCGTCAGAGCGACGCGCGCGCGCGTCGGGGTACGCGCGAACGCGAAACGACGATCCGGTGAAGACGGGAGGAACGCGAGACGCGATGGCGCTCGCGTGTCGGGCGTCGGGATGGATGTCGACGGTGTCGACGCGTGAGGTGCGTCGTCAGAGGAGACACCGAAGGGCGTCGACCGCGAGACGGCGCGCGAGTGGAACAGGCGGCGAAGGCGGGAGCACGGGGGATGAGGAGAAGGCGGGGACGACGACGACGACGACGCGATCCGGTGGTGGAACCGAGACGGCGCGAGCGGAGGCCAAGGCACGTTTGTTGGATGCGTGCGCGGGCACGTATCGAGGCGCGTTGGCGTCCAGGGAGGATCGAGAAGCGATTGCCGCGGCGCAAGGTGCGCTGGAGCGCTTGTCGGAAGACGCGTTAGATTTCGATGCGTTGGATGGGAAGTGGAGGTTGGCGTACACGAACGCGTCGGACGTGGTCGGGTTGTTGGTTGCGTCGCAGAGGCTTGGCGTGCCCGAAGTTGGAGACATTTTTCAAAGCTTTGGATGCGCTGATGGGTCGAACACGGGCATCACGAATGAAATCAGGCTATCGGTGCCGTTTCTTCTCAACAGCGCGAAAAAGGGTGAGCCCGGTGGAGTGGGTCTGAGGGTGCAGGCGAGCTTTAAAAAGGTTGACAAACGTCGCATCGCGTTGACTTTTCAAGAGGCGCAGGTGAGCGAGATAAGCATCTCGCCGCTCGCGGAGACGCTCTTGGCGCCGGCGATCTTACCGAGAGGGAGCATCAACCACCAGATTTTGATGTTCATCAAGGAACTCGAGCTCAAGTTCCCGCTTCGCGGTGCTCTCACGTCCATCGGGGGTGGGGGAGAGGATGGCGGCGCCGCCGTGGGTTCTTACAATTTGACGTACTGCGACGACGAAGTGCTCGTCGGTCGCGCCGCCGCGGGCGGAGTTTACATTTTTACGCGCGCTTAGTCTCTTTAGCGAATATTCATTTCTTCATTCAATCACATCCACGCTCTACCGTAACTAAAAATTTCTAAAGGCGAATTACTTCTTTCTCATGTTGACTCCAGCTCTCAACACTTCATCCGTGCACAACAGTTGCGTGGCGATGATTGGCGCGGAGTGCAAAATCTGTTGTTTGACCAGGAAGTTGTCGTAGATACCGCCCATCGTCGGGTCAAAGGGCTCGCCGACGGTGATGTCAAAGCCGACGGCGTTGCCTCTGTCGTGCTCCTCCTGCATGTCAATGATGGCATCTTGCGGATCATAGCCGCTGTTCTCGGCGAGAGTCTTCGGGATGACGAGCATAGCCTCTGCAAATGCCTCAACACCGCGCTTGGCGCGACCTTCAACCATCTTGGTCACGTTTTCTCTCAGATGCTTGTTCAACGCAACCTCAAACGCCCCCGCGCCGGGCACCACACCCTTGTCGGTGAGCACATTCTTCACGGCTCTCAAGCCATCGCGAACGGCATCCTTCAGCTGAGCGATGGTGTGATCGTTCGATCCCTTGAGGAGAATGGTACAGGAGGTCGCGTTCTCAACTTTTTCGACAAAGGTGTACTTTTCGTCGCCCAAGACGTACTCGTACACTTCTCCCGCGTAGCCCAAAATCTCTGGGGAGAGCTCCTCCACAGAGTTGATGCATTGACCGCCGCACGCGAGCACGAGACGCTCCATATTTCTGCGCTTCGCGCGTCTAAGACCCATGATACCTTCCTTGCACAACATGTCGAGGGAGATCGGGTCGATACCCTTTTGAGTGATGACGACGAATTCCTTGTCGTTGCCGTCGCACACCTTATTCTTGAGCTCGATAATCTTGCGCACCGTCTCATCCGTGTACGCGCGCTCGGCATCCACCATGCGCTCTCTCTGCTCCGCATCTGCATACATAAACGTCGAGTTCACCTCGGATCGCTCATACTCCAAGCTGATGTTGCAAGTCAACACAAAGGCGTTCTCCATGTACTTTTTCATATCTGGATGTCTCGTGCCGTGATCCAACACCAAGCCTTGCACCAACTTGGTCTCATCGTCCGTCTGGTGCTTCATCGTCATGATTTCAACCATGTGAAGATCGATCGGCTCCTCCGGCTTGGCGATGCACAACACCGCGTCCACGACGATCGCGGTCAACTTATCCGCCAACTCCTCTCTCAACTTGGTTCTCAACGCCGTGCGGGCGACGCACAACAACATCTCGCGATCCGGATCCTCAATCCCCGGAGCCGCCCGCTTAAACCCTTCCAAGAACTTGAGCGATTCCTTCTTTGCCACATCGAAACCCTCAACCAACACTCTCGGGTGCAAACCCTCATTCAGATACCGCTCTGCTTGTTTCAACAACTCTCCGATGACTAGCACCGTCGTCGTCGTACCGTCCCCCGTGATATCATCTTGCGCCACCGCCGTTCGCGCAATCATCACCGCCGTCGGATTCTGAATCTGCATCTCTCTCAGTAACACGTTTCCATCCTTTGTCAGCTTCAATCCTACGCCGCGATGAATCGAACAAACTCGTCAGTCAGTCGGCGCGCTTCTACAAAAGTCAAACAGATCGCGACCGACGATGATCTAAACCACAGAAACCTTTCCATCCCGGAAAACCGTCACGTCATCGCGCGCATCATCGCAATCAATCATCGTTCACGACTACACTCGTACCTCCGGCGCCGTCGACGAGCATCTTGATCGTTCCTTTCGGTCCGAGGTTCGTCTTCATCACATCCTGAAGACCCTTGGCGGCGTTGATATTCATAAAGAGCGCCGCGTCGCGGTTCATGAGTTCCGCGTTCGGGTTGATGCTCTTGAGACTCATCGTGAACGTTCGTCGGTGACTTTGTGTCGCGTTCGCCTTCTTCTACAGGGTGTCGTGCGCCCCTCTCGTCGTGCGTAGTTGTGTGGTGGTAATCATTTTTTTTGATCTTTTTGATGCAACGGCGTTGACATTGAAAAGTCAACGCGTTCGAAACAGAAAAGAAGAGTCGTCGAGTTAAACATTGAATGGTTGTCTTCGTCGTCGTGAGAAACAAAAACAATGGTAGTGAAAGGAAATGAATAACTATTTATGAATACACGGACCGGCTTACGACGGCGAACAGAAATCGACGCCTTCGGATTCGCCGGCGTAGTCCTTTACGAGAGAAACCGAATCATCGGCGAGGGAGAGCATCATCTTGACGACGGCGCACTCGCTCGTCATGACGGGACCAGATTTGGCACCCATGGAGAGCGCGCCAAGCCCCGCGGCGTAGAGTTCGGGACGGAGCTCGCCGGTGTGGCACTGGGTTGAAAGATAGACGGAGAGTCCTTTGGATTTTTGGCCAGCGAGCCATGGGATGATGCCTTTGGGGAAATTCCCGACCCCAAAAGCCTCGAGGATGATTCCACGTATGCCCCTGGCGTGGAGATCTCCGTAGGCGCGCTCGTGGTCGAGTCCAGGTATGATTGGGATTCGTATGACGTTGTCGTCGAGCGTAAATTTCGGCGCGTACTTTGACGTAGCAGAGAGCAAACGCGCATGATTCCAATCCACGCCGACCCCAAGGCGTGCGAGCGCTGGATACGACGGCGAGTGAAACGCGGCGTACAACGTCGCGCTCGTCTTTTGCGTTCGGTTCCCGCGCAAGAGTGTTCCACCGAAACAAATCGCGACTTCAGCGAAATTGACGGTACCGCCGCAGCTCACCGATGCGACGCAGCACGTCAGAGCATCAATCAAATTCTGCCGGGCATCACTCCTCGCCATCGCCAGCGGCAATTGAGAACCAGTCAAAACGATTGGTTTTCCAAACCCGACGAGCATCAAACTCAGCGCGCTCGCCGTGAACGCCATCGTGTCCGTTCCGTGCACCACTATGAATGCGTCGTACGCCCCTCTCGACGCGTCCAACGCCCTCGCCAACGCAATCCAATCTTCGTGGTTCATTTCGCTCGAATCCTTATTCATCAGCACCGTCACATCAATGTCCGCGAAATCATGCAGCTCCGGAATTACCTCGAGAATGTCTAAGAGGTATCCGCTCGCGCCGAGCGGGCGGTACTTGCCACCGGCGACAGGCACCACCTCTCCCTCTCGTTTCTGAGCATCTGTCGTCGTGAAAGACTCCAATCCCATCCCGAGCGTCCCACCGCAGTGAAGGAACAATACTTTCGGTCGTTTAGTCGCGTTTTCATCGTCGTCGCTTTCGTTCCGTCGGCCGCTTTTGACTGGTGACGTCAACGATTTCACGCTCGCAGTGCGACGAAACTCGTCGACGGATTCCGACCTCGCGATGGCGCCGGGACCGAAGGCGGCGCGGGAGACGGATGCGGCGTCGGTTGGACGGCGTAAGCAATCGGGATCGCTCGGTGTCGCGCGGTCGACGGGCATGGTGCGCGCGGTAATCAGGGTGGGTCGTTTTGAAAAAAGATTAGGAGACAGTTTTAACTAACTCATCCATCGTTGTCTAAATTTGCTAAAGCGGCTATGATTGATTCGTACGCGGCGAAAGTGATTGCGGACGAGGGTAAAACGCGCACCATGTTTGGGGCGAATCCCTTGTACAATCCGAGGATGCCCTCGCGAGAGATGGTTTGCGCGAGTGTCTGGGAAAAGCGAGAGTACGCGGGCGCGTCGGCTGCGCGCGTGTCCATTCGCTGTTGAATACGCGCTCGAACCACTTGAAGAGGGTAAGTTGAGAGCGCAGCGATAAATTTGGATGCGATGCCAGCGAAACCAGCCTCAGTCGGGGACATTTCGCGCGTGTCATCGGCGCCGCGAGTGAGCTCTTTCACTCGCTCGTACGCCGCGAGCTGAATCGAACCGTGCGAAACGAGCAAAATGGATGGGAATAATCCCTTGTATAAACCCGCAAAACCTTCTTTTTTCGCAATCTTCACCAACGCATCGACGAAACCGGCGTATCTATCGCCCGGATCCACCCCAGGAAGCGCCGCGGCGCCGCCTTTTTGCAACTGCAACCGCGTCTTCACGACCCAAATCGGATTCGTCGCGAGCGTCGTCGCGCACCCCGCCTCGGTTGCCGCTAATAAATTCACCCCCACCGGAAGCGTTTCCCCGCGTCTCCCATCCCCCACACCGAGCGCTCGCGCATATCTCGCCTTCGCGCCGTCGTACCACGCCAAATACGCCCCCCAGCTCGCCGCCGATCCGCACACCGCGGCGCCCGCGCCCGCGTACAACCCGCGCGCCCCTTCCTCGGCTAAGATTCTCCTCGCCCCTCTCAACGCCCCGGCGTACCTCACCCGTCGAGGTTCCGTCTCGTCTTGCACCTGCAATCGAGTCTTTAGCACATCCAAGGGTTGGAGCACCGCCGTCGACACCGCCCCGGCGGCTCCGCCCGCGACGGCGTGTTTCCACCAAGACGACGCCCCGGTCGCTTTTTCGCGATTATCATCACGATTCACGCCCCGCGATGAACCGAAAAATCTTCCAGACGTCGACGGCGGTGAGTCCACCCGTCCACCGTCATCAGAAGACGCGTTTCGCATGAGGAGAGCGCGCCGCCTCCGCCTCCGCCGCTTCCGCCTCGCGCGTCTCTCACTGCGCGCGGAGTCAAACATTCACTCCTCGTTCTCTGAAAGTGTACCCTTTCACATTACATAAAATAAATCGGACGCATGATATATACACAAGAAATTACTAACGCCATTAAGAATTAAAATATATCAAAAACAAACTTAGAACGACTCTCATTACGTATTAAAGGCACAAAACAGATATGAACATGCATTTTGTTATAAATCAAACTCGGACACATGGGAATCTCATCGAGGACGGATTTTTGGGCGTCTTCCCGCGCCGCACTCGCGTCCCGACGTCACATCACGGAACGCGCGTCTCTCGAGGTACGCACGCGCGACGATCACCGACGCGACGCCAGCGACGACGCGGTTTTTTGTACAAGAATTTTGTTCATTCGCGCGCACCCCCGCGGGTGGTGGACGACGGCACGGACGACGGGACGGACGACGACGCGTCCGATCGATCGGATCAATCCGTCGAAACAATCGGCGGCGCGCGAACGCGTTTCGGGTTCCTTCTTTTCCGGGGACTCTGCGCGCGCGCGACGGACGAACCGACGCGAAAACGCGACGAAAGAGAGCGTTTGCCGTTCGAATTCGTTTTCGTTCGCGTCGCGTCGTCCGTCGGTTCGTCCGTCCGACGACCGGGGTTCGGATCCGATCGATCGGTCGATCGGACGGAAACTCGATCCGATCGGACGTCCCCGCCGCCACCGCCCGGTTTTGTGCGCGTTTAACTTTACGCGCGCGTCGTCCGTCGTGAACACTCAAATCCATGGTTTGATGGCGAATTGAACTATGATTATATGATAATCTCTGTTTTCAGACGAGAGAGCGAATGACTGACCGAGAGCG
>Ga0181578_10004639_pt1 | contig 12175 bp, 10 predicted proteins | sample 071ome_21_FD_148659 | JGI IMG/M metagenome (GOLD analysis project Ga0181578, IMG submission 148659) | Coastal salt marsh microbial communities from the Groves Creek Marsh, Skidaway Island, Georgia - 071401CT metaG (spades assembly) | ecosystem: Environmental > Aquatic > Marine > Intertidal zone... | reverse complement strand
AGGGTGGCTCAGCATGGTTTTGACCCCCTCATTACACATCGAGCCCCAAGACGGGGTTGGCGGCGCGACGCCCATGCCAATAAAGGACAGAAAAGCCTCGGTGAAGATCGCGGAGGGCACGGCAAAGGTGAGGGTCACCAGTATCACGCCGACTGTGTTAGGAAGGATGTGTCTGAAGATAATGTAGCTGGGGCTTGCGCCAAGCAGGCGCGCTGCCTCAATGTAGCCTTGTTCCCTAATTTGCAGCACTTGACCGCGGACAAGACGAGCAGTGGCCGGCCAGAGCAGAAGAATCAGTGCGAGCAGCATAGGAAATATGCCGTTTTCACCAGGGCCGATACCAAACGCAATCTTGAAGAGGATCATAAAGAGCAGGAAAGGGAGGGCCACGACGAAGTCAGCAAATCGCATCAAAACCTGATCAAGGCGCCCGCCGAAATATCCGGCAAAGCCGCCGTAAATGATGCCGATGAACACGTAAATCAGCGGTGCAACCAGGCCAATGAACAAAGAGACTCGCGCGCCCTCCATTAACCGGGCGAGCATATCTCGACCGAGGTAGTCAGTGCCAAAGGGATGGAACGATAAGGTCACTTCGCTGCCAATCTCGGCAGAATCCGGGCTGACAAGACCTCGATCGATGGCTTCACTGCGTTTGATCGACTGGCGCGGCGTCACAACGATCGTGCTCACGGCTTCGAACTCGTCGTAGCCGTCGGTCGTGACAATGGAATAATAATAGGGCTCGCTCTTTAGGTTCAGCCGATCTTCAAAACCTACCGAGTTGCCACCGTTCAATGTGGCGAGGGGCAAACCTAGATTAACAAGGCCTTCAGGGGCCGAGGTGTTTCGGTAGATCGCGTATCCGCCAGCGTCAACGACCGGACGCCAAGTCAGACGGACGTAATGAATGGTGGGATCACCCTCGGTCTGAAGCTCGCCCACGGGATCGAGCGTGTCAGGATAACCAAGAGGCACTTCAGGATGATTTTGATCGATGGGGACGGCCCAGGATGAGCGGTCTTCAACCAGAACCGCGGTTTTGGCGAGGGCGGGCGCTTGCGAGATTTGATTAAGGTCTTGCTGGCTCGGGTCAATGGTCCAGAGTAGCGGACCAATCAGGGTAAAGACGCCAAGGGCTAGCACCAGGTAGAGAGATATCAGGGCACGCTTATTTTGCTTCAGGCGTTGCCAGGCATCTTGCCAGTAGGACAAAGAGGGCCGAGCAATCCGCTCTCGATCAGCGCGATGCTGCGCCCAGCTGAAATCAAGCGAGTTCGTGTGATCTAAACTCATCGCAACCTAACTCGCGGATCAATGAATCCATAAAGGATGTCCACCACTATGACCATCAGCACCAAAAAAGCGCCGTAAAAGACGGTGGTCCCCATAATCACGGTGTAGTCCAATTGCTGAACAGCCTGAACGAAATAGCGCCCTAAGCCAGGGATTGCGAAGATCATTTCTACCACAAAGCCGCCGGTGGTAATGGCTGCGACTTGCGGTCCAAGCACGGTCACTACAGGCAATATGGCATTCCTCAGTTGGTGATGTGTGAAGATTCGCGTTTTGCTCAACCCTTTGGCTTTAGCGGTTCTCACATAGTCTTCATTGATAACGTCGAGCATCGATGAGCGCATCAGCCGTGTCAGCAGTGCCATGGTCCCCAGACCCAGTACCAAAGCGGGCATGAGCATGTGCGCCAAGGTGCCCCAGCCGGCAACAGGGAGCACAGACACCCCGAACCATTGGTTTAGGCCAACAAGCGCTAACTGCCCCAGCGCAGCGAAAACGAAACTGGGGACTGAAATACAGAGGATGACGAGCGACATAATGATGATATCGGGTAGCCGATTTCTGTAGAGCGCTGTAATGGCGCCCCAGACCACGCCCCCCGCGGCCGCGATAGTGATGGCGAGGACGCCAAGCAGGGCCGAGACCGGAAAGTGATCTTTGATGATGTCATTAACGCGACGATTTTGTTGCGTGAATGAAATCCCAAAATCACCTTTCGCCATGTTGCTCAAAAACAGTAAGTACTGCTCGGCCAGTGGTCGATCCAAGCCGTATTGTCTCGCGAGATTGGCTCGAATCTCTGGCGTCGCGGCTTTCTCGTTCATTAGAGGATCGCCTGGCACGGCGTGCATGGCGAAAAAGGTGGCCGTCGCGATAAACCAAACGGTGATGATGCCCCCGATAAGCCTTTCGAGAATGTATCGGCCCATGTTGATTTACGGCACAACTCGAGCGTAAGTGAAGTCGGGATCGCCGCCGACAACCGTGCGCCGCACCCCGCGCAGTTTGGGATGAAGGAGGTAGATCACACCCTGCTCGTAAAGGGGCACGATCACCACATCCTCCTCGACAATTTTCTGCACCGCCGCCATGGCTTGCATTCTTATGGCTGGGTCAGTTGCGTTCATCGTGGTGCGCACAGCTTCGTCATAATTGGCATTGCTGTATCGGCCTCGATTGTTCAAATTCCAACTAGCGAATAAATCTCCAAAAGTCATGATGTCGTCGAAGTCTGGTCCCCAGCCGGCACCGACGATATCGAATTCGCCTGCCGTCATCTTGGCTAGGCGCTGCTTAAAGGTCTGAACGTCGATACGAATATCAAGTCCAAGCTTAGACTTGTAGAGACCCTGCAAGTATTCCGCTTGTTTGGTGGCGGTGGGACTGTCGGAGACAAGTAAAGCCAGCGGCGGGATTTCATCGAGGCCCAGCTCTTTTTTCGCTGCCTCCAAGTAGGCTTTGGCCTCGTCAATATTTGGCGTCCGTTCGCTCGCGGGAAACTCATCTCGAAACTTACCTTCAACACCTTGAAGCCAGACTGGAAAGAGACTCCTTCCCGGCAGATTGCCCGGCATTTGCAGTACTCGATTGACGAACTCCTCAGGGTCAAACGCGGCCAGAAGCGCTCGCCTGAGATTGAGATTGTCGGTCACACGCCCGGTGCGGTGATTGAATTCAAGAAAGAAGACGCTGCCGGTCACGAAATTTCTAATCCTCAGTTTATTGGCGAGCGCATCTTTGTACGTTTCACCATCAATCCTCGTGAAGGCGATCTCATCGTCGACATATAAATTTAGCCGCGCACGGGTGTCGGCGGTGATATAGGCATGATCTAACTTGTTCAAAAAGATAGCGTCTCGGTCCCAGTAGCGCTCATTTTTAAGCATGGTGAGTGAGGCGCTATGCACCCAATTACTGATTCTGAAGGCCCCGTTGTAAAGCAATTTGTCGGCATCTGCGCCATAGGCTCCTTGAGTTGATTGGTAGAACGCCTCTTGCACGGGAAAGTAGCTCACAAAGGCCGTGAGTTTCAGGAAATAGGCCGTTGGACGCTCAAGTTCGACCTCCAGCGTGAAATCATCAAGGGCTCGAACACCGAGATCGGTGGCAGGACGCTCGCCTCGATTGATGGCCTCGGCATGCTTGATTGGGTACAAGATAAAGGCGTACTCCGAAGCCGTGCTGGGAGTGACCACTGTGCGCCAAGCAAACACGAAATCGTGAGCAGTGACTGGATCGCCGTTGCTCCACCTGGCGTTGTCTCTGAGCCAAAAAGTCGCCTTTTCGTCGCTGATTTCCCAACGAAGCGCAACCCCAGGGGACAGCATGCCGCGTCGGTCATACCGTGTGAGACCCTCCATCACGTGGCTGAGTACTTGGATCGATACTTGGTCCGTCGCTTTCATGCCATTCAGTTGAGGTGGCTCTTGCGCGAGTGCGATCGAAGCAGATTGCGTTTCAGCATCAACCGCCGAAGCAAAGGTGAGGTTAGACGTGGTAATGAATGAGACAGCGAAGGTCAAAAGAAGGAATGTGCGCATAAGTGCCAAAGGCGTCTGAAATGTCGCAGGGATTCTAGCACGCGCGGTCAAGGCGCTATGGCCTTTTGGTTTCAGGCTTGTGAGCTTAAACCGTGTACTCTTAAACCGTGTACTTAAGGAGATTGGCCACGACTCGCTCTAAATGGGTAAGCGAATTACAGACCTCGGTCTGATGGCAATTGGGCGCATACTTCTTCATCTCTGCATCACCCACGGTCCAATTTGAACGGGGCTCAGGGTTTAACCAAATCACCCGCTTAGATTTCTCATACATTTCTCGAAGAATCTCGCTTTTTGGGTCCCCATAATTGTTTCTGGCGTCGCCCAAGATGATGATGGTGGTTTTGTTGTTGACGTCATCCATGCATCGTCGTTTGAAGTCCATGAGCATTTGGCCGTAGTCGGTTGAGCCGTTGCCATAATCGCGCATAGTTTTCGCCATAGCGTCTTCAAGATTGCTTCTTTGGAAAATGTCGGTGACTTCACCTAAGTCAGATGAAAAGGCGAATGACCGTACTTTGGGAATGATTTCTGCGAGGCTATAGAGAAACATCAGCAAGAATCGAGAATAATTGCTCACCGATCCACTGCAATCACAAATGCACATCACCTTCGGGCGATCGACTTTGGAGGACTTCCATCTAAGGTCAAATAAATTGCCATCGTACTGCATGTTCTTCCGCAGGGTTTTGCGAATGTCGATCTGACCCCTTCGGTAGGTTTTACGGCGCTTTGAATGAATGGCAATCAGCTTTTTGGCCATCTTGAAAACGATTTCTTGAACATCTTTGAAATTTCTTTTTTCAAGGTTGCTCAGTTTGACTTTCTTAAGGAGTTCTTCTCGAAGCTGCTTGCCATGCTCGTCGGCGTGGAGGAGGAATTGGCGCTCGACATAATCCCTAACCTGGTCCCTCAGCAAGTCGCGCGCGCGCTTTAGCCGGCCAGCGAGACCAAGCCGTGGCTGTCCGCCTGCTTGCTGAAGTTCAGAAATTTCCTCTTGGAGACCCTTAAGCCCCATGGCTTCCATGATTTTTCGGGTGTACAAGCCTTTTTGAGTGAAGACGACGATTTGATTCACTTCAGCCTCTCGGCCGGCTTCAGCCAGCGCTACCATCTGCTCGCTGCGAGAACCGTTTAGCAACAGTTGACCAAGTGCCGAGGCCGGCTGCATGGAATCATCAAAGGCGTCATCCGATTGCGCTTCCGCCTCTTCGGAGGCTCCGCCTCCACCACCACCGCCTTGCCCGCGTTGCGATCGGTCACCGCCGCTTTGCTTTTGCTCCGATGACTCATCAAACCCTTCTGATCCCTCATCATCGAACTGCGAGGGATCGAAGAAATCCCCGGCGTCACTCAGTGATTGAAGGTCCTCAGCTGTAAAAAAACGGTCGAAGCAGGTGTCGAACGCTTCCTTTTCCTCCGGATTTTTAGAAAGCAGAATCGACAGAGCGTTCTTGAAGAGTGTTCGATCCTCGTAACCGACGATTGGCAGGGCAGACATCGCATCCAGCGTCTCCGCGGGGGACACCTGAACCTCTGCGGTGCGCAGAACCTTGACGAAGTCGACCAGCGTTTTTTCCATCAGTCGCGCTTGATCGCTTTGTTAGTCAGCATCGGTAGCTCGGCCTCGACGGCTTCAATGTCCTCTTGAAACTTCAGGATCACGTTGAGTGTTTGCCGAACAAGGTCCTGGTCTAATGACTCGGAGTGAAGGAGTAATAAGGTTTTGGCCCAGTCAATTGTCTCGCTGATGGCAGGGACTTTTTTAAGGTCTAGGTCTCGAAGCGCTTGGACGAAAGCCACTAATTGATCCCTCAATTGCATCGGAACGTCGGGCACTCGCGCATGAACTATGGCCGTTTCAAGGTCCGCATCTGGGAACGGGATGTACAAATGAAGGCATCGGCGCTTAAGGGCGTCACTGATTTCACGTGTATTGTTACTGGTTAGGAAAACCAGTGGCTTGTGATCCGGATTGGCTTGAATGGTCCCAATCTCCGGAATGGACAGCTGATAATCGGACAGCATTTCGAGTAACAGAGATTCGAACTCATAATCGCTTTTATCGACTTCGTCGATTAAGAGTACGCAACCCTCTTGATTTTTTAGGGCCTTGAGAAGCGGTCGAGGCTCGAGGAACTCTTCTGAGAAAAACACATCTCCAAATTCATGGAGCTTAGCCACTGATTCAGACAGGCCCTTCGCGCCCTCGAGGATCTCTCCCAAGGTTTCTTTTAACACTTGCGTGTAGAGTAACTGTTTGCCGTACTTCCACTCGTAAATCGCTTTCGATTCATCGAGGCCCTCGTAACACTGAAGACGCACACATTCCATGTTGAGCAAGGCAGCCACGCTTTTCGCGAGCTCAGTTTTGCCTACTCCAGGCGGACCTTCGATCAGCACGGGCTTATCGAGATGGTGCGCGAGAAACACCGCAGTGGAGATTTTCAAGTTGGAAATGTAGTTGAGCGACGCTAGCCCCTCTGAAATGGCTTCAACTGTGGCCAGTTTTTCTGCACGCTGAGTTGACAAGCGAACCCCCTGGTGACTCTTGGTGATTATGTTGGGCTCTCGAATGAGGCCCGGCGAAAAAAAAGGAGCATTATGGGAGGGCATTGCACCGATGTACAGTCGCGCTGGCAAGATTAGCGAGAACGATTTGATTGGATTAGAGGTACTGATGGCGCTTGCCTGTCGTGCTCGCTGCAACTTGTTTTCATGTTAGTGTGCAGAAAGGAGGATGGCTTATGAAACGGTTACTTTTGCTAACGCTTGCAGGGGTTTGGTCGACGCTCGCTTTCTCGCAAACACCTTATCCGTCAACTTATGAGGCGAAAGCACACAGTCCTTATGTCCTGGTCAGTCGGGCTATCGATGTCGGTGAAGGGCAGGGTTGGTTCAGTGGCTGGCTTTTGGTTGAAAACGGTTTAATTCAATCGGTGGGCACCGATCTGACAGCGATCCCGGAGGGCATTGAGGTCATCGACGTGGGCGATCAATACGTGACGCCCGGCATCATTGATGTGCATAGCCATCTGGGGGATTACCCCGCGCCCGGGTATCGAGCGCATAGCGATGGGAATGAGGGCACAGCCCCGGTGACGGCTGAGGTTTGGGCAGAGCACAGCGTGTGGCCACAGGATCCACAGTTTCCTCTCGCGCTGGCAGGGGGCGTCACCGCACTACAAATTCTGCCGGGTTCGGCCAACCTTTTTGGTGGTCGAAGCGTGACCTTAAAAAATGTCTGGTCGCGCACCGTGCAGGGGATGAAATTTCCGGGTGCGCCGTACGGACTCAAGATGGCCTGCGGTGAAAATCCTAAGCGCGTGTACGGCAGTAAAGGGCGATCCCCCGCCACCCGCATGGGTAATTTTGCGGGTTACCGTAAAGCCTGGATTGAGGCGGTGGAATATCGTCAGGCTTGGGCTGACTATGAGACAGAGCGAGCGGCGTTTGAAGCCAAGGCGGCGTCAGACGATGTGGACGAAGATAACAAGTCTGAGTCGAAGGGCTCGGCCAAACCGCCGAAACCGCCCAAGCGCAATCTACAAATGGAAACGTTAGTCGGTGTTCTTGATGGCGATATCTTAGTGCACAACCACTGCTATCGTGCGGATGAAATGGCCCAAATCATCGATTTGAGTAAGGAATTTGGCTATCAAGTCACGGCATTCCATCATGCGGTTGAGGCTTACAAAATTGGCGATCTGTTGGCTGAAAACAATGTGTGTTCAGCGATGTGGGCTGACTGGTGGCGCTTTAAGCTCGAATCATTTGATGGTGTGACCGCCAACATTCCAATGGTGCACGCCGCAGGCGCTTGCGCGATCGTTCACTCTGATTCCCCCAATGGCATCCAGCGATTGAATCAAGAGGCGGCCAAAGCGCTCGCTGCGGGGCGACGCTTGGGTCTGGAAATCAGCGATTCGCAGGCGATAACCTGGTTGACTAAGAATCCTGCAAAGGCACTGGGTATCCTCGATCAAACGGGCACATTAGCGGTCGGTAAGATGGCGGATATTGTGGTCTGGTCGAGCAACCCGCTCAGCGTTTATGCCGAAGCAATGCAAGTTAGAGTCGATGGTGTGGTTCAGTTTGACCGGGCGGCCGCCATGCGACCTATTACCGATTTCGAGCTCGATCATCGAGAGGAGGTCTTGAAATGAATCAATCGTTAAGACGCGAATGTATGCTTCTTCTGCTCACGCTGATGGTTGCATTTCCTGTGCTTGCACAGGACCTGCTGATACGCGGTGTGCATCTCCCAGGACCCAACGGATCTAAAGGAGAGCGGGTAGACGTGTGGGTTCAAGAGGGCCGGATTGTTTCCATAGGGCTCGGCCTTGAGGCGCCTTCCGCGAGCGCTTTCGACGCAGAAGGGCTCGTGATCACTGCCGGGTATATCGATTCAGGAACCAGCGTAGGGCTGGCTGATGTTTCGGGGCTTGGTACTTCGAACGATGGTGAAGTTGAAGGGGATCCAAATGCCGCAGGCTTCGAAGTTTGGCGCTCGCTCAATGAAGCATCATCCATGATTCCAGTGGCGCCGAACGATGGTGTGACACACGGTGTGATTGTACCCAGCGCGGGTGATGCCAATTTTGCTGGCGAAAGCGCTATGGTTCGATTTGTTCAGGGTGATGGATTTGTCAAAATCCCAAGCCTTGCGCAGCATCTCTACCTGCGAGAGTGGAATCGAAAGGTAGCGGGTGGGTCTCGAGGCAATGCGCTGCAAATGGTCCTTGCGGATTTAGACGAAGCCATGCGCTATTCGCGTGATCAAAAGCAGTACAACACCAGTAAGCTGCGCGCGTTCTCAATGGAGGAGCGGGATCTGAAGGCGCTAGTGAGAGTGATCAAAGGGGAGCGGCCCCTGGTGGTCCATGTGGACCGTGCTGCTGATATTCGAAAAGTCGTTGATAGTCTCGCTCGATTTCCCGATCTGCGTCTAATTATTTCAGGTGGTGTTGAAGCCTGGCGCCTCGCGCCGCTGCTGGCGGAAAAGAATATCCCGGTGTTGCTGAATGTGCTCGATAACGTGCCCGAATCGTTCGATCGACTGGGCGCTCGGCTCGATGCCGCGGCCATACTCGATCGGGCTGGCGTCCGGCTCGCGTTTATGTCAACGACACCTTACTCGGAGTTTCGATCTTTAACGCAAGCTGCAGGGGTTGCGGTGGCTAACGGGCTTCCTTGGGAGCAAGCATTAAGGGCCATCACAACGGGTCCGGCAGAGATCTGGGGCATCGAAGGTGGGCGACTGGCCGTTGGGGAGGTCGCTAACTTGGTGCTTTGGGACGGCGATCCTATTGAAATCACTTCAGCCCCCACTGCAGTCATGATTGACGGTGAATGGGTCAACCTGGAGACGCGTCAGCAGAAACTGAGCGAGCGTTATCGAGATCTTCTGAAGCTCAAGTAGTTGGGCTGGCCATTAAGGCTATCTGCAAAAGCTATCTGTAAAAGGCTATCTGTAAAAGGCTAGCTGTAAATAGAGGAAAGACCATGCCACTCACCCATAAATCGGCCATTGGCAGAGAGAAGTTAAAGCGGATGCTCTTGCTGAGTTGTAGGGGACTCCTGATGTGGTTGGCTGGGTCTGCCGCCTTTGCGGACTTCGAATCGATGCAGTCGGAAGTTCAAGCCGATTACGATGATCGTCTGTCTGCGCTCTTCGAGCATTTCCATGCAAATCCTGAACTGTCCTTCGTGGAATTCAAGACCGCTGCAAGAATCGCTGATGAACTGCAGTCCCTCGGATTCGAGGTGCATCGCGGCATCGGCGGCACTGGGGTTGTGGCTTTGCTAGCGAATGGCCCCGGTCCTTTGGTGATGATGCGCGCGGATATGGATGGTCTACCGGTCAAGGAGGAAACCGGGTTGCCCTATGCGTCACAGGTGGAGCAAGAAACTGTTGACGGTCAGCTCATGCCGGTGATGCATGCCTGCGGTCATGACGTACACATCACGTCGCTGCTGGGTACAGCGCGATACATGAAAAATCATCGAGATGAGTGGTCGGGGACGCTCATGCTGTTGGCGCAACCGGCCGAGGAGTGGAAAACGTCAGGTGCTGCAGCGATGAAGCAAGATGGGGTCTGGGCAAAATTCGGGACACCAGACTATGCGCTGGCTTTCCACGTGTCTGCAGAGATTGAGGCGGGTAAGCTCTACGCTTCAGAGGGTGCGGCTTATTCGGCAGTAGACTCGATTGACATCACTGTGCCAGGCATTGGCGCTCACGGGGCCAGCCCTCATCGGGGTAAGGATCCAGTGGTGATCGCATCGCAGATTGTCCTCGCGCTGCAGACAATTGTGGCTCGAGAGCTGTCTCCGCGTGAGCCAGGCGTCGTGACGGTTGGCGTCTTTCGAGCGGGAAACAAAAGAAACGTCATCGGTGAATCGGCTAAGCTCGAGCTGACAGTGCGCTCGGACTCAGCCGAAACCCGCGGGAAGTTGCTCAGCGCTATTGAACGAATTGCCGTAAACACCGGGCGAGCGGCGGGCTTGCCTGAGGATCGACTGCCTGTCGTCGAAGTGGTGGGTGGCGTCCCCGTGACGGCGAATAACCCGGCACTGGCGTCGCGCGTGAACGATGCCTGGAAAAAGACGTTGGGCGAGACTTATTTGACGACTTACGAACGAGAGGGAATGGGTGGAGAAGATTTCCCCTTTTTCACGCAAGACCCTTACATACCGAGCGTATATTTCTCGGTGGGCGGGACGCCCCCAAATTCTTTCGCACGAGAGGCGAGCGGGGGCGCGCCGGTGCCCTCTCATCACTCACCTATTTTTCAGATCGCCCCTGAACCTGCGATTACTTCTGGAGTCATGGGTACGGTCACCGCGCTGCAAGCGATTTTAGACAAGCGGTGAGACTTTATTCGCGGAAAAGTCCTTTGGCTTTATTGTCTAGACGTCTCTGACGGTTTTCGTCACCCATTGCGAGATACTTTTCAGGGGTGTCCGGATCGATGTAGCAAAAGTTACGCTTCCAAGTCTCATCGGTATCTAATGCGTCCCACACAAAAGGCGTTTCAAACACGGTCCCGGGACCCTGCGCATCGACCGCCAGGGTCAGCGCTAGGCGCAAAGTTTCTCGATGCATGCTGCGATCGAAGGGTCTGCCCAGTGGATTTCCAAGCGGCATATCGTTGTATACCGTTCTCGGTGTCCCGCAGCGCGCCAAGATGTCCAGTGCAGCGCCAATCACCACCGTAGTGATGCCGGCTTGCTCAAGTGCTCTGGCTGTCAAACTGACAGTCTGATGACAAACGGGTCACAACGGGATAAGAATGGCGATGTCTACTTCATCTTCAAGGCAAGCGCCAACGATGCTGGGTGCGTCCTGCTCGATCGTAAGACGCTGACTGTATTCGGTTGGGACGAAGTGAAATCTAGGGGCAATATCGCCAATGAACTGTTCTTCCTCGAGCGCCCTCAGGATCTCAACGGGAAAATAACTGCTCCGATCGCGCATGTGCGTGGTGGTTTTGTCCCACGATAACTCTTCAGTAAAGAATGCCTCCGGAACATCTGAAAAGGCGTAATGCTTCGCTGTTCGAATGGGCTTGGGTATGTCGGCCTCCACAACGCCAGTTGTGACCAAGGTGACACGGCTCGCGTTGAGCGGTTTTCCAAGCGTCGCGAAGGGTGTCTCGTCATACTGAGACCAGGTGTAATCGGTCGAAAAGCCCTGGGCCCGGTAGTAGTCTCTTGTGCGATCGATGTAACAAGTTTTCATGTATGCAGCCGGATCAAACCTTCTTGTGCGCATGATGCGACGAGTTGACCGCTTTGGTCAAAAAAGGCGCCGCGACTGAATCCTCTTGCACCCCCGGAGAAGGGACTGTCTTGATCATACAAAAGCCACTCGTCGGTTCGCACGTTTTGATGGAACCACATGGCGTGATCGAGACTGGCTACCTGGAAATTTTGGTCTCGCCAATTTACCGCGTGGGGTCGATAACTGGTGTCGATGAGTGTCATGTCCGACGCGTAGGCGAGCAAACATTGATTCAATCGCTGATCGTCGGGCATGGTATCGACGGTTTTAATCCAGACCCGTTGGTGGGGCGGCATTGGCACCGGCGCGTGGTCTCTCACCGGGTCGACATAACGCATTTCGATAGGCCTCGCTCTCTTACCGAAGTGCTCGGCTGCATCGGGGTAGTGTTCGATGTATTCCTCGAGTAGGGCTTGCTCACTGATACAGTTTTGAGGGCTCGGTGCATGGGGCATAGAGAACTGATGGCTCAGGCCAGGTTCGGGCTCGTGAAAGGAAGCCGCCATGCTAAAAATCGCCTGACCCCGCTGTATCGCAATGACGCGGCGCGTCG
>Ga0181578_10004627_pt1 | contig 12195 bp, 19 predicted proteins | sample 071ome_21_FD_148659 | JGI IMG/M metagenome (GOLD analysis project Ga0181578, IMG submission 148659) | Coastal salt marsh microbial communities from the Groves Creek Marsh, Skidaway Island, Georgia - 071401CT metaG (spades assembly) | ecosystem: Environmental > Aquatic > Marine > Intertidal zone... | reverse complement strand
AACTGACGGCGGTTTCTTCTACAGTGAAAAAGGTAAAGTATACAAAAAGTTTGGTCCACATGATGCCGATGGTATCAAAATGCTGCGAGCCGAAGGTATTGAAGTATTCGCAATATCTGGTGATAAACGCGGTTTTTCAATTACAAAGAAAAGATGCGATGATATGCGTGTCGACCTTCAGCTTGTTACAGAAGCTGAGCGTTTAGCATTCATAAATAACACACACGGTTTTGAAGGTACTGCATTTGTTGGTGATGGCTTTTATGATGCGCCTGTTCTTGAAGCTGTTGAGCGTGGTTATGCACCAGCCGACGGTACAGAGCGTGCAAGGATTTTAGCTGACGTTGTTACAAAAGTAGGTGGCGGCCGTGGAGTTTTATTAGAAGTTGCTATAGATATTTTGGAGTATAATAACAAATGAAAGAAATTATGAAAGAACTTGACTCCATGTGGTTGGAAACAACAGGTATCCAATACATGGTTAACGAACTTAAAGAAGCATATAATAAAAGTTATAAAATCGTAGGTATTGGTGCTGGGCGTATGGGTTATTCTTTACGAGCTCATATTATGCGTTTGTCACATATTGGTTACGAAGCTTATTTCATTGGCGATACAACATTACCGCGAATTGATGAAAATGCTGTTGTGATTATTAATAGCAGTTCAGGTGAAACACCTACGAATATTTTGTATGCACAACAAGCAAAAGATGCTGGATCATATATAATCACAATCACTACAAATCCTGAGTCAACAATTGCAAAACTATCAGATCAACTTGTCATAATGCCTAAAGTTGATTCGCACCAGTTAATGAAATCAATTTATGAGCAATACACAATGCTTATGCTTGATTATGTTGCAGAGCAAGTTGTAAGTCAATTAGATTTGAATCGTGATGAGATTACACACAACCATTCAATTTTGGAGTAAGATATGATTACAGAACCTACCTTTTGTGCGTCCGTTGTTTGTATGGATCCATTGAATATTGAGCGTGATACACAAGAACTTTATGATATGGGCCATCGTTATTTGCATATGGATATTATGGATGGCCACTATGTTCCTCGTTATGGCATTTATCCTGAGATCAGTCGTTTCCTTTCGGATCGTTTTCCTGATATGAAACAGGATTGTCATTTGATGGTTGAAGACGCTGAGTTTGCAATTGACCAATTTGCAGACATTGACGCAATCACAACATTTACTTTTCACATTGACGATAACGAAAAGAATGCTGCTCGCATTATTGATAAGATCCGCGGTCAAGGCAAACAAGCGGGTATTGCATTAAACTTAATGTCACCGCTTGCAACAACTGCCAACTGTATCAATCACCTTGACCTTGACTTTGTTTGCTTTATGGGTATTCATCCTGGCGTACTAAAACAAACTTCAAAACCCGAAGTACTTTATAAAAAGATTCCTGAATTGCTTAATAGAATTGATAAACCTATCACTGTTCAAATTGATGGTGGTGTTGGTTGGGATACAATTCCGCGTCTAATTGAAGCTGGCGCAAATTTCTTTGTTGGCGGCACATCAACTATTTACAAAACTGACGATTCAGTTTATAATAATAGTATGAAGATTAAGGAATTGATGCATGTATAAAGTAGTTATCCCATCGGCAGGTATCGGATCAAGAATTGGTCCGTATACCAAGTTTATGAATAAAGCATTGGTGACAATCAATAATCGTCCTGCTATCACTCACGTCATTGATAACTTTCCTGACGCCGAAGAAATTGTTATTCTTTTAGGATACAAAGGTGATTACACAAGGCAGGTTGTAAAAGCTTTTTATCCTAATAAGAATATTTCATTTGTTGAAGTTGATGTATGGGACGGCCCTGAGTCAGGATTAGGTCGTTCTTTGAATTGTGCAAGACATAAACTGCAATGTCCGTTTATCTTTGTACCAAACGATACAGTTATTCCTACTGACGATTGTAATCTTGATCCAACAAATTACGGTAATTGGATGGGTTGGGCAAATACAGGTAGAGACAATTCTCAATATCGTACTTTAAATATTTCAAACAAAAAAGTTAATTCAATCAATCCAAAAGGCGTTGACAATGCAAACCATACCTATATTGGTCTTGCAGGTATTCGTGACTATGATACCTTTTGGGATACAATGGATGATCCACAGGCCGTTAGAATGGGTGAGTCATACGGTATGCAGGCCCTTGATGATATTACTGCATTTGAGTTTGCATCTTGGTGTGATATTGGTAATATGGATTCATTGCAGCAAACACGTGAGAAACTTGACGACGGTCGGTTTAATATTCTTGAAAAAGAAAACGAAGCTATTTGGTTTAACGGTGATGACGTAATTAAGTTCTCAGTTGATGAAGCATTCATTGCTGATAGGATCCAAAGACTAAACGTATTACACAAAGATTTATTTCCAAAAATTATATCGTATGACAAAAACTTATATGTTTATAAAATGGTTTATGGCGATATCTTGAGTAAAAAGATTAACGATAATATGATGCATCACATTCTTGATACAATTAACGAAAAGATGTGGCAGCCAAATCATACTGAAGCAACACCAGAATTGATTGCATCTTGTTATGATTTTTATGAAAAAAAGACAAAAGAGCGTGTTGATTTATTTCATACAAAATACGAAGTAATGGATAAAGCTACAACAGTTAATGGAACGGCAATTCCATCTTGCGCTGTATTACTCGATAATATTAATTGGGACCTTCTTTGTGAAAATCCATTTGCTACTGCATTCCATGGTGATTTTCATAATGAGAATATTTTAGTTAATGATGAAAATAATCCTATTCTAATTGATTGGAGACAAAACTTTGGTAAAGGCAATTATGAAATAGGCGACGCTTATTATGATTTTGCAAAATTCAATCATGGTTTAATCGTATCACATTCAATGGTTCATAACGATTATTTTACAGTTTCATATGATGATACCGGAAATATTACTATTGATATTTTACGTCCTTCCACTCTTGTTGATGTTGAGCAGGAGTATTACAAATGGCTAAATAGTAATGGATTTTGTGTTGAAAGAACAAAGATCCTAACTGCATTAATCTATTTGAATATTGCTGCTTTACACGAGTATCCTTATTCTATGTACTTGTATTATCTTGGCAAGCAATTGTTATATAAGTGGGGAAGTGAAAATGAATATTGTAATTGGTAAGATCGGCCGCTCAATCTATTTTGACAAAGACAAGCGTAGTATGACAAATGGTGATGAAGAAGCACCAATGATGTATACTATGCTCGCAAAAAAATATCCTGAACATAACTTTTATTTGATTGGACGTTCTGATTTACAGCGCGTCCGTAAAAAGGAAAGTAATGCAACTTTAAGTGCATTCTTCGGAGAAGAGGAAGAGGAAACAGTTCCATCAAATATCATTGACTTATTTGACGATTGGGATAGGAATATAACAGAATTACCACATAATTGGTTATGGGCAAAGATTCAACGATTAGGTCTTAAGTTTGATTTAGGATTAATTTATTATGGGCCAATGCCAAACGTAGGTATACCTGATAAAGGTATTATGCGTCTTGATGGTTCAGGCATTGCAAAGTCTCTTGATATGTTTGTGCTTTATTACGGTCCTATTATGAACACATTAAATGAAACACAAATTCCTTGGATTGGTTTGTGTGGTGATCCTAAATATGTTCCGTCTATTGCTCGTGATATGCTAAACGAACCAAAAGTTGTAATGAGTCAAACCGAAGGTAAGTTTAAAACAAAACGCATTCCTTCATATGAAGATAGCCTAAATCCTGTAGAAGTATATGAACATCATTCATACGCAGGTATTGAAACAATCTTTATGCTTGATGAAAAGAAAACAGATTGGCGGAATATTAATAAAGACATTCTCTTTACGATTGGTTTGAATGGTGGACAATCTCGAGATAAGTTTATTCGTGATTGGTTTATTGATAAAGGTCGTACAGACGTTAAGGTATATGGTAAATGGGCTGAAGAGTTTACAAATGAACATCCTGATATGTTTGAAGAAAAACGTATTGCTGAAGTTGAGGATGAGTTCTTTAGAACGAAATATACAATTATTCCTCCACCGCATCAGCCAACAGGAAACTTTGTAACTCAAAAGTTTTGGAAAATGATTATGTACGGTATTATTCCGTTCTTTCACCCAGGTTATGATACTGAAAAGATCTTAGACGTACCTGATATTTTACGTATAAATAGCCCTGAGGATATGTGGGAAAAGATAGATTATCTTGAAGCAAATCCCGATGAGCGTGAAAAGATACTTGATGTTCTTTGGCAATTCTTTGACAAAGACGATCTGTTTGACGGTACTTTCTTACATAATCAAGTTAAAAAGTATGTAAGAGATTATGCCAATATAGAATTATAAACGGAGTAAATTATGACAAATTTAACTTGGGCACCACTTGTGCCACTCATTGGTGGACAAATGTTAGGTGCTGAAAAAGCGTTTGGAAAACCACCTGTAGCAATATATTCATACGATGGTTTTGAAGCAAACGATTCTCATTACATAAACTATCAAAACAACGTAAAGAAACGCGGCCTTGAGTATATTGTGCTCAATGAAGCAAACCCAATGCCAAAACACAAAGTTGATGTAATCTCGGGTACTCCTCCTTGTGCTGCTTTATCACAATTGAATACAGGCCGATCTGAAGAGGTTAAAGGTTCTAATTGTGCAAAGAACGAATATATGTATGAAGTATTTAAAGACGGTATTGATAAATTTGAAGCAAAAGCAGTAGTTGTTGAAAATGCTCCTGCTCTTTATACAAACAAAGGTCGTGGAGTAGCACATAATCTATTTGACATTTGTAAAGAAAGAGGATATAGTTTGACATTATATAAAACGTCAACTAAGTATCACGGTTTGCCTCAAGCTCGAGATCGTACTTTTGCAATTGGATGGAAATCTGAAACGTCACCAATTATGAGTTGGTATAAACGCGATAGAGAAACATTCCTTGAGCATTTAAATCGAGTACCACCTGACGCATTACAACAAGACTTAATTGTAAATGACGGTGTTGCAACCGAACCTTATTGGCGATTTATTAAAATGAAAACAAACCGCGATCCTCGTGAACTTTGTATTGAGGCAAACGTAAAGTCAACCTTTAACTATGTAAATGGTAAAGGTTTGTTGCCTGAAGCAAATCAATGGTTCAAAGATATCGGTGATGAAAAAGGTATTAAGTTGTCTGAACACGCTATTAAAAAGTTTGGAATGGGTAAAGGCATTTGGGACGGATCGGTTCATGTTTTTGGTGAATATATGAATGCTGTTATTGGTCGTAATATGGTAGATTCAATTCATCCGGTGCACGAAAGATCTTTGACTATTCGTGAGTGTTTACATATGATGGGTTTCCCACACGACTTTGAACTTGTTGGCGGATTGCCAAAAGTGAATCATATTGCACAGAACGTACCTGTTCCAACATCTCGTGATATTCATACTGAAATCTTAAAATTTATTGAAGGTAAACTTCCGTTATCTGATACAAATTTCTTTAGACAAAACAATCACAAAGAGACAGTTGAAAACGATCCTCGTGGTACGGTAAATCGAGCAACACTTGAGGAATTTTTTGCATGAGCAAACATTTAGTAATTGACTTTGAAACAATGGGCAAGGATGCACGAACTTGCGCCGTAATTGATTGTTCTGTTATGGTATTTGATATGGATAGAATGCTATCTTCAAATCCATATGGTTTAGACAGTATTAGTTTAACTCGAAAGTTTAAACTGTCAGTCAAAGATCAAGTAACAAATTATGGTTGGGAAGTTGATAGGTCGACTCTTGCTTTTTGGGAAGAACAGGCTGCCGACGTGCGTGCAAACATATCTCCTAAGAAATCGGATCTTACGGTAAAAGATTTTGTAAAACAATTTCACGAGTTTTTAATTGAGTCTCCTAAAATAGATTATTGGTGGAGTCGTTCAAATACGTTCGATCCAATCATTCTTGCTCGCATATTTGAAGCTGAAGGCAAATTACTTCATCTTGAAGAATATCTTAAATATTGGAGAGTTCGAGATACTCGTACATATATTGACGCAAAGTTAAACTTTCCAAAAATAAATGGGTTTCCACCATTGACAAATGAAGAAAAATGGGATACAGTATTTAAGAAGCATGATAGTTCGTGGGATATCTTAGCTGACGTATTACGCTTTCAACAAATACATCGCGCCGAAAACGATTTAGACATTTTATAATGGCGTGTGAAAAGAAACATTTGTTTTTTGAACCTATGGAAAATGGTTCTTTTCAGGCAATAGATACTTGGTGTGGACGCATAATTAATAATAAAGTTTGGTATTGTTCGGAAGAATGCAAACTATTAGGTGAAGAAGGTCTACCACCGATATACAAAATGTCTCTAGACGAACCTATTATGAATGATTAACAGTGAAGGAATTTAAATGGAACTCAAGATAACAGCGGAACATTTAAGACAATATAAAATCTTTCTTGGAGCTCCAATGTATGGTGGTCAATGTGCAGGTTTGTTCTGTAAAGCAACGAATGACTTATCAACACTTTGTGCTCAATATGGTATAGAATTAAGAGTATATTATCTTTTTAATGAAAGCTTAGTACAAAGGGCAAGAAATTATGTTGTAGACGAATTTATAAGATCTGATTGTACTCATCTTATGTTTGTTGACTCTGATATTGGATTTAGACCAAACGATGTTCTTTCTCTTTTGGGTATTCAAACAACATATCCAGATCAATACGAAGTCATGACTGGTCCTTATCCTAAAAAGACCATTTCGTGGGAAAAAGTAAAAGCGGCAGTTGAACAAGGCAAAGCTGAGAATCCTTTTGATTTAAACTTTTATACTGGCGATTATGTATTTAATCCAATACAAGGTCAAAAAGAATTTAGACTTGATGAGCCTGTAGAAGTAAATGAAGCTGGTACAGGATTTATGCTAATACCTCGTGAAGTTTTGGAAAAATATGCTGCAGCATATCCTGAACTTAAATATAAGCCAGATCATACAAGATCGGAATCTTTCGATGGGTCGCATGAAATAACAGCTTTCTTTGATTGTGAAATTGATCCTACCTCAAGAAGATATTTATCAGAGGATTATTTCTTTTGTCGCAATGCAAGAAAAATTGGAATTAAGATACATATGTGTCCTTGGATGGAATTACAACATGTGGGTAATTATATATTCAGAGGATCTATGGGAGCTATAGCTGCAATTGGCGCGTCTCCTACAGCTACAAAGAAATCAAATTCTAAAAATTATCAAAAGAAAAAAAAGATGGCCTTTAGGCGTTAATGATTGACATCAATAAAATATGTGATATAATTAAAACTATCTCAATGAATAATGGAGCTTTATATAATGAAATTTTCTGAACGTACCTTAACAGTCCTTAAAAGTTTTGCCGCAATTAACAAATCAATTGTGATTAAACCTGGTAAAACTTTAAGAACTATTACTCCTGAAAAAACTTTAATCGCAATTGCAAATTTGGAAGACGAATTTCCTTCAGAAGCAATTATTTACGACGTATCACGTTTCTTATCAATTTTAAGTCTATACACGGACCCTGATGTTGAGTTTCACGAAAAACACTTTATCATTTCCGAAGGTAAGCGTAAAACGAAATATGTGTATGCTGATATTTCTATGGTTCATGCGGCACCTGAGAAACAAATTTCTATTCCAACTGAAGACGTAAAAGTAAATGTTGAATGGTCTGATTTACAATCAGTGATGAAAGCATCAGGTGTTTTGCAGTTTGAAGAAATTGCTTTTGTTGGCGAAGATGGAAAATGTTTCTTGCGCGCAGTAGATAATAAAAACCCATCTTCTGATACGTTTGGCGTTGAAATTGGCGAAACTAGTGATACATTTACAATTATCATTAAGACTGATAATCTTAAGTTATTGCCGCAAGATTATGAAGTAACTCTTTGTGCAAAAGGTATTTCATTGTTTAAAGGAAACGACGTATCTTACTTTGTCGGAGTAGATACAAAATCAACATATGTGAAAGGATAATAATGACAAATATTGACCCACAAGATGTGGCAAATGCAATTTCTATTATTGACATTTGTGTTAAACGTGGCGCAATTGAAGGTAATGAACTTACCGCAGTTGGTACCGTACGAGATAAACTTGCCAAGTTTGTTGAAGAAAATAAAGTTGTTGAAGAAGATACAAACACGAAAGATGCCACTGAATAATTTGTGGCATTTTAACACACTACACAGGAGTTTATAGTATGGCGCTTGACGCAAAAACCGAAGAAATACTTTGGGTTGAACGATATAGACCAAAGACTATTGAAGATACAATTCTCCCACAAAAAACAAAAGATGTATTTAAAAGATTTGTGTCAGACGGATCTATTCCAAATCTTTTGCTAACAGGTGGCCCAGGAATGGGAAAAACAACTATTGCAAAGGCAATGCTTGAAGAACTCGGTTGTGATTATATCGTTAAGAACGGATCTTTGAACGTAAACCTTGATACGCTTCGTTATGAGATCTCCACATTTGCATCTTCGGTATCTTTCACGGGAGGCCGCAAATATGTAATCCTTGACGAAGCAGATTATTTAAATGCAACAAATGTTCAACCTGCTCTTCGCAATTTTATTGAAGAATATTCTAAAAATTGTGGATTTATCTTTACTTGTAATTTTAAAAACAGAATTATTGAACCGCTACGTTCTCGACTGTCTGAAGTTGATTTTACAATTGAAAAAACAGATCGTCCAAAAATGGCGTCACAATTCTTTAAACGAGTTTTACAGATTCTTGAAATTGAAAACGTAAATCACGATAAAAAAGTAGTCGCAAAAGTTATTGAAAAACATTTTCCTGATTTTCGCCGTGTACTCACTGAGCTTCAATCATATGCTGCTTCTGGTAATATTGATGAAGGCATCTTTGTTAATATAAAACAAGAATCTATTGAAGCATTGTTCCAAATGCTAAAGACAAAAAACTTTACAGGAATGAGACAATGGTGTTCCGATAATAGCGATCAAGACGCAACTGAAATGTTTCGTACTATATATGATACTGCAACGGAAAAAGTTGAATTGAAAAGTCTTCCTGGGTTTATTGTAACGCTTGCGGATTATATGTATAAATCACACTTTGTCGCGGATCCTGAAATAAATATGATTGCGTTTCTAACAGAAGTTATGATGGAAGCAAGTTACAAATGAGCGAATGGATGAAAAGACTTATTGCAAAAAAGCAAAGCGAATGCTTTTTTTGTAAAGTCAAACTAACAGAAGAGAATACGTTTACGCTGCAATATTCTTCAGCAGACGGTATACATACTACAAAAATGTGTAAAGAATGTTCAGAAATATTTGATGATATGGCGGATATGAAGGAAGAATTATATGGCAAAAGAATTTAGTCCATTTGATTTTATTAAGTCTGCATCTCATAATAAAAAAGATTTGATTAAAACTTCAGACTATCCTACTCAAATAGAAAAACAATATACTCCATATATTGTGAACCGAGGCTTTTCGTATTTTGAAGATACTATATTGCACGCAAATGAAATGAATATGCGTGCTCATTTATTTAACGATGCTCAATATCGTTATTACTTAGGATCTTTACGACCACGTAATCGTTTTTCTAAATGGCACAAAGCAGAAAAGAATAAAGACCTTGACGCTATTCAAGAAGTATATTCTGTAAACAGAACAGTAGCAAAACAGTATCTTAAAACTCTTTCAAAATCAGATCTTATGCATATACACAACAAATTAGAGAAAGGCGGGTAATTATAAATATTCGGATGGTCTTATAGGCATCACCGCAATAATAATAACTATAAAGGTGAAATCATTATGGAGAAAGACTTATTCCGAGGAGTAGGGGTTGAAATTACGCTGCCTAATCCTGATAACTTTCTAAAAATAAAAGAAACATTAACGCGTATTGGCATAGCGTCTAAAAAAGAAAAAAAGATCTATCAATCTTGTCATATTTTACATAAACAAGGAAGTTATGCTATATTGCATTTTAAAGAGCTTTTTATTTTGGATGGAAAAGAAAATACATTTACAGATGAAGATAAAGCAAGACGTAATACAATTATTAACTTACTTGAAGAATGGGATTTATTATCAATCGTAAGCCCAATAAAGTGTGATGAACCGGTTGCACCTTTAAGTCAGATAAAAATCTTATCTCATAAAGATAAAGATAATTGGCTACTTGAACCAAAATATAATATAGGCAAAAAGAAATAAGTTTGAGGACTTTATATTATGATTATTAATAAAATTAAACCACACGCTCAAGAACCATCTATACCTTCGGAAGGTTCTATATTTTTTGATATTAAAGCGTGTTTGGATGAAAACGAACCAGTTTTTTGTTACAATTCTTTAAACAAAAAAGTAAAAGTACCAATTAAAAAATTCAATAATACTCCTAGTATTCAAATATATCCACAACAAAAAATTCTTATTCCTACTGGGCTAAGCTTTAATGTTCCAGAAGGTTATATTGTTAAATTATATACGAATTATAATACAAGCCTAAATAAAGGTATCCGACTTATAAACGGAATTCAAGTAATTGAACCAGGAGATAACAATCATTTAGAAATAGCATTAGAAAGTTCTACTGAGGCTGTTTCTCTTTTACAGAATGAAGATATAATTGCTTCAGGATGTATTGAAAAGACGTTTCGTTTTGTAGACGTCAAACCAATCGATGAATAAATAAAAGATACGGTTTACCGTATATCACACACAACACAAAGGAGAAATAAAATGTTTTCAACAGATTATCTAACAAACGTATGGATCGACTCAATTCAAAATGCAAAAACAGCATGGGTTGATACCTGGGTTAAAGATGAAACAATGAGCAAGCCTCTACACGATTTCATCAAAACACAAACAGAATTCACCAAAGAAGCAATGAAACAAACCACCACGTTTGCTAATGCAACCGGTGAAGCAATGGCTAAAATGATAAAATGAGTGATATTATGAGTAAGAACCCTTTTGAAATTCGCTCTGAAATGTTGCAACTTGCTAAAGATTATATGGATCAGCAATACTATATGAATAAAGAATTTGCTGAAAAAATGTTTGAAGCAGGTAAAATGCAAATGGAAGAAATGCAAAAAGCTACAAAAATGTATTCTATGGAAGAGCTGATGGAAAAAGCAAAAGAGATGTATTCTTTTGTTTCTGAAAAAAAGTAAATATATATGAAGCCTAATAAAAACTTCGAGTTAAACGTTAGGGATATTGAGATTATTGAACAAGCTCTTCGAGCCAAAGCAGGTCGAAGAGGTTTAGCAATTGCTAGCGGTGAAACTTCAGAAAAATTAAAAGAAGAAATGGACGAGATACAGGATTTGCTTGGTCGTATTCACAATCAAAAGATTTGGTATCGTCCTAAAAATAATTATGTAAGTGGCTAATTTTTTTTAAAAAAATGGTTGACATTTATATAAAAAGTATTATATATAATAAGTAGAGGCGCCAAACGGGTCTCTACTTTTAACCGCCGGTTATATAACGGCAAAACTACATACTCGCTTATAAAAGGAGAACAAAAATGAATACTACGACACGTAGATTTACTACAGATATTTTAAACGACCCATTCTTTGTCGGTTTTGACAGAATTTTTGATAGAATGCATGCAATGAATAGGTCAGGAAATAATGCTAGTAACTATCCCCCATACAATTTAATCAACGTAGGTGATGATACATATCTCATTGAAATCGCGGTTGCCGGTTTTAGTGAGAAAGATTTTGATATTGAATTACACGATGGTGTATTGAGTATCAGCGCTGAAGTTGTAACTGATACTGAAGACACAAAAACGTATCTTCATAAAGGCATTGCAGCAAGAAGTTTCAAACGAGACTTTACACTTGCTGACACAATCATTGTTGAAGACGTAAGTCTAAAACAAGGTATGCTTGTAGTCAAACTTCGTAATGAAATTCCTGAAGAGAAAAAGCCACGAAAGATTCAGATCACATCAGATCCTGAACTTCTTTTAGAGTAAATAGGAAGGGGAGCAAAGGCTCCCCTTTTTAATTTACATTACTAGGTAGAGCAGTTGCGTCCAAATCATCGGTATTATTACGATTAAAATGAT
>Ga0181578_10004614_pt1 | contig 12217 bp, 14 predicted proteins | sample 071ome_21_FD_148659 | JGI IMG/M metagenome (GOLD analysis project Ga0181578, IMG submission 148659) | Coastal salt marsh microbial communities from the Groves Creek Marsh, Skidaway Island, Georgia - 071401CT metaG (spades assembly) | ecosystem: Environmental > Aquatic > Marine > Intertidal zone... | reverse complement strand
AATATCGATGACCTGGCGTTTTCCCTCGAACGTGTTCTCCTCGAACATCGGCAAGGCGAATTCGATGGCGCCGCTGATCGAGGTGTAACGCCCACGATGAAGCGACGCATCTTCTAATGCCGCAACAAAACGTTCTGCACTTGTCGGTCCGTCGATGACCATCCAGTCGACCGTATGAGAGCGGCTGAACGCCCCTGCCCATTCGACATAGGTCACGGCAATCCGCCCCAATGGTCCAGAGGCGATCGCACTCAAAACAACGGGATCCAGAAACGCCGCCATATAGCCTTGGCGCTGGAGGCGCGCTTCCTCGAAATCGATGCTGCCGGAGACATCGACGGCCAGAACGAGTTCCAGGTCGACCTGCTGTGCACGCGCCGGAAGGGCCGCCAATACTAGGACGAACGCAAGCAGGGGTATGACAACGTATCGCTTCATGCCGATGAATTACCGGCATCGGGAATGCCAGGGTGGGCGTAGTAATGCCATAGGAAGCGCGCCGCGGCGCTGCGATGAGGTCGCCAGGCTTCGGCAATTTTCCGCATGCGTTTTTCGTCCGGCCGCTTGCGGAGTTTCTTCAGCCGTTGAGCCGCGGCGCACACGGCAAGGTCGCCGGCCGGCATGATGTCGGGCCGCCCCAGCGCAAAGAGCAAATAAATCTCTGCGGTCCACCGGCCGATACCTTTGACCTCGGTTAGGGCGGCGATGACGTCCTCATCGTCCTGGCGATGCAACTTTCGGAAATTCAGCGCGCCGGAGATGACGGCGCCAGCCAAGGCGCGACCGTACCCGATCTTCTGGCGGCTCAAGCCCAGCGCGCGCAGCGATGCGTCACTTTGTGCATCGAATCGTATAGAGTCGCACCCGGTCGCCGCGTCTAAGCGCGCAATGATCGCGCGCGCTGCGTGAACCGATAGTTGTTGCGCCATGACGATCCGCAACAAGCCATCAAACCCTTTCGGTTGGCGGCGACGCCGCGGCAAGCCGACGATCGGGTATGCCGAGGCAATATGACGGTCACGGCCGGCCAATTCTTCCAGGGCGGGGACAAGCTTGGTGTCGGGACGATCCGCAGGCATTCGGAACTTTAGCCCGGCCTTGCCGGTCGGCGCGAAGCCTTTATGCTGACCAACGCGTTCGCCCCATGACCCATTCTGTCTGCATCCTTGGCATCTTCGTGGCCGACCTCACCTTCGTCGCGCCCGGCGACTTGCCGTGTCCGGGCGAGACCGTTCTCGGCAAGGATTTTAGGATCGGACCCGGCGGCAAAGGCTCCAACCAGGCCGTCGCAGCACGACGGGCCGGCGCCGACGTGGCGCTGATTGCGAAGATCGGCGACGACACCTTCGGCGATATGGCCCACGAGCTTTATGCGCGGGAGGGCGTTTCCGAGGTTGCCCTGATCGAAAGTCGCACCCAACCCACCGGCGCGGCCGGGATCTACCTCAGCGAAACCAGTGGCGAGAACGCGATCATCGTGACCCCTGCCGCTGCCGGCGCGATCACTGTTTCCGAAATCGAAGCTGCCGCCGAACACATCGAAAGCGCCGCGGTCTTCCTCACCCAGTTCGAGGTTCCCCTTGCCGTCGCCGCGACCGGGTTGCGCCTTGCCAAGGCAGCCGGAAAACAGACCATCCTCAATCCGGCGCCCGCAGCGTCGGTCGACGCGACCATCTGGTCCGCCGTCGATATCGCCACGCCCAACGAGAGCGAAGCCGAGGCACTCAGCAAACAACCCGTGCGTGGGCCAGACGATGCCGCCACGGCCGCCAAATTCTTTCTCGATCACGGTGCCGGTGCGGTCGTCATAACCCTTGGCGCCAATGGCGCCTATCTGATGACCGACCACCATTCCGTCCACATCCCGGCGATGCGCGCCGGTCCCGTCGTCGAGACCACCGGTGCGGGCGATTCGTTTAACGGCGCGATGGCCGCCGCGCTCGCCAAGGGTCGGTCCCTCGAAGAGGCGGTACGGTTCGGCAATGCCGCCGGCGCGCTTTCCGTCACCCGCCCAGGCACGGCGCCCGCGATGCCGACGCGCGCCGAGATCGATCAACTTCTCCGGCAGACCTGACGTAGGAGCCGCCATGGCACGCAAGACCATCATCATCGACTGCGACCCCGGCCAAGACGACGCAGTCATGCTTTTGCTGGCCTTCGGCGCGCGCGACGAGCTGGACATCAAAGGGATCACGACGGTGGCCGGTAATGTGCCGCTCGCCAAGACCCAGCGAAACGCTCGGATCATCTGCGAGCTCGGCGGGGTGAGCGACATTCCCGTTTTCGCCGGGTGCGAACGGCCGATGATGCGCCACCTCGTGACGGCCGAAGAAGTACACGGAGGCGAAGGAATCGACGGCACCGATATCTACGATCCCAACCTGGCGCTACAGACCCAACATGCGGTGGATTACATCGTGGGGACCTTGATGGCGGCGGACGACGCCTCGATCACCCTCGTGCCCACCGGTCCCCTGACCAATATCGCTATGGCCATCGTGCGCGAACCGCGCATCCTGCCGAAGATCCGTGAAATCGTTCTGATGGGCGGCGCGATGCGAGAGGGTGGCAACACGACGCCGGCGGCCGAATTCAACATCTACGTCGATCCGCATGCTGCCGACATTGTTTTTCGGTGCGGCCGCCCCCTTATCGTGATGCCGCTCGACGTCACCCACCAGGTCGTTACCACGGCCAAAAGAACTGCAGCCTTTGGTGCGCTCGGCAACAAGGTCGGAAAATCGGTTCAAGCGATGATGGAGTTCTACAACCGCTTCGACGAGGAAAAGTACGGCACCGATGGCGGACCGCTGCATGATCCTTGCACGATCGCGTATCTTTTGGACCCGACGCTATTTCACGGCAAGTCGGTAAACGTGACCGTCGAAACGCAATCGGAACTTACGATGGGTGCCACCGTCACCGACTATTGGGATGTGACCGACCGCGCGGCAAACGCGCTTTGGATCCACGGGGTCAACGCGGACGCCTTTTTCGAGCTGCTCAACGACCGATTGGCCCGCCTGCCCTGACTACCACTCGCCGACATTGGGCATCGAGGCCCAGGGCTCCGCCGGCGGCAACGCGTCACCTGACTGCAACAACTCGATGGATATATTGTCGGGAGAGCGCACAAAAGCCATACGACCGTCGCGCGGCGGTCGGTTGATCGTCACCCCACCGTCCACCAAACGCTGGCAGGCCTCGTAAATATTCTCGACCTGATACGCCAGGTGCCCGAAATTGCGCCCGCCGTCGTACTCTTCGGGGTCCCAATTGTAGGTCAGCTCGACTTGAGCCGACTCGTCGCCCGGCGCCGCCAAGAAAATGAGCGAGAAGCGACCCTTATCGTTGTCGATCCGACGCACCTCGCGAAGGCCGAGCTTGCCGTAGAAATCGAGGGAGGCGTCGACGTCGGTGACGCGGACCATGGTGTGCAAATACTTCACGTGTTCGGAACTCCAGTGCGACGGAATGACGGCCCATTATGGCGTTGGATTGCCGAACCGCAAAAGTCAGGCACCCAGATCGCGAAACTTGCGCTGTAATTCGAACTCGCTCGACGTGACATGCGCTTCCATGTTGCCAAGGCGCCGCTCGATTTCGCGAAACTTATGCCGGAGGTCGTGCGCCGTGCCACTGGGCTCGCGGCGCACGTCTTTCCAAAATCGCTCTTCCTCCGTGGACACGGGCTCTTCTTCGACCGGCGTGTCCTCGAGGATCCACGCCGCGAGGAAATACACAACAAGCGACGGGAGCCAAAACGGCGTGATGAGACTAACCGCGAAGATCACCCGAAATGGAGTCGCGCTGACGCCCAGGTAATCGGCGATGCCGGCACAGACGCCGGACACCTTGCCCTTGCGCCGATTCTTGTAGAGACGAGTGCGGCTGACACGTTCCTGTTCAGTCATCACGCCCCCTCCGCCAGTTCGGCGAGTCGGCATCGAGAATCTTTTCCAGGCTTCCGAGGCGCTTTTCGATCTTATCGGCACTTTGCCAAAGATCTTGCAGCAACTTTTCGTCTTCGCCGGAGATCGTCTTGGTGGCCCGCCACCGCGTCAGATAGTGGAAGACGATCCACGTCGGCGCGACAACGCCCAAAGAAAGAATGACGGCGATACTTCCGGTATCCATTACCCCTCCAGATTCACTGACCGACCGACCCGTTCGGGAACACGCCTAAGACTTAGGGATGTTGCCGACGCGAGCTTTAAGGGCTTCGAGCTCTTTTTCAATGGAACTCTCGGCCTCCAGCTCCGCGATCTCGTCGGACAAGGACTTCCGCTTACCGAGATCATAAGACTCGATCTCACCTTCCGTCGCGTCGATTCGCTTTTCGATCTTTTCGAACCGGGCAAACGCGTCGTCCACGCGCGCATCATGCAGCTGGCGCCGAACCTTAAGCCGCGAATCGGCGGTCTCTTTGCGCGACCGAATGGTCTTTTGCTTGGCCTTGGCTTCGGTCAGCTTGCTTTCCAAACGGGCGACATCCTGGTCGTTCTTGGCCAACGACTCGTCCAGCAAGGAAAGTTCGTCCTCCAACGCCTTCGCCGCATCCGCAACCTTCGATTTCTCGAGCAAAGCGCCTTTGGCCAGGTCTTCCCGACCGCGCGAGATTGCGAACTCCGCCTTTCGCTCCCACTCGCCGACCGTATCGGCAAGGCGATCCAGCTGGCGATTGATACCTTTTTTCTCGGCGATGGTGCGCGCCGCAGACGAACGAACTTCGACCAGCGTGTCTTCCATTTCTTGAATGATGAGACGGATCATCTTTTCCGGGTCTTCGGCGCGATCGAGCATCGCCGTCAGGTTGGAGTTGATGATATCGGTCAGACGCGAAAAAACGCCCATGTTGGTTCTCCTCTTCGTGATTGTTGTTAGGCCAGGATGGCGCCGATCAGAGCGCCGGCGAAAAACATGATCCATTGGTCGGCGGTCCGCGTTCGAACGAACCGAACGAAGCGGCGACGCAATCGATCCCAATTGCTGTCATCGGTCGAGCGGTGACGTGCGCTCACATCACCCTCCGGGATTCGACCTCGAACCAGGTCAAGCCCATCCGGTCGAGGTCGCGACCGGTCACGCAATGAAGCGCACGCCGCGTTCTCGCTCGGCGGATACGCGCCGCGATCTGCAACGCCATCCAGCATTGGACCTCGTTTTCGCGGCCCTCAGGCGAATTCGGCACCGCTTCCTCGGCTGTGGGGTTGGATAGATGGTTCATCGTTTACTCCTCCACTTACACCCCCCTAAGAGCAGGATACGTGCCAACGCCGGGATTTACGTTAAGCCACTGTTTTTAAACAATTAAACGCAGCCATCACCACCAACTGCCCTACTTTCAATATGATGATACTTATGATTTTCCAACGATTAGTGGTATTCATTACTACATGGCTGAAGCGACCGACCTTCCCCCGTTAATCGGCCAATCCGCCGCTTTCCTCGCTTTGGGAGAGGAGATCTCCCGCCTCGCCGCCCTGGATCGTCCGATCCTCGTGATCGGCGAGCGCGGTACCGGCAAAGAGCTAGTCGCGGCCCGACTGCACTTTCTCTCGCCGCGTTGGGACCGGCCCTACGCGAAACTCAATTGCGCCGCCCTCGCAGAAGGTGTCCTGGAGAGCGAGCTTTTCGGCCACGAGGCCGGCGCGTTCACCGGCGCCACGCGCCGTCGGGCCGGACGATTCGAACTGGCGAACGGCGGTAGCTTGTTTTTGGACGAGATCGCCAACGCGACGATGTCGGTTCAAGAGAAGATTCTCAGAACGGTCGAATACGGCGAGTTCGAGCGCGTCGGCGGCAGTGCGACGATCGACGTCGACGTGCGCGTGATCGGAGCAACCAACGTCGACCTACCCGCCGCCGCCGACGCTGGACTGTTTCGCCACGACCTGCTCGATCGACTGAGCGTCGCGGTGGTGACCATTCCACCGCTCCGCGCGCGCGTGGAAGACATACCGCTGCTTGCGCAACATTTCGGCCGCGGTCTGGCGCAAGAGATCGGGTGGGAGACGTTCCCAGGATTCAGTCGCGCCGCCCTCAAGGCCCTTCGCGGCTTCGCATGGCCGGGCAACGTGCGCGAACTCAAGAACGTCGTCGAGCGTGCCGTGTTCAACACCGAACCCGATCAAGCCGTCGAGACGATCGTGTTCGACCCCTTCGCCTCCCCCTACCGCCCGCGACCGCCGCGCGGTCCGGAAAAAAGAAAAGATGCCGGCGCCGAAGCGCCGACGTTGCCGTCGTCACCACCGGAGGCCACCCCGCAGAACCTGCGCGCCACGGTGGCGGCCTACGAAAAGAAGCTGATCGAACGCGCTTTGACGGAACACCGGCACAACCAGCGCACCACGGCCGACGCGCTGGGCCTGACCTACAACCAACTCCGCAACGATCTCCGCAAACACGGATTGCTCGGCGGCGGGTCGACCTAGAGGCGGAACGACACCGCCATCTCGTCCCGCTCGGATTCGCTCTGACGCGTATTCGTACCGGCTTGCCGATTATTTCTCGTAGGCGGCGAACTCGATCAAACCGGTATTGCCGTCGCTGCTCTCGATCACGTCGAGGCGCAACGACGTTGCCTCGAGATCGACTTCAAATCGATAAGGCTTGGTGGCATCCGGCAGTTCGAAGGGGCCAACGGTGCGTCCCTCGTCCGTCGTCACCGTGAATTTGTAGGTCTGCGCGGTGCCGTCGCTCATCGTTCGCGTCCATACCTCGATCTCGCCGATGGCGGCACGTCTGGGCAGTTCAACCACGATAAAAGCGCCGTCGCCATCTCCATCCGAGGACCAAGCCGACCCACGTTGCCCGTCGATCGCATTGTTGGCACCCCAGGATCCGTCATTGGCTTGATTGGACCAGTTGCTCGAAACGTCGACGACCTGGGCGCCCGCGGATAGCGAAGCGAGATTCAGGCGCTCGGTCTTCGGCGCGGCCGGCGTTCTGAATGTTTGCGTCTCGCCGACAAAAACGCGGCCGTCCGCCGCGACGCCCTGGACGCGAAAATGATAGGTGGTGTCGGGCTTGAGGCCGGTCAGTAAGGGGTGATGGTCGCTATGCGCACCGCCGTTCATATCCTGGTCCACGGCGATCGAGCCGAAACCGGTGGTCTCGCCATAGACCACCGAGCAAGCCAAAGGAATGTTGGATCGGAACCGAAGCACCGCGTCGGTATGCGAGATTTCCATCATTCGGGGCATCGTGCCGTCGGCGACCTGGGCGATCGATCCCACTGTAAAGGACCGTTCTTGTGCGAACGCGTTCGCTCCCCCGACAACGAGGATCAGAATCGCGACAAGGAGCGTACCGAAACGCGCCATGGGAGCCTCCTTTGGGTGACGGCGACTTTCGATACGAACCGCACCCATACTTTGCAAGACAAGGTCGCAGAAGGCATGTTCAACTTCCCTTGAGCCATCGGGACATCGCCATGACAGATCTGGGCCTCATCAACATTGCGACCGCGGTCATCACGCTTGCGGCCCTCTTCGGCTACATCAATTACCGATGGCTCAAACTTCCCTCGACGATCGGACTTGTGGTGATCGCCCTCGCCTCGTCCCTGGGTGTCATCGCGATTGACGCCGCAGTGCCGGACCTGAACCTCAGGGACACGGCGCGCGCGGCGTTCCTGCAAATCGATTTCCACGAAACGCTGATGGAGGGGCTGCTCAGCTTCCTGCTGTTCGCCGGCGCGCTTCACGTCAATTTGGATGAGCTCCTTGCCCGGAAATGGGCGATCGGTTCGCTCGCAACGATCGGGGTCTTAATTTCGACCGCGCTCAATGCGATCGGTATTTTCTATCTCGCTCAGCTGCTGGGCATCGACCTACCGTTCGTCTGGGCGCTGGTGTTCGGCGCGCTGATCTCTCCTACCGATCCCGTTGCAGTGCTCGGCATTCTCAAGAACGTGCCCGGCGTCCCGCCCAGCCTGCGCGCCAAGATCGCCGGCGAGAGCCTGTTCAACGACGGCGTTGGGGTCGTGGTCTTTGCCATACTTGTGGCGATCGCGGTTGGCGGCGGTCATGGCGGCGAGGCGATCGGTGCGCTCGATGTGGCCGAGCTTTTCGTCGTCGAGGCATTGGGCGGCGCTTTGCTGGGGCTCGTCACCGGCCTGGTGGCGTTCTACGCCATGAAGTCGATCGACGAATACAACCTGGAGATTCTCATCACGTTGTCGCTGGTGATGGTGACCTACGGCATCGCGTCCCAGCTTCACGTTTCCGGCCCGATTGCAGTGGTCATTGCCGGCTTGCTTATGGGCAACCATGGGACTCGCCTTGCCATGAGCGATAAGACGCAACAGCACGTCGAAACGTTTTGGAATCTGCTGGACGAGATTCTTAACGCCGCCCTATTCCTGTTGATTGGCTTCGAAGTGATCGCCCTATCGTTCACAGCGCCGGAGGTGTTGGGCATGTTGGTTGCCATCCCAATCGCCCTTGCCGCGCGGTTTATCGCCGTCTCCTTGCCCATCACGGTACTTGGGCTGCGACAGGAATTCACCAAAGGCGCCATTCCGGTACTAACGTGGGGCGGCCTGAAAGGCGGGATTTCGGTGGCGCTGGCACTCTCTTTACCCGACGTGGCGGCGCGCGAACCGATCCTGGCGATCACCTATGGCGTCGTTGTTTTCTCGATCATCGTTCAGGGGCTGACGATACGTCGGGTTGTCGAGCGGACGGTGCGCTGATCCCGAACTCCAGGCAAGCATGGGCCGTGCGGAGCGAGCGTTCCACCGCTTCCGGGGTTGGGCCGCGCGCGAGAATAAAGCCGAGATAGCGATTGCCTTCCGGTAATGGCACCAGGGTTTCCCCCCGTGCGACACTGATCGTGACCTCATGGATGCCCTCGGCGAACTGCGCCTCGGCGACTCCGTCGACATAGTCGAGGCGACCGGCCTTCGGAATGGGGATCATCATCACGCCCGCCGCTTGTTCTTCCCGCATGGCCTCGATGTCTTGGCCCAAGGCCTGGCGAACGATGAGCTCTTCCAACGTGAGTCCGGTGCCGAACCGAAGCGTTCGCCCGCACAACCCGCCAATCGAACGCGCGGCGACTTCGAGAACATAGGCGTTAGTCCCATCCAAGCGCACCTCCGCGTGGATCGGTCCGGTGCGCAGCCCGACCGCCGCAACCGCGCCGGCAACCGCGCGCTTCACCGCCTCCTGCTGGGCGATGTCGAGGCGGGAGGGCGTGACGTAAATGGTCTCTTCGAAAAACGGGCCGTCCAACGGATCGGGTTTGTCGAAGATCGCTAGCGTTGTAAGCGACCCGCCATCGAGGAGTCCTTCGAGCGCAACCTCGACACCGGGCAAAAACGACTCGACGAGGATGGAACGTGATGCCGGATGGCGGAGCCCGGGATCCTCGGCGCGGATGATCCCCGCCACGCGATCGAAGTTCGCCCGAAACGCGTCTTCGTCGTCGGCACGGATCACGCCCCGACTTGCCGACATCGACAACGGTTTCACCACGCACGGATAGCCGACCCGATTTCGCGCGGGCCCTTCAATGGGGAGGACGTCGAAACGCGCCTGGGGCAATCCCGCTGCCGTGAGGACTTCGCGCAGGCGCTGCTTGTTCCCCGCGGTTTCGATCGATTCCGGTCGGTTATACGGCAGACCCAGTGCCTGGCTGCCCCGCGCGGCCAAAAGTGTGGGTCCTTCATCGACCGCGATAATCGCATCGAGCGGATGTTGTGCGGCGTAGTCGGCAATCTGGGTGACGCCGAGATTGTGATTGGCGAAATCCAACGCCAGCGTCCGCGCACCCGGCAACGGGGTGCCCGGTCCGTCACCGACGCCGACGACGACTTCCGCGCCGGTTGCGCGTGCCGCCTCCAAGAAATCACCGATGCGGTAGGACGATGTCGGCACCAACAGTAAGAGCCGGGCCATCGAATTAGATCGCGTTGCGTTGCAGGTCCGTGGGCTCCGCGCAGCAGTACCAGGGCTCGCTCATGTGCGGGATAGGCGCCAACTGTGCCAACTGAGGAAGTGGTCGATTCGTTCCCGCCGCTGCTTGTGCCAATGACCAGACATGCGCGAAGGTCTGTTGTCGCGTTTCGCCGGCGCCTTCGGAGTCCTCAACGACGCGCTGCACGTCCTTTTGCAACGCATCGACACGCGGATCGGGATGACGCCACTGGTAACTGAGCCCTTCGGCGTCAAACGCACCAAGCGCATCTGTCATCGCGGGATGCCCAATCAATAAGGACCCTTGCGGCACCAGCAACCGGATCGCCAACTGCACCGGCGCCACGTTGCCGGTCAGATCGAGCGCCGCTAGATCTTCAAGGAGCGCCGCATAACCAGAGAGCGACGTCCAAGGCGCAAACGGGACGAACGTCGGTGACAGCGTGAGACCCGCCTGACGGGCCAACGCGATGGCTTCGATGAAGTCGGCGCGCGTATGTCCTTTGTCCAGTATCTCGAGGCTGTCGTCATCCATGGCCTCGACCGCGGTCGTGACGAACAAACAACCGGTCTTGGTGAGGTCGGGCAGCAGCGTTCGGTGGCGCAACAAGTGCTCGACCTTGATCGTTACATCGTAGGTGAGGTCGGGAAAGCGTTCATGAAGGCCCGCGACCACGGCCATTGCATGGCGTGGGCCGTTCAGGAAATCGGGATCGCCAAATGTAATATGGCGCGCCCCGGCGGCGACCTGTTGTGCGATATCGTTTAGGACGATGTCGCGTTGCACGATACGGAAAGCGCCGTCGTAAACCGGCACGACCGGACAATGCCGGCATCGATGTTTGCATCCGCGACTTGCCTCGGTGTAGCCGGCGACAATTTCACCACCATCCGCCATGCGCAGCTTGCCGTACTCGTCGACACTCGGAAGACCCGTGCGATCTGGCAACCGAAACTGCAACTTATCCATATGGACCGTGGCGCCATTGCGGACGACATCGCGCCCTGCCGCCAAATCCTCATAGACGCCCACCAAGGCCGCCTCGTATTCGCCGCCGATGATCGACGCAACGCCCAGAGAACGGAGATAGTCTTCGTTGACGGATGCATAAAGACCATAGGCTGCGAGGTGCACATCGGGGTTTAGGGCGCGCACCTTGGGCATGATCTCCGCCGCCAACCGGGTCGCGGTATGCATGGGCACGTGAAAGGCGACCAAAGACGCGGATCTGACCGCTTCTTCGTCGAGCCTGTCGAGGGAAAGATCCAGGCAGCGAACCGTCGCCCCGGCATCGCGCAACCATGCGGCGGGGGACGACAGCCCGAGCGGCTGATGTCCGAGGTCGTAAGTCGAGGCTAGAACGACGTGCATCACGCAACCGGCTCTGCGGCGCCCTAGTAAGCTTCCATGCCCCCTTTGCCGGGCGCGAAATAGGGGTTCTCGCCACCGGCATGATCGGTGGAGTCCAGCACCGCGTTGATCGACGGGACCGCTTGCTTGATGGCCACTTCGACACCTTGTTTGAGCGTGACATCGGCCATGCCGCATCCTTGGCACCCGCCTTCGAGGCGAATGAAGACCGTATCGCCCTGCACGTCGACCAGCGCGATATGCCCGCCGTGCATTGCGACGGAGGGGTTGATCTGTTCGTCCAACACTTGCTTGACGGCGCGACCCTCCGGCGTGTCGAGACCGGGTTTGGGAATCGCATCGAGATGATCGACGACCCGTTCAACTTCGGGAACGAAGTGCCGGATCATGTTTTCGATCCCGCCGATGAGGCTGCGTGCCGAGCCTTTGAGTTCCAAGACGACATCGCCGTCGTTGAACTCGACGAAAATAACCTCGCCGCCGTCGCGACTGACGACCGGCATGATGCGTTCATCGATGATGTCACGGATCTTGTTGTTCAGCGGGTCGTCGTCTTGTTTGGTTGCCGCGGCGGTCGATGGCGCATCTGAGGTGAGGATGGGGTGGCCATGGGTCAGGTGATCCATGATCGCGACCAGCACCGCCGGCTTGAGCTCGGTCCAATCGGCATCGGCGTGTTTCTCGACGACGACGGCGGCCTGCATCAGCGTGACCCCGGTGACGTTCCCCGCTTCGAACAACCGAGCCGCCAAGGGCGATGCCGCTTGGGCCTCCGCGGCGTCGGCAAAGTGCCGCTCGCCACCGTCCGCCAAGATCTCCTGGCCCGGGTTGAACCGGAGTTGCGCGGGATCGGCCAATTGTTCGGTTTGGATGAACATTTTTAATCCTGACTAATTCAGTCGATTATTCGGCAATGTACGCA
>Ga0181578_10004607_pt1 | contig 12227 bp, 9 predicted proteins | sample 071ome_21_FD_148659 | JGI IMG/M metagenome (GOLD analysis project Ga0181578, IMG submission 148659) | Coastal salt marsh microbial communities from the Groves Creek Marsh, Skidaway Island, Georgia - 071401CT metaG (spades assembly) | ecosystem: Environmental > Aquatic > Marine > Intertidal zone... | reverse complement strand
CATCCCTCAGATCGACGAACATGGCGTCGTCATTGCCGAACAGGGCTCTTGCCCTCTCAACCGGTAGATTGTCGATCTCCGCCCTTGCAGTTTCCGGGAGTTCTTTGATTCCTGTCGGCATTCCAGATTTTCCCGCTGCCATTAACCGAAACCATTTCTTCTCATAATATCATTCTAGGGGTTGGCATTTTGAGCAACGCTTATGTTATATACCCCGCTCGCTGACGCGAAAGCGTTCGGGATCGCTGATCCCCGGTAGCTCAGTTGGTAGAGCAGGCGGCTGTTAACCGCCTTGTCGCTGGTTCGAGTCCGGCCCGGGGAGCCAATTCGAAAAGGGATCGGGTGCATAGGCCCGGTCCCTTTTTTTTCGACTGATACTGTTACCCGGGTTCATTCGAACTCCGCCCCGTATCGTGACGTGTTGAATTCTACCCTCTAATCGCATCGCCTTCTTCGCTGGGATGGCGAACTGTCAGGGCGCACCGTTCCGATCCGCGTTCCGATCCGGCGTGCGTTGCGCCCTGCCCTCCCTTACCGCACAGGCCAATCAAATTTAGCAATTCGTTAATCCTTTCCCGTTAACCCTTTCTTTCGATTTTCTTAAAGAGGAGGGAAACAAAGGATGCTTGCAGCGCAATACGAGCGGCGTGGACCAGATAACTGGACCAGAACGGACGGATGCTCAAACGGTCTGTCTCCGCAGCTTGTAATTTATTTTGGCGACCGGATCGTCATGGCAGAGAACGATTGCCATGCAGAGCTCAAAGCAATGTATCCCGAAGCACATCTCCTTGGATGTAGCACTGGCGGCGAGATTCTTGCGGATGAAGTGCTCGACGGCAGCATAGTCGCCACGGCGATTGAGTTCGAGAACACGGACATTCAGCTGGTCTCGGCCAATCTCCGCGACTACGCGGGCATATTCGAATGCGGACGCGATCTCGGACAGCAACTCATGGCCGACAACCTGCGCTCAGTTTTTGTCCTGTCCGACGGCACGGATGTAAATGGAAGCGACCTCGTGCGTGGTATCACCGAGATTATCGGCAGGGACATCCCCCTTACCGGCGGGCTTGCGGGCGACGGTGACCGGTTTGGCGAAACGCTGGTCGGTATTGACGATCGTCCGTCGTCGGGAATTATCGGTGCGCTCGGTTTCTATGGCGACAGCTTTGTGATGGGGCATGGCAGTGTCGGAGGCTGGGATGAGTTTGGTCCTAACCGCGCGATTACGAAGTCGTCCGGAAACGTGCTCTATGAACTCGATGGAGAACCTGCCCTTGAGCTATACAAGCGATATCTGGGCCCTGAAGCAAACGAACTGCCAGGAAGCGCCCTGCTGTATCCCCTGCGTGTCTGGCCACCGGAAAACCCTGATAGCGACGTCGTTCGTACAATCGTTGGCATCGATGAAGACGCACAGAGCCTGATATTCGCTGGCAATGTTCCTGAGGGTTACCTCGCCCAGTTGATGCAGGGCAATTTCGGCCGTCTTATCGACGGGGCGGCTTCTGCCGCGGGCAGCGCCAAGCAGGCAGTCAACGGCAATAACGGCGTTGCGATCCTCGTCAGCTGTATCGGACGGAAACTGCTTCTGGGACAGAGAGCCGGAGGGGAAGCCGAAGCGATCAAGGATATCCTTGGCGACAATATTGCGCAGCTTGGTTTTTACTCTTACGGCGAAATTTCGCCCCATGCAAAGTCCGGTATGTGCGAACTGCACAACCAGACCATGACCGTTACCGTCATTTCCGAGAACTGATTGCCGGCCTGATCCGGTATGCACAAGCTCCTTGCCCGCCAGCTCAAACGAGCCAGCAAAAACGTCGATGGCCAGCTAGACATCGACGCTTTGCTCCAGCTCGTCGAAAGCGCTTATGACGAATTCGATTCACAAGTAAACCGTACCCAGCATGCCTTTGCCCTCATGTCAGATGAGATGAGGGCGTTAAATCAGAAGATTCTCAGGGAAGCGGAAGCGAAAGAGCTCGCTGAATCCCAACTGTTCGATGCAGTGGAGAACATTGAGCAGGGGTTCGCGCTGTTTGATGCCGATGACAGGCTCGTGGTGTTCAACGAACGCTATCGTCAGGACCTCGCCCCGCTTCCAAAGGAAGAAATATCTATCGGGAAAACCTTCGAAGAGCTGATCCGCCGAAGAGCCGAGATAGATCCGCATCCGTTAATCGGAAGCCTCTCCTTGGCCGAATGGGTGCGGAGGCGGGTGGACAGTCACCGAAATCCCCAGGGTCGCTTTGAAACGCGTATCACCAATTCGAAATGGATGCTGGTCGAGGAACATAAAACCAGGGATGGAGGGATCGCCAGCATTTATGCGGACATTACGGATCTGAAATGCCGGGAGCTCGAAATTGAAGAGAAATCCCGTCTGCTGGAAGTAATCCTCGACAATGCCGACCAGGGCATTGTTCTGATCGCTGAAGACAATTCAATCAGCGGACATAACAGGGCGTTCCATGAGATGCTGGGCCTGCCCGCCCATCTTTGCCAGGAAGGCACATTATTTGAGGATGTTGTAGCGCATGCGGTCGAACGAAATACGTTCGGCGTGCACAAGACGGCGACCGTCTTCTGCGACATTGGCAAGGCTCTGCATTCGCGCCTGCCCTTCTCGCTCCTCCTGAGAGAAGAAGGACGGAGTATCGTCATCAAAGGTCACGAGATCGAGCAGCTTGGGTATTTCCTGAGCTGGACCGACGTGACCGACCGGGAACTGACCAGACAACTGCAGGCGAATGCCACCGAACTGACCCTTGCAAAAGAAGCGGCTGAAGCCGCCAACCAGGCAAAATCGGAATTTCTTGCAACCATGAGCCATGAAATCCGCACTCCGATGAACGGTGTTCTCGGAATGGCAAATCTGCTTCTACGGACCGACCTGTCTGACAAGCAGGAAAACTACGTGGAAAAAATCAAGAGCTCCGGCGAGGTCCTGCTCGGGCTTCTGAATAATCTTCTCGACCTGTCGAAAATCGAAGCGAGTCACGTCGAACTGACTGAATCCGATTTCATCCCATCCGACCTCCTTGAGGATGTCGTAAGCCTGTTCCGTCCCGAAGCGGAGAGGAAGGGGGGCGAGCTGCTGACAATGCTGCCGTCGGCTCCTTCGGTTCCACTCATCGCCGACACCGGTCGCCTCAAACAGGTTCTGACGAACCTCGTTCACAACGCCCTGAAATTCACGGATATGGGCAAGGTAACCGTTCGTTTGAAGCAGACGCCTTTGACTGACGGCAAGGTTGGGCTCTATGTCGAAATCGACGACACGGGTATCGGCATCAGCCAGGAAAAGACGGCCACAATCTTCGAGAGATTCGTTCAGGCGGACGCGTCAACGACAAGGACCTATGGCGGCAGCGGTCTCGGACTCGCGATCTGCAAGGAACTGATCGGGATGATGGGCGGGGAAATCGGGGTCGAAAGCTCCGAAGGATATGGCTCCCGTTTCTGGTTCAGGCTCCCCTGCCCTGTCGCCCACAAATACACCGATGAGAAAACAGTTTCACCGATTGGGTCTTCGGTCGCCCCTTCGAAACGAAATCTTCGCGTTCTTCTTGCCGAAGACAATCAGGTCAATCAGCTGGTCGCCTCGGCCACCCTCGAAGAAGAAGGACATATCGTCGATGTAGTTTCCAACGGTGCGGAAGCCGTTCAATCGGTAGAGAACGCCCCGTACGACATTATCCTGATGGATATTCATATGCCCGTGATGGATGGCATCGAAGCGACCCGTGCAATACGGACGCTGTCCGGCGACAAATCCACCATCCCGATCATAGCGCTCACTGCCAACGCGATGAGAGGAGACCGTGAGAAATATCTCTCAGCCGGCATAAACGAATACGCCTCCAAACCCTTCGTTCCGGAAGAACTCCTGGATATCATTTATCGAACGGTGCGCACTTCGGCGTGACCGCGCATCAGGTTTCGGATCCGCCGATCGTCTCATTTTGAAAGTCAGGTCTTGGGGGAATGGGGCGAGCGATGGGACTTGAACCCACGACCCCCGGAATCACAATCCGGTGCTCTAACCAACTGAGCTACGCTCGCCATCGGGATGCGGCATTCTGCCGTAATTTCCGGACGGTTTCTTTAGACGCGCGACCGGAAGGCGTCAACTCTTCTCGTCTGCCCTCGCCTACTATTTTCCGAAGTGCTTTTGTAAGCGGTTCAGCGCCTCGTCAAGGGAAGCGATCTCCTTGCAAAAGCAGAAGCGCGCAAAATGGGCGATATCGCCGCTTTCATAGAAAGCACTGACAGGAACCGCGGCCACCCGCGCTTCGGTGGTGATATGGCGACAGAATTCCTCATCGGTGCCGTTAAAGCCGAGAGGACGGAAATCGGTGGTGATAAAATAGCTGCCCTGGCAATCGAGTACTTTGAACCCGATATCCCGTAACCCGTCGCTCAGGTGGTCTCGCCTCGCCTGAAGATCGGCGGCCAGTCCGGTGAAATACTCATCCGCTTTTTCGAGGCCGTAAGCTACGGCGGCCTGCAGGTTCGGGGGCGTCGTGAAGGTCAGGAACTGATGCGCCTTGAGGATCGGCTGGAGGAGCGCGGGACAGGCGGTCACGTAGCCTACTTTCCAGCCGGTCAGAGAGAAAGTCTTTCCCGCGGACCCGATCCGGATACACCGATCGCGCATACCAGGCAGGCTCATGAGCGGAACATGTGAAGCGCCATCGAACACCAGGTGCTCGTATACCTCGTCGCAAAGCGCATAGGCATCGTAGCGAAGCACCAGGTCCGCAATAACCGAAAGCTCTTCCCTGCTGAAGACCTTGGAACAGGGATTCATCGGCGTGTTGAGAAGGATCAGCTTGGTTCGCTCGGAAAACGCTGCCGCGAGGCTTTCTTCCGGAAGCCTCCAGTCAGGCGGTTCGAGCCGGACAAGTTTCGGCACACCGCCCGCCCTCCGGACTATCGGCAAATAGGAGTCGTAGAGCGGTTCGATGAGGACCACCTCGTCTCCTGGCTCGATCATCGCAAACAGGCTGGATGCCAGAGCCTCGGTCGCGCCGGACGTCACGGCGACCTCGCACTGCCAGTCGACATCCAGCCCGTAAAACCGTCTGTTGCTGTTTGCAACCGCCTGTCTCAGCGCCGGCAGGCCTGCCATAGGCGGATACTGGTTGAGTCCGTTACGGAGATAGCCTGTCGCGGCATCGACCACATCCGCCGGGCCATTTCCGTCGGGGAAGCCCTGCCCCAAATTCACGGCATTGTGTTCCTGTGCGAGCCGCGACATCGTTTCGAAAATCGTGGTTCCGTATGAGGACAGAATCGAGTTGGCTGGTTTCATCTGGTTCAGTCCGCTCTGTTTCGAATCTGACCTACCACGCCGGCTGCGATTTGCGAAGAACCCTTCTTGGCGAGCTTTTACATGCTTAAAAATTAGGCAAGATGCCTGTTTAGAGAGCATTGCCTGAGACCGTGGAATTTGCCGGAATTCCAAAATACCATTTATTATCAATAAATTAACTGAATTTCTGTTTTGGCACGCTTTATGCATTCAATGACCGACAGAAACGTCGTTAATCAAATCGGTCCGGTGGAACCCATGAAAAAAATTGAAGCGATCATTAAACCCTTCAAACTCGACGAAGTGAAGGAAGCACTTCACGAAGTCGGCGTGATGGGGCTTACCGTCATAGAGGCCAAAGGCTTCGGGCGGCAAAAAGGACACACCGAGCTTTATCGCGGGGCGGAATACGTCGTCGATTTCCTGCCAAAGGTAAAAATTGAGGTCGTCACGGACGACAACATGCTCGAACGTTCGGTCGAAGCCATCCAGCAAGCGGCCAATACCGGCCGGATCGGCGACGGCAAAATCTTCGTGTCGACGATCGATGAGGCCATCCGTATCCGAACGGGGGAGAAAGGATCGGAAGCGATCTGATTTTCCGCGATTTCAATCTAACAACCAGAAGATTAACAACACACAAGGAGCACGACTGTTCAGATGAGCGATACCAAAAAATATTTCGACATGGTCAAGGAACACGACGTCAAATACGTCGATTTCCGTTTCACTGATCCGCGCGGTAAATGGCAGCACACTGCCCAGGCCGTCGATACCGTCGATGAAGGCGTCTTCGAAGACGGAATCATGTTCGACGGCTCATCAATCGCCGGCTGGAAGGATATCAACGAATCAGACATGACCCTGATGCCGGACCCCGCTTCGGCGGTGATGGACCCCTTCGCGGCCCAGCCTCATCTCATCCTGTTCTGCGATATTCTCGATCCGACCACAGGACAGCCCTATGAACGCGACCCGCGTTCGACGGCGCGTCGGGCGGAGGCCTATATCAACCAGTCCGGCATCGCCGACACGGCCTTTTTCGGACCGGAGCTCGAGTTCTTTATCTTCGACGATGTCCGCTTCAACGTTTCGATGAACAACACCTTCTACTCGGTCAACGAGGAAGAAGGACCGTACAATTCCGGCGCCGAAATCGATGGCGGGAATATCGGGCATCGACCGGCGATCAAGGGCGGCTACTTTCCGGTCGCGCCGGTCGACTCGATGGGCGACATGCGGGCCGAGATGCTGACCCAGATGGCGACCATGGGCGTCACTGTCGAAAAGCATCACCATGAGGTCGCGCCGAGCCAGAACGAACTGGGTACGAAGGTAGACAGTCTTCTGAACCAGGCCGACAAGGTCCAGATCTACAAATACTGCGTCCACAACGTCGCGCACCTGTACGGCAAGACGGCGACCTTCATGCCGAAGCCGATCATGGGCGACAACGGCTCGGGCATGCATGTCCATCAGTCGTTGTGGAAAGGCGGCAAGCCGCTCTTCGCCGGATCGGGATACGCCGACCTTTCTGAAATGTGCCTCCACTATATCGGCGGCATCATCAAGCACGCCAAGGCCCTCAACGCCTTCACCAACCCGTCCACAAACAGCTACAAGCGGCTGATTCCGGGCTTCGAGGCGCCGGTGCTCCTCGCCTACTCCGCCCGCAACCGGTCGGCCAGCTGCCGTATTCCGTTTGCGAACAGCGCCAGCGGCAAGCGTGTCGAGGTTCGTTTCCCGGACCCGACGGCGAATCCGTACCTTGCCTTCACGGCGATGCTGATGGCCGGCCTCGACGGCATCGAGAACAAGATCCATCCGGGCGACCCGATGGACAAGAACCTCTACGACCTGCCGCCGGAAGAGCTGAAGGACGTGCCGACGGTCTGTCACTCGCTGCGCCAGGCGCTGAATGCGCTCGATGCCGATCGCGACTTCCTGAAACGGGGAGACGTGTTCTCCGACGACCAGATCGACGGGTATCTCAACCTCAAATGGGAAGAGGTCTACAATTACGAGCACACGCCGCATCCGGTCGAGTTCTCGATGTACTACAGCGTCTGATCTTTCCGGATCGGATTTTTCCGGAACCGAAAAGGAAACCCCCGGCGACTGCCGGGGGTTTTTCTTTGCACTTCGGACTCGGAAGCATTGCCAGTACCAGGTGCCCGGCGATCCCGGATCGGAAGTTTCTCAGGGCATATCCACCGGTCTCGGATCCCCTTTGCGATCGAGCGCAACGAACGTAAACAAGCCTTCCGTCACCTTGACCTCCTCTCCGCCCTGCCGGGCCTGCACCCAGGCAGAGACCGCGACCGTGAGAGACGTATTTCCTACCCGGACGACTTCGCCGAAACAGGACACGACATCGCCTACAGCGACCGGCCGATGAAACTCGATCTTGTCCACGGCCACCGTCGCAACCCGGCCTCCGGCGCGCCGATAGGCGATATTCCCGCCTGCCATATCCATCATCGACATCAGCCAGCCGCCGAAAATATCGCCGCTGGGATTGGTGTCCGCCGGCATTGCAATCATTCGGATCGCCGCGTCGATACTGGGCGGGGATAGAGAATCGGTCATTGCTGTGTTCTACCGTATCTGCGACAAAATCGCCTGCATCCCGCTATATGATGTGGTTGAATATAACCTGTCTACAGCATATTGTCAGAAATGGCATCTGACATTCGGGGACAGGTAAATTGCCATGGCGGCGAATGCGAAACGTCTGGGCGAACAGGAGAATTCCTATTCTGCGGAGGACATCGAAGTCCTCGAAGGGCTGGAGCCTGTCCGTCGCCGACCCGCGATGTATATCGGCGGAAGCGACGAGCGGGCGATGCATCATCTCGCCGCCGAAATCCTCGACAACTCCATGGACGAAGCCGTGGCCGGGCATGCGAGCTGGATCGATTTCAGCCTCGATGCCGATGGTACGGTGACGATCCGGGATAACGGACGGGGTATCCCGGTCGATCCTCACCCCAAATTCAAACCCAAGTCCGCGCTTGAAGTTGTCATGACGACGCTTCATTCGGGCGGCAAATTTTCGAACAAGTCCTACGACACGTCCGGCGGGCTGCACGGTGTCGGCATCTCGGTCGTGAATGCACTTTCCGACCGGCTCACGGTAGAGATCGCGCGCGACCAGACGCTCTGGGTGCAGACCTACGAGAAAGGTCTCCCGACGAGCAAGCTGAAGAAGGCGGGTTCCGCCAAGAACCGGCGGGGAACTTCCGTCGCCTTTCATCCCGACCCGGAAATATTCGGCGCTGCCTCACGCTTCCGCCCTGCCATGCTGTACCGTATGGCGCGGTCCAAGGCCTATCTTTATCGCGGCGTTCAGATCCGCTGGGCCTGCGATCCGGCCCTGATCGGCGATAAAGACGATATACCCGATAAGGCAACGCTCCATTTTCCGGGCGGGCTTAGCGACTTTCTCGCGAGCCAGTTGGAGAATCGGGACACTGTCATCCCTGCCCCGTTTGCCGGCGAGGCGAAGCTCAATGGCAAGGGGGGCCGCGTCGAATGGGCTATTTCCTGGCCCGTCGACAATGAAGGCGGGATGAGTTCCTACTGCAACACCGTTCCGACGCCGGAAGGCGGAACCCACGAAGCCGGGTTCCGGACCGCCCTGTCGAAGGGGCTCAAGGCCTATGGCGAATTGATTGGCAACAAGCGCGCCTCCGTTATCACCCCGGACGACGTTGTCAGCGGTGCGTGGGCGGTTCTGTCGGTTTTCGTTCCCGACCCCGAATTCCAGGGCCAGACGAAGGAAAAACTGGTCACCGCCGGTGTCGCGCGCAATGTAGAGAATTCGATAAAGGATCATTTCGATCATTTCCTGACCGGCAACCCGGATGCGGCAAAGACGCTGCTCGAGCATGTCGTTGAGCGTGCCGAGGAGCGTCTGAAGCGCCGCCAGGCACGCGAGACAGCACGCAAGACCGCGACCCGCAAACTACGGCTCCCGGGAAAACTGGCCGATTGTTCGTCCGGCAATGCGGACGGTACGGAGATATTTCTCGTAGAGGGAGATTCCGCGGGCGGTTCCGCCAAACAGGCTCGTAACCGGAATACGCAGGCGGTTCTGCCGTTGCGCGGAAAAATCCTGAATGTCGCCAGCGCGACGTCCGAGAAGATGCGCGCGAACCAGGAACTCAGCGACCTTATCCAGGCGCTCGGCTGCGGTATCGGTTCGTCATACGACGATGAAAAGCTGCGCTACGAGCGCGTCATCATCATGACGGATGCCGATGTTGACGGCGCTCATATCGCTGCGTTGCTAATGACGTTTTTCTTTAAGGAAATGCCGGAACTTATTGAAAACGGACATCTCTTTCTGGCCCTTCCTCCCTTGTATCGGATTTCGCAGGGCACCCTCACGATGTACGCAATGAACGATGCGCATCGGGACAGCCTGATCGAGCAGAACTTTACCGGGCGCGGGCGGATCGAAATAAGCCGCTTCAAGGGCCTTGGGGAGATGCCGGCCGCACAGCTCAAGGAAACGGCCATGGACCCGGCGGGGCGAACCCTGCTTCGCGTCACACTTCCGGACGCGGCCCAGGCAGCCGGAGATGCAAAGAGAACCGCTGTTCTCGTCGACGATCTGATGGGACGGAAACCCGAACGCCGCCTGGCCTTTATTCAGAAGAACGCTCAGTCCGCTATCGACAACCTCGATCTCTGAAACGGCCATCGAGCCTGCGTTGAAATCCCGCCCAGCCGTTGCCATTTTAGACGTGCAGACTGCAGCTGCGGAAACGGTAATCATGCGGATACTCTGTATCATCTCCACGGTCATGGCCCTGACGACGACCGCGTGTTCCAATTCGGTCGTCATTCAGGACGACCCCGGCCCCAGAGGCAGTTATTTCAAAGGCGATCTTTCCAATGCCGTTCGCAACGGCGCGATCGTGACAGTCGTGGTCGGAAATCCGTTCGGTATGGAAAAGGCCCGATTCGACGACAGGGTTCGGGGTCTCATGAAACACGAAAACCGGGAATTGCCCGCGGAATTCGTCGCTGCCCATTCCGACCGTACCGTCAGACCCTACCGGGTCGTCGTGGCGTTCGATCTGAGAAAAGGCATTTCCGTTTACGATGCCTGCACGGAACCCGGTTCGCTGGCCACTGTCCCGCGAAGCCGCTGGGTCAATATCTCAGTCGCATTCTGCCAGGGCGATTCCGTCAAATCGGCGACAGAGGGTTATGTCGGGGACGTATCCTCTGTCGACGATCCGAAGTTTTCGGAGCTGGTTAAGGCTGCGACGCGATACATGGTTTCCGATTACGATTACGAAAACGACAACACCGGTCCCAGAGTACCCTGAAAGACGGGTACCCTGATGGATTCGCTTCGAAGGGTGCGTCGCGGGTCTCTCAGCCCAGACGCCACGCGTTGGAGTTGCCGCATTCCTCAACCTTGGTTCGATAGAGCGATACTGCCTTTTCGTGCCGTGCAATCGATTCGGGGTCATCGATCGCCGTGGCCGGTTTCTCGTCCAGAACGTAATTTCCGTACCGGTCCTCGCCGCGCAGCAGCATGGCGGTCGCCTTGGCTTTCGTTGTCTGGCGGATATGCGGCGCCATGCAGGCCACTGAGAAACCGATCCGGCGGTCTGGGCTGTGATTGGGCAGCGAGCTATGGATCAGGCAGACGTGGTGTAACGACATTTCGCCAGGCCGTAACGGCATCGGCACGGCCTGGGATTCATCGACGTCGTGAACCACTCGCTGGCCGCTCGCCAGCATATTGGTCGGGTTCACCTCGGTATATTCGACCGGCAGCATCCCGAGTTTCTGGCTTCCCGGTAGGACCTGTATACAGCCGCTATCCATGTCCGCGGGCGACAATGCGACCCAGGCAGTGACAAGATCGGGTGGATCCATCCCGAAATAGGATATGTCCTGATGCCAGCTGACATAGGTGCCCAGTTCGGGCTCCTTGATCCAGGCGCCATTCTGGTACATCAGGATGTCAGGTCCGGTCAGGTCCTCAATGGCGTCGAGAACGTTTGCGTTCGACACGATGTCATATACAAACGGTAATCTCAGGCAGGCCTTGGTCCGCTGCGTTCCCTGAAGACTGCCCCCCTGCGTCGCTTCGAACTCTTCCAGCTTACGACGCAGTTCGACCGCCTCTTCTTCGGACATTACCCGGACCGGCGAGACAAACCCGTCGCGATGATACTGTTCTACCTGTTCGGCCGTCAGAATTTTCGGCATCGACGCACCTAGGCTGCGGGTTTCTTGTTGAGCCGCCAGGCGGTCTGGTTTCCCGCCTCTTTCGCCTTGTCCCGATAAAGCGTTACGGCTCTTTCATGTCTCTCGATCGTACCGGGGTCGTCGGCTGCCACCGGCGGGATTTCCGGCTCGTAAAGGCCAAACGAGTCCTTTCCCCGCATCAGCATCGCCGTTGCCTTGAGTTCAGTGGTCTGCGCGACATGGGGGCCCATATACGCCACACTGAACCCCATGCGCCGATCGTTACCCCGGTTGGGAAGCGAACTGTGAACCGTGCAGACATGGTGGATCGACATTTCGCCCGGCCTGAGCGGCATGGTCGCGATCGACGCTGTTTCCTTTTCGAGAATCGTGTTCTGTCCGCTGGCGAGCAGATTGTCGGGCGTAAGCTCGGTATATTCGACGGGTAGCTGTCCGAGCTTCTGGGATCCTTCGATCACCTGCATGCAGCCGCTCTCCTCACTGGCGTCCGAAAGGGCGATCCAGCAGGTAATCATGTCCAGCGGATCGATCCCGTAATAGGTCGAGTCCTGATGCCAGCTTACGTAGGCATCCGATGAGGGCTCCTTGAACCACGCGCCGTTCTGATACATCAGGATATCTTCGCCGATCAGGTCTTCGACGGCATCCAGCAGGTTCTCGCGACTGA
>Ga0181578_10004605_pt1 | contig 12229 bp, 20 predicted proteins | sample 071ome_21_FD_148659 | JGI IMG/M metagenome (GOLD analysis project Ga0181578, IMG submission 148659) | Coastal salt marsh microbial communities from the Groves Creek Marsh, Skidaway Island, Georgia - 071401CT metaG (spades assembly) | ecosystem: Environmental > Aquatic > Marine > Intertidal zone... | reverse complement strand
TTAAATTTACCGTTAAATTTATCAAGATCATTATTTGTACCAAAATTGATAATGGTATTTTTTACTTTATTTTCGATTACCTGTGGTATATTTTTTGTCTTTCTTGAATCGTAATATACAAAAGATTGAATATCTAAGTATAAAAATGATGGGTCAATAATTTCTGGTACAATATTTAAAATTGAGTACTCCTTTAAGTAGTCTTTTACATTTTGCTTTGCAGTAACTGTTAAAGAATCTGCCCCAAATGGTTTTGCAACAATAAATACCTTTCCATATTGAGGTGGACTTGCGTCTTCTCCACCATAAACAGATAACCCTTCAATATTTGCATATCTTTGCTTAATAATGCTTTCGTAGTCACCTACAGTAACTGCTCTATTTTGAGCAGCATAGCTTCTTGGTGCAAGATACTTAATGGAAGTAATGCCCTCAGGATCTGCACCTCCAAAAGATGCTCTATTTACAGTAACTGTAGAAGAACCATTGTAAGGTACTCCAGACTGTCTTTCTAATTTACCAGTAAATGCAAATGTCCTACAATCATTACCTTCTAACTTATCTGTGATTAAATACTCAATTCTAATTACATCTAAGTTGTTTAATTTTCTACCAAATACACCATCACCAAAAATTAACTCAAATTGTTCATTTTTGTTCTCTTGAATAAAATAAATTCTATTTTCTGATGATAAATTACTAATATTTTTTACTGCTTTATAGGATTGTGTAGTAGATGCTGTAGAACTCAATCTTTCATCTACAAAAACATTTAGCAATTCAGAATCGGCATCAGCACTTGGTATAATATACTTTTGTTTAGTTGAAGTGTCAACTGTGTATTCTATATTAAGTGTAGTCCCTTGGTAAACTTCTATCTCACTAAAAGTAACTCTAGAACGCCCTGAGTCATCGATATATGACTCTCTAGTAATGTCCTCAAGTACGCTGAATACATATGATCCTTCGGCAGAATTGCCAATGAATGCAGCGCCTTTTTTAAGGGTCAGTGAAGAAATGCTAGTATCGTTAATTTGTTGAATTGTACCATTTTGACTAATTGTAGTAGTTAATGGTACGTCTAATGTAACAACTGCTTTTGCTGCTTTTGCCGATCTTGGAGTATATCCAACTATACTTGCAAGTGATACTACGTTCTCTCTGATTGAAGCTGAATCAAAGAAAACCTCATTAGCAACTAAATTAGCATTTAACGCCGAATAGTAAGTGTTATATGCTAATAAGTCAATTAATTGAGAAAGAACAGATCCTTCAAAGTTATAGTCAGTAAAAGTAGGAGAAGACCTAAGGTACTCCTTTAAACTGAGTCTAACCTCTTCAAAATCTAAATTGGTAACTTGATTAAATGCCATTATACCCTTTCTAAGACGAGATTAAGCGATTGTGGATTTAAAGGTATCCCTACAATAGTATAGTTAATGTTAAACTCCAATGCATTAGCATCTACATCATCCAACACATCTATATCCGTCACTCTAATTCTAGGTTCATACGCACTTAACGCATCTTCAATATTAGAAGTGATTGTGTCAATTTCAGATAACCCAAAGTTTTCAAATAATGAATTACTGACACTAGATCCAAAAAATGGGCGAAATGGTTTTTCGCCCCTAATTGTCAATACAATGTTTTTTACCGACTGTTTGATGGCATCTTCATTTTTGATGATAGGAACATCACCAGAAATTGGATGTGCATTAAAATTCGGATTTATATCAACAAATTTTTTAGAAATAGTTGCCATTTTAGTGCCTATTATACTTTATATATCAGGTCAACCACTCGGCATAGTCGTCAAACCCACCTTTTCCTCCACATGGACGACTCAAACGGTCGTTAGGGGGCAAATTTTTGGGTTTTTGTGAAATTTTTAAATAATAATCAGCAACTGGATTAGTAATTAGGCATTTTGTGCCAAATTCTGCTTCCATTTGAACAGGATCATAATCTGGGTTTGGATTATTTGCCATTTTTTCCTCCAAAGTCTGTTACCAGAACTTTTTTAGAGGTTGCTATCTCCAATTTTATTTATTGCCAATGGTTATTGGGTTGTTCCCACCAAAAATGCAAATCTTCTTTTGTATCATCATAATAGAGTGAAACCATATCACTCTTAAATTTGCTGTGTATGTTCTCACACAATGAAACTGTATAATGGTTGTCTTCTACGAATTTTTTCATACATTCGGTTATCCAAGTGTAATTACCACCACGGATAACTCCAGCTTCTATTAAAACGAAATTTTCCCAATCTAATGTCCATTGTGCAAAGTTAATCTCAAAATCAACTTGATACTCACGGGGAGATTCGTCTGGAAATGGCACATTTACCGCCTCTATATGAAAAATCTCGCCATCCATGGTTAGTGAATGCGCGAGATGTTGAGTAACGATACTAGAATAATCAGGAGAAACGCATAAAAAGCAGGTTTTTGATGGGTGAATTTCCCATTTTGCCATTTTTATGCGGTATACCATCTCCTGAATGAGTGCCATCTCCTTATCTTGGGATATAAAAAGGAGAGGTTTAGTCATTTTTCCGTGTTATAGGTTGGTTTGTGGAAGTTGCAATACTCATTAAAGGTGATTTTCATCTCCTTGTTGCTCAAATTGCAGTGTTTTGCTGCTTTTGGAAGGTTCCACTTCGCAGAAAACAGCATTTCCATCGATTCTCGCGTCTCAGGTCTCACTTACCTTGACCTCGGTACATTTTTTTTGCCTTATTTCGCGAAGTCGCAGCATATTTTGTGTTTTTTGAGCAACCTTGACGAGTCATTTTGGGCTTGCCGGGTTCAAATTGGATGCCAGAGATGCCGATTTTGGAGCGAGGTGCCATAATTTGCGTGTTTTTTGGTGAACAACAGTAGTATAACAGGCATTTGCCCGCCTGTCAAGGGAATTTTAGAGTCCTTTGGTGCCTGCAAAGACATTTGGAGACCCAGCAGCAATTTTATCACCGCATGAAATGAAATCTCCTATCCTTCCAGGTGGTCTGAAATTAAAATACACATTCAATGGTCCTTGGGAAATTGCTCTGACCAAATGGGGAGGAGGGCATTTATCACAAGGACACGCATGAGACGCAAATAAATCGCCCATACGCCCTGCAGGCAATGTATTTACGAATACATTTGCTGCTCCCTGCGTTAATGCTGTAGGTGGATAGCAGATATGCCCAGTGCTCACAGCACCGATAAATGTACAACCTTGTCTAATTGCCATAGTTAGAACGATATTTTTGGATCTGTTGGATCTCTTCCTGCTTGTTTCTTCACATTTTTAACAAATCGTGCTGATGAAATGTCTTTATCATCATATACAATCTGTTTGATTGGAAATGTTCCTGCTCCAATACCACAACTACTTGTGATGACTACCGTATACTCTACAATAATAAAGTAATTTGGATCTGGTGTATACCCTTGCATATGTTGATATCCAGGAGGTATCTCTTCAATTACTCCTACAGTAGGTGTACCAGCAGTAGGAACACCACCAATAGGATTAATCAATGGTGATCGAATTGTAGCTGTGCCTTGATTTAAGGTTCCATATGTTGCAACCTTTCCACTAGGACTGGTCACTGGTAATGGTGCATGAATAACACCACCAGGAAGATCATTACGATATTTATATTCCTTGTTTGGAAATAGGTAATCGGTATATGTACCGGTAGCAGTTAAGGTTGCTGTTATTGGTCCACTTAATGGTCCAGTAGTAATGACCCCAGCACCAGCTACTGTAGAAGCTCCTGGTGGTGATAATGTTAAAGTAATACCAGGATCACCATTATATATTGCTGGATTGATAATTGGTGTAAAATTAGTTACAGTGATACTCCATACCTCAGGTGTTGGTGGAGTCGTAGGACATATTACTCCAGTCCAGGAATTAATTGTCCATGCAACAGGTTTCCCTACAATACTCGTAAATGGTTGAATTGGTGTGTATACAGTTGGAATTGGCATTAGATCTGCTGTGCCTCTACTAGTTCGGTGAATCTTTCAAGTCCTATTGTAGCATCATTTAATACGTACATCGTAGTACTCCATTCTCCTTCGCCATATGATGTACGATTTACAATGTTACTTGGTACATATCTATAACGTAATCCACCATTATCCGTAAAGAATAATCCCGAAAGATCTTCCTGTAATGTTGGTCCTACATCGGCAGGTTCCCCAGGATCTCCAGGTACAGGTGGTTCTGCATTCGGATCTCCAGGTGTTGGTGGTGTACCCTCAAATACTACCCCACTCGTTAATGCAATCCATAACTCCCCACCAAATGATACATAATCACCTGCAGTAATAGTAGCACCTAATGCCCAGGTCACAATCGTAATTGGTGGTATACTACTCGTTACATTAAAGTTGAATTTTACTGTCGTCTGTGTCGTAGTGTCCTGAAAATACTTATACACAATGCCATTACTCGGTATCTCTTGTGATAAATCTCTCACAATACCAACTCCATTCTTATTTTGTTGGTCTACCTGATATAATGCATACCTCTCATTTGGATCAAATGGTAACGTCTTTACATCTAAACTCGTAGCCGTATTATCATTAAACTCAGTTAATGTAATCGTACTGTCATCATCCGCATCAATTAAATCCTCAATATTATTCTCGGCATCATATGGTCGGGTAGTCTCAGTTGGAAACTCAACAGCAAGATGCCCAGGTACAGGCGTAAATGGTACGTCATTACCATTCTCATCCTTCTTGATAAAATAATACTGCCAAGTCTCATTCGGGAAGAGTTTTTTTGAATACTCCCCTCGGATCCTTATCGTAATAGTCTCAGGATATGTCGCAGTCATACTAATACTTCCAATCGTACTTGATGTTGCTACAATCTCATCTAACTCATTACCAGCTGCATCGTTCTTTACTAACTTTACAGTGAGATCATCGTCCAAATACGGTTGCTCGTCCCTGATCTGAGGAGTTATACCTAAAAACTCTAATGTAAATGTCTCAGATCGTACTACGGGTCCTGGAATATACTCCTCAGGTGTTCCTGCTGGAATCAGTGGACTCTCTACTGGACATGCATATGCCCCTCCAAATTGTGTCGCATACGGTCTCTGATTATCCCACGTCACAAACCCAAATTGATCATAGCCAATCGCAGCTAACTTCAAATCCATTACACGCTTTTGGTCTAAGCTGGGTTCTTCATAAAATACTGGGGGGTCACCCTCATTCTCCCCTGGTTTGAAGCAACACCCAGTGTAACCGTTGTTTAAACTTGTCTTAATGTCCTGACCAATATACACCAATCGGTCGATCTTATTTGAATAGTTCTTTACATCGAATTTTGCATTCGTTTCGACACTAGTGCATTTGCGTATCTTGAATTCATTTGGTAGTTTCTCCTGCTGCCTAAATGTTGTCGCAGGTTTTCCTCGTAATATCGGATTCTCAAATATATCCCCAGTAGTATAAGTTACAACGGGTGTCTCACTCACAGGATATATACCCGTCTCTACGTTACCTTTGTCAACGTCATAATATACTTTCACATCAATATCACTAGCAGGACTTGAAAAGTTCTCAATGTATTGTCTATATTGTGGCATTTTTATTTGGGAAAAATTTTTTGAAATAAAGGGTCCCTTCGATATTTATCGGTCGTTGGGATACTTTTGTAGGTTAGGAGGGACCCATGGGTTTTAACCCCCATAGGTTAATTATACATAGGGGGCGCAATCGCGCCGACTGCTTTATACATAGTGCTGCACCAGTTAGGTATACTTAGTGGGTGCAATCTGCAAAGTTGGAATACTTTGCTTTTTTGATTGTTGATAGATAGTGCCCCCACCAGTAAGGTATACTTAGTGGGGGCACAGTTGCTATCAGATAGCGACCTGATAGTAGGTTACACCTTGCTTGTGAACACAGTGCTGATTAATCCAGAAACCGAGCGACACAGTAGGCATCAATTTGAGAGCAGCAATCGCACGTCGGGAGACATTGCGATAGAGGTAAGAATGACCGCTCTTGAATGTAACCAGAACGGCAGCATTCTTGACGCTTGCTTGAATCATCTTGATGGCACTGGAGGTGCGCTCAGGGGTCTTGATGATCTCGATGGAATCCATGTCGGTGGAGATGGAAGGAAGTGCGAGCATTGGTCTGTCTGTGGTTGACTCTGTTATTCTACAGGATGGAGGGGGGCACTGGGGGTGCCCCTGGCAGAATCGGGTCAGTTTGCCGACCGGCACACCTGCTGGGTGGCAAGGGCAGCACCTGCCTTGACGCCCTCCACCATGTAGTCACCGATGAGCAGGGTGGCAGCAATGGCGACGGTGATGGAGAGGAAGCGAGTCATGGTTCGTGGTTGAGTGAACTGTGATCAGTCTACAGGATGGAGGGGGGGCAGTGCCCCCCTTGTTACATTTGTTCACATGCCGTTCAGCATGTCGTAGATGGCATCCAGGTAGTCTGCCTCAGTCTCAAAGGTGCGACCGTGGACCGTCCGAGGGTACACGTTGGAGGGTGCCGGTTCATCGATCACGTCACGACCCTGGTCGATCATCTGCTGGCGGTAGGGGTTGCTGTTCATGGTTGGTTGGTTGAACTGTGATCAGTCTACAGGCAGTGCTGCTCAGTGGCGGTCGCTGATGTTCCACTCTCCCCACTGTCCACTAGGGGCAGGGAAGGGGGCAGGGCGACCCTCAGCGTGTGCCTGACGGTTGGCAGCAGAGCGTGCCTGCATCCGGTTGTACTGCTGAGTGTAGGTTGCCAGGATGGCGCTCAGGTCGGGTTGCTTGGTCATTGGTCTGTGTTGTTTGAACTGTAGTTATCCTACAGGGGGGATGCCCCCCCTGAGGGGGGTGGTGGACAGTTCAGCGACTGACCTTGGACAAAATTAGAATTAGGAGAGCATATGCTGCCTCAAATCCTAATGTCATCAGGACCGCAATTGAGATCAATGTTAACATCAACCAACACCATTAAGGCGACGGTGAGCAACCCAGGTGATTGCTTGAATCTGGGCAGCACTATACTTAGTGCCCTCTAGGTTGTTGATAACAACTGCTGCGTGACGGTATGCCTCAGAAACCGTGGCATATAGTTTGTTGCTGATGGCAGGAACTTCATTCAGTGAAGTGTACATACCACGCCAGATGTTGAAGGCGTGCCCATCAACGGTGATCTCATCACACTGCCCGTTGGTATAGATACCACGGAAGAATGCAATGGTTTTGTTACCCTTAAGGATGGCACAAATGTTGTCGGATGAGTCAATCTCACACTCAAGAATAGTGATTGCCTTATCCTTGTTTCCAGTGAATGTGCAGACCTTAGGGTAGTCAAACCCCATGCAATATGCCTTGATTGTCTGTTCGGCATCAAGGATATTGCGATCCCATTTGTTATTGGGAGAGAGTGCAGATACAACGCCCACGACTGTAGACAAGGGCAGATTGTATTTGTCACTCAAACCCTGGCAGATTGAGTGGGCATTGTTGTACCAAACCGTACCCTCTTGAGTGTCTACAGGCGTTGCCTGCATATACATTGCGAGGATGTTCTTGATGTCGGTCATGGTGGGTTGGTTGCCGATGAGATCAGTATAGAGCATCAGGGGGGCACCATGCCCCCCAGTGGACACTTAGCGAAGTGGCAGCACCCCCTTGGCATTCAGTATACCCCAGTAGATTCCAGAGCTATACAAACCAGCATAGCGGTTGCCTACACTGAATCCGACAATCTCATCACCAGGGTATGCCTGAAAGTTGACGGCAAAGTATACCAAATGGGTGATGGAATCAGGCGTTGAAAAGTGTGCCTTACTGATTCGTTCAATGATCACATGAATGATGGCAATTGTGAACAGGCAGACTGTAACAAACTGGTTAAACAGTTTCTTATAGTCAAAGCGTGAGATTACCTCAAGGGCATCATCAATGGGAGGGAATGCAGCAGAGTGAGCGTACATTGGTTGGGTGTCGTTGGTTGACTTGCTCATCCTAGAGGCAGGGTAGAGCAGATGCGAATCTGAGTGGACACCTAGCAGACTGTCCACTGGTGGCAGCAAAGTGGGCACCGGGTGCCTACAATGTTTATAAGAATAAAACAACACTGTGTTATTCTTTATAATCAGTGCTGTGTAATTCTAATTACATTGTACTGTGTTATTCTTTATATACAGTGTTGTGTATAAAGAATACACTAAGAGTTAGTTATTCTTTATACTAACTCTTAGTGTATTATAATTACCCTGCAATAAGATTAGGGTAGAATTCTTCTACCTCTTTAAGTAGTTCTTCATCATCTAGCTTATCAAGATCTTCTTCCAAGTAATCATTAACAATATTTGTTAATGTTTGCAGATCCATGTCATCAATCATGCAGGAAATGAAATTTTGTTGCAGTTCTTGACGATTCATTTGTTTTTGGTGAAAACTACAGAAACTGTTGGTTTTGAAAAAAAGTGGTGGTTTTGGTCAGTTCCCTCCCCGCCACCCCTTTAGTATAGGTCTGGAGGGGGGGAGAGGTCAAGGGGGTGTGGTCACCCCCTCAGGTGTCACAGGAACACGCTAGGGTCGCCGTAGTCTCCCAGGTGGTGACCATCGAGGCGAACCTCGGCGTATCCGAACTCTTCTGCCAGATCGTAGCAGAGGTCCCAGGCACGGTCCTGATCAACGACAGAGGTGCTCTCCCAGGGGGCAGAGGGGACCAGGACTTCGTAGCGGTTGGACATGGTTGGTTGCCTTTGGTTGACTCTGTAATTCTAAGGGCAGGGAGGGGGCATGGAAACCCCCTGTGGACACTGATCAGACCGTCACAATGCGAGCGAGGTCAGCAGTTAGTGGTGCCTCAGTCACGAAATCATATTCAGCGGTGTTAGTGTCACCCCAACCCAGTTTCCATGCTTGCCAACCATCACCAGGGGTGAAGAGATAGCACCACTCTTCTCCACAATTACCACTGAGGAAGTCATCAAAGTCACCCATCTTAGGGGGGCAATCTTCACCACGCTCACTGTAATACATGGGCGAAGGTGTTGCTTTCACTGGAGAATAGACCCAGTTGTCATCAGCATCACGCATATATTCGACGGTCTTTGTACCATCAGCATGGTGAATTGTTTGCTTCAACGGTGCAGAGTCCCACATGTTGATGGTATACAACGAGGACATGTCGCCACCGTTGATGAGTCCTTCCACCAATTCTTTGGTGTTGTAGTGCTCAACAAGTTTGCGACCATTGTGCTCAATGTAACCATCATAGTGGCAGTAGACAGACACAATCTGGTCAGGACCGAGAGCAAGACCGATGCGAGAACGGGTTCCCATGGTGTTTGTGTGAACTGATGTCAGTATAGAGGGGAAAGGGGGCAGGTGCCCCCTGAGGTGGACAGTTGCTCAGATGGCACTGGTGCCGATGCTAGCCCAGAAGGCAAGACGCATAGTGGATGCTTTGTCCACCTGCTCACGAGAGCGACCCTTAGCAACTGCTCCTGCCTTGAGGTCGTTGCGAGTCACGTCTGCCATGCTGGTGGCACGCTTGCCAGTGATGACATTACGTGCTGCCTGGAGGGTCTGTTGCTTGGTCATGGTGTCGTTTGGTTGACTCTGTAATGATAGCAATGGGGGGACCCCCCGGAGGGGGTCAGTGGACAGTGGTCAAATCGTCCACCATTCAATAGTTGTTTGGACCATATGCACACTCTAGAGAATAAATCTCCAGATCTGCATCATCATCATAGAATGCATTCCATTCTTCATCGGTTAGATCCCGATCATCATACATTTGATCTTCCATTTGAAGATCATACAGATAGGCATCAGAAACAGTCATGAGGGTGTTTGAATGACTTGAATAGTATAAGGGGGGCAAAGTTCCCTTTGAACCCCCTTGTAGACGCTTCTAGAGGTGTCTCAGACTGTTGCTACTTCAGTCAGACGACGATCAGCACGAGCAGCAAGGATAAACTTACCCACACTTTGCTCATTAGTGATCACTTCCTGCAGATCATTCACGAACGTTTCGTTGATGTTGTAGGTGTAATCTTTGCCGTTGTTGTAGGTCAAAACTGCAGTGTTTGCCTCAGTATCAACCACGATGGGCGACTTGAGCATGGAAGAAGAAGCAAATTCGATGTTCATGGTAAAAATCAAAGGTGAATTACATGGGTAACTTTAAGGGCAAACCCATTCCCTGTCAATACCTAGTGGACAGTCCTAGAACTGGATCTCATCCATGGTGGGTTGGGCAGTACTCATACATACTACCATTTCTTCTTCTTGGTTGCCAGTGATGGCATTCAAGATATCAAGAATCTCAGTCCCAGTCTTACCAAGACGCAGTTGAGAAACCAGAAGATCAAAAGTCATGTGCTTTGTTTGAACTGATGTCAATATAGGGCATCCAAGGCACCTTGACAACCCCTAGTGGACACCTCAGAAACTGTCCTTCTTAAAGATCTTCCAGATCTTATTGTTGTATAGTTTATCTGTGTATTTCATCCATCCTACATTACCTACTTCAGTGTGCCCTCTATCGTTATAGTTGGCACCACGAATCTCACCTTTGTCATTGTAATTAGCACCTCTAATTGCAGTGGCAGGTTTGTAGGTAGTTGTCCACTTTGGATACTTTTCTAATATTTTATCCAAAGTCTCTCTAGTTACAATTTGTACGAACTTTGGATTATATTTACCAACTGGTGAAACAATTCGATTTCTTACTCTTTCGGCCAGTTCTAATGAGAAGTATGGTGATGGAATAATCTTTCTAAACCCTCTCACAGGAGGATACCATACCATTATAACACCATGTTGTAACTTTATGATGAAGTATTCCATGTGTCTTAAAGCTATTTATATCTTATCTATCATCCTTGACAGTGTTATTCTACTGTATTCTAAGGGTATTGTCAAGTACTATTGTGCCAGTTCAAAAACTGACGTTTTCCACAATTTCCACAGGTTCTGAAATTTATTACAATTTCTTCAGAAAATCTCAGAATTGATCAGAAATGCTGATTTGTGCCACTTTTGATAGTGTCTGTGGAAACTTGACAATTCAGTGGTGACGTGCTAAGCCAACAACACCCGAGCACATTCCAACAACACCCGAGCACATTTTATAACACCAGAGCACATTACTGAACAATTCACACGATAACCGTGAATACAGCAGATTTACCCACATAATAAAAAGTTTTCCACAGGGTTGTGGAAAACTAAACAATATTTATTTTGATATTAAAACAAATCACTTAACCAGTTCCTAATCTTGATTCACTCCTTACATTCTACCCAACATTGTGCTGGTCCATCCACCTTATTATTCCTCTCATACAACCAATCAAACATCGATTGTAGATCCTCACACCTACGTTCCGCATCATACTGAGTATCAAACCATTCATCCATGTTTGCTACTCTTCCTGGTCTTTTAAACAGTACCACATACTTCATAATTCATCTCCACATTGTTTTCTTTAAGATTGCATAGTTATTAGATATTTGATAAATGTATGTTACACCAGTTTTAGATGTAGCAACAATTTGATCTCCTTGTACAATTGCACTTGTAATGTTACTACCAAATGTTTGTATGACACCTGATCGTTGTGATGATCTCAATTGAATGGATCCATTAGAAACAGTGGTGTAGTAACTTGCTGGTACGTTCATTGTTGGCAGAGTCCTTCTAGTATGAAGTATTTACACGTTTGATCAAGAGAGTATCGATCTTGGAGTCTTAGATCAATAAGGACTTGAATAAACAGTATTTGTTCTTGCATGGTAAGATTACCAGTTACAAAGCTTGAATAGGCAGAGTCTAATTCAGACAGAAAGGTATTTGATTCTGTCGGAATATTGTGTGAAGCAGCAGATTCCATAGTGCATATCCTTTGGAGTGACGACAACATATTGATCGCAAATGAAAGTAACCTTAGATATGCGATCATCATACAATACAATATCTCCTACATTAATCTGTTTTATGCTTTTGAGTGGTTCCCATTTCACGCAGGATTGTGTCGATGAGCATGAAATAGGATCCGTTTTCTTTGTGTTCGACATACTTGTACTCAATTTTTTCCTTTTGGAGGAGGGTTTTGATGAGACTGACTTGCTCATGAGTCAAACTATACATCTGAGTTGATTGATTCATTGAGTAGTTGTTTTTGGAGGTGACTATTTATCACCTCGTCATTAATGAAGATACAATGCTCT
>Ga0181578_10004601_pt1 | contig 12235 bp, 10 predicted proteins | sample 071ome_21_FD_148659 | JGI IMG/M metagenome (GOLD analysis project Ga0181578, IMG submission 148659) | Coastal salt marsh microbial communities from the Groves Creek Marsh, Skidaway Island, Georgia - 071401CT metaG (spades assembly) | ecosystem: Environmental > Aquatic > Marine > Intertidal zone... | reverse complement strand
GATCAGCAGCGGGATATAGGGACCGAATGCGAATCCCAGCACGCCGAACGCAATCACCTTGAACAGATGCTGGAACGTCATCAGCGTGGCATGCGTCGCCACGACCTGCTGTCGTTCCCCGCAGGCCGCATTAACGAAAGGCGCGACCAGCGGTCCGCTGCCGCCGATGAACATGGTGGCGAACCCGCCGGCGACGCCCGCGCCGAAGAACTTGCCCGGACCGGGGTTTGAGCTGCGGAACCCCTTCGCCCAGGTGGCGTACAGCACGAAGACACCCAGCACGGCCTGAAGCACCCAGTTTTCCAGTGCAAACACCGTCTTCCCACCGATGGCGGACCCGATCAGCGTTCCGATCACGAAGGCCGGCACCAGCGTGTATTTGACATGCTTCATCATGATCAGGGCGCGGAACCCGTTGGAACCGATCTGTACCACCCCGTGAATCGGTATCAGGACCGCCGGCGGCAGCACCAGCGTCATGGTGGCGAGCACCAGCAGCCCGCCGCCAAGACCGAGCGACGCCGCGATCAGGCTGCCGACGAAGGACAGCACACAGAGCCCGAAAAAGATCGCGAGGGTCAGGTCGGTGCCCTGCGTCAGAAGCTGTGTAAAGGTTTCCAAGGTTCGATTCCGCTAAATGGCGGAGGGTTCTAGCATGCGCTTGCATGGAACGTCACGCTGCGTTACCCCGGTCGGCATAACCGGAAAAGGAACATCCCGTGCAGAAACTCGACCCCGACCAGCTTCAGTTCGTAGAAATACTCGCCAAGCTGATGGCGGAACACGAGCTGTTCCGCGAGGAATATTCGGAAGAAGATTACGAGCGGGTGACTACCTGGTTGAAGAAGCTGCGGAGCCAGATCGATATCACGCTGGAAATGCTTGAAGACCAGAAACCGGGCGGGAATTAAACGGCGATGCGTCGGCGCAACAGCAGCAGCCCGACGCCGAAAATCAGCAGACTGCCGGGTGCCGGCACCGAAACGGTTTCGGCCTCCGCCACATCCCACCCGATCAGGTCGAACGCCCTGATATCGTCGGCGGTAATCGACAGAACTTCCTGCGCAGCGAGCGTGGGATCCATGACGCCGATCAGCGTGCCGGTCAGCTCGTTGGCTTTCCAGTGACTCGCCTGACGCCCGTCGCCATTGAAGACGCCCTCCGATAGCGAAATTTCGCTGAGCAGATCGTCGAAAAACGCATCCTGACCGGGAATCAGGTTACGGTCGAAATTGGTGAATTCAGTCGTCGTACCGGGATTGCCGCTGGCGGTTCCGAACCTGAACAGATCGAGCGGGTTGAGAAACACGTTCGCGGTGGAGCCCTGATCGACCAGAAAATCGATCGTGTCGACCACGGAAACGAAGCCCAGCGTATGCCCGATTTCATGCGCTGCCACGGATTCGAAATCGGTCAGCCCTGCGCCGACGCCATCCGAATTGTCGAAATCGAACGCAAACTGGGTGTTGAACTCTATCGTGCCATCGGAGACACCGAACGTGCCGTCGAGCCCGGCAAAGCCCATCGCCTTGAGATTGGCCTTGGTCGCCTGAAGCGTACCGTCGAGCCCGAACCCGACCGGCACGACGGCGCTGAACTGCGCCGCGGTGGGCAGGAAGGCAACGATGCCGTTATCGGACTCGTCCGCCGCGTCGGCCACCATCTGGTTGCGGATACCATCGTAGCCGGCGCCAAGCTGCGCGGAACTCGCCTGGCCGATAATGTTGGAAGCGCCGAGATTGAGCAGATCGGCATCAATCGTGACCGTTACGTCGTCGCTAAAGACCGCTTCCCACTGGTCCGCCGCACGGTTGAAGGCGTCGAGCGCCGCGGTGTTGCCGGCCAGCGTCGCGCCGGGATTGATGTTGATGGTCAGGGCGGCGGCTGAAGAGGCACACAGCAGAACGGTCGCCGCCGCTGCAAGCGCGCTACGAACCGTTCCCGCAATGTCGCCCCACCTGCCCATGGCAAGCATCCTCACTCGGATTTATGTCGCACTATAATCGCTGGAGGATTGCCTTACAGAGAATTGGCAAGAAATTTGCGACGAATATCACAACTGACGGGGGGCAGACCTTTCGCCCCGCTCAGGTAAACGCCAGCCCTCCATTGGCGGCCAGCGCCTGGCCGGTCATGTATTCGGCGTCGTCGGAACACAGGAACAGCATATAGGCGGCATATTCCTCCATCGTGGCGGGCCGGGCGATCGCCTGCTGCGCGGCGAGCTTTTCGAACATGTCGCCGGAAACCGACGGGCGCTCCACCTCGGTTTCCACCGCGCCGGGCCAGAACAGGTGCGTTGTGATGTTGTAGGGGCCGAGTTCCCGCGCCATCGATCGCGTCATCCCGATCATCGCCGATTTGGACGTGATGTAATGCAGGTAGTTGGCCCGCCCGGTCGGCACGGTGGTGGACGCCACGTTTATGATGCGGCCCCATTTCGCCTCCATCATGGCCGGCACCACGGCGCGCGCAGCGAAGAACGCGCCGTTGATATTGACCTGCATGGCGGCGTTCCACTCATCGACCGGCAGTTCCCAGAACGGCGCGATGGTGATGTTGGAGAATACCGCAGCGTTGTTGATCAGGCAGTCGATGCGACCGTATTCGGACAGCGCCTTCGCCGCCATATCGAGGGTGGCCTGCTCGTTCGAAACATCGGTCTGAACGGAAAGCGCCTTGCCGCCTTTCTGCTCGATCTCGGCGACCACCCGGTCGCCGTTCTCCGCATTAAGCTCGGCGATTACCGGGATTGCGCCCTGGGCGGCGAATTCATGCGCGTAGGTGCGCCCGAGCGCCTGCCCGCCGCCGGTGATGATGACCACGCGGTCCCTGAGGCTTGGATAAATCGTTGTCGTCATGGCGCGCTCCTTGTCAGCGAAATTCTGAAATCAGAGCGCTATGTATCAAATGAATGCCCGCAGCGACAGGGCGCGCGGATCAGCGAACGCGCCGACGCAGGAAAAGAAGCCCGGCTATTCCGCCAAGCAGCAGGGCGCCGCCGGGCGCCGCCAGCGTTATGGTTTCAGCATCCAGCCGCACATCGTCGAAATCGACTTCCAGATCGGGCGGGCCGGGTTCCCCGCGCGTCTCGTTGAGATTGACCAGCCGGATCGCCAGGTTGTCGCCGAGATTGGCGTGTACGTCGCCGATATCGACGGTCACGATGGAGGTGGCGAACTCGCCCTCCGGAATAATCAGCGAATCGAGATCCTGCGCGATCACCGTGCTGCTCACGATGTCGCCGCCATCAAGCGTGACGGCCAGCAGATCCACCCGGTAGCCGGGGAATCCGTCGAGATTGAAGAAAGCCCCGTTGGTCGCGAAACCGGACGCGATATTGCCGACCTCGACGCTCAGCGTGTAGCGCGTGTTGGCGGTCAGCACGTCGCCCAGCGCCTGCACGAACCCGTATTCGCCCTCGTCGCGCCTGCCCTGATTGAACAGGATGGCGACCCGGTCGCCCTCGGGTGCGGTCGTGTTGAAAAAATCCGTCCCGTTCGGCAGCAGCGTACCGGGAAAAATATCGGCATCGGGGATGAGCCCGTTGGGGTCGTGGATCTGCCAGCCCGCCGGCGTGCCGAAGGTGAATTCGTTGAACACGGTCTGTCCGCTGGTGTCCTCGAACCCTGCATTGACCACCGTCAGCGGTGCTGCGAGAGCGGAGATGCTGGAGGAAAGGTAGAGCGCTGCCAGACAGGAGAGCCCCAAAACCCGCCAGCCGCATAGCTGCGCCTGCATGGCAACCGTACTCCTCAACAAAAGTACACGCCCATTATTGGCATCCGTCCAGTATTGGCACGGGGTCGAACTCTCGTCGAACGGGGCTCGAAGTCAATGCCGGTTGTGCCGTTACTTGCTGTCGAGAACGGTGACACCGTCCCAGCCGGATGGCGGGTATGCAACGAGATCCCGGCAGCGTTCGCCAAACAGTGCCGCGACCCGGTCGCCGTCTCGGGCCAAAACGTCGAACTTCGCCGCCGCGTCGGCAAAACGGCCGTCGCGATAGGCCTGTAGTGCTTCCGTAAAATCTTCTGTCTCCGCCACGCCGGGCTGATAGACGGCGACCGGCGCGTCACGGCCGACGACGCGCACAAGATCGATCTCGCGGAACAGCGGCGCGGCGTCAGGTCCACAGGCCAGCCGCGTATCCTCGCTGACAAGTATGGAGGTGCCGTAAAACTTGTTGGCCCCTTCCAGCCGGGCCGCAACATTCACGGCATCGCCCATAACGGTGTAGTTGAACCGGCGCGAAGAGCCGATATTGCCGACTAGCATGTCGCCGCTATTGATCCCGATCCTGGTCGCCACGACCGGGGCGCCGGGCAGGCCGAAAGAGGACTGCATTTCAGCGAGCTTGTCCTGACAGGCGAGCGCCGCCTCGACCGCATGGCGGGCGTGATCCGGGTCGTCCAGCGGCGCACCGAACACGCCGACCACCGCATCGCCGATATACTTGTCCACGAAGCCGCCATGCTGCTCGATGATGTCGGTCACGACCGACAGATATCTGTTGAGAAACTGCACCAGCTCCTGCGGCGACAGCCCTTCGGAGATGCCGGTAAAGCCCTGGATATCAGAAAAAAACACCGACAGGGCCCGAGTTTCACCGCCCAGTTCCGGCGGCGCTTCGCTCTCGACCATCTGGTCGACCACGGCAGGCGGCAGGAACAGAGAGAATGCCTGGCGCAGATAGCGCTTGTCGCGATCCGCCACCGCAAAGCGGAACCCGACCGCGACGGCGAAGGACAGGAACGCGGCGGCAAACGGCTGCCAGAGAGGCAGCGCATAATCGTAGCTGAAGGACACGGTCGTTGCGGCGATCCAGCAGAGCGCCACAGCGATACCGGCCATCGCAGCGCGCACCGGCGACATCGCAAACGCCAGGGTGACGATGGCGAGGCTGAGGATCGCTGCGATCGCAATCCGCGCCCATTTCGCCGGCTCCCCGATCAGTTCGTTGCGCAGCAGCATGTTCACTGCCGCAGCGTGCATGTAGACGCCGGGAATCGAATCCCGCACCAGATCCTTGCGGAACAGGCCGGTCATCGGTTTCAGGGCGCAACGATCCGGCAGGCCCGCCCCTTCCGGCGTGTTGATGAATCGCCGCGAAGTCAGCTTGCGGTCCTCAATGTCGAGAACAACGCCGAGAAACACAGCCTTGCCGGCGAAGTGCCGCCGGAAATAGTCGCTGTCGCCCTTCTCCGCACAGGCATGAAGATCGGCGAGCGAGTAGCTGGGTATCCAGCCCGCCCCGCCATCGAAATTGATCATCGGCCCGGCGCCTTCGTATTTCAGCGTTCGCCCGTTGAAGACTGCCTCGCCGGCGGCGGTTCTTTCCGGCAGCGTCCCGACGACCCGCGAGGCGATCTCCAACGCCATCGAGGGCTCGAACCGTTCGCCCTTTTTCAGATCGACACTGCGAAAGAACAGCGGCAGCCGCCGCAGCACCCCGTCCTCGTCCTCGATCATGTTGAGCGGCCGGATATTCCGGTTATGACCGACGGCGAAGCTGTACCCGGCGAACGGGCTGATCGGCCTGAACTGGTGCTGAACCTTGCCGAGCACGACCTTACCCGACCGGCTGGCCTCGCGCAGGGCGATCAGCAGGCTGCGGTCGAATCCGCGCAGTTTGGGCTCGACCGATGTCGGCAGCACGATATCGAACCCGATGACCCTGGCGCCGCCTTTCAGTACGGAATCGAGAACGGTGGCGATCTCGCCCGACCACATGGCCTTCGGCAAATTCTGAAACGGCCGCCGGCGATAGGTTTCCTCGTCGATGGCAATCACCACGGTCGGCGAGTCTTCCGGCGCATGGCGGGGACCGAAGGCCTTATCGCGAAGCAGGAACAGCGTATCGACCGAGATCCCGCCCAGCCGTTCCATAAAGGGAACGAGCGCAATATTCGCTGCTGCGACGATCAGCAGCGCAACAAGGCCGTTCCGGATTTTCGTCGTCAAAAGGCAATCAGACGGCTGATCAGCGGACCGCCGTCCGCGGCGTACTCATCGATCTTGACGACCCGGTTGCTCCCGCCGGCGCTGACGCGGTAGAGCCCGCCGCGTGCGAGGGCGCGACTGAGACGCGCAAAATCCGCAATCCCGTTATTGAGCGTCACCGTTAGCGGAGCCTCCGACCGGTCGAGCCGTTCGACGGTCGCTTCCTTCGCCCTGTTCCCGGTACGGATGACCGGATTCAGGCTGAACACTCTCAGCGAGGGCTGAACGGCGGCGGCGCTGGACGTGTCGCCCTTGCGGAACACGATGGCCGCGCCCTTGCCGGCCTGCTGCGCGGTCAGCAGCAGACGGCCGCCGTCGCATTCGACGCGTTCGCGCCCCACCGTCCCACCGCGCACAACGCTCTTCTCGGCGCCGACCGTGACCGTGCCGCCGGTTACCGTTTCGCGCAGACAGGAATTGAGATAGCCGAGAATGAGTTTTCCGCTCGGCGTTGAGCACCACCGGACGTTTCAGCCTGTCGAACAGCTCGCGCCCTTCCATAACTTGCGTGTTGCTCTTGAGCGCATCGAGAAAAGCCCTGGCGAACACCGAATGACCGCCGCTGCCGCCGCTGTCTGTCACCGGCTCCAGCCCACCGGAAACCAGCGCTGTCCTGCCGCGCTTCTTCATGATGCGCTTGACCCATTCGGCCTTTTCCTTGGAGGTCTTGAGCTTCGCCGACGCGGCGCGAACCAGCGTGCCCGAATAGCACGAGTCCGCCACCACCATGACGTGACGCGCGCGGATGGCCCGCAGCATGCCTGTCAGATCATCGTTGGAGATCCAGTTGGCGGGGTTCTGCTCCTCTGCATCGACCGGCAGCCAGAAACCGCGTTCCGCGACGCTGTCGACCACACCGTGCCCGGCGTAATAGATCAGCAGATTGTCGTCCGGCTTCAGGGTCGCGCGCATCTTCGCCAGCGCGCCGAGAATGTCGCCGCGGGTCGCATCGGTCAGCTTGGTCACCGAGAACCCGTAATCGCTTTTCAGCAGCCGGCTGACGGCGTCGGCGTCGTTGCGGGCCGATTTGAGCTTCTGCAGATGCTTGTAGCCATTATTGCCGATGACCAGCGCGTGATACTTGCCGAAATGGATCCCGGCGAACGGATTCACGACCACAGGCGCCGGCTTCGCGGGCGGCGGGCGCGAGACGACCTGAACCGGCGGCGGCGCGGCGCGGTTTACCCGGATGCGTTTCTCCGCCCGGTTGCCCCACTCGTCGACCGCGGCGACCACGATCTCGCTCGCGCCCTGCGGGACGCCGCGGCGGAGCGAGAAGGAGCCGTCCCCGCCAAGCGGGACCGGACGGCGGTTGACCGTCACCTCGATGATCTGCGACGCATCGGCGATCTTGCCGGAAATCGCGACAAAGGCCTGTTTGGTTTCCAGCATAGACGGCAGGTCGATATCGGGAGCTTTGTTGTCGACCTTGCGGACCGATCGGGTCTGGGCCACCTGCCGCGCCTTGCGCGTCACCGAAATGTTCTTGCTGGACCGGTTGCCCCACTCGTCCACGGCCACCACCGTCAAGGTGCTGACGCCGGTCGGCAGGCCGCGCGAAAAGCTGAACGCGCCGTCTTTCCCGAACGCCACGGGGCGTCCGTTGACCGACAGCTCGACGATCTGTGACTTGTCGCCAACCCTTCCCTTGACTTCGACGGTCGCACTGTCGGTGATCAGGGACGCCGGCGCATCGATGATGGGCGGGGCGGTGTCGGCAACGACTTTGGCGCGCGGCACGGGGCGCGGCGGAGGCCGGCGTTGCGCCACCGCGGGACGCTGAATATTTGACAGGGATGCGACGACCCGGGCTGTCCCTCCGCCGGGTTTTCTGATTTTCCATTTGTTATCTGTCGGCGACCCGTTGCTCAGCTTGTAGGGCTGCACCACATCTCCGTCAACGCCGAGAAAAAAACATCGCGGACGCTTCTTGGCCTACATTTTCCACCGGAAGCAGACGGCATTGACGGAATTGACCCACCATTTGCCGCTATCCGTTTTGGTCTCGCCGTCTGGCGTTTCCATGCGACCATTCAAATTTCCGTCCTCGCCGAAGTCCCAGACCATGGGAAATCCGCGGCCGTTCTTCCGGTTGATTGTCATGCCGGCAATAAACGTGCGGCTGTCAGTTGGAGGTATTTTCCGGAATTCTCCGAAACGGGGGAACGACGCGGGCGAAGGGCCGGAAGCCTCGGCCGCTGCAAAGCTGTTGCGGCTGGCGACTACCTGTGCGGTCGCAGGACCTTTCACGCTGATATCCCAGACGCGTACCCACGACGAGCCGTCTCCACCCTCCATGCGAATTTTCCGGTCACTGAGAGAAAGCCGCCCGCAACGCTTTTTTCCCTGAAGCCAACTGTAAAACTGTAAGCAGAGGTCGCCGTCGTCGCCGGTCCACCATTTACCGTCGTCGGAAACCCATTTGAAAAAATACTCTCCGTCGCCGAACAGGTCGCCGTTAGCAAAAAACTGCATACGTCGTATCTGACCTCTGGAATTCAAAAAATCGACTGTCGCGCCGGAAATCAGCGGTCTGATCTTGTCAGCGGGAACGGGGACGAATTCGGCGGCGGGAGCGCCCGAAGCGCCGCTTGCCAGCACGAGCGCCGTGAGCGCCGCCACGCGGAGAGGAAGCGACGGCAAAAGGTTTCGAAACCGATGTTGCATGGACTTCATACTGGTCTTCCTGCCGGAATGTGGCCCGGTATCTTATCGCTATCCTGCAAAATATTTTAGCCTCTTCGATAAAGCCCGCAAATTCGGAAGGTTTCGTATATGTGTTTTATATCACATATATTTGACTACCTGACGCTGGCTGTGGAAATAAAGCAGCGTTAGTCTTTCGCAATGTCTGTCGACAGCTCTGAAGAGAAGGCGCTACGCATCTCGCCGCTGGGCGGGACCATCGGTGCGGAAATCCGCGGCGTCGATCTGTCGCGACCGCTCGATCCTGCAACCACCGAGACCCTGCGCAAGGCATGGCTGCGGTTCGCGCTGCTGGTGTTTCGCGGTCAGACCCTCAACGACGATGCGCTGCGCCGCAGCGCGGACTGGCTCGGCGCGGCAAGCGAGATCACCATGCCGACCGACCGCAGGGGAGACGACGACATTGCCATCGCCCTGGTGTCCAACATTCTCGACGAGAGCGGGCAACCCATCGGTGCGCTGGGCGACGGAGAGATGTGGTTCCATCACGACAACAGCTTCACACCCGAGCCCGATATCGCGACATGGCTCTATGCGGTGGAGCTGCCGGCGCAGGGCGGGGACACGCTGTTCGGCGACTGCGCCGCGGCCTGGGACGCCCTGCCCGATCCGCTGCGCGAACGTGTGCTGGGCCGCCGGGTCCTGCAGGTTTACGACTACACGATCCGCGAGAAGCCGGATCTTCATCGTCTCGACGGCGTGCCGCATTGCTGGCAGCCGGCTGTGGTGCAGCACCCGGAAACCGGACGGCGGGCGCTCTATGTCGACAGGCTGATGTCGGCGGCGCTCGATTCCGGCGGCGACGGGCAGCCGGCGGACGACGGGCCCGCACTGCTGGAGGAGCTGTTTCCCTATGTCGAGCGCACCGATTACCGGCACGAATGGCGGCTGGGCGATTACGTCATCTGGGACAACCGTTCGACAGTGCATGCCCGAACCGATTTCCCGGCGGACGAAAGGCGGCTTTTGAAACGCGGCAAGATCGCCGGCGCGGCGATGGTGGCCGCGTAAGACCTGAGCCGCGTTCGCGGCCTCGCACCAGCCCTCTCCCCCACCCGGCCACCCAACGTGAGTATCCTATGGGTGGCCGGGTGGGGGCGAGGGCCGGAACCGTCATTTATAAATTCGTCCTTCAATCCAGTCGGCCAGCAGCGCAGCGATGTCGTCGCTGTTTCTTTCCAGCATCATCATATGGCCATTACCGGAAATGCCCTTATCGGGCAGATAGCAGAGTTCGGCCTCAAGCCCCTGTTCGACGAACCAGTCGACAATTGCGCCGTCGCTTTCGCGTGTATGGTCCGGATCCGCCTCCGCCGTCACCAGAAGGATCGGCGTACCGGCCATGGCGTCGAAATTCTCGATCCGCAGCTGACTGCCGTCGATATTCGAGCGTTCGTAGGCCAGACGCGGCGGCGTCTCGGTCAGCGAGGCGCGATAGGCGGCAAGCGCCTCGCGCGGAAACCGCGTGCTGTCCTCGCCGATCAGTTTCTTTTCGACGATCACGTCGTCGAACCGCCGCGCTACCGTCAGGTCGACCCGCCGGTCGAACTGCCCTCGCCTCACCACGACATAACCGTCGCCGCGTTCGAGAACTGGCGGCACGGGCTCGATATTGCCTGGCCCCGAGGCCGCCACGCCGATGACGGCGGAAACTAGGTTCGGATACTGTTCCAGCGTCTTCCAGCCATAGGCGCCCGACATGGAATGGGTCAGCAGGACCGCTGGCCCATCGAGCGACTGCAGAAATCCGCCGATACCGTCGGCGACCACGTCTCCGGTCAGAGCGGCTGGATCCATCCGTCCGCTGCGTCCTGTGCCGGGCCAGTCGATGACATAGACGTCGTATCCGCGCCGCGCGAAATATTGCGCCCAGCCGTCCCGCCCATCTGGAGTCTGCAGGTAACACGATCCAGTATGGCCCGCGCCGTGCACCAGCACCAGGGGCGTTCCGCCGTCGACACATCGCAGCCTGTCGAAATAGATGGCGGGCTGGCCGGGACCAAAACCGCTTGTTCGGTCGATATCGTTCATGCCCGGACCATGGCTCCTTCCAGCGCAGACCTGACAGGATCAGGCAACGTGTTGGACTTCCCCGTTTTCGGATCGAAATAAACCTGGATGACGGTCGCGGTCGCCGCGCAGCGGTCCTCGTGGAACACGCCCTGTCCGAGATGGAAGGACGACCCGCCGATTTTCAGCACCACCGTGCCGATCTCGACCTCGGCGGGGTAGGATATCGGCGCGCGGTAGGTGGCGTTGAAATTGACCACCGCAAAGCCGGTCAGCAGGTTGGGCTGAACGCCGGCCATTCGCTGGTCGCGCAGCCCGATCCGCCCGTCCTCGAAGAACTGGTTCACGGCGCCGTTATTGACATGACCGTTGGGGTCGATATCGCGATAGCGAACGAGGTCTCGCGACCACACGGCAAAGACGGCTCTGTCGGTGAGATCGATATCGGTCTGGTTCGCGGAATCCGTCATGGCGGCGCAGCATAGCCTTCGCGCCGCACGGCTGCTACCGTTCCGAAAGAACAATCGGACCTGAGATACATGCCGACGCTCAACGACAATGTTCGCGCCCTCGCCCATGCGGCGCTGGCCCGTCTGCGCGATGGGGATGGCAAGGCGACGCTCCTTGCCGGCGCGAACGGCGTCGAGCTCGATATCTCGTATGCGGGTCCTGCAGCGCCGGAGACCGTGCCGGAAGACATCGCGTCCTATGACATGGTGACGGAGCAGGACCCGAAATGGGTGGGCACGCACCGGCTGACGATCCATGCGCCGCTGGTGGTGTTCGACCTGATGTGGAACGCGGACGAGCCGCTGCGCATTCTTGGCTACAGCCGGGGCGAGTGGGAACGCGCGCTGGCGCCGGATGTCGATCCGAACGGCCCGCTATGGCGGCGCGAACAGGGGCTGAAGGATGCACTGCTGCGCGAGATGCTGCGCGAGCGCGGGCTTGAACAGGTGCCGGTTTTCGGCAACCAGACGCCGGAGATCGACGAGACCAAGCGCCAGACCTACGCGTTCGGTGCGGAGCGGTCAGGAACTGTCGCGGAAACGAAAACCCACCTGCCCGACCCTGTCGCGATGACGGAGAAGATAAAGGAAATCGGGCGGTCCGCCGGCGCGGATCTGGTCGGCATTACGCGGATCGAGCCCAACATGCTCGACCTTGGCGTCGACTGCCCCTACGAATACGTGATCTGTCTGCTGCGCCACGAGCAGTATCACCGCGTCCTCGAAGGTCCGCGCGGCGTCGAGGAAGAGACCTATACCGTCTATTACAACTGCGCCCGGATCGCGACGGAAGTCGCGGATTACGTCCGCTCGCTCGGCTGGGACGCGCTGGCCCATCACAATGGCGGCACCTATATCCAGGCGATCCCCGCGATGTACAAGGCCGGGTTCGGCGAACTCGGCAGGCATGGCAGCCTGATCAACCCGCAATTCGGCGCGAGCTTCCGGCCGGGCTTCGTCACGACGAGCCTGCCGATGGCGATCGACGCGCCGCTGGAATTCGGTGT
>Ga0181578_10004596_pt1 | contig 12246 bp, 6 predicted proteins | sample 071ome_21_FD_148659 | JGI IMG/M metagenome (GOLD analysis project Ga0181578, IMG submission 148659) | Coastal salt marsh microbial communities from the Groves Creek Marsh, Skidaway Island, Georgia - 071401CT metaG (spades assembly) | ecosystem: Environmental > Aquatic > Marine > Intertidal zone... | reverse complement strand
CAACACAACACTACCGTAGCGTCGTGACGGTTCGGGAAAGGGTTGCTTCCTCGACAAGGACAGCAAAGCAAGGCCGACCGCCGCGCACAGCGCAAGAACGAGGCCGACCATGGTCGCCTCGTTCGCGAAGGGCCCCATGCCCATTGCAGAACCGTGCTCCCTTTCAGCCTGCTTCACACGCCACGGTTCAGGCGCGATGGTAGGCGCTTCCTCGAAGGATCTCGGTCGCCCTGTACACCTGTTCCACGAGGACGACGGCCGCGAGTTCATGCGGCATGGTCATCGGTGACAGCGAGATTTGATCTGCACCCTCGCCATGCCCTTGCCACCCGTCGCTTGGGCCAACCATGAGGTGCACGTCCTCGCTCGCAAGTTGCCACGCGTTGATCTGTTCGGCGAAGGACGCGCTGTCGTGCTGGAAGCCACGTTCATCGAGCAGCACCATGCGAGCCGCAGGAGGAACGCTCGCGAGGTAGGCCTCAACGGTGGTGCGCGCCGCGTGGATCTCGATTCGGACGCCGCGTGGAGTCAGGCGCGAGGCATAGACGCCGATGGCGTCCGCCATCGAACGCTCTTTTGGACGCCCATGCAGGTGCACCACGACACGCCCCATGCTCCGCCCAGCAGATGGAACACCAAGGCTGCTTCGTCGGGCCAACCTCAAGTGGAAGCATACCCCCCCCTCACCATGGGATGGTGGCCCTTCACCCGTCGTCACCGTCACGACCGGGACAATTCGGCACCGCTTCGTCGCGACACGCGACGCTGGCTGAGCGAACTTCGGGACGCCTGCGAACGGTGCTACGACCGTCCAGAGGCCGGACGCATCCTCGTTCGGGAACTTCAGGTCGAGTGGCGTGACGCGCACCGCCTTGGCGTCCTTGACGACGCCGGACACCTCGGCTTGGAGCGTCGGGCCTACCGCCTCCTGAACGACGACGATGATGCCTGGCTGATGTGGTTGGACCATCTGGCGTTTTGGAAACCCGGATGGACGCCGGAAGCGGACGAAGAACAGGCTTGAAACGGGGTGTGCAGCAGCCAGAACCATGGCAGCCACGCTGCACCTTCTCCAGACCTGCCCCTTCTGTTGGAAGGTGCGAGCCATGGTCGATCACCTCGGCCTCGACGCCGAGATGGTGCAGGTCAACCCGATGCGGACCAAGAAGGACCTCGCCTTCGCAGGCGACTGGGGCAAGGTTCCGGTATGGACGGAAGAGGACGGTACCGTTGTGGTCGATTCCACGCCGATCATGCTGCACCTCGACCAGTCGAGGAACGAAGGACGCCTCCACGACGCGAGCGACGAGCGACAGCACGAGTGGCTTGCTTGGGTCGACCAGCATTTTTCCAAGGCCACCGTCCCCTTGCTCTACGGCAGCCTTGGTGCTGCCCTGAAAACCACCCTTCGGGTCTCACGGCTGGAACGGTTCGGGTTCTTCTCACGACGGTTGTACGCGTGGGCGGGCTTCCCCGTGATGTGGGGCTTCATCGCACGCCGTCGCGTGAAGCGGGACGGACGGACGCCGAAGGCGTTGTGGCACGACCTCCTCAGCGAATTCACGAGCGCCTTCGATGGAGCGCCCTTCTTCGGAGGCGAGGAGCCAAACCTCGTTGACCTGGCCGCCTACGGCTACGTTCGCTCCACTGCAGATTACCCGCAATTTCACCACCTCCGAGACCACCAAGCTGGCATGACGTGGTTTGGCGCGATGCGGCAACGGCTCGAACGAGCGTGATGCGAATGCGCTTGGGTCCGCTCGATTTCGTTCGGGTCGAGGAGGGAAGCGCGTGGGTTGGCAGCGACCGGGGCGGCTGGATGTACGCCGGTCAGCGCCCTCGGTTTGAGGCTCGGCTCCCCGCCTTTTCCATCATGGAACACCGCTTGACGAAGGCCGAGGTAGCAAACCTGGTTCAGAACGAGGTCAACGGTTCCGACGACGTGCACACCGGCGTTGACGGCGCCTTGCTCGGCGCGGTGTGCGCGGCCGTTACCACCTTCGTTGAAAGCGACCTTGAGGTTCGTCCGCCAACATTGGCCGAATGGACACACGCGCAACGGCTTGGGCTCATCAGCGCACCCTCGGGCGAACTGGAGGTGCTCGCCGACGCACCGTTCAGCGACCATCGCGGTGCTCCAATGGACGGGAGACCACGACCGTTCACGCACGCTGGCCCGCTCAGGGAACACCTCGCCTGCCTCGAAGTGCATCCGAAAAGGGACCACGTGGTGGCCACCTCCTCGGTTCCGATGGACCGTCGTCTCCCGGGCACGGTGCTTCGGCTTGTGGTCGCTCCACGGCGGGACGGGCCCATGCGCACCGTTCCAAAGGAGGCAGATCGCGTTGGGAACCTCCGAAGCGAACTCTCCAGCACCTTGCTGATCGGCGTGGTGCCGTCCTTCCTGATTCCCGTGGTTCGGGGCTTTGGCAGCTATGCGCTTGAAGGGTGGGCGAACCTGCTGTTCGGCGGGCTCGTGGTGGGTTTCCTCAGCGGTGCCGTGTGGCGCCCACGACGACCAAGCATCACGTGGGACGAAGGCGTGGTTCAGGACGCATCGCCCGCACGGAACGACTCCCAGTAAGAGTCGCCACGGCAGGCATCGGCGACGCAGAGCGTGGCCATGTTCACGATGTCTCGAACATCGTCCGTTCGGGCGGTGATCTGCACCGGGAAGGAGGTCCCTTCGAGGACGGGGCCAATCATCTCTGCATCCGCAAGTTGTTCGAGCAACTTGTAGGCAATGTTGGCGGATGCGAGGTTTGGACACACGAGGACGTTGGCCGGCCCGTCGAACGAGAGGAAGGGGTACTCCGCTTGCACAGCCGGGTCCAGGGCCGTGTCGGCCTGCATTGGGCCGTCGATCAGAAGGGTCGGGTCGAGTTCACGTGCTGTCTCCACAGCGTCCTCGATGCGATGGCTTCGCTGCTCCCTGTTGGTCCCGAAATTGGAGAAGGACAGCATGGCCACACGAGGCAGCAATCCAAGCCGTCGTGCGACGCGCGACGCCTGCACGGCAATTTCCGCCAAGGTCCGTTGGTCCGGGTAGATGTTCACCGTCGCATCGGCCAGCACGATGAGGCGTCCGGCCACGGACACGACGTAACATCCCACGATGCAATGTGCGTCTGGATGGGTGCCGATGGTCTGAATGACAGGCCTCAACACGTCGGAATAGGTGCGCCCCACACCCCCGACCATGCCGTCCGCATCACCGGCTGCAAGCATCTGGGAGGCAAAGTAAGGACGGCTCTTCAGCAGGCGTTCGGCATCCGCGAGGGTCATGCCCTTTCGAGCACGGCGCCTGGCAAGGTCCCCTGCGTAGGATGATTTGCGACGGGGGTCGTCACGGGGATTGATGACGCTGTGTTCGAATTCAAGGCCAAGGTCTTCCATGGCCCCTTGAATGCGCTCAGGCACACCGAGAAGGATGGGGTGGCAGATGTTCTGTTCCGCCAGTTGAGCAGCGGCCCGGATCACCCGTTCCTGGTCCCCTTCAGGGAACACGATGCGCTTTCCACGACCGCGAACTTGGTTGATGACGGAGCGCATGAGTGAATACGTCCGGCCGAGGCGTCCTTCCAGCTGTTCGCGGTAGGCCACGAGGTCAAACTCCTCGACGGTGACCCCGGCAACGCCCTCTTCGACGGCTGCGGCCGCGACAGCGCTGGCCTCCCAGATGAGGACCCGCCGGTCGAAGGGCTTGGGAATGATGTACTCAGGGCCATACTGCATTTCCTGACCGTCGTAGGCGTCGGAAATGTAGTCCGGCACGGGCTCCCGGGCCAACTCGGCCAAAGCCCGAGTGGCGGCCATTTTCATGCCCTGCGTGATATCGCGGGCGCGCACGTCCAAGGCTCCACGGAAGATGTATGGGAAACCAAGCACGTTGTTGACCTGGTTCGGGTAATCGGACCTGCCCGTCGCAACGATGGCGTCGTCGCGCACGCTTCGCACCTCGTCAGGAGCAATTTCTGGGGTCGGGTTGGCGAGCGCGAACACGATTGGCCGAGGCGCCATGGAGGCGATCATGTCCGGGCTGACCAGACCGCCACGGGACAACCCAAGCATCACGTCCGCGCCGCTCAGTGCGTCTGCGAGGTCGCCTGCGGGCCTGTCTTGTGCGAAGGGCGCTTTGTAGGCGTTGATTTCGCCCGCCTCCAGCCGTTCCTTCGTTACGATGCCCTTGCTGTCGCAGAGGGTGATGTGTTCCCGGCGCACGCCACATGCGACGTAATGGTTCGCGCAGGCGATGGCGCTTGCACCAGCCCCAATCACCACGACCTTGACCGCTTCGAGCGCCTTGCCTTGGAGTTCGCAGGCGTTGATGAGCGCCGCTGCAGAAATGATGGCTGTGCCGTGCTGGTCGTCGTGCATCACTGGAATATCGGTGGCTTCCGCGATACGTCGCTCGATTTCAAAGCACTCGGGCGCCTTGATGTCCTCGAGGTTGATGCCGCCGAAGGTCTTTGAAATCGCCACAACGGTCTGGATAAAGCGCTCCGGGTCCGTCTCGTCAACCTCGATGTCGAACACGTCGATGTCGGCGAAGGTCTTGAGCAGCAACCCTTTGCCTTCCATGACCGGTTTGCTGGCCAAGGCGCCGATGTCACCAAGGCCGAGGACGGCCGTACCGTTTGAGATCACCGCCACAAGGTTGCCCTTGGACGTGTACTTGTACGCGTCTTCAGGCCGCGCCTCGATCTCAAGGCAGGGGTAGGCCACACCGGGTGAGTAGGCCAACGACAACTCATGCGACGTCGCATGGGGTTTGGTTGGAACGACCTTCACCTTGCCGCGCGGTTCGGCTTCGTGGTAGGCGAGCGCCTCCGCTTTGAGGCGGTCCTCACGCATCTGGTCGGCCATGGCTCCCAACTCGGGGGGCAACGCGACGCGGTTTGAGCCTTGTGCGGTGTGGATGGCCACACCGGGCGTCTCCTCCGGAGGACCGTTGAAGAACCGAGGCACCAGCAGTCACCGCATGCACAGGGCTCGCGTCGTGGCCACGATTGGTCCGTCGAGCGACTCGACGACGACGCTCACCGCCATGATGGCGGCCGGCATGGACGTCGCCCGCTTGAATTACTCCCACGGTGACCTCGACGGCAAAGCCGCAACCATCGAGCGGCTGCGCAGCGTGGAGGAGGCGTCAGGACGGGCACTTGGCATCCTCGCGGACCTGCCGGGTCCAAAACTGCGGTTGGGCAGGTTCGAAGGCTCGCTTGACCTCACTCGAGAGCAGCGCGTGACCCTTCGCTGCGGCCTCCCGTCAACGCCGTTCGCAGATGCGGCCAACCTCCCCATACCGTACGCCGAGCTGAGCAAGGAACTTCGCGAAGGTGACCCCGTGCTGCTCGCCGATGGCTTGGTCCGGTTGGAGGTGCTCGGGATCGAGGGTGAGGCGATCCACACCGTGGTGGTCGATGGAGGGCGAATTTCTGAACGAAAGGGCATCAACGTCCCGCGCACCTTGGTCGGCTTGCCGGCCGTTGGTCCAGAGGACGAGCGTTGCCTCCGCCACGCGTTGGAGCACGGTGTGGATTTCGTCGCCGTCTCCTACGTTCGCAGCGCCGCGGACCTTGAACCAGCGCGACGCATCATTGCCGAAGCCGGCCTCCACACGTGGGTCGTTGCGAAGATCGAGCACCCTGCAGCGCTGAACGACCTCGACGCCATCGTTCACGCCGCCGACGTCGTGATGGTCGCACGAGGCGATCTGGGCGTTGAAATTCCACTGGAGGAGGTCCCTGCGGCCCAAGAGCGAATTATTGCACGCTGCCTCGAGCATGGACGGCCCGTCATCGTGGCCACGCAGATGCTGGAGTCCATGGTGGACCACCCCCGGCCGACCCGGGCTGAAGTCAGCGATGTTGCAACGGCGATTCGCCAGTTCACCAGCGCCGTCATGCTCTCAGGCGAAACGGCTTCGGGTCAGCATCCTGTGAACGCCGTCGAGACCATGGTCCGTATTGCCGAACGGGCGGCCGTGGCCGTGGACCACCTTCCTTCACCACCGGCCCTTGCCAAGTACAGGAGCACGCGTGCCATCACCGGGGCCGCGGCTGCCTTGGCCGCCGATGTGAACGCCGATGCGATCGTTGTGGCGACGCAGCACGGCAACGCGGCGCGGTTGATGGCCGCTCACCGGCCACCCATGCCCATCGTGGCGTTGACCGATCGGCCTCGGGCTGTTCGACGTACGACATTGTTGCCGGGCGTCCGGGGGTGCCTTGTCACGGAACACGACCGGTCAAGGGACACCGTGGCGGAGGCGGTTGAGACGCTGTTCAGAGGCGACCACCTTCGTGGTGGAGATACGGTGGTCACGGTAACCGGTTCGCCCTTCGCCATCCGTGGCCGAACCTCCACCATCCGCCTCATCGAAGTCGGTGACGCAGGGCAATTGAGGATGCTCGAGTAGCGCAGCCAGAACCCACCTTGAAAAAGGAAGGGAATGCCAGTGAAGTCGATGCTGTCAGGCTCAACCGTACGTGAAGGGCGCTCCGTGTTGCTCGTGCTGCTCATGTTGGGCAGCCTCCTTTCCCCCGTGGCGCTTCCTTTCGTGTCCGCGCACGAAGACCCTGTTGGAACAGTATGGCCAATGGAGGGCAGCAACGACACCGGCTGGGTCCGACTGGACGCCACCAGCCCCGGAGTTGGCCTCCCAGCGACGGCGGCATGGAACCTGTCCTTTGCGCCGGGAGCGACCTTGGACAACGTCTCGTTCCAACTTCGCGTCTCGGGGGCCGACGGCCTCGCCATCGACAGCCCGATGTTCATCAGCGGCGGCTCCATCGGGAACGCCCTGCTCGACCTCAGCGACAAGGGCTGGCTCGGAACCACCTCCGACCTCGATGGAGGGGACCCGTTCACGGGCAGGACGAGCAGCAACGGTTTGACTTCGGGCTGGACGCTCCCCGAAGGCGCCGAAGTGACCGACCTCGTCATCGAGGCGCTCGCCCCGGTGGACCCAATCACGGCGCTTGGCCCGGCCCCCTTGGTCGTCACTGCCTCGGCGACCCATCCGAGCGACGGACGCCTCTGGCTCGCCGATGCCTCCGGTACCATCTGGGTGCTTGACGATGCTTCCACTCCCAAGGTGATCGACATGCTCACCTCCCCCGTCGGTGCAGCGCTCGACCTCGTCGTCGATGCTGCGCGGGGTGAACTGCTCGTTCGAGGAAGCGAGGGCTTCGCGGCCGTCGACCTCGATGACGGTACCATCGCTGCGCTGCCCGATGCACAGGGCACGATCAACGGCGCGCCTGTCCTCGCGTTGACGACGGACAGCAACGGGGATGTCCTCGCCGTTGGCGACGCGTGCCTGCACCGACGAAGTTCCGTTGACGGGTCGTGGGCGAAACTCAGCGGATGCGATGCCAATTCGTTCCCCATCAACTCCAACCCAACGGTGCTGACGATGGTGGTCCTCGGCACGCACGTCTACGTGAGTGTGGCCGGTGACGGCGTCATCCGATACGACCTCTCGAGCAGCACCTCGTCGATGTGGTCGTCGGCCAACGTGCTTCACTCCGACCGAGTGACCTCCATCGTTCAGATGGGAGCCCAGGTGCTGTTTGGATCTGAGGATGCGGGGGTGGCGCGCTACAACCCATCACTCAACCTCTGGCAGGCCACGTGGTCGAGCGCCAACTGGCTCGCCTCGGATGACGTGAACGGATTGTACGTGCTTGGCTCGTCCCTGTGGGTGTTGGCCGGAGACACGGTGCAGCGCTACGACACCACCTCAGGCGTGTTCTCAACGCACGCTGGCCCAAGCAGCCTTGCTGCCGAAGGAATGGCCGGATCCTCACCGGTCATGGTGCCATGGCTCTCCGGAGCAGCACGCGCACCGGTCAACGACACGCTTCTGCTCGGCGACGGGACGGGAACTTTCCTTCAGATGCGCCCTGATGCCAGCACGGTGATGGGGCCCGACCTCGTCATCATCTCCGCCCCCCCATTCGAGGCCGAGATGACCGCCGTCGCTGCCTTTGGCAGCGAGGTCTACGTCGGCGGTGCGGACCTCGTCGCCGTGTACGACACGAACGCGAAGCGGTGGACGCGCTCCATCTCCATCAGCGGCACACCAACCAGCATGGTCGCGGATGCCTCGGACGTGTGGATTGGCACCGACGGGGATGGACTGCTCCACATCGATGTGGTCAGCGGCGTGGTCACCTCCACCTTTGAAGCCAACGATCCGGATTGGAACACGATCCTCGACGTGGCCTACGACGGGGGCGACGTTGTCATGACGCATGCACGCGGTTCGGTGTCGGTATGGAACATGACGGACAAGGCCTCCGGCCTTGGGCCATGGAAGAGCACCTCCACGGACGCCCCGGCCGAAGCCTCCGGGCCGATTGCGATTCACAACCGCGTGGCCTACGTGGCCAGCGGTGCCGGTCTGTTGCGCCTCGACCTCGACGGGGGACCAGCATGGTTGAGTGCATGGGGTTCGACCAGCGTCGACTTCAGCAACTACGCCCCCGTTGCAGAATACGATGGCGTCCTCCACTACGGACTGTGGGGCTACGGCGTGGTTCGCATTGACCTCGCCACAGGAGACATCCTGCAGCCCATCACCTCCGGCCCGGGCAACGGCGTGTCCGGCGCGCTTCCTTCCGACTTCATCTACGGCATGGCGGTCACGAACGTCGGTGGCACAGCGGAACTGGCCGTCGGCACCCAAAACGGTGCCATCCTCTGGGACGGCTCAACGGGGACGAACCTCGACGTCGGAAATCAATGGGATGAACGCCCGCAACAGCACCTCGAATTCATGGACGTTGGCAGCACGCTCTACGCGGCGACCAACCTCGGGGTGTGCCGCTGGGTGCAAGGATCCAACGGTGGCGTCGACATTGACGGTTGCTTGACCGTGTACGATGGCATGCCAAATTGGGCCACCTACGCCCTCGGCCGAAACGCCACCCACCTCTTCGGCGGCACCCTCAGCGGTGTTGGCATCATCGACCTCGCCACCTTCAGCGTGGAGGACACATGGGAGACCCTGAGCGCCGACAACGCGCCTGTGGCCGTGGTTGGGGACGTCGCGTACATCGGACTCGATGGGCTCGGCGTGGCCCGCTGGGACTTGACCAACGGCGCCTGGCTGTCCATCTGGGACCAGTCTGGCGTGCTCGACACCGACGGCATCACGGGCCTGGCGGCCGGAAGCCAAAGCGGAACGCTCTGGGTCGGCGGGGACGACGGCTTCCAGCTCATCGACGTGGTCAACGGGACGGAACTCGTCGACATTGAGAAAACGAACTCCATCTACCTCGGTGGGGGCGACCCCTACGGCCTCGTCATGCATGGCGACGTCTTGTGGTACCACCAAGCCACGTCCTCCGATCAGGTGTTCCGCATCGATACCTCGGACCTGACCACGGCGCAAACCGCCCTTGATACGGGCACCCGCCTGAACCAAAACAACCTCGGCATTGCCGGATTGGGGCTCATGGGCGACGTGCTGCTCATCAGCACGGTGAGCAACCAATGGTGGAACGCCGAAGGAAGCGGCGGCCTGCTTCGGTACGACACGGCGAACGCCTCATGGCTCAGCGACGTGCTCCCGGGTTCCTCGGTCGACACCATCGTTACGCTCGAAACGAGCAACGGCGACCTCTGGGTGCAATGGGGAGAAGGGCGACTGGACCGCTATGCCTCAAACGGAAGCCTGCTCGACCGCTGGGAAGGAAGCGATGTCCCCGGCCTCGCAAGCGGCAACAACGGCTTCCCACGCGGTGGCGGCATGGTTGAATGGAACGGAGAGGTGCTGTTTGCCACGGAAGACGGCATCGAAGCCTACGATCCTTCCACAGGTACGTGGTCGTCCCATTGGTCGTCCTCAAGCGTTCCAGAGGTCTACGAACTCTGGACGGACGGCACCTGGCTCGCGTACGGTGTCGCGGACGGTGGCGGCTGGAACTTCGATGCAGAGGTCATCGTCGAAGATGCCTCTGGCACCACCACCACCGTCCTCAGCAGCGGGAACGGCGATTTCAGCAACGCCTACCCCATCAGCATGACCTGGTGCGGCGGCCTGCTGTGGACGGCCTTCTTCCAATTGAGCGGCGGCGCAGCGGTGATCGGTATTGATCCAAACGGTACACAGTCTTCGGTGGAACTTGATGGACAGGACCTGCGAACCAACGCTCGTCCGAGCGCCGTCACGTGCGCAGGCAGCGACCTTCACGTCGGATTCTACCAAAACAACGCTGGCATCACCGTGTGGGACACCGTGGGGAACCAATTGGCGGCGAGGATCACCTCGGCGGACGGGCTTTCCAACGACCCCGTGATGTACGACGCCATGGCGACGATCGGCACACGTTCGAGCCCCATGGTGGTCGCTGGGCACCTGACCCAAGGCGGCGCTGGTGGCTATACGGTCTACGACGCGTCGAATCCTGTGCCGTCCCTTCGTGCTTCAGGATCCGATGTCGTGGACGTCATGGCGGATGCTTCGGGCAACCTGCTCCTCGCCATCCCTGGAGGAGGGTCGGGCTACAGCCACGTCGACCGATGGGCGCCAGCGACGGGAACGGCCGTCCTCGCCGACGACATTCAGTTGACCTCGGGGGCGATCTCCTCGATGGTGGGAAGCGGCTCCACCTTGTACGCAGCCACCTACGAAACGACAGGCGGGTTCAACGGCGGGAGCAGTGCTGCAGCCATCCTGGTCGGCACCATCGCCTCGAACGGTTCACTGGCGTGGACCGGAGGCCACCTGCTCCCCGGGAGTGGACGCGTCTCTGACATGGAATTGGATTCGGGCGTGCTTCACGTGGCCACCAGCCGGTCCACCACCGGGGGCACAGGCGTTGGCGGCACAGGTGGCATTGGCCTGCAAACGCTCACGCTCGCGAACGGATCCTGGACCAAAGCCAGCGGAGGCTTGTCCAACGACCTTGACGGTCTCGCGTGGTACGGCACCGACCTCGTCGTTGGACTCCGTGGTGGCGGACAGGGCGTCTCAGGCGTACAGGTGTTCGAACCAAGCACGCTCGGTTTCGTGGACGGAGGCGTGCTTGGAGGCCTCCCCTCGGAAACCATCAACGCCATCTCACGCTCCTCCACCTCCGACGTGGTCTACGTCGGAACGCCGTCGGGCGTCGGACGGTGGGATGCGTCGATGGGAGGATGGGACACGCCCATCAGCACCACGGACGGCCTGCAGGACAACAACATCGAGGACGTGATGTCCTGGACCAGCCCCAACGGCGAGACGCTCGTCCTGATTGCAGGGTCGGGCGGACTGGCGATGTGGAACGAGAGCAGTGGCTCCGTCGGCATGGCGTGGGACACGTCCAACGGCCTGCTTGAAGACAGCACATGGGCCGTCCTTCGGAACGCCTCGGGCACCGTGATGGTCGCTCACGACGGGGCAGGCCTCGGACGCCCCGGTGTCACCCTCTTGGACGACTCCGCGGGGGCCCTCGGCGTGACCGATACGATGCGCTTCGACCAACTCCCATCCAACGACGTCACCGCCGTAGCAGCGGATTGGTGGGGTGTGCACGTCGCCACCGACACCGGCGCCCTCACCCATTGGAACTCCTTGACCGAAGATTTCGAGGAGGGTGTTGGACGCGGGTCTGTCCTCGGGTGGCCCGTGGATCAAATGGAGAGCGATGGCTCCACCTTGATGCTGCGCACCACGTTCGGTCTGACCTTCGTTGAAGCAGCGGCCTCAACGCACGCGGTCCGGAGCACGCAGAACGTGCAAACGGTGACCGACATGGCCATCGACGGCTCAGGCTCGCTTTGGGCCTCGTCAACCGTTCCAACGTTGTTCGGTTGGGGCCCCGCTCCCGGCCATCGAGCCGTTCCCTCCAAGCCCTTCAGCCGAGCGACGCCGCTCAACCTCGGCGTTGGAACCGGGTTCATCAACGCGACCGCGATGCTGCACCCAGGTTTCAGCATCGACCTGCTCGACGCCGTCGGCGCGGAGTCCATCGTGATCCCCACCACCAGCGATGCTCCGATGGCGGACGGTTTCCTTCCCTTGGTGTTCAGTTCACCAGTGCAAGGGGCTCCGGTGTGGGCCATCAGCCAGCAACTGTTGTGGAACGGCACGTTCGAGATGGCGGACGAGGCCTTCGTCGGTCGGCTTCAGGCGGCCGTCAACACAAGCCGGTCCGTGGATGGAAGCACCATCGTTGAACTCACCCTCATCAGCCCAACAAACGGTTCCATCGAGGTACGTCTCGCGTACGATTGGAGCAGGACCGAAAC
>Ga0181578_10004559_pt1 | contig 12304 bp, 6 predicted proteins | sample 071ome_21_FD_148659 | JGI IMG/M metagenome (GOLD analysis project Ga0181578, IMG submission 148659) | Coastal salt marsh microbial communities from the Groves Creek Marsh, Skidaway Island, Georgia - 071401CT metaG (spades assembly) | ecosystem: Environmental > Aquatic > Marine > Intertidal zone... | reverse complement strand
GCCTTGCACATCAGTTGTGTTGATCGTGGTCATGTCGATCTCGAAGCTGCCGCCGCTTAAACCGTCCTCTGAAAACAGCAAATTGCCGTTTTTCAGAGACACCGTTCCCATGTGTTCCCCACCTACTTTGCTGCCTTTCCATATGATCGAACTAGCTGCCTGATCCACATGGTAAATACCGCCGGCCAAGGCGATCGACGAACCCATGAGGGTTGCCGCCAGAATTGATACGAGTCTCTTAGTGACTTTCATTGTTTGTTCGTTCTATCTGTTGGTGGGTACACATTCTCCTGCCTGGTGTATAACAAACGCCGACACGATCCACTTGTATGCGCGAGATTCTTGAAATACGGATTTTGAGAGTGATTGAGTGATCTTCTCGATTGGGGAGTTTTTCCCTCAGGGCCAGTCTTATAGCGGCTACCTAGCCGCATATCAGAAATTTAGAGTCCATCGCCTTTTGAGGGAATGTTTCCGCCTAGAGGCTGTGGCTAGTCTTTTCGTTTCTCCGCATCCAGGCGATTTTTGATGACATCGCCATAGGTGCCAAACGGGACAATGGTATAGGACGTATCCGTCTGCTTGATATCCATGAAGGAATCTAAGTGCCGCTGCAATCGCTGCCTGTGTTCCAAGCGGATTCCGCTTTCCAGCGTTTCCATACTGTAGCGAACTTCCACATCGGACACAGGGATTTCGTAAAACCGGCCGTCTTCGTGGAGGCGAAAACGCTCGTCGCGGACAAAATAGACGCCCCCCTCAAAGGCCATGGCGAATAGAGTTCGATCCTTGCCGGGAGTGTTGAGCAAATTGTGGGAGAGATCCATTCCATCCAACTCATGGGTTATAGATATCCCTGTCAGCTTTGCTAGCGTTGGTTTCACATCCATGAGAGTGAAAAAAGCGTGTCGCGTACCGGGCGGAATCTTTCCCGGCCATCGAGCAATAAACGGCACCCGTGTACCCGCTTCGTTCATACTGCGCTTGCCGCCGCGAAGGTGGAAATGACCGAGTTGGCTAACCAGATTTGGAGCTGAGCCATTGTCGCCCGTGAAAATGACTAAGGTATTTTCCTCTAAACCCAGAATCGCCAGCTTGTCGAGCATCCTGCCGACGATGGCGTCCATGTAAGTGATCATGTGGCCGATGGTTCGCTCATTGGCTCCTAGATCTTTCGGATAAGCACTCGCCGCGAGCTCTTTGAGCCCCGGAGGTTCTATAAGCGGTCCATGAACGAGGTTCATGGGAAAGTAAGCGAAGAACGGCTTTTCCTGGTTTCGCTCAATGAAGTTTAGAAGGAAGTCCGCGTAATAGTCTGGACCGAATACGTCATTGCCGTGAGCTCGATACTCACCATTCTCCCAATTATGAGGACCGTAGTAGCGGCTTGGGCGCTTGCCATCCCAGTACTGCACCCATAGGCAGTGTTCACCGAAGCCGTGGCTAGTGGGCTGATCGGGATACCGTTGAAAATCGCCTAAATGCCACTTGCCGGCTATGACCGTTGCGTATCCAGCTTCTTGAAACATGTGGCCCAAGGTCTTTATGTGGGCTGGAAGGCGATTGTTCTTGTCCGGATCAAGGCGGCTGTCCATCCGCTCCATAATACCCGTTCGATTTGGATAAAGACCCGTGAGGATCATAGCCCGAGTGGGCGAGCAGACCGGTGTAGCAAAGGCATTTTCGAAACGAGCTCCTTCTGAAGCCATGCGATCCAGGCGAGGCGTCGTGTAAACCGTGTTTCCATAGGAGGCCAATGCCTCCGGACCGAGATCATCGGCCATTATGAGAAGAACGTTGGGGCGCTCGGAATAGATCCTCAACGAGCTTAATGTGACCAGGCAGAGAGCAACTAGAATGCGCATTACACTTCGATTCGGTAGAGAAGACTATCGGCCGTCCAGTCGGTACTTCCGTCCGTACGGAAGTCTCGGGCAAACAGGCGAGTCATATGCAGGAGCAAGTGGCCGCTTTCCCGTTCTTCGCGGACGTAGAAATTGGAAAGGGTCAGGTGGGGGCTCTCGTCGGCCTTACGGTTATCGATAGCCACCACTGTATCGCGGATGAGTTGGCCGCTCTTGAGGTCGACCTCGCCGATGACAATCGGGTATCGGGGGCTGTTGCCCTTGGAGTTCTCCTCCGAAATATTGCCCATCCATAGGAGTCTGCCGTCAGAGTAGGGGATCAATTGGGAAGTGGCGCTGGGAGAGTGGAATGGCGTCCCATCATCGTAAGTCCACGGTCTGGCTTTCGTCCAGGTCATCCCGCCATCATAAGATTTCGAATACCATTTGTAGCCAGGCCAGTCGGGGCGAACGTCATTGCTGCCTCTCATGACCATGAGAATGGACCCGTCTGAGAGCTCGGCAATCGTCGGTTCAACGAGGCCCCGCGTTGACCTATTGGGGTCTCCCTCGAGGCGCTCGGAAGCGGTCCAAGAGAGACGGCCATCGGATCTCCATTTCCCGAAAAGCATCAGGCAGTCTGTGTACGTGTAGCCCGCCCCTGGGTTGTAGTATTGACCATCGGGACCGACAGGACTGCTTTGCACAGGCAGCATGATGGTTCCGTCAGATCTCGTCAATGGGCGTTGGCCTAGATCTCCGATCATGAGACAATTCTTTCCGACGGTAATACCCGGCATGTGGTGTTTGGCGCCGTACGCTTCGCCTTCATGAATAATCTGTTCATCAACCGCTCGGGTTAGGCCGCCATCTTCCGATACGGAATAGTGAAGCTTCCATTGCTTCAAACCTTCCAGTGGATCATCGGAGGGCAGAACACCCTCGGTCCAGACGGTCAGATACTTGCCAGTAGCAGGATCTACGTATCCACCACGTGGATGTCGACGACCAGTGCCATCAGGATGGTCGAACTTCGTCGCCCATTCAACAGTATCGCCCCAGGACTCCCCGTTGTCGGGGGAAAGGCGCACGAAGGCAACATCGACCGTATCGCTTCGACTTGTGTATCGGTGCACGCTCATGAGATCCGAGCCCTCGAGCTTAGTGTAGTAGCTGGCTCCGAAAACCGCTGTTCCCTGTTTCGGCGAGGAAATAAAGACGTCAGTCGAAAGAAGGCGGGCACGACGGTGTAGAGAATTTGCAAAGCGATTGGTGCCGGACTTTCGGGAGCATGAAAGGAAGGGTGTTACGATTCCCGCAAGACTTAGGTGCCCAGTTGTTTTAAAGAATTGCCGCCGGCTAGAATTGTTGGTTGGTCGCATCGTTTTTCTCTCGTGTTTCGTTGGGGGCTTTTCGACCTAGATCAGCAGAGCATAATAAAGCGTTTCGGTCGTAAAGAGGGGGTCTAATTTGTAGGTGGTATCGGGTATCTCGGTGTAGGGTCGCCGCAAGCGGCGACCCTACGGATTTCGGATTTATTGGATACTCTCGTAGAGATCCGCTTAAGCCAGCGATTCCCGATCGGGGTACCCTCATTTTGCTCATGATTACCTTCAGCCCATTGATTTTAGAGCAGAAACCAACGTATCTAGTTCATCGATACTTGTGAAAACATTTGGAGAGATACGGCATCCATTGACGCCACCAGTGTTGATAGAAACAGCAAAGATCCCGTGCTCATCCATTAGTTTCTTCGCCATCTCGGACGATTCCATCCCTTTAATTCCTGCATTGGCGATTCCGCAAGAGCGGTGGCGTTCTTTAGGGGTGAATAGGGTCACGTGATCCATCTCCCTAGCCTGATCAGTCCAGTAGTTTTGAAGGTAGCGCAGGCGGGCTTCTTTGCGTTCTCCGCCGATCCGATTGTGGAATTCGATAGCATTGGCGATGGCCAGGTCCGTATGGGCCGGATGGGTTCCGGTGTGATTGAGTCGCGTGATGTCGTCTGAATCCTTGGGCGAAGCGAACATCGGCCAAATTTTGCTAAAGTTCGATTTCTTTACGTAGAGAAAACCGGCCCCGAGCGGAGCGCTGAGCCATTTGTGGAGGCTGGTTCCGTAGTAGTCGCAATGGAGATCTTCAATGGAAAACTCGAAATGGCCGAAGGCGTGAGCCCCATCCACGAGGACATCGACGCCCTTGGAATGGGCCATGTCGCAGATCTTGCGGATGGGAAGTATGTGGCCGGTGATGTTGATTATATGGCAAACCATCAGCAGACGCGTCTTCGGTGTGATGGCGGCGGCGTAGGTGTCGACAATTTCCTGATCGGACTGGGGAAGCATGGGAACATCGATAACTTTCCGGACCACTCCGTAGCGCCGCTCCACGAGTTCGAACATGCTCCGCATAGCCCCATAGTCCTGATTGGCCAGGACGGCTTCGTCGCCAGGTTCCCAATCGACCCCGCCGATAATCGTATCCAAAGACTCGGTAGTATTGCGAGTAATGACCAATTCATCTGCTGAGCAATCCGCCATCTCGGCGAGTTTGGCAGTAATGCGCTGTTTGTTTTCCAGGCGGAGATTCCGCATGTAGTAGGAGCCGTGATAGTTCACCTCGCGAACGTGGCGAATGAAATTCTCGAGCGTTTCCTCAGGTTGAATGCAGTAGAATCCGCTTTCCAGATTGATATAATCCGGCTTGAGCTTGTAGGCCGCTCGGATCTTAGCCCAAAAGTCCTCGTCGGTTGCCAGTTCTATAGAAGACCGATTTTCAACGGCGGCGAGCAAGCCATCCAGTCGGGTGAATGCTGGGGCCGTCAATCCGACGAGGGCGATTCGCTTTATAAAGTCGCGTTTATTCATGGGCCAAAAATCTCGAGGTCCGAATCGATGGTAGTCTCTGCACTATCCGCTTTTATGGCGAGATCATAATATCGGCAAAAGGCCTCATGGGAATCAAGTTAGTTCTCGAATGCGAAGATTGCGGATAATGATGGGCGATCCTTCGCTCTCCAGGCAGATGTAGCGGGTCGCTGGATCGCAGTCTTTGCCCCCGGAAACCTCTTCGCCATTCATCCACAAGCGAACTTCTCCAGTGATGGCCCGGATTTAGTAGTGATTCCATTCGCCGAAACCCTTGCTTAGTCGCATTCTTGGAAAGCTGCGGCTCGGCGTTCCACGACCGAAGATTTCAAAAGGCCCGCGCCCAAAGTCCTTAGTGACAATCCGTTTTTCGGATACAGGAGAAAGGGGAGAAAAGGGGGTCATTTTTGCTCTGACTGGAAATAATGACCGAGGCCGCTGAGCTTGATTGAATGATTGCTGTAACCACGGCGCCGATGGCAACACCGATGATTGGAATGCGAGCTAACCCGCTTAGCGACTTCCGGAAACGTTCGCCGGAAATCTTTTCGATCTCGTGGGAAAAGTTTTCCAGACCGAACACGAACAAGATGATCGCTGCTAGCCCGGAGATCAAAATGTGGATAGTTTGCATAGGCTACTGTCAACCAGCGTTGACATCTGGGCTCATTGGCGGACATCGGCGCCAACAGACTTTACGGGGAATTGTATTTGAAAGATATCTTGGCTAATTGTCGCTCGGCACGCCATAGGAAATACGGCTCGAAAAGGGGCGAGCCTCTCGGTTTTAGTTTCCGTGGCTGAAAAGATTGGAAGCTCGCTTCCAAATTCGTTCGCCAAATCAGGTGAATAAGCGAAAGATGAGAAGATGCCAATAGCGAGAGGAATGGTTTTAATTGCGTGTCTAGCCGGCGTTTCAGCGTTGGCCGAAGAGCCACGACCAGTGGTCAAGCTCGAGAATGACCGGGCGGAGGTCGTTGTCGATTTGGGAGGCGGGTCAATTTCAGAATATCGGCTGAAGCCGAGTGGCCTCAATCCGCTTCAATGGGATTCCTGGTCTTTCAATCCAAAGGCTGACGAAGAGCCGCCCATGCTCCCCCGCTCAATGGGGCATTTTCTGTGTTTGGATCGCTGGGGGTCCGCTTCAGAGGCCGAAAAAGCTCGAGGCTTTACGAATCACGGTGAAGCTACTCAAGTTTGGTGGGAGACTTTGGCTGAGTCGGGATCCAGGAGTGGGCTTTCTAGAATCCGCATGGGTGCGAAGCTCCCCATGGCAGGAATTCACGTCGACCGAGTGGCCCGCATGGAAGCTGGCTCTTCGGTGGTTGTCGTCGAAGAAATCGTCACTAATAAAAATCCCTTTGGGCGGATTTACAATATCGTGCAGCACCCGACAATCGGCCCCCCTTTCCTCGATGAAGCCACCACAGTGGATTCCAATGGCGCCCGGGGCTTCATGCAGGAGCGATCCATGCCCGATCCGGAAGAAACGGAAGCCCGCTGGCCGCGAGCTTTTCAGATGGATGGAACGGAGGTGGACCTCCGATTTTTGAAAGACGATCCCTCTCCTAATGTCGTGTCCTTCATCATCGAAGAGGATATCGGCTGGGTGACGGCAACGAGTCCGGAGCATGGCCTGCTTCTGGGCTACATTTGGAAAACCGATGACTATCCCTGGCTTAATATCTGGCGTCACGTTAAAGACGGAAAGCCCGTGGCTCGCGGTCTTGAATTCGGGACTTCGGGCCTGCACCGGCCGGGCCCTGATCTGGTTGCCAAGGGACGTATTTTCGGCAAACCTCTCTACCGCTACATCGATGCCGACGAGCAGCAGACCTTTCGCTATGCGATGTTTCTTGCCAAGATTCCCGAGGATTTCAGGGGTGTGGCTTCGGTCGGCTACAAGAATTCTGTAATACGGGTTGTAGAATACGGTAACCAGGCAAGGGAGGTAACGGTTGAGGCCTTTCCGCTATTCTTGGAAAACTGACTGCCAAGGTTTATGACGCTCGACATCTTCGCCCAACGATTTGAGAACGATCTTCACCCTGCCTCAAATAATGAAGAAACAAAGCCCCTTTCTCCACTCCAGTATTCTAGTTGCCCTCGGAACGAGTTTCCTAGTGACCTCTTGCCAAAAGGCGGATCCGCCAGGCTCGGGCGCGGATTGGGCCCACTATCTCGGGCACCCGTCTAGCAGCCAGTACTCTACCTTGGATCAGATCAATCGCTCCAATGTGGGCCAATTGGAAGTCGCTTGGTCTTATGATACCGGCGAGCAAGATATGTATCAGACGAACCAGCTGATTGTCGATGGGGTCCTCTATGCAGCTACGCCAAATAGCCGAGTAATCGCCCTTGATGGAGCGAGAGGAGAATTGCTTTGGACCTTTGACCCAGATGATATTCACGAAGGGCTTTCGGACAATGACCAGCGCGGTTTGATGTTTTGGAAAGATGGGGATCAAGGACGGCTGTTCACCAATAAAGGGAGCTATCTTTTTTGCCTGGATACGCGTACGGGAAAATTGGTGACATCGTTTGGCGAAAACGGCTCTATTCACCTTGGCGAATCGATGGATGTCGAAGGCAGCCCCGGGGTATACTTGAATACTCCGGGATACGTCTACCGGGATAAGATCATCATCGGGGCCAACGTTGCTGAAAGCGTTCCGGGCGCGGTCCGGGCTTTCGATGCTCGCACGGGTGAGCGCAAGTGGATTTTCCATACATTGCCGCGACCAGGCGAGTTCGGTTCGGAAACCTGGCCCGAAAACTACCTGAGCAAAACGGGAGGCGCTTCGGATTGGTCGGGACTGGCTATCGATACCGAGCGAGGAATTGTTTACATCTCAACCGAAACCGCGGGGCCTGACTTTTATGGCGGAGAGCGATACGGGGAAAATCTATTCGCCAACAGTGTCGTGGCTCTCGATGCGGACACGGGCGAGCGTATTTGGCACCAGCAGCTGGTTCATCACGACCTTTGGGATCTCGATCTGCCCCAGCCGCCGACTTTGCTAACCGTCATGCACGAGGGGAAAGAACGGGATATCGTCGCCCAGGGAACGAAGATGGGGCTGCTGTTCGTTTTCGATCGCGTCACGGGCGAGCCCCTTTGGCCCATCGAGGAGAGGCCGACCGCGGAATCCCGAATCCTAGACATTAAGGCCTGGCCTACCCAACCATTCCCCACCAAGCCGCCGCCACTTATCCGGCAGCGCTACACCGAAAACGACTATTCCAACATCTCTGCGAAAGCGGAACTTATGTCCAAGGATGTCTTGGCTCAATCGGGAAATTTTGGCCCCTATCCGCCTCCTAGCCTGGAGCCCGTTGTCATGTTTCCTGGATACGATGGCGGTATGGAATGGGGCGGGTCTGCTGCGGATCCCGACGGTATCCTTTATGTTAATGTCAATGAGATACCCTGGTTCTATCAGCTCATCCCTACGCGGCAAACAGATGGGAAGCCGCTGTCGTCGGGCGAGCTCCTTTACCGAGCCCACTGCGCGGCCTGCCATGGTCTGGACCGGATTGGAAATCCGGCGGGGGGCTTTCCTGGCTTAGCAGATGTGGGCGAACGCCTCACCCGCGAGGTCGTCATGCATTTCATCCTCAACGGGGGCGGACGTATGCCGTCATTCGATCGATTGTCGCAAAGCGATCAAAAGGATATCGTCGATTTTCTCTATGGCATCGAGACGCCGCCTAGTAGGCGAACAAGACGGGATGATATCCCTCCCTATGTCTTCCGCGGATTCGAAAGGTGGTTCGATGACGAAGGCTACCCGGCTATCAAGCCGCCCTGGGGCACGCTCAATGCTGTGGATTTGAATACCGGCAAAATCAAATGGAAGGTGCCTTTAGGCGAAGTTCCTGAGCTCAGCAAGCGTGGTATCCCCATTACCGGTACGGAGAATTATGGTGGACCTGTGGTCACGGCAGGGGGCTTGATTTTTATCGGAGCTACCAATGATGGCAAGATTCGGGCCTTCGACAAGGATACGGGCGGCATGCTTTGGGAGCACGATTTGCCCTTCGATGGGAATGCTACCCCAAGCGTCTACTCCGTCGATGGAAAGCAATACGTGATCATCTCCTGTGGCGGAGCCAAAAAGAAGCCCGTGCATGGCGGCATCCTAGTGGCCTTCAGTTTGCCGGATTGACTGGGGCCTTTGCTAGTGCCGTGCTTTTTGGTCTGCTAAAGGTAGCAGAGGCTTCCAGCCTATGTTCAACGGAGTATACACAGGCAGGATGCCTGTGCTACTACTGGAACCGAGATTGCGGGTTAAAAGGCCGCTCGATCTCCGTTTTTCAAAAGGTAAGGCCGACTGTCCTCATTCAGCCCCACCATCTGCAAGTTACCTTGTATACAATTATAGGGTATGTTTGAAGGCGGCCTACTTGGGCTCATAGAGGTCGTATTCGCCTCTCAGGACTTGGGACCAACGGAAGCGTTCTGTTTCGATGAGAGGCGCTTGGCTATTGGGGATAGCCTTTGCCATTGCCGCTTTCCGCCCTTCGTTTTCTGGCAAGGGTGCTAGATTCGTCCACTCATCTGGGTCTTCAGCGAGATTGTACAGCTCTTCGCCACCTTCAGCGTAGCGGATGTAGTGCCAATCGCCGTCGATGACCGAGTAGTGATGTTCGTCGAAAATGGATACAACTGGGTAGTCCCAGTTGCTGTTCGGGTTTTCAAGCAAAGGGACTAGGCTTCGTCCTGAAATGCCGGGTTTTGCCTCTATGCCAGCGAGTTCGGTCAGCGTGGGAAAGAGATCCATCAGCGAGACGTTGCGTTCGCATGCGCCGCCCTCCAAGCTTCCGCCAGTCAGACCTAGCGAGCCTTTGGGCGCCCGGACCATCAATACGGTATTCAATACATTCACCCAAAGGGCGAACTTTCGCCAATGCTCTTTTTCCCCGAGCTGCCAGCCATGATCGGAAAAAATCACTACGATGGTATTGTCGGCGTAAGGGCTGGCATCCAGGTCGGCCAAAAGCTTTCCGACGAGGGCGTCCGCGTAGTTGATGGAGGCCAGGTAGCCTTGCACAGCCTCTTTCCACAGCCCTGCTTCGGTGACATGTTCGTGATAGCGATTTCTGGCGATTCGTTGACCCTCGTCGGGGATGTCGTTCAGATCGGTTTTCAGGAGAGCGGGTAGTTGGATGTCTTCGATGGGAAACTTGTCGAAGTATACCTGGGGAACGTACCAGGGCAAGTGGGGGCGATAAATTCCAGCAGCCAGAAAGAAGGGCTTTGCATGATGCTCTTTTTGAAATTGCCGAGAAATCCATTCTACGGATCGGTAGTCCCCGGTTTCTTCGGTAGCGACCGGTAGGGGACTGAAGTCGAAAGCCAGATACATTCGTTCGAATGGCGGCATGACCATACTTTCCCCGGTCGGGCTATCTTCGCGGATTTCGTTGTCGGTCAATCTAAAGACTACCTCGCCAGACTTCTCGTCGCGAGCCGGTAGCCAGTATTCAGGCATATGATTCAAGGGGGAGGGGTAGTATTCATCCCAGCCTCTTGGGTCGGGCATGTTTCCATGGTAGATTTTGCCGGCTCCACCTGTCCAGTAGCCTGCTTGGCGAAAGTATTCAGGCATCATGAGCTCGTCTCCTACGACATGCCGCCAGGTTTGAGAATTGTTGTAAAGGCCAGTGATCCAAGGGGTCTTGCCGCTGAACATGGCCGTGCGGGAAGGGTTGCAGGAAGGGGAGACCGTGTAGGCTCGCCGAAAGGTGACGGCTGATTGGGCAAAGGCGTCGAGATGCGGTGTTTGGGTTTGAGGATGACCGCCCATAGGACCGATCCAGTCGTTCATGTCGTCGAGCGAGATGATGAGGATATTCGGTTTTTTCATCAGCTCATCGGCAAGAATAGCGTTAGGGAGAAACAGGCAGAAGCCTCCTGCTGCCAATAGCGCTAGGAAACGGTAGGAAAAAGTCATCAAAATACGGATAGGTTAGGCCTAGTTGCGCTTGGGCCAGGCTTTCAGTTCCACGCCTTCCCAGGTGGGAAGGTTGGGCATGGCTGGAAACTCGCGAATGGTGATATCCTTGAATTGCACTACGAACTTGCCGCCGCTGTGAGCTTGGAATCCGATAAGCCCTTCCAACGGAATGGTTGGATCTTCCTCGACGTAATTGATCGCGGATACGCCGTTGATCCAGCTGCGGATATGAGGACCTTCGCAGATAACGCGATACTCGTTCCACTCATCGAAATCGTGGACCTTTTCAGCAATCCCCTCCGGATCCATGGGCTCGGCGATAACCGTTCGGCGCCGGGACTCGTCGTAGATTTTCCCCCACCAGTTAGGTCCGGCATCCACTTGATAGCCGATCATCTCGTGATGATTGGGAAGCCGCTGACTCCTCACTTGAATGCCTGAGTTCTTGAAGCCTTCGCCCTCTCCGGCCACCAGACGAACTTTGAATTTCAATTCAAAATTCTGATACGACTTAGGAAGGGTGATAAAGGTATTGTGGGGAACTTTTTCTTCCAGCGATCCGCCCTCAAGCAAACCATCGCGGACGCGCCACCACTTCTCTTCTCCCGCTCGGACTTCCCAGCCATCCAGCGTTTCCCCATCGAATAGAGTGATAGTTTCAAGGTTCTCAAGAGGCCCGTTGTTGTAGCGCCCCCAGGGGACAGGGTAGCCGTCTTGGGAAAGATCCAGGGCGGTTTGCAAATCTTCTACGGTCCAGCCTGGGTTGTCTACATCCATGTGTTCAAGCATTTGCTCGGCGTCGGGTCGGGGCGTGTCAATACCTCCAGTGGGGATTTCGCCTCCGGCCGCCCAGACCACGGCATTCATTACCAGTTTTCTCACTTCGTCTCGGGCCCAGCTCCAATGGTAGTGGCCGCCCGTAAACCCAAAGGCTCTCCCTCCTGCCGGTCGTTCATAGGCCCAGGCGCAATACTGCTCTTCTCCATCTGCCAGGGATTCGCGAGCGTAGTCGTTACCCCGATACGGAGTCAATCCCGGTTGAATGGTGCTTGCAGGGGGGTGTAGAGGTAGTAGGGGCTCGACGGTTCCCGCATCCCTCAAATGGTAGTAGCATTCGTCGAAGAGATGAAAGGACCCGACTCCGTTGAGTATCGGGTGGTCGACTGCGCCATGAAACTCTGCCGTATAGTGATTGCTGATGGAGAAGTAGGCTTCGAAATCGGCGCCCATCAGATCGCGCCAGGCTAAGCGGTTAGGATCGTTTCGCTGGTCTTTGGAGCCCGCATTGGCGGCCTCGATTCCTGTCGCCCAGTGCAGAGCGATGAGCCCTTTGCCTTGATCCATGAATGCTTTGAGCTCGTCCAAACGTCCGTTGGCCGGGTGCTTTCGCCACCCGTCCGCGTAGATGACCAGAGCGTCGGCTTTCTGCAGTTGGGCTTCGCTGGGCCATTCGCGAATCATTTCCGTTGTCACGTTGGCAAATCCCCTAGGGAGGGATTCGGAAAGGAGAATGGTTCCAGCAACATGCTTGTGAGATCCCCAGCCATGGGAGTTCTCGCCGGATAAAAAGAGAATGTGTTTTGAATCTCTGGAGGGATTGCTGTCGACTGAACAACCGTTAATGAAGACGACC
>Ga0181578_10004557_pt1 | contig 12311 bp, 9 predicted proteins | sample 071ome_21_FD_148659 | JGI IMG/M metagenome (GOLD analysis project Ga0181578, IMG submission 148659) | Coastal salt marsh microbial communities from the Groves Creek Marsh, Skidaway Island, Georgia - 071401CT metaG (spades assembly) | ecosystem: Environmental > Aquatic > Marine > Intertidal zone... | reverse complement strand
AGACATTGCGGTGGTAGGTTTGCGCGACCCCTTTCATCCGCTCCGGATCGTCCAACCAGAACGGCCCCATGCCGAAGCCTTCCTTGAGATCCGGCGGGGACGGTTTATCCTCGGTATTCGAGAGGGTCTCCAAGCCGAAGGGAAGATAGCCGCGCGGCGAGCCCGCCGCCGTGCTGCCGATCGCCATTTTCAGGTCCATCGGCGCGCGAAAGAACGCTTCCATCGCCGCCACCGCGGCCTCGCTTACCGAAGTCGGGACACCATGGCCGCGCACCATGAGGAACCCACCCCGCGCCAAGGCCGCGTTCATGCGCGCCGCCACCGCGCGGGTTGCAGCCACGTCACCGCCGGATGCCGGTGCTATGTCTATAATCGGTACCGTGGTGTCGCCGTCCATCACCCTAGCCCGGCAGCAGGAGGTCGGTGATCAGGCGGATAAGCTCGACGAAGCTGAGCGCCACCACCCCCGCCAGCAATCCGGCGGCGGCGGCGATGGGGATCGCCCAGTTCTCCAGAACCGGCCACAGCAGCCACAGAACCAACGCCGCGGCCGCGACGGATATCGCGATCCCGCCAGCCTTGCCGTACCGCACCACGCCGCGCAGCATCGGATAAGCCGCCAACCGGTCGGGCCGAGGCGCGTCGACGGAAGCGCTCTTCGGCATTACCGGGAGCGTGGCGCTCTTGTCCAATTGGCGTGTTTCCGCGGCCGTCTCCGCGGCGACCAGTCCGAACACACCGGCCTTCATCAAGCCGCCGATGTAACCCGCGTCCGAGCCACCCTCGAGCCCACCGGTCGCCGCGCCCGCGGCCAACAAGCCTGGTATCGGCTTGCCCTCTCGGTCCAAAACCCGGGCCTGGCCGTCAATGGAGATACCGCCCATCGTATAGGTAATGCCCGGACAGATCGGGATCGCCATGAACGGCGCCTCGGTGATTGGCCATGCCCGCATGGTGGTCGAGCGTGGGATCTCCAGTTGGTCCAAGGTTCCCGCCGCGATCGCGGCGTTGTGAGCCTCGACAGTCGCCTCCAGGGCCGCCGCTTCGATCCCGGCGATTGCCGCCAATTCTCCCAGGCTGTCGGCGCGCAACACGGTCCCGCCGGCTTCCTCCAGCAGCGGATTGCAGGGGATACGCGCGGACCGGCCCGGCTCCTCCCAGATCGCCGCGTCGAAAACCGCGTAGAGCATCGCGTCGGCGGGCATCGCGGCCAGCGCGTTGGCGAGATAGACGCCGCTCCTGCCCTCGTCGGCGATCCGCTTTCCCGAGGCATCGACGACAATCCCCGATGTCGCCATCGCGTCGATCTCGGGATAGGGCCAGACATTGTCGTTATGCAGCGCGTCCCGGCACAGGACATGGCCGTAGAACCGGTTGGTCTCGGTCAGCGCCGCCCCCGCCTCCGCCGCCATGCGCATGCCGTCGCCCATGCCGGTGCGCGCGCCGCGCTGGAACACCCGCTGAAAATCTCCGCCAATATTGGCTTCGTAGAGTTCGGCATTGGCTTGGAAGCCGCCATCGGCGATCAGCACGTTCCCAACCGAGAAGCGCTCCTCGCTGGATCCAATAGACGCGATCACGCCCTGGCAGACGCTTCCCTCCATGATCAACGCCGTCGCGCGCGCGCCTTGTCGAAAGGTCCCGCCCAATTCCTTGAATTGCGCCACCAGGCCTTGCAGAACCACGTCCGGGCCGCGTCCTTGCCAATCGATCCCGGCGCGCAGCGAACGCGGCGGCGCCATGCACCAGCGATAGCCTTCCTGCTCGTTGAACTTGACGAACCGCGTGCCCTTGTCCTTCAGCCAGTCCAAGAGCCTGCCGCCGGAACCGACAAGCGTCGCCGCGAGGGCCCGGTCGGCCTCATTGGCGGTCCGATCGACGATCACCTCGGTCAGATCCTCGGCGGGGCGATAGGGATCCAGAAACCCGATATGCATCACCCCGCCGGATTGCCGCGTGTTGCAGGGATAGATCTCGTCCTCGCCCTTCTCCAGAACCAGGGCCGAAAGTCCGAGCTCCAGCGCGCGCACCCCCGCCGACATCCCGGCAAGGCCGCCGCCGATGATCACGATGTCATGGTCTTCAGATACTTCAGTCACTTATCGGCTCGCGTCTGCTGCGGTTCATCCGCCCGCAGTTTAGACATCTCGACGCGCTTGACGAGCCGTCTCGCGTATCCATTCGCGAAGAACAAGGACGGGATCGGTTATCGCCTTGGCACCCCGGGCGCTAGTCTCGGTCCTTAAACACCCTGACAATCACCCTGGCGAAAGTCAGGCCACGCGATTGAAGTACGCAGCGGCAACCGCCAAATCGCGCCTCCAACTCCGCAGGCCCTGCCTTTCGCCAGGGCGACGCAGCGGTCAACACGTTGATTCATTTCCGCCGGCCGGCATCGGACACCTCGGGGATGCGGAGATGCGGGGATGCGGGATCGACAACGCCACTCACTGACAACCTTTGTCTCCCGTCGCCCTGGCGAAAGGCAGGGCCTTCCAACACCGCGCAACCACTGGCCGCGCGCACTAACCCGCCAGGGCCGCGCGCAGTTGCGGGAACTCCTCGACGACGCGGTCGTAGCAGGCCCTGACCGCTTCCCCGCTTGCGATGGTCTCGGCGCTTTCGATCGCCTCGAAGATCCGGTGCTTGACGAAAAACCGCCAATGCACCGGCGTTGCCGCGAGAAGCTCGGTCAACACGTCATAGTTCTCGCGCGTCCAGACCTCCTCGAAGCCGGCGCGATCAACGCCGACGTCGAAGAAGTCGTCATCCCCCGCGCGCGCCGCCGCGATTTCCGCGCGCTTGGCCACGGTGGCATCGGCGTCCCAGCCGCCATTCCCGAGCACCACGCCGTATTCCGAAAGCGCGGCGGCGGGTGAAACAAATCCTCGCGCGACATCGCGGCGCACGAGTTCCGGATCACGCTCCAGCGGGTCGCCCCAGCCTCCGGCCCCGCCGCTGGCGACATGCACCACGTCGCAGGGGTCGATGCTGAGAAAATCGACATTGCCCAGGTTCTTCTCTCGGTTCGACCCGGGGTTGAGGATGAAGCTCGACAACCCGCCGGCGCGGCCCTTCAGAACGCCCCAGGAAGAAAACCGGCTGCGATCCATGTTGCGGGCGGTAACCCTGGTATTTGGCGCCTGGGCCTGAAAGCGCATCTCGATCGCCAGGCCGCCGCGATGCTTGCCCGGGCCGCCGGAATCCGGGGTCAGGCCATAGCGCTGGATCTTGATCGGTACCTCGGCTTCGTTAATCTCCACCGGCGTGTTCTTGAGGAACGAGGAATTCGCGCCCGACCCCTCGGCCCCGTCGCGCCAGGGATCGCCGCCGGCGCCGCCGGTGATCGGGCCGATCGCCGCGACCAACCGCCGCCCGGTACGGTTATCGATGGTATTGACGTTCATGATCGGCCCGCCGCTGGCCGGGCAGGACGGAAGACGATCCGGGGCGGCTTGCACGAAGGCGCCGAAAATCACGCCCATCAGCCGCTGCACCGAGAGCGTTCGCAAGCCCACGGCCGCCGGAAAATGCGGGTTGACGATCGTCCCCTCCGGCAACACAGAACTCGCCACCCGGCAGACCCCGGAATTCAAAAACAGACGCGTATCGAGGGAATAAAGCACGTAAACCAAGCCGACCATCAACAGCGCGTGCCGCTGCTGACCGCCGGTGGGCATGTTGATCGATGATTCGATCTGCGGGTCGCTCCCGGTGAAGTCGAGTTCCACCGTCTCCCCCCGAATCCGAGCGGTCAGCGCCAGGCGGCAGGGAAAGCCGTCGGGCGCGTCCTCGTCCATGTAGTCAGCGAAAAAATAATCTCCGTCCGGCAGGCTGGCGACGATCTCGCGGGCCTGTGCCTCGGCATAGTCGAGCAGGTCGCGGATGCCCTCCTTGAACACCTCGACACCGAATTTCTCGATCATTTCGTGGACCCGCCGCTCGCCGGTGTTCATTGCGGCGATCTGCGCCTTAAGGTCACCCCAATTCTGCTCCGGCATCCGCACATTGGCGAACATGACATCGAGCAGATCTTGATTGAATTCGCCCTTGCGCACGATCTTCGACGGCGGGATGCGGATCCCTTCCTGATGCACCTCGGAGAGTGTACGCGAGATGCTCGCCGGGACCGCGCCGCCGACATCCGTGTTGTGAATATGACCCACCACGAAGCAGACGATCCCACCCTCGTGAAACACCGGTTTCCAGGCGTGCATGTCCGGCGAATGGGTACAGACATGACCACTATAGGGATCATTGGTCATGCAGATGTCGCCCTCGTCATAATGGTCGATCATCTCGATGACGGTCTTGTAGTTAAGGCCGACGAACCAGGTTGCGCCGAGCTCCACCGGGGTCGCGAAGGTCTCGCCCTCGGGCGTGGTGAGCCCGGTGGTGAAGTCCTCGGTCTCCTTCACGAAGGTCGAATGCGCGGTCCGGTACAGCGTATAGGCCATGCTCTCGGCGGTGGCGCGGCAATGGTTCTTCAGGACCTCCAAGGTCACCCGGTCAATCGCCATGTCCTAGTCCCCCCGCGCTAGAATGAGATTACCCGCTTCGTCCACCCGGCCCCGGTAACCCGCCAGGACACAGGTCGTGCAGTCGTCCTGGGTAACGATGGCGGGGCCCGCGATCCGATGCCCGGCGGCCATGTCGGCGCGGGCGAACACCTCCGCCTCACGTTTCGCGCCATCAAGGAACACTTCGGCCCGCCCCCCGGCGACGATCTCGCCATCTGCCTTCGGGGCCGGCGCGAAGACCGGTTTCGGCGGCTGACCGGTCACGACGAGACGCAAATTGATGACCTGCAATTCGGCCTCGGGGTCGGCGTGATCGTAAAGCGCCTCGTGCTGGCGGTGGAAAGCCTCGGCGATCGCGGCGACATCCCCCGTCTCGATCCAAGCGGCGTCGATGGCGGTGTCGATCTCGTAGGACTGGCCGCGATAACGGATATCGGCCGAGGGGAACATGGAGACATCCTCCTCGAAGCCCTGCTCTTCCCTGATCCAGCGCATGGCGCGGCGCGCGAGGTCGCCGAAGCCCTGCTGCATGGTCTCTACCGCGCCCTGGTCGAGATCCAGATAAACGGTTTGGATGAAGTCGTTCTTGATATCGGCGATCAGCCCTCCGAAGGCGCTCAGCACGCCGGGCACCCGGGGCACCACCACCTCGCGCATATCCAATTCCCGCGCCAACCAGCAGGCCAGCATCGGGCCGGCGCCGCCAAAGGCGATCAGCGAAAGCTCGCGCGGATCGATGCCATGGCGCGAGACCAGCTTGCTGACCTCCAAATACATGCCGGAGACCGCGACGCGCACGATCGCCTCGGCGGTTTCCTCCAGCCCCATGGACAACTGGTCGGCGATCTCTCCAACCGCCGCGCGTGCCCGCTCCGGCTCCATGCGCACGGCGCTATAACCGAGCGCCGCGTTACCGAGGAAGCCGAGCACGACCAGCGCGTCGGTGATCGTCGCGCGCTCGCCGCCTCGACCATAGCAGGCCGGGCCGGGAGTCGAGCCGGCGCTCTCTGGCCCCACCTTGAGAAGTCCTTGGCCGTCGACCCAGGCGATCGAGCCCCCGCCCTCGCCGATCGAGGTTACCGAGACCGTCGGGATATGGATTGGAAACTCGCCGATGACCTCGCCGACGCCATAGCTCGGCTCGCCGTTCATGATCACCGCGACGTCGGCGCTGGTGCCGCCGATATCCAAGCTCATCGCCGCCTTGGCGCCGGTCTGGCGGGCGACGCTGGCGGCCCCGATCACGCCGGACGCGGTGCCGGATAAAAGTATCTGGGCGCAGTCGGTCTTGCCGGCCTCGGCGGTCATCACCCCGCCGTTCGACTTGGTGATCATCGCCTCGGCGGGAACGCCCGCCTTGGCCAAGGCCTCTTGCAGGGCACCGAGATAAAACGCGACCCGAGGCTGGACATAGCCCGCGACCACGGCGGTCACCGTGCGCTCATACTCGCGAATGACGGGCCACACCTCGCTCGCCAGGATCACGTCGAGTTCCGGCGCCTCGGACCGGATGATCCCGGCGACCCAACGCTCATGCTCGGGGTTGCGATAGGCGTGCAGCAGCGCCACCACCACCGCCTCGCCACCGACGGCGCGCACGCCCTTGATCGCTTCCAGCACGCTGTCCTCGTCCACCGGCATGTCCACCGAGCCGTCAACCAGGATCCGCTCCTTGATTCCGAAAACCCGGTCCCGGGTCACCAAGGGTTCCGGACGGGCGGAAAATAGATCATAGGGATCGGGCATCTTCAGACGCGCGACCTCGAGCACGTCCTCGAAATTCTCGGTGGTGAACAGGCAAAGCGCGGTGCCCTTGCGCTGGATCACCGTGTTAACACCGACCGTCGTGCCGTGGGTGAAATAGGACACTTCGGCGGGCTTGATCCCATATCTCTCGGTGATCTCGGCGAGACCGGTGGTCACCTCGGCCCCCGGCCGGTCCGGGCGCGAGAGCACCTTCAAGGTTTCCAGCGTCCCACTATCCTCGTCGAACACACAGAAATCCGTGAATGTCCCGCCGATGTCGACCCCGACCCGGTATCCCATGGCATTCCCCAATCCAGAGGGCCCCAATTCAGAGGGCCCCAATCCAGAGGGCCCCAATCCAGAGGGCCCCAATCCAGAGGGCCCCAATCCAGAGGGCCCCAATCCAGACGCCCCTAACGCCGGATCGGCGGGGACTCCCGGATTGTTTGCGCGGGGCACCGGGCCGCGTCAAGCGGCGTGCGCCTCAAGGGCGGATTGATCCGTCGCCGGGTATTTGGGTCAGGTATCTGGGTCAGGTATTCGGCAGCGCGTCGAGAACCACCGCCGCCTGCCCCCCGGCGCTTGCCACGTCGACACCGTCCATGGACCGGCCCGTCAAATCGCGCAAGGCGCGCGACGTCTCGTCCGTGAATATCACCGCGCCGTCCGCCTCGATCGCCGCGATCCCGTCCCAGGGTAGCGAGGCTTCGTTGGCCGCGACGGCTTCCTCGCGGCTCCATGCCTCCGCAAGATCGAGGCTGATGGATTTTCCGTCGATGACCACGGGGTAGCCGCCCGGCAGCCCCAGGATACCCGGCAGGTGCGCGCGGGTCGGCCCCGGCTCGGCGAAGGCACGCAGCGCCGCGAGACAGGCCGAGGCGGTTACCCGATTGAAATGCAGGTCATAGGGAAACGGAAACGGCTCGCGCAGCACCGCGTCGGCGATGTCGCTGACATCGCGGCCCCTCACCCTCGCCTCGAGTAGATAGGGCGGCAAGGTCTCGGACGGCTCCTCGCGCATAACGTAGTACTCGAAGGCATGCTGAGCCACCAACCGGATATCGACATCACTCGGATCGGCACCGACCGTCTCGGCGACACCGTATTGGATCTTGGGAATCGGCTCCTGAACATTGCCGACACCGCAATCCGGACCGAAGCCCGAGCGGACGAGGCAGGCATTGATGACATCGGGAAAGGAGGCGCCGATCCAGAGACCGGGTAAGCCCGCATCGGCCATCCGCTCGCGCAAAACCGCCATCGGGGCCAGGTGCAGGCTCATCAAGGCGGCGAAGGGGAGCGCTCCGGTCGCCGGGTCTTCCGTGCGCCACCACGGTCGCAACGAAGGCGCGCTGAAGATCACGTCGGGATTGACGGATCTGAGGATCGCGACGCAGGCCGGATCGTTGAAATCAAGTTCCACCGCCTCCAGAACCGGGAAAAAGCCGTCGAGGCCGGCGCCGATCCGGGTGGCGTTGGCCCGCGCCTGGGCCTTGGCGCCGGAGCGGCTGGCCACCACGATACGCCGGAACAGCCCGCTTCGCGCGACCGCCTCCAGGACGTTGGTTCCAAGCTCGCCGATCGACAGGACCAGAAAGGTATCCAGCATCGGAGTCCTTGACGCGGGCGTCATGTCGCGGTTTCTCGCGCATCGCCGGTCCGGAGCATTTCCATGTGTGGAATGCCGTCTTCGTCATTCGGCCCCCTGACGACTGAATAGCCGAGGCTCTCGTAAAAGCCCTGGAGATGTGCCTGGGCGTTCAGTCGAGCCGCGTCCGCGCCGAAGGTTTCGCGCCCGTATCGATGCGCCTCTTCCATCATCGCCCGCGCCGCGCCCGTTCCACGGGCCGATTTCGCCACCAAGACCCGACCGATCGCGGGCTCGGAATAGTAGTCACCCGGCGCGAATACCCGGCAATAGGCAACGATGATCCCCGCGCCGTCTCGTCCCACCAGATGGTGCGCCATCGGGTCGAGGCCGTCGATATCCGGGTAGAAACACTCCTGCTCTAGAATGAAGACGTCCTGGCGCAGGTGCAGGATCTCCAGCAGCAGCCCCGCCGCCATCTCGCCCAGGCGATGCCAACTCCAAGTCAAGCCGGTCACGGTTTCACCATGACCTGATGATGCCGGCCCAGCCGTATCCGGGCCACCGCGCTGATCGGCGCCAGGCGCGCCGATCGATGCGCGAGCTCGGCGATCCAGTCCTCCAGCACGGCCAGGGTCGCGTCCCTGGGGTGGCCGATGGCGATCGCGGTGCCGTTGACCTCGGCGATCTTCTCGGTTTTCAGGAGGCGGAACCAAACCTCGTCCTCGCTGTCGACATCGTCCAGGAACACGTCCCGCGCGATCGCCGGCACGCCGGCCTCGGGCCCGAGCTTCATCGCAACGGCGTCGCGGGTGGTAAGGCTGTCGAGAAACAAATGGCCGCTTGCCCGCATGGCGTCAAACACAAGGCTCATCCGCCGTCGGTCCGCCGTGAAGCGGCTGCCCATGTGGTTGTTGACCCCGACAAAACCGGGAAACCGACCCAGCGCGAAGTCGATCCGCTCACGCAGTTCGGCATCTCCGAGGCGCATCAACAGGGCACCCGGCCCGGGATCGGCGTCGCCCTGTGGCTCCATTGGCAGATGCAGCATCAACTCGTGCCCACGCGCCCGCGCCGCGCCGGTCTGGGCGATCAGGTCGTCGGCATAGCTGAGATAAGACAGGGTCAGTGGTCCTGGTAGGCGTGTCGCGCGTTCCGAGCGCCGCCGGTCAAGCCCCATGTCGTCCAGCACAATCGCGATCAACGGCGTTCCCGGCGGCACGGTGAAGGGCAGCGCGTTTGCCTCCCACTTCCAGGCGTTCTCCGGCATCCCGGGCGCCAGATTCGGCGGCGGCGCCAAGGTAATGCGTGTCGGGCGTGGCGCTTGCGCCGGCGCATGACGGTGACTCTCCAGCGGCGGCGCGAAGGCGCGATTTACCGCGCTGGTCTGTTGTTCAGTTCTCGGCGCGGCGCGGGCGATTTCCCGAGATTGACGAGACGCGGCGCCTTGGTCTTCGTCGCCAAGCAAGAAACCCACCCCGATACCGGCGAAAAACGCCAGAACCGCGGCCCCCAAAAGCCCACCGACGCGCCAAGACAAGCGCCCCGACGATTCCGGGCGGGCGGCCTTTATCCGATGGTTTACGCGTCTCGCCATAGGATCCCCTGGGGCCTCTCCCGACCCTCGCGCGGACGATAGCCGTGTCTACACAAGGTCGCTCTCTTCCGCCACACCGACCGACTTGATATAAGAAGGTGACGCGGCTCTATCGCAACCTCAAGAACGCACTATAAGTGATTGAAAATGTTTCTACTAGTCGATAATTATGATAGCTTCACCTACAATCTCTGGCATTTCCTCGGAGAGTTGGGGGCGGAGGTCGACGTCCATCGCAACGACAAGATCAGCGTCGCCGACGCGTTGGCCTCGAAACCCAGCGGCGTGATCATCTCGCCAGGGCCGTGCGATCCGGACCGCGCGGGCATCTGTCTTGATCTGATCCGCCAAGCCCCCGCCGACCTGCCCATCCTCGGCGTCTGCCTCGGCCATCAATGCATCTGCCAGGCCTTTGGCGGCACGGTTATCCGCGCGCCGGAACCCATGCACGGCAAGATGAGCGAGATGCGCAACCAGGGCGACGGTATCTTCGCCGGTCTTCCCGAGAGTTTCGAGGCTACGCGCTATCATTCCCTGGTGGTCGACAGGGCCAGCCTGCCGGGTGACTTGGTGGTGACGGCGGAAACCGATGACGGCCTGATCATGGGTCTCAGACACGCCGAGAGACCGATCCATGGGGTTCAGTTTCACCCCGAAAGCATCGCCTCTCGCCACGGCTATGGCCTGCTGGCGAACTTCCTTCGCATCGCCGGTTTCGGCGCCGCCAACCAGAACCGTATCGAGGCCTTGGAGGCCAATCTTCGGAAAACCGCGTCATGACCGATACCATCACCGATCTCAAACCACTCATCGGCCATGTCGCCAATGGCGACACACTGGACGAAAGCCAAGCCGAAAAGGCGTTCGATATCATCATGTCCGGTGACGCGACCCCGGCCCAGATCGGCGGGTTTCTCATGGCGCTCAGGGTACGCGGCGAAACCGTCGCCGAAATCACCGGCGCGGCGCGCACGATGCGGGCCAAGGCAGTAAAGATCAACGCCCCGGACGACGCGATTGACACGGTCGGCACCGGCGGCGACGCCTCTGGCACCTATAACATCAGCAGCGCCTCGAGCTTTGTCGTCAGCGGCGCCGGTGTCCCGGTCGCCAAGCACGGCAACCGGGCGCTATCGTCGAAAACCGGCGCGGCGGATGTACTCTCGCAACTCGGCGTCAATCTGGATTGCGACATGAGCCTCGTTGAACGGGCGGTCAACAAGGCCGGCATATGCTTCATGATGGCGCCGCGTCATCACAGCGCCATGCGCCATGTCGGCGGTCCGCGCGTCGAGCTCGGCACCCGCACGATTTTCAATCTTCTGGGTCCTCTCGCCAATCCGGCATTGGTTAAGCGCCAACTGGTCGGTGTGTTCTCCCGCGATTGGGTGGAGCCGGTGGCTCATGTCCTGAAGGCCCTAGGTTCGACCCGCGCCTGGGTGGTGCATGGCTCCGACGGGCTGGATGAGATCACCACGACCGGAACCAGCATGGTTGCCTCGCTGGAGGACGGCGCGGTCGAGACCTTCGAGATCCAACCGGGCGACGCGGGCATCCCGATCGCCGCGCCCGAGGGAATTCGCGGCGGCCTGCCGGAGGAGAACGCCAAGGCCCTGGCCGCGGTTCTCGCGGGCGAAAAGGGCCCCTATCGCGATATCGTTCTGCTGAACTCCGCCGCCGGACTTATCGTCGGCGGCAAGGTTTCAAACCTACGCGATGGAGTCACGCTGGCCGCCGAGGTGATCGACAGCGGCAAGGCACGAGAAAAACTCGACGCCCTGGTCGCGATCACCAATTCCGGAGCATGAGAGCGCGATGAACATCATTGCCGGGGTGATTGCCTCATCCCTCAACCACAGTTCTTCACCGTCGTCCTGGCGCAAGGCGGGACCTCGGCTCGCTGTCACGCCAAGGGGTGGATGTTTGTCCAACTACACTAACCATCATAAGGTCCTGCCATACGCCAGGACGACGGCATTGGTTTCTCGGGCTATCCGAAAGGCTCCGCGATGAGCGACATCCTCGCCAAGATCTGCGACGACAAACGAGAACACGTTGCCCGGCGCAAGCAGTCGATCTCCCTCGGTGACCTGGAAAGCCGAGCCAAGACGGCGACGCCCCCTCGCGGCTTCGCCAACGCCTTGCGGGGGGCCTCGGCCAGCGGCTACGGCCTGATCGCCGAGATCAAGAAAGCCTCTCCCAGCAAGGGACTTATCCGCGCCGATTTCGATCCACCTTCCCTCGCCCAGGCCTATGCGGCGGGCGGCGCGACCTGCCTTTCGGTGCTTACCGACGAGCCGTATTTCCAAGGCCGCGATAAGTACCTCGCCGCCGCCCGCGAGGCCTGCGGGCTTCCGGCGCTGCGCAAGGATTTCATGATCGACCCCTACCAGATCCCCGAGGCGCGGGCCTTGGGAGCGGATTGTATTCTGCTGATCATGGCGGCCCTTGACGACGCCCTGGCCGCCGAGCTCGAGGCCGCGGCTTTCGAGCATGGCATGGATGTATTGATCGAGGTGCATGACGAAGCGGAGATGGAGCGCGCCCTACGGCTTGACTCGCCCCTGCTCGGCGTGAACAACCGGAACCTTAAGACCATGGTCACGGATATCGCGACAACCGAACGGCTGGCACGGCTTGCCCCGCCCGACCGGTTGCTGATTTCCGAAAGCGGTCTGAACAACCCCGATGATCTTGCCCGGATGGCGGCGATCGGCGCCCGCGCCTTTCTGATCGGCGAGTCCCTGATGCGCCAGGAAGACGTGACGTCGGCGACCCAGAGCTTGCTGGCGAACCCCGCCCCGGTCGCGAGCGCCGCGGAATGAGCGGCTTTTCCCATTTCGACGACCAGGGCGACGCG
>Ga0181578_10004535_pt1 | contig 12335 bp, 4 predicted proteins | sample 071ome_21_FD_148659 | JGI IMG/M metagenome (GOLD analysis project Ga0181578, IMG submission 148659) | Coastal salt marsh microbial communities from the Groves Creek Marsh, Skidaway Island, Georgia - 071401CT metaG (spades assembly) | ecosystem: Environmental > Aquatic > Marine > Intertidal zone... | reverse complement strand
CGAGTTCGGGCCCCGATTCACAACGACACGGGACGTGTTGTAGGAATCGAAGGGGATGTCCGTCTGGAAGTAGTCGCGGGTCAGGTTCGCGCTCACCAGACCGCGAACGCGTTGGCCACGCTGCGGGTTGGTGCGCTGTTCCTCAGTGTTATTACTGGGGCCGTTGCCGCCGCTGGAGTTGGAAAAGTTCCCCAAAACCCCGCCGACTTCGACGTTGCCGATGAACTGAAGCAAGGACTCGCCGTCAGTGGCGCCGGTGTCCTCCATGAATTCCTCGGTCACAATCGCGATGGACGCGCCAAGGTCGCCGATGTTCGAACGGACACGGGAACCGGCCAGCGTAGTGGTGGCCCGGTAGCCTATGTCCTCCGCGGCATCGACGGAGAAGGGCGACAGCTCGATGACCTCGTCATCTTGAGCATAAGTGTACACCCCTGTGGTTAAAAGACCGGCAAGCGCCAGCCTCAATAGGTTGTTTTTGATCATAGCCAGTTAGTTTCTAGATATATTTAGCTAATTGTGTGGGTTTGCACCGATGCGGCTAACACGACGAAACTCGAATAATGCAGAAACGCGAAATACGAGAACGTTCGGGAGCGCCGAAAGTCTAATAACTAAGGGTAAGTTGTGGTAATGCGGGAAATTCTAGGATAGTGTCGGGCCTACCCCTAACGGAAAACCGTCTAATTCGTTGCCGAAAAGATGCAGTTTCGAACTGAGGCAGTATGTGTTTTTTTTGATCAGCTCGCGTACAAGGAAACGATATTCGTTTCACCCATGACGCTCGCCCTTTGTGTCTGAAAGCCCCTTCTTCTCGCCCCTTCCTGGATGAGGGTCAAGCCCTGATTGGCGCAAAATTACTACAAAATCGATGCCGAGCACAAAAATTCCTTTCCCCCAAAGGAAACCCGATAGGCGAGCTAGGGTTTCACCTCAAGGGATATATCGATCAGAGAAAACGGAGTGTTCTATGGGGTAAATTTCATTGAAATGAACGGGCTCCCGCAGTCGCGCATGCGCGTTCCGCCAACAAAGCTCTTACCATAAATCTGGGATCGCGAGCGGCTCGCGTGCTTATATTTACGTGGGCGTCCGCCTTGCTTCAAAGCCGGCTGTCTCGTAATGTGGGCAGTTCGGTGGGATGCTCAGGATGCTCAATCCTGCACGCGTGCCGCGCGTGATCCCAGTAATGAATTCTGCGCTTTGCTTCGCTGAAGGTACACTAGATTGAAGATTATAATTTCAACTTTCCAAAAATCCTCCTGAGGATCCCTGCGGCATCGCGCGATGCCGCGAATGCCTGATGCTGTAGAGCATATCAGATTAAGTCTCCTTCGCTTGACCATTCAAGCGCCCCCTCGAAAATCCAAGTTTCCCGGAAAACGAGTCGACGGCTCGGCCAAAAGGCTTCTAGCTTAGCCTTTATGAATCGTTTTCCCCTTTTTCGAAGCCTGGCTATCCTACTGGCATTCTCCGCTACGACGATTGCGGCCGAAAGGCCCAACATCCTTTGGATTACCAGCGAAGATAACAGCCCTGACTATCTTGGGCCTTACGGAAATCCACACGCCAACACGCCTACTCTAGATCGTCTAGCGTCTGAGGGTGTCGTCTACGAGCATGCCTACGCCAATGCAGCCGTCTGCGGCCCGGCTCGCACCGTACTGATCACGGGCACCTATCCCTATACCTTCGGTGGCGAGCATATGCGCAGCCAGGTTCCCTTGCCGCGCCACATGAAAATCTACCCGCAGTACCTGCGAGATGCCGGCTACTACACCACAAACAACAACAAACAGGACTACAACATCGATCAGGATACCCCCGGCTGGGATGAGAGCAGCCGCTCCGCCCACTGGAAAAACCGCCCAGAGGGGAAACCCTTCTTCGCTATCTTCAATACCAACTTGACCCACGAAAGTTGCTTGCATCCCTCGCGCAACACTGTCGAAGCCAAGGTGCCTTTGGACAAAATCCGGGTGCCTGCCTACCTGCCGGATACGGAAACCGTCCGTGAACGCATATCCGCCTACTACACGCGCATCAATGAAATGGATAGCTACATGGGCGATCGCATCAAGGAATTGGAAGACGCCGGGCTCCTGGAAGACACCATCATTTTCTACTACTCCGACCACGGCGGCATCATGCCTCGCAGCAAGCGCTTTATCTACGATTCGGGAACCCATGTCCCCCTGATCGTCCGCGTACCCAAAAAATGGGCCCATCTGATGCCTCACAAGACCGGTTCCCGCGCAGACGAGATCGTAGCTTTCGTAGACTTCGCCCCCACCCTACTCAGTTTGGCTGGGGCGGACATTCCCGTTCACATGCAGGGACGAGCCTTCCTCGGCGAAAAGCGGTCACCAGCTCCTCAATACGCCTACACATTCAGGGCTCGGGCTGACGAGCGTATCGACTTCAAACGAGGGGTGACCGATGGGAAGTTCAACTACATCCGTAACTACCTGGCCTACCTACCCACCGGCCAGCGCGTCGACTACCTTTGGGACAATCCAGCGACTCCTGAATGGGAACGCCTATTCCGCGAGGGCAAAACCAACGCTGCCCAAAGCGCTTTCTTCCAGCCTGCCCCGCTCGAAGAGCTCTTCGACTTGGAGAAGGATCCCGACGAGGTCAACAACCTAGCCAACGATCCGGCCTACCGCGACGTTCTGCTCCGCATGCGGGAAGCGAACCATAAGCAGATACTGGATACTTTCGATACCGGATTCATCCCCGAATCGCTTCTCGTCGAGTGGACACGAGGTTCTGGGAAAATTCCGTTCAACATTTCTCGAGACCGAGATCAGTACCCGCTCATGCAAATACTCAATATGGCAGACGCTTTGCTCGACAAAGGCGAGAGCGCTCTACCCGAGCTGATTTCCGGATTAATGGATTCACATCCAGTTGTTCAATACTGGGCCCTGGTCAATTGCCTGGTCCTTAAAACCGATGACGAACAAGCTGTAAGCCGCATCAACGCCCTCACCCGCAGCCCGGTGGCCGCCAATCGGATCGCTGCCGCTGAACACCTGGCCCGAATCGGCAAGAAAGACCCCCGCCCCATTCTCCACGACATTCTTATCAACAATCCCAACGTCATGGCTCGCCTCCACGCCGTCAACGCCCTAGACCACGTGAGAGCAGACTTCCCTTACAATCAACGCGTGCTGGCAACCTCCCAATCCATCTGGCCTAGCGATACCAAAGAGCTGAGCGCCGCTCCCTGGATGGGCCGCTACAAAGCCTACGACGTCCGCGTCATGGAATTCATGGAAAAGGGGCATTAGAATTCTTGCCCACAGTTGGACACGGATGAACTCAGATTTTTCCAGAAGAGAAAATAGAGATCTCCGGCCTTCTTGAGGTAGCGGTCGATCTCCGAGCGACCATATCAACAGAGCAGAACAGGCTTCCAGCCTACGTTCGGATGGAATACACAGGCAGGATGCCTATGCTACTTTTTGCGGGCTAAAGCGCGGCGCTACGTTTTACGAATTGACCCGACTAAAGGGCTTGGCAACATTGCCCACTCCGATACCGCCCAACTACCTCAAACCAATGAAAATCTCAATTGCCCGACTCCTATTCGCAGCCGCGATTCTCATATCGCCCTTCATAGCCCAAGCCGACGTGGCCACCCCTTCCATCTTCGGCGACCACATGGTCCTGCAGCGGGACCAGGCCAACCCCGTCTGGGGCTGGGCAGATCCCGGAGAGCAGGTAACCGTCTCCATCGATGGCCAGCAGCACAAGACCAAGGCCAATCGGCAAGGCGACTGGCGGGTGACCTTGAAGCCACTGCCCGCCGGCGGCCCGCATCGGCTGACGATTAAAGGGAAGAATACCCTCGAATACGACGATGTCCTCGTAGGGGAAGTTTGGATATGCTCAGGACAATCGAACATGCAATGGTCCGTATCCCAATCCTACGATGGAGACCTGGTGGCCTTGACCGCCAAAGATCCTGGGCTCCGGCTGATCACAGTACCCCAAGTGGGCACTCAAGAGCCGCAGCGCGACTTCGACGGGGAATGGGCTCACGCTTCACCCGAAATTGTATCCAATTTCTCCGCTGTCGGCTACCGCTTTGGCCTGCAATTGCGCCAGGCTCTCGGGGTGCCCGTCGGGCTCATCGACAATGCCTGGGGCGGCTCGGCCGCTGAAGCCTGGGTTAGACGCGACGTATTGGAATCGAACCGACGCTACCGAGGGCTGATCGAATACTGGGAAGAAACCGAGAGAACTTATGACCACGATGCAGAAGTGGCCAAATACGAGACCCGACTGGCCAAGTGGAAGCAGGACGGTTCTAAAGGCCGGCGTCCAACAGCTCCCCGCAACCCGCTCGTCGGACAGCACCGACCTGGAAATCTCTACGCTGGCGTTTTGAGACCAACGATTGGATACGGAATCAAAGGAGCCATCTGGTATCAGGGCGAATCGAACGCCTCGCAAGCCGAGCAGTACCGGGAACTCTTTCCCTTGATGATCCAGCACTGGCGTGACGAGTGGGACCAAGGCGATTTTCCGTTCTACTTCGTACAGCTGGCGGATTTTAGAGCGGAGGTCGATGAACCTGTTGATTCCGATTGGGCCGAACTTCGCGAAGCCCAAACTATGACGATGGATCGACTCCCCAACACGGGACAGGCAGTGATCATCGATGTCGGCGAAGGTCGGGACATTCATCCCCGCGACAAGCATACGGTGGCCAACCGCTTGGCCCGCTGGGCTCTGGCCCGCGACTACGGATTCGATATCGACTACCAAAGCCCCCTTTTCAAATCTATGCAGGTGAAGGGCTCGAAAGCGATGATCGAATTTAGCCACGTGGGCGATGGGGGGCTTCGGGCCTTCGACACCGCGGATATCACCGGCTTGGCAATCGCCGGCGAGGACCGCAAATTCGTTTGGGCCTCGGCTCGGATAGTCGACGAAAATACTGTAGAAGTGTGGAGCGATTCCGTGAGCAAGCCGGTCGCCGTCCGCTACGCTTGGGCCGACAATCCCGTTTGCAATCTATTCGGCCGCAACGGCCTGCCCGTCACGCCATTCCGCACGGATAATTGGCCTATGATCACCGAAGGTGTCCATCACCGGTAGGACGGTTGCCCGAAAAGTTAGGGAGGACCAGCTCGGTCCTCCGCTTAAATCGTCGAATTCGGAGGACCGAGGCCGGTCCTCCCTAACAAAACCCATGCAACCGTCTTCGCCGCTAGGCCGCGGAACCGCGCCGCGTAGCATTGAAAGGTAGCGGGCGATCTCACGCCGTATCCCGCAAATGCGGGATACGGCGGCGAAAGCCGAGCGCCCATTTTAAAAGTAGCACAGGCATCCTGCCTTTACGCGGAAGATGAGAAAACAGGGTAGAAGCCTGTCCTACTATTGTGGGCACTCGGCTTGCGCCACCGCATAGGCTCATTCCCTCCAAGTTGGATTGTCGTCGGCCGTAGGAGCGGGTTTTTCCCGCCGATGTTTTATGGAGAGATCGCGGCGTAAAGCCGCTCCTACAGCTCGCAAAGAAGCAAGAATTCTTCGTTTGCGTGTCTACTTTTTCGACTTCAACGCTTTTCCGGTCTCCGATTTTCGACAGGCATGTATCGCATCCACCGTTCCTTCGAAAACCACCTCGCCGCCTTCGGAACCGCCGCCGGGACCCAGATCGACAAGCCAATCCGCAAGCCGAATGAAATCCAGGTGATGCTCGATCACGATCACCGTATTCCCTTGATCACGCAGTTGGAAAAGCAGATCCGCGAGTTTCTGGATATCCGACCAGTGCAAGCCAGTGGTCGGCTCATCGAGAATATAGAGGGCTTTGCCCGCGCCCCGCTTCGACAACTCGAGCGACAGTTTCAATCGCTGAGCCTCTCCGCCGCTCAGAGTGTTAGCCGCTTGTCCCAATTTCAGATAGCCAAGACCCACCGCATCGAGTGTATTCAATTTATCCATAACGCGGGGGATATTTTTGAAGCATTCCTTGGCTTCCTCGACAGACAGGTCCAAAGCTTGAGCAATATTCAACCCGCCGTATTGAATTTCCAAGGTCTCCCGATTGTAACGCGTTCCCTGGCAACTCGGGCAATCGATGTAGGCATCGCTCATGAAGAGCATATCCAATTTGATGGCCCCTTGTCCTTGACACCGTTCACACCGCCCTCCTCTAGCATTAAAGCTGAATCGGCCGGGCTTGTATCCGCGAGCTCGCGACAAAGGCGTTTTGGAATAAAGATCGCGAAGACTGTCGAAAAGCTTGGTATAAGTAGCTGGATTCGATCGCGGGCTTTGCCCAATCGGGTCCTGGCTGACGCGCACCACCCGCTCCAGCTTCTCGAGTCCGCCTGTTCCCCGGTGTCTACCAGGAATGTCTTTCGATCGATTCAGCTTCCGGGCCGCCGCCTTGGCCAGGATCTCGTTAACCAGTGTAGATTTACCCGATCCCGAAACTCCAGTCACGCAGGTCAGCAAACCGATCGGGAAACGGGCGTCGACGTCCCTCAGATTGTGTTCGCTCGCTTCCTTGACCACTAGCCAGCCTTCCTCCGGATCCTTGGTATCCACCAACTTGGTCAAACTGCGTTTTCCCGACAAGTAGTCCCCCGTCTCAAACCTACCGCTCGCTCCCTTCAAGCAGTCTTCCGGAGGCCCTTCGAAAAGCACCTTGCCTCCAGCGGAACCGGCCCCAAGACCCAGCTCAATCAGATGGTCGGATGCCCGCATCGTTTCCTCGTCGTGCTCGACAACGATGACCGAGTTGCCCCGGTCCCGTAGCTCTTTGAGGGACTGAATCAGCTTTAGGTTATCTCTCGGATGCAGACCGATGCTGGGCTCATCGAGGACGTAGACAACCCCTACCAGGCTCATGCCCAACTGCGTGGCCAAGCGAACCCGCTGGGCCTCGCCGCCACTAAGAGTGCTGTATTGGCGGTCCAATGTCAGATATCCCAGCCCGACTTCCTTAAGAAATCGTAGTCGCAACTCGATCCCTTCAATCACTTCCCCATAAGTGGAGACCCGGTCTTTACTCGCCGGCAAGCTCGCCGCAAAGGCGTGAGCTCGACCCAGATCCATGGCCAGAAAGTCGGGTACGCTCTTCCCTTCCACGAAAACGTTGGCGCTCCGCTGACTGAATCGATGGCCTCGGCAGGATGGACACTCTTGATCCGTTTGGTAGGTCATTAATCGGGCCCGAAAGCCGTCGCTTTTCGTTTCCTGATAGGACTTTTGCAGGAGAGCCATCACACCCTCGAATTTCTGCGGTGGCGGCTTGGTTTTTCGCCGCGTCAACTTGAACTCGAAAAGCCGATCGTCGACTCCGAAAAGAAGGGCTTCCTGAATTCCTCGATCCAGGTCTTTCCAAGGAGTCTTAGGGTCGAAGGGCAGTTGCTCGGCCAATTGACGAAGTAGGGCATTGTTGCGGATTATGAGTTGCTTGCCTCCAATTCGCAAAGGCTTCAACGCCCCATTCTTGACCGATTTGCTGGCATCAGGAACGACGAGCTCTTCCAGAAAGCGTCGCGTTTTCCCCAACCCGCCACACTCCGAACAAGCCCCTTCGATCGTATTGAAGGAAAAATGACGCGGCGATATGGGCTCAAATACCTCCCCGCACTTGGAACAGGCCAGATTACGACTGAGAGCGAGCTCTTGCCAGTCCGCATCATGCGTAGCCTGATAAGCGATCGACGCCCGGTCCTTCCCCTCGTTGAACGCCAACTCCAAGGAATCCGCCAATCGGCTTCGTTGATCCGGACCGATAACAATACGATCGACCACTAGCTCCAAAACCAGCTCTCCCCTGCCCGAAACGCGCCCTTCCGATTCATCGATGTTCACGACCTCGCCGTTTATGCGAACACGCTGAAATCCTTTTTGCCTCAATCGCGGCAGCTCATCGAGAATCACCGCCTTTTTTGCCGCCATGTACGGGGCCAATACCATGGCTCGAGCGCCGTGAGGCAATCCCATCGCTTGCTCGACTGAACTGTCCAGCGTTTGCCGGTAAATGAGTCCCCCATCTTTGGGGCAGCGCTGCTCGCCTTTCAATGTCCAGAGCAAACGAGCATAGTCGGCGATTTCCGTAACGGTCGCTATCGTGCTCCGCGGAGACGACGAGGCAGAACGTTGCTCGATAGCTAGCACCGGCGACAAGCCATGGATGAAATCCACATCCGGGCGCTTGAATTGCTCCATGGCCTGTCGAGCCTGCGTCGATAGGCTCTCCATGTACTTGCGGTAGCCTTCGGCGTACAGGGTATCGAATGCTAACGTCGATTTACCCGAACCCGAGACACCCGTGATAACAACGAGCTGGTCGCGGGGTATCTTTACCTCGATGTTCTGAAGGTTGTGCTCGCGAGCGCCTTTAATGTGTATATGACGAGTCCGTTCCAATGCTCTGAAAGTCTTTCGGGACCGATCACGGGTCTATCCTGCCAAAAGGTCAATCTCTAGGAATCTTTGGAGTCAGTTTTGAACGATTGATTCAGGCTAGTTTCCGACAGCGCGATCCTAGGTTGTGGACGAATGTAGGAGCGGCTTTATCCCGCTATAAAATAACGCGCATGCTACCGAAATCGCGGGATAAACCCGCTACTGCAAGTCAACGATGGTAGGGGCGCCGCTTGCGGCCACCCTACTTCGGACACCCCATTTTATCTTCTCATTCGATGGTCTCTAAGAAACTCCCATTCCCAATCGTCTTCCTAAGGTACGCTTTATTACAATTGCCATTTCGGATCCATCAGACTGAATTGATGTCCATCGTCCCATCGATCTCTTGACACTATGAAATTTCGAGCCTCCTTCGCCCTCTTTGCTGTTTTCCTCTCACCTCTGACAAGCCTGGCCGACGCAATCGAAGTCGAATCCGCCATCACCGAGGTTTCCCTCTTTCGGGATGGCGCCCTGGTTACCAGAGAAGGAACCGTCAATGTTCCTGCCGGAAAGTCGATTCTCGTATTCAAAAACCTGCCTAGCCAAGTCGACACCTCAGCCCTGCAAACCAATTTTCTCGACGCCACCAATGGCCTGATACGCAACGCGAAAATCTTCAGACCGGAAGAGCGCCAAGAAAGCGATATCGTCAAAGCCATCCGCGATCGACTCGACACCGCCAAGAAAGACAAAGACCGTCAGCAACGCCTCCAGTCGGAAGCGAAAGCCAACATCGCGTTCGCAACAGCTATGCGCGAATCCTTCGCGGCGGAATTCGGCAAGATCGACGAAGGCGAATCCCTTTCATTGGATCAGGCGAGAGAGCTCAATGCCTTCGCCCAACAAACCCAGACCGATGCCTACAAGACCATCGACCAATCCGAATTGGCAATCCGCGAAATCGATGAGCGTATCCAGGAAATCGAAACGGAACTTAGAGAAGCCGTCGAAACAGCAGCCTTGCTATCATCTATCGCCGAAGTCGAGATCGAGATGGACAGCGCAAGCGAAGTCGGGATCGCTCTCAGTTATTTGGCCAATAATGCTCGCTGGGTTCCCCAATACGAATTGCGGGCTTCGCCCGATCGAGGATCCTTGGATTTCGGATACTTCGCCTCTGTCTGGCAGCGCACTGGCGAAAACTGGTCGAATATCACGCTTTCTTTGCAAACCAACCAAGCGAGCCGGCAAGGGAACGTGCCTGAGCCACCGCCCCTCGTCGTCCGAAAAATGGAGGACACCTACCGGGGACGCGCCGTTCTCGAGGAGGGAGTCGTCGAGCTCTCGCCTTTGTCAGTGGGCTCCGGCAGCTTCGACGCGAAGTCCGCCCGGCCGGCTAGCCAACAACAAGTCGCGGTCACTGCCTCCACCGTATCCTTTCAAGCGACCATACCTGGCCAAATTACCGTTCCTACCTCCAAGGATAGCAGTGCCTATAAGGTTCTGGAAGAATCCATCGAAGCGGAATTCTGGTCAGAGTCCGTTCCTCGGATACAGTTGGACGCCTATCTGCGGGCCAAAATCAAAAACACCTTGCCGCTGCCCATACTGCCTGGACAAGCCCTGGCATTCGTGGACGGAAAGCTGTCGTCCAAGGTCTTCCTAGACAAAATTCTGCCCGAGGAGGAAACGGAGATCTCGCTTGGCGTGGACGGCAATATCGTCGTCAAGCGAACCGAGGGGGCGCAAAAGGATCGCGATTCTGGATTTATCGACAAAACCACTACATTGAAGCGGGAATACCGAAACTCGGTTGTCAATCAGCGTAACGTAGCCCACAAGGTGATCATCGTAGACCAGTTTCCGATCTCCCAGAATTCCAAGATCGAAATTCGGCGCATCGCCCCCAAAGATAGCGATGTTGTCATCGATGAAGAAAACGAGAATAATGGCATCTTTCAATGGGAAGCGGTCCTGCAACCGAAAGCGGAAAGAACCTTCGTCACCGCCTACGACGTCGTCTATCCTCGCGATTGGAACATCGCCCCCGAGCTGTAAAGAGAATGCCTACCAGCCTCAGTGTCCTGCCATCGAATACTTAAGGTAAATGGGAATTGCCCGCGGCTCGCGAGCCTTTTGAAGCGTTCAGCTCAATTCAGCCCGCTAGCCGCGGGCGATCCCAGAACGGAACTGCGCTCAATACTAGCCTGACGAGCCAATCGGATGCAGCATTTTAGTCCAGATGTGTTCGTCATTAAGCGCGTGTATTCCGGCATTTTCTTTTTGGGCCTAATACCCCGAAGCTTGTCGGCGGCCCCGATCTGTCGGCGGCTTCGGCTTTTTGGTAGGGAGGACCGGCTCGGACCTCCGCATACAGGTTTCGGAGGATCAAGACGATCCACCCCACCTTTAGAAATACCACGCTGCTTGCGGCGGAGATCTTTTTTCTTTTTGGCTCCAGTTTCCGAAAGCTCGATTCGTTTCCAAAAACGTAGCGGGCTGTCTCCGAACGCCCATTCTATATATCAGAATGTGGGCGCTCGGAGATCGCCCGCTTTCTTGAATGCGCCGCGGTTTGCGGCGGTATCCTTACCGAACAACTTCTCCGAAAACTTCCTATAAACCCCTTCTATGTCCGGTTTCCTCTTTCTCGGAGCGCTCTTCCTCCTCCTTCCTTTCCCGATTTGCATCTACCTGCTGATCAAGCGATCGAAGGATGCCAGGCGTATCCAGTTGCTGGAACAAAGAATGGACAGTCTGAGCGCTTCCCAGGAACCTTCTAAACAAGCGAGCTCAGTGTCGAAGCCTACTAAAACGCCCGCTCCCTCTCCAGAACAGTCTCGCGCCCCATCGGGAGCCCCAACTCCATTCACGCAAGGCGTTGTCGGGCCCGAACCGCCCAGAAAACCGCAACCTGCCCAGACTTTCACGACTCCCGCTTCCAAGCCCGCGCCCAAAGCGGCAGCGGTAGTGTCCCCAGAGACGGCACCCAAGCCCGCTACCCCGTCCCAATTGGTTGAAACCCTGCGGTCAATCGGCCTGTGGCCCCCCAAAGGATCGGCTTCTGCCGAGGCTGGTTTGATGCAATGGTGGCTTCCACGCCTCGGGGGCTTGCTAGCCACACTGGCGGTGATTTCCTTCGCCGTCTATATTTCTCAAGGAACTCCCGCTTGGATCCGCTTTGTCGAGCTAGTCCTAGCCGACATCGCCGTCCTGGGAGCCGGAATCTTTTTCCTCAATCGCCGGCCGCGATTCGGGTCCACGCTGCTTTCCACTGGGCTCAGTATGCTCTACCTAACCAGCATAGCCGCCTACGCAGCTCCCCCCGTGCGAATCATAGACAATCCTCTGATTGGTATCGTCCTGCAATTCGCTATCGTCGCGTTTATTTTTACCACCAGCCTTCGCCTTTCCAATCGGAATATCGCCATCATGGCTTTGGCTTATGGATTTCTATCGTCCTTGTATTCCTCATACGTCGGCTTGCTAGAATCCTCGCTCATTTCCGCGCTTGCCCTCTATTTGATCGGCATCGCCTTTAGCCGCAAGTTCGACTGGCTTCCCATCCTCTCCATTTCCACGATCGGGGCTTACTTGCCAGTTCTAAGTTTCTGCCTTCTGGAATTCATAGGATCGCAAACCATTACGCTTCCCCATGCTTGGAGCGTTCTCGCCTATCTGCTTATATCCGTTTCGCTCTTACCCCTATCCGAAGCGATTTGGAAGTTGTTTGCTGAGAAGTCCGCCATTCGGCGTATCCACCTATTAAATACTTCATTTTTTCTGGCCGTTGGCTATCTCTACATGAAGCTGTTCACCAGTGAACTGGTGGCATTCTATGGACTCGGAGCAATCGTTTTCACTGCTTGGGCGGGATGGTTCAGCCGCAACGGCCCAAAAGATTTCCTCTTCCAGCTTTTCCTAATTAAGGCCGGCGCCCTGACCGCCTT
>Ga0181578_10004523_pt1 | contig 12356 bp, 5 predicted proteins | sample 071ome_21_FD_148659 | JGI IMG/M metagenome (GOLD analysis project Ga0181578, IMG submission 148659) | Coastal salt marsh microbial communities from the Groves Creek Marsh, Skidaway Island, Georgia - 071401CT metaG (spades assembly) | ecosystem: Environmental > Aquatic > Marine > Intertidal zone... | reverse complement strand
GGAAGGTCCTTGACGGGGCGGTCACGTGGATCATGGCTCTGGACATTGTGGTGCTGCTCGTCGGGTGGCCGTGAGCGCTGCATTAAGGGGGAGCGGCTGCATCGCATGCCGATGGAGACCCGGCGCTGCGCGGCGGTTGGCTTGCTGCTGCTCTTCGTGCTCGCTCCGTTGGGCCCCACGGTGCAGGTCGAGTTGCCGGAGCCGATCGTGTCGGCCCGCAGCGGAGGCGCACCGGCCGTGGACGAGGTGCCCACATGGCGGGTCGGGGACACCTGGGTGTACGAAACCGGCTTCGACGTGGCGAACTTGATCGCCAACGCTGGCGTTTCAGCAAGCGTAAGCACCTTGGAAGGGGACACGACGATGGAGGTCGCTTCTGTTGGCCTCATGACGATGAACGACGCGAGCGGAACCAGCGTGGTGGGCTACACCATGGACATCGATGGGGCCTTCACCTCCGGCAACAATGGAGCAACGCTCCAAGGCACCTCCGGGCGCCTCGACATCACTTACACGGGGAGGGACACGGTTCGCGCGTCGGACATGGCGATGATCACCTCCGAATTCGACCTCTTGGTTGAATTCGCACCCTTCAACTTCGGTTTCCTCGCGTTCGAACTTGCGGACTTGACCTTCACCACCACCTACGACCCCCCGCAAGAATCCCGTGACCATCCCGTCCGAACGGGCGACAACTGGTCGCAAACCTACACGGCGGAGACCACGGTGACGGGCACCTCGGATAACTTCGATCCCTCGGATTTCGACACGACAAACGAGGAGAACACGACATGGGCCGTCACCGGGAGCGGGGCACCAACCGCTCAGGACGGGTTCAGCGTCGCCTACGGCGGCTGTGGCGATGCATGGAAAATCAACCGCTGGAACAGCACAGGCGCGGACCTTGGATTCGAATGGTATTGCCCAGCGGTGCGTGGTCCTGCGTGGATCCGCGTCCAACAAGCAGCGGGGTTCCAGATCGATTGGACGCTCAAAACGTACGAACCAACTTCCTCCTACGGCGTGGTCGCCGACGGCGACCCCGGTGAGCGCTGCACGGACTTGGCCTTGAGCGCCCCCTTCCCTGCGTACCTTCCGAACAGCACCGTTGACCTCACGGTGGAGTACGTCGTCACGCCTGCTGCGTATGCCGCATGCAGCAGTGCGGACATTGCCCGGTATCCTTCGGCGTACACCGAGTACCTTGCAGGCAACGATATTGGCTCCATGACCTTCCAAATGTCCTCCTCCGCAGGCAGCACGGAAAGCCGGTGGCCGGGCGTGAACTGCTGCACCTTTACCGTGCCTTCCACGACCGACGGCACGCCAGCTACCGACGACCATTCGAGCGATGGCATCGTGGTTTTCGACTCGCAGCAAGGCGTGGTCGGCGTCTACACCGTCGTTGTCGACCTCGACATCGTCGGCGTGGACCTCATGCCGCTGGTGGATGGGGTGCTCGTCAACCGAACGAGGGACGGCGTGACGACGCGTCTTGGCCCGGACGACGTCATCGGAGGGGTGGTCGGCGACACGCTCGAATTCACCATCCCCATCGCCAACCGCGGCATCCTCGACGTGACGGGATCAAGCGCCGTTGCGGAGGCGCGATGGGACGGTGGTTCAACGAACCTGTCACCAAGCATGGGTTACCCGCCGATCGGTGGCTATGGCCAAACCTCGCTCACGCTGACCGTGCCCTTGACCAGCGACGACCGAGCCGCAGCGGATCCAGCCGTGGTGGTTGAGGTCGATGTTGCTGCTGTTGGGGCCACCGACGCCAACACCTCGAACGACCTTGCCCGGATTCCTGTCTTTGTTGGGACCCTTCCCACGGCCAGCCTGTCCATCGATCCAAACAAGAAAACGGGGGAGCCGGTGCTGCTCGACGCCTCCGGTAGCATGGACGACGACGGCGGGACCGTCGCCTGCTTGTTCGACATTGAGACGCCAGCGGGCATGATGTTTGATGTCGAAGCCGAAGGATGCAGCCTCGAATACGTCTGGGACGACGATGGTGCGTGGGACGTGACCGTGAAGGTGCTGGACGAAGAAGGCGACACGGCGATGTTGACGTCCTCGGCGGTCATCTTGAACCGGCCGCCACAGGTGAACATCTCGTCATCGACCTCCGTCGTGGCCCGTTCAAGCGTCACGGTCCTCGTGACGGACGCCAACGACCCCGACACCGTCTCGCCACCCGCCTTGGCCATCACCTACGCTTGGTCCGGTGTCCGCTGCGACGAAGGCGGCGCCACAGACCAGTGCACCTTTGCCCCCGAAGACGAAGGCGTCACCACGGTGCTCCTCACTGCGACCGATGACGATGGAGCAACGACGAACGTCAGCGTCGATGTGTTGGCCACCAACCTCGCGCCCTCGCTGGACCCTGTTCGGTTCATCATGAACGGCACGGAGGTGCCTCCGGAGGACGGGTGGGTGCTGAACGAGGACCAAGCGGTCAACCTCATGGTCGCGGTGGACGACACCCCGAGTGACCTCTCCCAACTTGGAGTCAACTGGGACCTCTCCGACCGGATGGACGGATTCACACAAGGCACCGTCGGTCCAATCTCCAACGTTCAGGTCAGTTGGCCCATCGCCGGCGTGCACCGCGTTGAAGTGGAGGCGGTGGACAACGACGGCGTTCGGTCCACCCCTCGTTACGTCGACATCACGGTTCGTAACGTCGCACCAACCATCACCGGACTGGACCCGACCGTTGCGGTGTACGAGGACGACCTGCTCAGCCTCAACGTCAAGGTGGACGACACCGCGTCCGACCTGCTGAACCTTACCGTCTGCTGGGACCTCGATGCCCTTGTGGACGTGGACGACGACGGCGATGGAAGGAACGATTGCGACGTGGAGGGCGTGAGCCTCGAGCACGTGTGGGCCGCTCAAGGCACGCACACGGTCACCGCCACCGTCACGGACGACGATGGGGCCTTCGATCGCATCAGTACGAACGTCACGGTGGTGAACCTTCGCCCAACCGCGGTGATCACCGCCTCCGTGAACGTCAGTGAACTCGTCGAGGGCGACGGCCTGAACCTGTCGAGCAGCGCCTCCTTGGACACGCCGTCGGACCTGCCGAGCCTCCGCTCGACGTGGGACCTTCCGTTGGCCCTTGGAAGCACGCCGGTCGAGGGAGAGACCGTCGTCCTGACCTCGCTTCCCGCCGGAACTTGGCTGGTGAACCTCACCGTGGTGGACGACAACGGGGCCTCGCACATGGTCAGCCTCAGTTTGACCGTCGCCGAAGCACCACCTGGCAACGTGTTCCAGCGTGCTGCGGAATCGATCGGGGTAGGGCAGAACCTGATCATCGGCGCGTTGCTCCTGCTGATTGGTGGATTGGGGGCTACGCTGCTCTTCGGTGGCCGCTCCCCTTCACCAACCGTCGACAAGGGCACGTCGATGTGGGAGACGGCCCCTCCGCAGGACCCCTATGTGGCGGCGTTTACCTCGCTGCCTGCCGCGCAACCCGCGCCGCCCACCGACCCGGACCTCACCCCGTTCCTCGAGGCTGGCACTGCTCCAGCACCCGCCCCTGCGCTCCAACCGGATCCAAGCCCGGTTCCCTCCCCCGCTCCGGCAACGGCGGGTCCACCGCTTCCCGCCAGCGGCCTGCCGCCAGGTTGGAGCATGGAGCAATGGGCGTTCTACGGCGAGCGTTGGCTTGAGGCGAACGCGCCTCCGACGCCAACAATGGCGCAACAAGATTTGGCTGGATTGCTGGACGATCTCGGACTCTGAGGTGCTTCGTGTGGCGGGAGGGTTCTGGCAATTTTTTGGCCTTGACCCGTCGGAGCGTGCCTCCTCCCCTGCCTTCCAATCCCCCCCAGCGGTCGTGCCCGAAGCACCGCCGTCTCCCGAGGCCTTGCCTGAACCTGGTCCGTGGCGGGGCGAGGAGACGCACGAAGGCCACCGCTTCATCGACCTTGGTCGAGGGCACATCACGCCGCGCCCACAGGCGCGGCGTGCGGTCCGCTACCTTGCCCCTGACCCGACAGGCCGCCTCCCCCTCGAGCGGATGATGGCCTGTATTCAAGCCGGAGATTGCCTCTTCATTGACCTCACGGGCCTTGTGCACATGCAGGCGCATCAAGACGCGTTGCGCAGCGAGTTACGTCGCTTGGGGCAGACCACTGGCGTCGGGGCATGGGCCCTCGACAGCGACGACCTGCTGTTCCTTGTGCCCGGTGCAGAGGTCATGATGGACACGAGCAAGCACCTTCTCGGGCGCCCCATGCGTGCCTTGCTTCCTTCGTCATGAGGCCATGGCCATGAGCGCGCTGACGGTGCTGTCTGGCAGCCCGAGCACGGTGCTCGGCGCACCATCAACGACGGTCGAGTGCGGCGCCATGGCGCCCTCAAGGTCGTAACCTCCGGCCTTTCCTCGCCACGATCCAGACGTCACAAGTTCGGAAAGGACGTCGTCGCTGAACCCATTCAGTTCGACCACCGCCGATGCCGTCTGGAAGGTCCACGTGCCGGCGAGACGGATGCCCGCAGCACTCCATACACGGTGCCGCCTTCCTCGCAACCGAAGAAGCATGGCCAACGCAGCGGCTTCGTCGCTCGGCTGCCCGAGGCCTTGCATGGGGTCGTCCGGGTCAGCCAGCATGGTATCGGCGACAACGACAACGCTTCCTGGATGCTCCGACCCTACAGCAGATGCCTTCGCGTTGGCAATGGCCAAAACCTGTGTTTCCACCGTTCCCTCCACGCGGTGCTCTTCAGCGTCTGTGGGTGCGGCCACGACGTTGAAGCCGAGGTCTGTCAAGACCTGGCGACGACGTGCTGACGCCGAAGCGAGCACGATGCGCATGCCTCGCCCTCAAGCGCGGTCGGTGATCGAGAAACGCTGTTCGTCTTTTTTCCACCAGAAGGGACGGTATCCGAGCAGGTGGTCGGTGTGGCGCATTTTGACAATGCCCAGCTTTCGACGGACCTCGTCGTCGTGGCGGTCCATGACGAGGTGCATCACCGTGTCCGAGAGGTAATCTTCCACACCGTATTCTCCGAACTGCTTGTGGTCTTCACCCGTCATTTCGCAAATGAAGAAGGAGGTCAATCCGAGCCGGCGAACGGCTTCGAAGAGCCGGAAAATTTCGTCGCGAGGATTTTCCATTTTCGTCAGGGTGAAGAAGGCCCCAAGGGAGTCAAACACGAGGATTTCGAATCCGATGGATTTCCTGTAGTTGGTCAACTGTGAAATCAACTGACCCATCCAGTCCACCCTGTTCCCCATGCCTTGTTCGTCCAGTTGGACACGAAGGTCGGCGAGGTCAATGATCGCAATGCGGTTGCGAACCCTGGGGTCTTCGATGTTCATGCCCATGTTGGCCATGTGCTGCCGCAAGGAGTCCTTCCCTTGCTCAAGGGTCACGTAAATCCCTGAGGTTTCTCCGTACAGCACGGCATTGTACAGCATCGAAAAGGTCAGGCTGGACTTCATGGCACCGCTGGCCCCAGCCACGATGGCAATGTGCTCCTTTGGGATGCCACCCTGCATGTTTTCGTCGAGGCCCTCGATGTGGGTGGGGATGCGTTCGATGGACATGCGGTCACCGACCTCAGGAGGCCGTCACGCTTGATGAATCTGCCTCAGCGATTCGGTCATTCAACCGTGACGGACTTCGCAAGGTTTCGCGGCCTGTCCACGTCGAGTCCGAGGCTCAAGGCTGTGTGGTACGCAATCAGCTGGGTTGGAAGAACGGTGAGCAGCGGCGAGCAGTACGGGTGGGTCCGTGGCACCTCGATGACCACGTCGCCCTGCTCGGCGATGTCGTCCCCCTTGGTGCAAATGAGGACGATGCGTGCACCCCTTGCTCGGCATTCGTGGATGGCTGAGGACACTTTCTCCTTGACCTCGTCGTCTGGAGCGATCACGATCACCGGACTTCCTTCCTCAAGCAGGGCAATCGGTCCGTGTTTCATCTCCCCGGCGGGGTAGGCGAGGCAAGGGACGTAGGCCAATTCCATCAGTTTGAGCGCCCCTTCCCGCGCGACGCTCGCGGAGAGGTCACGCCCGAGGAAGAGCACGGACGACGCGTGCTTCACCATCTCGACCGCGTCCATGATTGGACCTTGGTCCGCAAGGTAGTCCTCGATCAGGTCTGGTATCTCGCGCAATCCTCGAAGCACCTGTTTCGCTTCCGCAGGAGGCAAGCCGCGCGTGCGGCCAATCTGAACGGCGAAGATGGTGAGTGCAGCCACCATGTTGGAGAAGGCCTTCGTCGAGGCGACCGCCTGCTCTGGACCAGAGTGGATGTACACGCCTTGGCCGCAGAGCCTCGCGATGCTCGAACCGACCACGTTCACCACGCCGTGCACCTCACCGCCTTTGAGTTGGATTTCCTTGATGGCGGCCAGCGTGTCCATCGTCTCGCCGGATTGGGAGACGGCGAAATGGAGTGCACGTGGGTTCACCACGGGGTCTTGGTATCGAAACTCGCTCGCCACGTGGGTGACGGCAGGAAGGCGGGCGAGCCGTTCAATCAGTTGCTGACCAATCAAGGCGGCGTGCATCGCCGTCCCGCACCCCAGCAAGCGGACGTGCGGCACTTGGGTGAGGGCTTTTGGACTGAGATGAAGACCACCAAGCCGGCCGTTGCCGCTTCTGAGGTCGATGCGTCCTGAGATGCAGTGGCGCAAGGCCTCCGGTTGCTCGTGGATTTCTTTGATCATGAAATGCGGGAAGTCGCCGAGTTCAGCCTCCCCCCACGCCTCTTCCATCACGATGGCCGTGGTGTTGCTGGCGCCGCCCGTCAGCCGTTCAACACGGAACCCGCTCTCGTCCGCGATGGCCATGTCCCCGTCTTCGAGGATCACGACGCGGTTCGTGTGCTCGCTCAGTGGTTGCGGGTCGGAACTGAAAATCACGCCATGTGCTGACTCGCCGATGGCCATGGGGCTCCCGTTTCGCGCACAGACCACAGCGTCGTGATCAAGGAACGCAGCGCAGACACCCCACGTGCCCCGAAGCCCGTTCAGGGCCTTCCGCATCGCTTCCAACGGTTCGAGGCCGTCATTGATGGCCGCCTCAAGACGGTGGGCGATGACCTCACTGTCCGTTTCTGAGGTGAAGGTCGCCCCGGACCGTTCAAGGTCGCGTCGAACAGCGCCTGCGTTTTCGATGATTCCGTTGTGTACGATGGCCACACGCTGGTGTGGGCCGAGGTGGGGGTGGGCGTTCTCGTCCGTCACGCCTCCGTGGGTGGCCCAGCGCGTGTGCGCAATGCCAAGGTTGCCCTGAATTTCGGCCGGTAGGCTGTCGACCAGGCCTTGCACCCTCCCGATCTGTTTCCAAACGTGCATGCCGCCGTTGCGAATGGCCAGTCCCGCGCTGTCGTATCCACGGTACTCAAGCCGACGAAGCCCTCCAAGCAGGACAGGCGCAGCACGCCTCTGACCACGGTAGCCCATGATGCCGCACATGCTCAGACCTCCACGCGCTCCCCGCAGAGTGGGCAAGGGAGGTGGCGCAGCATCAGGTCACGGACCGTGAACGAGGCGGCACACGAGGGGCACACGGCCTGCTTGGCAGGGGCAGGGAGGGGGGGCAAGGACGGGAGGGGAGGGAGGCCAGGTTGCTGTGGGGGCGCGGGCAGCGGAGGGAAGGCTACCGCGGCCGTCCCGGCACGTGCGGTGGGGTTGGGCGACGCCTCGACGGTCCCCATGGCTCGCCGTCGCCTTCGTTCCTGGCGCTCGTTGACTGGCTCAGGACGTTGCGGCTCATCGTCCTCGTCAAGGACGATGGCCTCGGGCTCGTCAAGCACCACCTCTGGCTCAGGGTCGAGGACAAGTTCGGGCTCGACATCGGCCTCGGGGCTCACCATCAGCATCAGGTCGTCGTCTGCGTGGGATGATGGCTCGTCGTCCTCCTTTCGTGAACGCGCACCAAGGGTGGCGGTGACGACAATCGCCACGGCCAATCCGGCCAGCAGCAGACCGACCCCGGCCAAGATGACGATCTGCATGTCCTCGTCGCCGGGAAGCGGTGCCAGCAGGCTTGCCAACCACCCGTCGGTGGACGTACCGCCGCTGTTCGTTTCAAGGCTGGCGAGTTCGTGCAGGTCAAGCAGGCCGGTGGTGGTTGTGAGTCCGATGAGGACGTCACCACTTGGCCCGCTTGCGCTGAGGAGTCGTCCGTTGGTGAGCACGTCCGAGAGGCCGTATTGCTCCGCACCTGTGCCGCTTCCGAGCAGGCCAAAGCGGACGAGGGGTCCCCGGACCGTGACCTCGTCGTACAGCACCATGACGCCGTGTTCGCGGGGAACGAGGCTCAGCATGTGTGCTCCGGGTGCGTCGACACAATGGGGTGCAGCAATGGACCATGCATCGGTCGTGACTGCAGAACAAAGCATGGTTGTTGAGCCTTCATCGATCCATGCAGCCACGAGCCGTTCGTCATCGCCATCGCCCATGATTTGGAGGTCATGGGCGCTGACGTTGTCCCCGGCAGAGGCCACGAAGCTCCATGCTGCCTCTCCGCGTGCGCCATGGGTGTAGAGCAGGCCGAGCCGTTCCAGGCCCGTCCGGTCGCTGCGCTCCGATTGATACAGGACGTGCAATCGTTCCTCGCCGATCGCGACGGAGACTGGAGCCCCTGCAGAAGGAAGCACGTCGACGTCGGTGGCCACCACCGTTGGGCCGTCCCAGGATCCGCTACGGTCCGGGCTGTCCGACACCATGGTGAACACGCTGGTCAAGTCCAACCACGAGCCGCCGGTGGAGATGTCGCGGTGGTAGCCCGCAATGACGACCTCGCCGTCCCGTTCAGCGATGTCGAGCCCCCAGTAACTTCCCTCTGAGAGTTTGAGTGGGTTGAGTTCGCGCTGAACTGGCGTCATTTGACCGCTGAGGGTGAGGGCGGCGATGCCGAGGTCGTGCAAGGTGTAGCCATCCTCGCTCATCGTGCGGCGCGTCCACGCCATCTGCACCATGCCGTCGCTTCGGACGGTGGCTGCGAGTTCGCCTCCCCAAGCCCGCTCAATCAGGACGTCGTTCTTGGGAAGCAGTTTCGAACTCAAGGTGCGTGCATGGAGTTCTCCATCCCGGACGGTGAACAGCACTGAACCGTCCTCACCGCCAACGACGCGGAGCGGGGTTTCCCCAACATCAAGCGAGACCCCGGTGCGAGGCGTGAAGGTGAACAGGTCCGCGACGATGGTGAAGCGATGCTCGGCGTGTTCGGATTCAACGCCGTCACCGACCAACATGACCCGGTACTGATGCGCACCGACGTCCTCGACGATATCGGTGAACCGGCCCATCGCGTAGCCAGTGGAGGTAAGGCCACCCTGAACACGAGGGAGGGTCAGGCTGTCCACGGAAAGCCACCCATCAAGGGTCCACCGTTCGAGGTCCACCCGGAGCGACCCAGCGTCCGTTTGACCAAGGTTGTCGATGCGAACGCTGACTTCGAACGGGTCCCATGGGACTGGAATGCGAGGTACTGTGGTGACGGCCCCGTGAAGGAGGCGCAGCGTCGCCTCCACGGGTCGAGGTTCAACCGTGAAACTGAACGAAACGTCGTTGTCGCTTCGGTCGACGTCGTCGATCCTGTCGTTGGGGTCCACGCTGAGCATCACCTGATGGGTCCCGGGTTCCGTGGCCCACCACCACAGGGAGACGGTGCGTCGTTCCCCGGCGTCCACGCTCGACAGCAGGGCTGCGTCCGGGTACACCTCCGAGGGTGTGCCGGGGGCCTCGAGGGCGATGGCCACGTCCGTCGCCACCGCATCACCGTCGTTGACGAGTTCAAACTGAACCTCGAGGATGGTTCCCGCAACAGCGGTGGTCACCGGGAGGTCCCGCTCGAGCACTGTTGCGATGCCCGTGAGCCCAAGTTCAGGTGCAGCGGGGAGGTTGTCGACTTCCCACGTTCGGCGCACGGCTTCGCTCGTGGCGCCGCTCGTGTTGACGAAGCGGAACGAAATGCGATGGTCACCGTCGTCCACGGTGGTTGAATCCCACGACCACGACCACGACTGCTCGACGAAATCCTCGTCGTCGAGGTTCGCTGCGAGCGTCCATGGTCCGTTGTCCACCTTCGCCTCAATGCTGTGCGGGTCGGGGCCCTGAGCCGAACCGGTGAAGGTCACGCTGCCCTCGAGCACAAAGTTCGCGCTTGGGCCGGTGATGGTCGCCTCCATCTTGCCAAGGTCAAACCAACGCACGTCGGCGGCGGAGAGGTCGCCTTGTTCTGTCCTTGCGCGGGCCAACACCAAGGTATAGTCCGCCGTCTCATCGGCCCACTCCTCCTGAAGCGTGAGGTCGAGGAACCACGCGTCGACGTCGCCGCCAGCAGAGCGCCAGTCGACGAGCGTGACAGGGATGCTGGAGCCATCTCGGTACTGCTCAAGGCGAACTTCGATGTCGGTGTAGGTGCGGCCCGCCGCCTCCTCCACGGTCCCAGCAAAGCGGACCCGTTCCCCTGCCAGGTGAAGCGTCCCGTTGCTCAAGGATTCAATGTGGACGTGATGCCCTTCGCCGTCACCGACCGGCGGGGGGGCGACGACGGTACCGCCCTGAAGCGACGTGCACGTGCGCTCCCTCACGGTGTCGACCGCACAAGATGCATCGATCAGGCCCCACCCCCACTCTTCGTTCCAGACGGGGTCCAGGTCGGTGTCGTACGGGCTCCCACGAACCTCAGCAGAACGTCGAAGGATCTCCTTGACGTCCTCGGGCTCAAGGTCGGGGTCGGCCTCGAGCATGAGCGCCACGACGCCCGAGGCCAACGGCGTGGCCATGCTCGTTCCGTCTTTGCTGTCGTAGTCCCGGTCCGCCATCGGGCGGGTTGGTTGGCCGGGGAAGGTTGCGCCGGTGGCCGCGGTGGCGCTCGTGATGCCCGTCCCTGGTGAAGCGATGTCTGGCTTGAGTTCGTCCATCTCATCGTCGTCCCCGTCGTCGTCTCGAGGTCCAGAATTCGAGTAACTCGCAATGCCGTCATCGGTACGGTTCACGGAGTTCCTGTCGTTCGAGGCGGCGACGGCGATGCCAAGATCGGCGCTGGCGGGGGAGGGGACGCGGTTGGTGCCGTCGTTGCCCATGGCAATCACACATACGACGCCTGCTTCGACCGCTTGGTTGACCAAGCGCGCCTCGGCGCTTGAGCCGTTGTCTCCGGTGTCGTCCGGGTTGAGCGGTGTTCCGACCGATCCGAAGGACATCGAAGCAATCTGAATGCCCCTTGAGGAGCCGTTGTGGCCCCAATCTGTGTCCACGTTGTTCACCACCCACTGAATGCCGCTGATGGAGTACTGTGAATTGGTGCCGCCCGCATCGGTCAGGACCTTCACGTCAACCAAGTACGCCCCGGGGGCTGTGCCCATGTGTCGACGGGAGGAATCGCCGGTCCCGAGAGCACTCGCGGCCACGTGGGTCCCGTGTCCTGAGCCATCATCAGGGTCTTGGGAGCCGTCCGGGTTGGAACTCGCTGACGTCGCATCGAAGCCTGCCACCCACTTGTGGTCGTCGTACGAGAGGGGGTCAAGGTCAGGCTCATCGTCGTCGTCGTCGAAATCGTTCAGGGCACGGTGCTCGTTGTCGACGCCCGTGTCGAGGACAGCGATGACCACACCGTCTCCGGTGTACCCGCTCGGGTGCACCTCTCCTGCATACACGTCTGAATCCCGAGCGCGGACGGCTTTTGCCGCAACTTCGTTCGTCGCCGCGAGCACGTTTTGCATCTCAACGACGACCACGCCTTCGGTTTGCCAAAGAGGAACAAGGGCAGCGACAGGGACGCGGTCAAGCACGATCGCATCGAGGCTCTCTGGGAGGTCGAACCACGCACCACCTTCTTCCGAATCCCATCCGTGACGTGCGAGGACGCTTCGGACAGCGTCGACATCCTTGCTCGTTGGGTGCCATGCAAAATCGATCACGATCGCGACCGTCCGGCGCCCGTCTGCTCCAAGGACGGCTGTAGGCGACACAGACGTGCCCCCGTCGAGGACGCGCTGCAATCGGTCGTCCATGCCGTTGGCGTCGAGGTCGGGGCCGTATCCGGTCCACCAGCCGTAGGCCTCCGCAGCGCCCCTGCCTGCTCGGTCAGGGAAGCGGTCTGGGGTCGGGCAAAGTTCAGCCCCGCACATCACGGGTGGAACTCCATCGACCGTGGCGATTGGGGTCTGGACGTCCTCCGCTTGCACCATGGCTGTGGCGGATGAGCCCAGCATCACGAGGAGCATGAGCACGGCGATGCGGGCTCGACTCAAGCGTGGCGCAGCCCCTGCCCTCATCGTTTGTGGGTCGCTCGGGCCACCTTTGAGACTATCCCGTTGTGCTGCATCAATTGACGTCGGCTGAAGGCGGCCAGTCGAGATGCTGCGGGCGTG
>Ga0181578_10004518_pt1 | contig 12364 bp, 8 predicted proteins | sample 071ome_21_FD_148659 | JGI IMG/M metagenome (GOLD analysis project Ga0181578, IMG submission 148659) | Coastal salt marsh microbial communities from the Groves Creek Marsh, Skidaway Island, Georgia - 071401CT metaG (spades assembly) | ecosystem: Environmental > Aquatic > Marine > Intertidal zone... | reverse complement strand
TGAAACCTTTCATCCAGCTCCCAGAGTTGATGAGATCAGCTCTTGCAACGCCAAAGCCTTCAGCATCACATTTTACTATTGATTTGTCATGATCACAGTGCGACGCAAGTTAGATGATGGCTATGGCAATGTGTATATTGTCCAGCAAGGTTCCTTTGCCAGCCTGCAGTCCCTGATCGCCCGCATCAATGCGGATCAGCTTTTGCAGATTCCACTCTATCTGAGCACTGAGGCATTCGATCGGCTCATCGCTGAGGACCCTCAGCTTGCGCAGCAGGTCAAGGCATGGGTTGATGAACACCTTCCAACCAAGCTGGACATATCCTCCCTGGGAAACCCAGATGGCCACGGCAAGGAGGTCGACGCCTGGGAAATATGGGGAACATGAGTTCATCGAAGCCATGCATCCCTTTGTCAAGCAGGCCTACTGAACCTGCGGTAAGCAGCGATCCAAGCGCCGGGAAAAATCCCTTAGAAAGCTTGCCCGCCAGCGACTGACCGTCCTAGCACCGGGGTGCACCCCTTCTGACAACTTGGGGTCGGGGTTATCAATCCACCAATATGGGTGATTTTGAGCAACTTTTTCAGTGCGCTCAGCTGTGGGCGCCTCGGCTGTGAAGGCACCTAAATGACCATCGATCGCTGGATGATTGCTCTCTACTCGGTAGCGCCAGAGTTTGGCATCTCGCGGGGAAAACCGAAAACGAAGATTGGTGCCATCGACCCAGCCCAGCGAAGGAGGCTGGCTTTCATCAAAGATCATCCTGGCCCAGTGGTGGTCAAACCAAGTCTGAGGCATGGGAATCACGAATTCCGTTATCCCGAATACTTCGGCCTTATCCTCATCCCGGGTCCACCCCTTGAACACCGTTGTTCGGTGATCCCAAACAGGGACAAATCGCCCTCCCCAGCTGGGTTGGGTTGGATCGCTTGAGTTCCCGCGCAATAAGCGCGCCACCGAAGGGGTGTCGCCCATCTTGAGGACGGATTTGGCTCTCACAAAATGATTCCCCAGAGCTCCATGGCCCTTCACATGCTCCCGAACAAAGCTTTCATTACCCAGATCACCTCGCTGATCCCCTCCCACAAACCAACCGCGGTAGGTAGCATTGGATTCTATCATCCACAACTTGGGGTGATGGGTTTCGATGTAGTGATAAGCATCCTTGCTCCATTTCTTATTGGGACCACCAATGAAATAGACCCGTAGTTTGGGTAGGATATCTGGCGCATCATGCAAAGCCTGCGCCAAATCTTCCAAACCACCCCAGACCAAAACATGCAGCGGCCGCTCATCCTGTCTTTGAGCGCATTGAATCATCCATTTTGAGCCCTCGGTCGCTTCACCCACCCCTTCGGCCCCAACCAGATCAGTGGCACCCTGATGGGTAATCGAACGAAGAAACTCTGGCTCTGGATAAGCCGATTGGCTTACAATCAATCTCGGAAAATCTTTCTCATAGGCATCAATGGCTTGAAGGATATGCTTCCGTCTCCCGGGCCCGTAAGGAGAGGAAACGATCCCCTCGAGGTCGAGGACATCGGCATAGAGCAGCAGATGCACCATGGACTGAATGTCATCGGGATCAGTGCCACCAATGTCAGTGGAAACCAGTACGCGAGGCCTGATCTCAGGAAAAGGAAGCTCCTGAGCCATGATGGAGCGAGGGCTGAAGCCCGATTCAACAAAAACCATCCAGCAGGCAACAAAACAAAACCTAAGGAGGCCCATTCGGAAAATCCAAAGTAGTTTGTGAGACATTTCCATCAAAATTAGAGGCATCAGAGTTGTTTCAACGATTCAAAAAACGAGAAGGCAAAAGGTTTCAAATCCGAGTTAGAATCTTTTCAGCTTGGATCAGTGAGTCAGTGTTTTGATTTCAATTTACCAATGCCCATCCTCTGGAACTTACGTTATGCTGGGGGTTTTGAGCTTGCCTGAAAACCGAATGAGTCAAATATTTACTGTGACATGAGGTCCCGAATCACATGTTCCTTGATCCAGCTTCTGGGCTTGGTGATAGGCTTGGTTGGCACCGCCAACTTTCTACCGATCTTCACGGGTACCGGTTTGTGGGAAGGTATAAAAAGCATCACCCTTTTTGTCGTCGCTTGGGCACTGGGAGGTCGCATGATGCTCAAGCCCGCCAACTTCCTCAAACAAGCCAGAGATCAATGAGGGTTCATCCCGACAGGACTTCTTCATACAAAAGAGATTCGCGGCTTACTCGACCTCGACAATGACTCTTTGATAGCGAGTTAATGCCGGCTGTCCATCATCGGTAACAGCCAGAATCACGTGAAGGGTTCCCGTCCCCGGTGGCATGACTCGGGCGCTTGGCACCTCGAAAGAAGCCTCCGGTTGATCATGGCCCCGAATCTTCAAGGGTTGACCGGTGCTTCCACTGGAAACAGTAAAACTCCCTGCTTCGCCGTAGTAAAACCAGTGGTAGCTAAGAGCATCTCCATCTGGGTCTAGACAAGCCTTGGCACTGAGCTCAAGGGTCTCTCCCTTGCGTGCTGTTAGGTGGGGTGCATGGTCCAGCCGCACCACAGGTGGATGATTAGCCTCAGCATAACTTTTGAGGCACCAATCCATGCGCGCGGCAAAATCGTTTTGATAAGCCTCACGCCACCGCCAGATGGTTGCATGATTGGTTGTATGCCATTGCCCATCCTTACCCAAGACTTCATCCCTGGCATCGGTCCAAAGAGCGCGTGTTTCAGGCTCCTGAAACCATTTTTGCATGCGCGGTGTGTAGGATTCATAACGCCCTCCCCAACTCCCCCAGTCAGGATGTCCAGGGGCATTAAGCCCATTCTCCACCAGTCCAAGAAAGCTTGGGGTATCCCCTTCCATCAGGAATTCCACCCTAGGATACTGCGCACCAAGAGGGCCCTTTCCCTGACGAATGTGAGTGTCAAGCCAGTCATTGCTTACCAAATCATAATCGCCCCCTGCGAAGCGTCCATGGAAGCGATCACCACTGATACCACTCCAAGTAGCATGATGGTAGGCACCACCGGCGTGCATACCGGGACTTGCCACATAAAAAAGAGACGGGAATGTTTTGCGGATCCAGGGCCCACTATTGTCCTGATCTGAAATAGTGTAGACCCTGAGCTTACTGATAAATGCCTTCAGCTCTGATGCTGAGCGGGTCGCACGAACTTTCCACAGGGCTTGGGCCAGCACATTGGGTCCGCCCCAGACTGTGACCCATATGGGTCGTACATCGCTGCGGTCGGCAACTTCAATAAGCCAGTCCGAACCCGAAGAATCCATCCCTTTGCCCACCGCTCTCATTCCGTAGTCAGCACGGCCTTCCCTTATGAGCGAGAGGATTGATTGGGCGCTTGGGAAGCCTGGTTCATGAAGATTCAAATTAGCTTGAACCTTATCGTAGGCCTCCACAATTTCACGGATGCGCCAGGCCGCAGTCTGGTCAGGTTGATGAATGGAAGTCGTTGCGACCAAGCCTTCCAGATCAAAATGGTTGGCGTAGGTCAAAAGACGCACAAGCGATTGAGCGTCGTCGGGTTCGTTCTCGATATCTGTGAGCACAAACAAACGCTCTCTGGCCTGAAGAGAACCCACAAGCAATAGCGATAGGAACCCAACAAAAAGGCCTCTAAAAATAAAGTTCATAGCCATATCCTGTTGCAGGAGGGCTATTTACTTCAAATAAAATAGCTTCTTACCGATCAAGTAATTGCCGCATGGCTTCCATGAGAACCCCTTCCACTTGAGGGGCCACTCGTGATGCACGCGGGCTGGCCTCATAACCCCCTTGGGCATATTGCGCCTCAGTGCAGATGTATCCGGGGGCGTAGTCTCCATAAGCAGCCATGGTGACGAATTGATCGGGTCGCATACGCTGAGCAGCCAACTGGTAAGCCACCGAACATTCTCCCGGCATAAACAGCAGCCGAGCTTTACCCAGACTTAAGCAGTGCAGATCAATGGATTCCCCCTTTTCACAGCGCTCCGCCCAGGCAAGATCCTCAGCAATGCCAATCATGGTGGCCGGATCACGCGAAGAATCTTCAAGTTGTGTCCGTAACGAAGCAGCGCTGAGGTGGGATGCGATAGGCAGCCTCACAGCAGCAGTATTCCAAAATAAAGATTCCCTTGAGATCGGTAAGCGCTCACTGGCGACCAAGGCGCGAGACATACCATCTGCTAGCCGGATAGCCAGTTGTTGTCGGTTCTCAGGAGAGCCGTCGTTGTATTTGCCAGCCCCGATATCTCCACCAGCTCCATTAAAGTGTATGTGAGGCACGCCATTGAGGGTGGCTTCGCGCAAGCCTCTTGCCATACCTGGAAAATCTGGATGAGCACGCCCTGTGAGGTAATAGCTTTGGGGATGCGTCGCATACCATGTGAGGACTATTAACAAGGTGTCATCATTCCAAAAACTCACTGACTTAACCTTCGGATCGATCACGCCCTCAGGTTCAGCCCGAAGCAGCGGATCCTTGCAGGCGGTGAATCGCGTTGCTCGAACCTTGCCATCAGGCCCTAAAATACGCCGAGTCGATGCAACCTGGTGAACCTCTGCCTCCCCGAGTCCAAGATGGGTGACCACCGATAATGTTTCCATGGCGCTCTGAGCAGCTGCACCAACCCGCTTGAGCGTTTGTTCCACAAACTCAGGGTCCAGGAGCATCCCCTCCAGGCCTCGCTCCTGAAGCAGTTGCTCGGCACTCAAATCACAACGTGGGGCATCGTGTTGGTGCAGGGTATGCACACTGACTTTTTCTGGAACGGTTCCAACAGCCCTGGCCAAGGTTTGTTTCCAACGCTTGTGTCCTTCATTACTGATACCGATCCAATCGACAGCACAGAGAACGATCGGTTGCCCCCCTCCATGGAGCACAACACCTCTGGCAGATAGCGGCATGCCTACGCCATCACAGCGATTGTAAGCCAGAGGCGATCCTATCGGAGGGGTCGCATCAATGTGGAAAAAGCTGACTCGAAGATCCACCTCAGCCACTTGAGACAAAGCGCTGAGTGGCAGCAACAAAGAAGTAAGAATCCGCAGACTCAGTCGTTTTGCTGACCTGATACCAAAACGCAATTTCAAGCCAAGCTGACTCTTTTGAGAGAAATCGTCTTGATCAAGGTGCTTGGTGGGCATGCCCCTTAGCATGCATTTCCCGGCAGCTACAGGCAATGTGTTTGTGCCGCACATCAAAGCAAGCTGGGAGAAAGATAAGCGGCTAACGCCGGCCGGGGCGCGGAGCTCGGATGAGCCAAGCCTGCATCACCAAAGCGTAGGACTTAAGGATAGGATCCTGCAAGCTCGGATGAGCCATCACTGAGACAATCTATGAGGTATCTAGCGTCTCTCAGAGACCGAATCTTCAAGGCACTTCAGTGAGGTAGGACTCATCAAAGGTAGCCAGACGAATGGTCGTGCGATCATCAGAGGTGAACATGACGTGAATCAGACCATCGGGTGTCTGCAACGCTGTAGGGTAGGCGTAGGAACCCTCCCCTGAAGCGATGTCCCTTTTGATGGGGAAATGCACCCCTCCATCGATTGATAGAGCAGCCCGCAAGGGACTTCGGTCATTCATACTATGGTTATAAACGAACAAGAGATGACCGTTTGCTAGCCGGATCAACTCCACCGCCGCATTGGGGTTGGGGAATGTCGTTTCAACCCCCTGACTCCAAGTGCGCCCACCATCATTGGATTCAGTTCGTATCACATAGCCATCATCACCCGGTTCGTAATCACCGCCCCGACGACAAAAGGCCAAGTAACGATCCCCCCCCAAGCCTACCACCGCAGGCTGCAGGTTACCGAGTCGGGAATAAACTTTGTTGGAGGCCTTCCAAAGCCTTGACCCTGCCTCCAATTGCATGAAAAGAGACGCCGTGTCAGCCCCAGTCTTTTCAGTGTCCTTTCCGGTTTCATGATAGATGGGCAGCAACCAGCTGCCATCTTGTGTGACAATGGGGCGACTTCGCACCATCGTTCCAGCCTGGAAAGTGATGGGCAATGCGTCAGACCAGGTATGGCAGCGATCGGTCGAAACCTTGGCCATGATACGCGAACTGGACCATGTGTCCTCAAACCGAACGACAAAGAAAAGCCATACATGGCCACTTGGCGCCTGCCAGATGACTGGATTGCCCATGGACTGCATGGGATTGCGGGCAATCGGCACCGGGGCAGACCAGGTATCCTCTCCCTTCATTCGACGCGATCCATAAACGGCCGTCTCCCAAGCATATTCTCCCTCTCCTCCATAGTAGGCCATGTAGAAATCACCATTGTCCAAGGCTTCAAAGGAGGATGGGTGCTTGTAGCGCCCGGTTGGCACTTCTGGCCCCATCACTTGACTCACGTGAAATGTGGCAGCTTGAGAGGTAGCACCCAAGCATAGGAGGCACATCCAGCCAAGATTAAGCCAGTTTGGGCACATTGATAAAAAAGTGTTGTGGGAGCGATTCACGGCTTGGGTTGGTTTGGCATATCATTGATCTGCGGTAGAGAACGCTGCCATTGCTGCATGACTTGCAGCCACTCATCCTGCTGAGCAGGTAGCAGCTTGCCGAGGTAATCAGTAAAGGCTTGTGCCTGCTGCCAATTATCCTGGCGTTCAAGGATGCCCATCGCCCTGACCCCTGCTTCGCGAAGCCAAAATGCGTCGGGGACCTCACCGCGCTTGAGATTTTTCTGATAGACGACCTGAAGGTATTGATTCAGGGCTTGGTTTTCCATCTCCTGATCGCGCATTTCATCCGACCCCTCGGAAAGTCGCTCCTTAACCATCCCGATGGAGACCATCAATTGACTGCGCGTGGCAATACTCAAACTCTCATAGCGTAGGGCTTCCTCGTAAGCACTGATAGCTTCAGCATAATCTTCACCCTCAAAGTATAATAAATCCCCTCGCCTGCCCCAGGCCAAGGGTTCCCACCGATTGGGGCGATGAACAGCATAGACGCTGGTATAAGCGCCGTTGGCCTGTCTGAGCACTTCAGTATTGATGGGTGTTTTGCTCCGAGCGAACTCAAACTGAGCGTCCCCCTGGCATAGAAAAACCTCAGCGATGAAATCATTACCTAGCACCTGCTTAATGAGGTCTGCATCCCGAACCAGCGGTGCCAAGTGCTCCACTGCGGCGTCGTATTGCTTCAGATGAAAACAACACCTGCCCATCATCAATCGGGCTCGAGCTCGATGAGGGCTCATATTGCCGTTGGGTTTGATCACAGCTCCATAAGCCACAAGAGCTGAAGCGTGATCCCCTTGATTAAAGTAATAATCACCAATCCAGCGCTGAGCCAGGGGAATCAGATCGCTATCGGGAAACGATTCTATGAGCAACCGAAACTGGTCCATGGCTTCGTCAGCCCTGCCCAGACGGTCCTCTGCCCACCCCTTACCGTAAACCGCCTCATCTCTACGCTCGTCTTCGGGATGATCCACGAGCCACTGGTCGTAGGCCTTGAGAGCCTCGCTCCACTGCCCTTCCATTTCGAGAGATCTCGCCATGGAAAGTTCCACAAAGGGACGCGTTGCAAAGTGACCAAAGCGTTCAAGCATGGAGCCAAATAGTTCTCTTGCTTCGGAGGTTTTGCGCACGTGCATGAGCTCCTGCCCAAGCAATAATTGGCTACGCTCTGCTATGGGACCCGTCGGGAAATGATGGAGGAGTTCACCCGCTGCCATAGAGGCGGCGGAAATGTTTTCAGCCAGGATGGCAGCTTTGAGGATCTGATAAAGTATTTGATCCAGTAGCTGAGCTCGAACCTGTATGTCCTCTGGATAGGTATCCAATAAGGACTGATACCATTCAAGCGCCTCCTCAGCCCGTCCAAGCTTCAGGCATATGTCACCAAGTTTGAACAGGCACTCAGCTTGTTCAAGCGAAGGAGGCAAGATGCCACGAGCCCTGTTGAACACATCAAAGGCGGATTCTGGAAGCCCTGACTGCCAAAGACACCACCCAAGGGCGTAACAGGCTCGCCCCAAGTAGGGTGACTGCGGATAAGTCTCCAGCATCTGTTCAAGGTATTTTCTCGCCACTGGAAGCCATTCAGTTTTCTCAGATGCTGGGTTCGTCAATGCCAAGGAATCGTCCCCAAAATATCGTTTCAGATAGATTTCACCCAAGGAAAGCAAAACCACATCAAGGGATGCATCTGCTGGGACTTCACTTAGCATTTGCTCCAAGCGACCGATGACTTGATCAAGCTGGTCCAGCAGCAACCCCAATTCAACCTGCTTGAGCCGAGCTTCCCTGCGACGCTCTTGGCTGGCACCGGGATGCAGGTTCTGTTTGTAGGTATCCATGGCGGCCTGGTATTGACCATTGGCCTGCAGCACATCCCCTTTCAGAGCCACCGATTCAGCGATCCACTCAACCGAATCAATGCTACGTGCCCAGGCGAGCAGGCGCGTGGCACTCTGCCTGGCCTCCAGCAGTTTTTCCTCGGCCAGAAGAAGCTTGGTGAAGACAAACTCCCGCCTCCAGACAAGTTCATCACTTAGGGACCAGTCAGGCACTGCATCCAGCACGAGCCTGGCCTCCACATTATGCCCGAGTTTCAAGTGCGTTTCTGCTTGAAGCAATCGCCCCCTCAAACGAAGAAGCGTGGCCTTGGGGTCTCCAGTGGTTTCCAGCTGTCGTGAGGCCATTTGAAAAGGTGCTTCCTCCGCTGTCAGACGCTCCAAGGCTTTCTCATAGGCTCCTTGCCGGAAAAAAGCCCAGGCCTGGCGAAAAGCCTGGCCGAGTCGATGATCTGAACTTGGATGGTCGCGAAGCACCTGGTCTAAAGTCTGGGCTCCCCCCGACCAGTTACCTTTTTGGATCTGGGCTTCAGCCCTTGACCACAGGGCGTATTCGACGGCCTGTGGCAGTTGTTGGTGGTCGGGAAAGGCCTCAGCCCACTCATTGAAGCCGTCGCTAGCCTGATCATAAAAACCATCCTCAAAAAGCCGAAGGGCCGCATTGAACAGGGGCTCAGGTGCGGGCAGTTGGGGAGTAAGCGTGGGGATTTCCTCATCTTGCGGCGACGTTTCCTGAGCCCACAAAATAGGGTAACTATTGAGTGACAGAAAAAGGATCGTTAAGCAGATGGCATCGAGGGCGTAGATTTCCACGCCTCCTAAGCAAAATCCTCTGGTCAATGAATACCTCACAAATCGTCTAGCAACCATGCCTAGTCGAGCATGGTAAGACAAGTTCGGTTTATAGCGCTAAGAGGATTGGAGAGGGAGCTACTAGATCGATTTTGACTGGTCCATCCCCAAACATTCTGTAACGTAAATGTAACCTTGGGATGCAAATACACGTCCTTACCAATCAACATTCATGAAAGTATCAAGAGCTCAAAAAATCTCAGGCTGGTTCAGCCAAACGGTGGTTGCCTTATGCTGTCTCACTTCCCTCAACGCGTTGGGGGCAGCTTTCAAAGCCTCGGACCTTTTTAAGCCCAATCACCTCATGGAAGTGGACATCACCATGTCTCCGGCCAACTGGGAGGCACTGAGGAGCGAAAGTGACCGATCAAACGGTGGGTTCGGTCGCATGTTTGGGGGTGCACCGTCCACCGAGAAGCGTTTTCATTATTTTCAGGGAGACATCACCATAGACGGAGTGCGGATCCCAACCGTCGGCTTAAGGACCAAAGGTTTTATCGGCTCACTCAACCCAAATCGCCCCTCCATCAAGGTTAAATTTGACGAATACGTGGATCAGGCTCCGATCGAAGGCCTGGACCGGTTGACCTTGAACAACAACAACCAGGACGGTTCCCTCTGCAGTCAGTTCCTGACCTATCACCTATTTAACAAAGTAGGCATACCGGCTCCGAGAGTTAGTTTTGCCAAGGTCACCGTCAACGGCGAATATCTCGGAGTTTACAGTCATGTGGAGTCAGTCCGAAGCCCCTTCCTCAACACCCACTTTGGCGATGACAGTGGCGAATTCTATGAGGGAACGATTGCTGATTTCTATCCTGGTGCGGTCAACAACATCGAAGCCAAGAATAAAAAGACGGAGAAAGACCGGAGTCGCGCTGCGGCTCTAGCTGCACTGCTTGAAAGCGAGTCTACCTTCGACCTGGCCAAGGTTGAGCAGGCTGTCAACGTCGATGCTTTCCTGCGATTCTGGGCCATGGAAAGTCTTCTTGGCTTCTGGGATGGATACACCAACAACCAAAATAACTATTTTGCGTATGCCAACCCTCAGGATGATCATCGTTTTCATTTCATGCCCTGGGGTGCTGATGGCGCCTTCAGCGAAGGCCGAGGGCCCTTTGGCCGCGGTGAGGAAAACAGTCCGGTATCTGTTTATTCGACTGGCATGCTCAACCATCGTCTCTATCAAGCTCAGGGCATCCCTGAAAGGTATCGGCAAACCATGTTGAGCATCCTCAAAGATGTATGGTCTGAAGAAGAGTTACTCAAGGAGGTGGATCGTATTCGGGCACTGACCAAAGATCATCTTCACGAAGAACAGCGACGCGGTGGCGGAGGCTTTGGCAGAGGGGGTTTTGGCAGAGGCAATGATAGCGATCCCTCTCAGGACGCCGCCGAACGCGGCGCCGAGCAACTCAAGCGCTTTGTTAACGACCGGCGAGCTCTGGTCGAGGCTGAACTGAATCAATGGCCTGTGGCAATTTCTGGTGAGCCTCGGATACCGAATTATTCTGTGAAAGTGGGTAAGATCAACGGTTCTTTCCTCACAGTCTGGCAGGGCGAACGAGTCGAGCAATTGAATGATCAAGGTAGTGCCAAACTAGAAATTACCCTCAACGACACCCAGATTGAGCTGGCAAACATGGCTGTGTTGGGACAGCCCGAGCAACCCATGCGCGGCTGGGGACGCGGGGGGCCTCCAGGTATGGGCGGTCGCAATGAAAATCGACCAGCCAACCCAACCCTGAGGTTTGAAGGTGTCGAGAAGGCAACAGGGAGATTGGTCACCATGGATCTGGTGATCGAGCAAGAGGCTTTTGCAGCAGGCAAAAAGAAGATTCCATTCAATGGCACATTGGGGCTGAACGACCCCAATCAGCAAGAGGAGGGTGGTTTTGATTTCAGGCGATTCATGGACCGAAAAAGTCTCCAAGGCAGCTTGAAACTCTCCCAGGCGGGCACTTTGGAAAACGACACGATCGAGGGCACACTCAAACTGGAAATCTGGGAAAACCGGGGTGGCTTTGGCCGCGGGCCAGGTGGAGGCGGACGCCCCGGAAGACGAGGCGGCCGATAAGGTAGGGCCAACTGGCAGATGATCCAGTCAATTGACTTCTAGCCAGTAGCCTGGATCATCCACCGCACGACGCTGTCACCAGGCTGATGTGATTTTTTTCATGGCCACAGCCCGTCAAAAACGCTAGGAGATGGTCATGTCAGCCCACAAAACCAGCGCAAAAGGCCTGTGCTCACATCCTGGAGGGACTCGGTTCAGATTCCCAAAAAAATGGTTAGAATCGCCAAAATGGTTCATGATTCTAGCCCTTCTGGCGCCACTTGGCCTTCTTGGCCAAGAAGGTGATGGAGGGATTGACACGGGAGATACAGCCTGGATCCTGGTTTCCACCGCGTTGGTCTTGTTCATGAACATCCCAGGCTTGGCACTCTTCTATGCCGGGCTGGTCCGAAGCAAAAATGTGCTTTCAGTATTGATGCACTGCTTTGTACTCACGGCCACCATGACCCTCCTTTGGCTCGTTTGCGGTTATTCCCTTTCCTTCTCGACAACTGGCATGGAACAGGGTGTTACCAACCTCAGCTCTTTTATTGGATCACTCGATCTGGCGATGCTTAAGGGGGTGAGCGGAGACACCACCGAGGGAACCATCCCAAAATTGCTGCATTTTGCCTTCCAGATGACCTTTTTCATCATCACCCCTGCCCTCATGGTCGGGGCTTTCGTGGAGCGCATGAAGTTTTCATCAGTCCTTTGGTTTACCGCTCTGTGGAACCTAATTGTGTACACTCCAATTTGCCACATGGTGTGGGGCGGAGCAGGAGGTTATTTTGCTGATCGCGGGGTTCAGGACTTTGCCGGAGGTATCGTGGTTCATATCACTGCAGGTATTGGCGCGTTGGTGGCCTGCATCGTGCTCGGGCCTCGGAAAGGCTATCCCGGCGCGGTCATGATGCCCCACAACCTCCCTATGACGGTTACAGGTGCAGCCATGCTTTGGGTGGGCTGGTTTGGCTTCAACGGAGGCAGCGCTCTGGGTGCAAACGGCGGAGCCGCCTCCGCGTTGGTGGTCACCCAAATATCAGCGGCGGTAGCTACTTTGGTTTGGATGTTCATCGAGTGGATCAAACACGGCAAACCCAGTATGCTGGGAGCTGCTACCGGTGCCATAGCCGGCATG
>Ga0181578_10004514_pt1 | contig 12373 bp, 11 predicted proteins | sample 071ome_21_FD_148659 | JGI IMG/M metagenome (GOLD analysis project Ga0181578, IMG submission 148659) | Coastal salt marsh microbial communities from the Groves Creek Marsh, Skidaway Island, Georgia - 071401CT metaG (spades assembly) | ecosystem: Environmental > Aquatic > Marine > Intertidal zone... | reverse complement strand
CGAGCCTCTCGGCGATCCGCGCCGACGAGAGCGGCGCCTTGGCGGCGCGCAGAATTTGAATGATCTCGAACAGACGGTCGGTGCGGCGCATGTGAATCTCCAACGGCGATTCAAGCTTACCGGATCACTACTGACAATAAGCTGTCAGCAGTGATGATCTAGGATGCCGCCATGGTCACGAGAGGAGGCGCATCATGGGCGCGGGATCATCGCTTAGAGACACGCAGCGGGCTTTCATCGAAGCCCAGAAACTGTTTTTCGTCGCCACGGCGGGGCGCGACGGGCGGGTGAACCTGTCACCCAAGGGCATGGATACGCTGAAGGTGCTGAACGCCAATCGAATTGTCTGGTTGAACCTCTCCGGAAGCGGCAACGAGACCGCCGCGCATGTGCTGGAAATCCCCCGCATGACCCTGATGTTCTGCGCCTTCGAGGGCGAGCCGCTGATCCTGCGGGTCTATGGCGAGGCGAAGGTGATCCATCCCCGCGACCCGGAATGGGCGGAACTCGGGCCGCTGTTCCCTGAACTCGCCGGCAGCCGGCAGATCTTCGACCTCGCCGTCGATCTGGTGCAGACCTCCTGCGGGACCGGCGTGCCGGAAATGATTTTCCAACGGAGCAGGGGCGAGAGCGAGTTGCTGCCGTTCTATGCCGATATGGGCCCGGACGGGGGCGCGCGGTACTGGAAGCGCAAGAACGTCAAAAGCATCGACGGCAAGCCCACGGGGATCGTCGCGGAGGGATGACGTGTCGATTGGTTCGCGAAGACCCTTCGAGACGCTCGCTTCGCGCGCTCCTCAGGGTGAGTTCTCATTGTCCACTCACCCTGAGGAAGCACGAAGTGCTGTCTCGAAGGGTCCTGCCTGCCTAGTCGGCACCTACCCCTCCGGCGCGACAAAGCCCAAGGCCTGGCGGGCGGTGCGGGTGGTGTGCTTGCGCTTCAGCGGCTCGTGCATGAAGCGGTTGACCGAGGCGGCCATCAGACCGGCCCAGGGGGCGTCGGGGCGGGCAAGGAGTTCCTCTCGCGCCGCCACCGCGAGCTTCACCAGATGCGCCGAGACGATGTACTCGAACTGGCCGTGATCGAAGACCTCGCGACAGGCCTCGTCGATGAAGACCAGCGGGTCGTCCACCATCCAGCGCGAGATGTCCTGGTCGCCGTCGGTGTATTTCGCGTTACGCCCGGTGAAACAGGCGAGCTGAAGCAACACATCGGGCCAGAGCTCGGGGTGCCGCTCGGCCTGGACCCGCCCGGCATTGGCGAAGGTCAGCGCATGGGTGAAGTCGAGCCAGTTAATATTGTCCGGCACCGGGCGATGGTCCTGATGCATGTAGCCCATGTCGAAATGCAGCATCTGCCAGGCGGCGGCGGAGACCAGGGCGTCGAACAGGGCGCCGGGATCACCGGACGCGGCCGCCGCCGTCGCCAGGGCCTGCTTCACGCCGAGATGGCGAAAGGCCTCGCCATCCACCGTTTCGCCACCCCCGCCGTCCCAACCGGAGCGGGTCTCGCCATAGGCGCGAAACTCGGGGATCAGATCCTCGCGGCTGGCATAGACCAGGGAGCGGGCGAGACAGAGATAGATCGCGGGAGCGGCCTCCTCGCCCAGCGCGTCGACAAGCTGGCGCGCCTTATAGGTGTAGATCATCGCGTGGCCGAAATCCTGGTAGTGGGCCGCCGCCGCCCGGCTCATCGGGCCGTCCAGGGCCGCGGCGCCGGCGTCCGACGCCAAGGCACCCCGGACCAGGGCCATGGCGCCGGCCTCATCCTCGTTCTCGATCGCCAGCACCAGCGCGTCGGGGTCGAAATCGCGCGTGCCCTCGGGGAAGGGAAAGCTCCGCCAGCGCAGGCTGTCCCAACAGAGATGGCCGACGATCTCCACCAAGGGCGCGAGTTCCAGGGCCGGGTCCCCGCCCGCCAGGCGGTCGCGCAAGGCCAGCCAATCGGGCGCGGCCGCGAAGGCGTGGGTGGTGCCGTATTCGAAGCGCTGGTGGGTCCAGTCGATGGCATGGCGGACCGCGTCCAGGGGATCGCCGCCGGCCTTGATCAGCCGCGCGATCTCGCGAGCCATGCGGTCATATTCGTGGTCCTCGAAACTGTCGTGGAGATTCTCCAAGGCCGCCTCGATCCGCCGCGCCGCCGGCGGATCGGCGACATCGAGCCAGATCACGCCGTCGCGGATCTCCACCGGATAGCGCCGTAGCGCATCGCCGCCGACCAGGGTTTCGCCGGAGATCAGGTCGAACTTCCAGTTATGCCAATTGCAGGTGAGGACGCAGGCGCCGGTATCGCTCGCCACGGAACCCTCCATCAGCGGATATCCCTCATGCGGACAACGATTGTTGCAGGCATGGACCGCGTCCTCGGTGCGGACCAGCAGGATCTGCTTGCCGGCGGCGCGCAGGATGCGGCGCGCGCCGATCTCGATCTCGTCCAGCGTCATCGCCTCGATCCAATTGGAAACGGTGTCGGCATTGGCGTTTGGAGCGGTGTTTCCGGTGATGGGTGGGGAAAGCTGTTCGACATGCGACACGGGTCATCCTCCCTCTGTTCGGGTGAGAGAGTGCCATGTTGAATTATTAAATCAAGAAAAATCTTTATAAAATAGACAAAGCCCTTAAACCCGCGCCTTCCAGCACGGCCTTGGCGGTATCGGTATAGTCTCCATCCGCCGTGTGCAGCACGGTGCCGGCCTCCATGCGCGCCGGTGACGAAACGCCCTTGCGGGCCTGAACAATCACCCGTTTGGCGGGTCTGCCCTGTTTCGGCCAAAGCGGATGAATGGTGATCTCGCCGAACCCGTCGCTGAGTTCCGAGATAATCCGGTCAAGCCGATCCGCGCGATGGATCATCGCGACCCGCCCCTTTGGCTTGAGAGCGCGGGCGGCGGCGGCGATCCAGGCGGCGAGATCCCCGAGTGCCTCGATATTCGCCGACCGCCGCGCCGGCTCGGGAGAAGCGGTGGCCGTGCCGGCTTGCAGATAAGGCGGGTTGCAAACCACCAGATCGAAACTCTGGGGAGGGATATCGGCGGGCGGCGCGGTGATGCTTCCCTGGTGGATCTCCAGACAATCCTCGACATGGTTCGCGGCCGCGTTTCGGCGCGCCAGCGCGACCAGGTCCGCGTCCAGCTCAAGCCCAGTGACGGTAATACCGGCCTTCCGCGCCAGCAGACACAGCGCGACGGCGCCGACGCCGCAACCGAGATCCAACAACCGGGCGCCGGCTTTCGGCTCCACGGCGGCGGCGAGCATCACCGGGTCGATCGCCGCGCGATAGCCCTCCCGAGGCTGCCATAGCGTCACTTTGCCCGCGAGCAAGGCGTCCCGCGTCGTCTCGGGCGTGGAACCGGTATCAGCGGATATCGAGTTTCTCACCGGCGTCCTCGAGAATTCGGCGGGCCTCGTCGTGATCATCTGCGCTGACCACAAGCCGCCGGGGAATGGCGTTGCCGCTGCCTTCCAGGATGCTCATGTGATTGTCCAGGATCACCGCCTCGATCCCGCCGTCCTTCAAAAGCGCGATCAAGAAGGACAGGTGGACGATATCGGTGGTGCGAAGCAGTTCCTTCATGATCCCATCCGATAAAACGTCGTATATCACATGCGGCCAGGGGCCGCGTGGGAAACGCCAGGGTTGACCGCCAGGGTTGACCGGTGGAAAACCAGTCCTATTCTGCCGTGTGGGGAATCGTCAAGGTGAACGGAGTAGGGTTTTGGCGGCGATAGTCGAGTTCAAGAAAAACGATGCCGAGCCGAAGGCGTCGTTGGAGCCGCTATTGCGGCTGGTTCGCGCCGACCTGGACAAGGTCAACGCGACGATCCTCGAACATATGCAAAGTCCGGTGCATCTCATCCCGCAACTGGCGGGACACCTGATCGCCGCCGGTGGTAAACGCCTGCGTCCGATGCTGACCCTCGGGGCGGCGGCGCTCTGTGGCTATGGCGGCGACCGGCATGTGCGGCTCGCGGCTTGCGTCGAGTTCATCCACACCGCGACCTTGCTGCATGACGATGTGGTGGATGAAAGCGATCTTCGGCGCGGCCAGGAATCCGCCAACGCGGTCTGGGGTAACCAGGCCAGCGTGCTGGTCGGTGATTTTCTGTTCAGCCGCTCCTTCGAGCTCATGGTCGCGGACGGCTCGCTCCAGGTGCTGAAGATCCTGTCCAGCGCGTCGGCGGTGATCGCCGAGGGCGAGGTGCAGCAGCTGATCACCACCAATGACACGGCGACCGGCGAGACCGCCTATCTAGAGGTCATCCAGTCGAAGACCGCCGCGCTCTTCGCCGCCGCCGCCCGAATCGGCGCCGTCGTCGCGGGTCGGCCCAAGGCCGAGGAAGACGCGCTGGAGGCCTTCGGCACCAATCTGGGAGTTGCCTTCCAACTGATCGACGACGCGCTGGACTATTCCGCCAAACAGGCGGAACTGGGCAAGACCGTCGGCGATGACTTCCGCGAGGGCAAGATTACCCTGCCGGTGATCCTGGCCTTTCGCCGGGGCACCGAGGAGGAACGCACCTTTTGGCGCCGCTGTTTGGAGAATCTGGATCAGCACGACGGTGACCTGGCGCGGGCTCAGGAACTGATCCAGCGCCACGGCGCGCTGGCCGACACGGTGGCCCGGGCCCGGCACTACGCGGCGATCGCCCGTGACGCGCTCGGCCTGTTTCCCGATGGCGAGCCCAAGCACGCGCTGACCGAGGTCGTCGATTTCTGTGTCGAGCGGGCCTACTAGACCGATTCCGTAAAGACCAGAAACGTCTAGGCGGGCCTATCGCTTCGCCGTTTCCGCCGCCCCACTTGTACTTGCGGCTGTCTGGTTAAACAGCAATGCCCGTTCTTCGTCGGTCGGCGGCGCCTGGCGGCGGAAATCCTTGCCGAGATCGACCGCGCGTTGCACCGCCGGGCGGTCCTTCACCGCCTTGCGCCAACGGGTCACGTTGGGAAAGGCCTCCAGCGAGGCGCCGAGCGGCTTCGCGATCAGCACCCAGGGCCAGCAAATCATATCGGCGATCGAATACTCATCTCCGAGGATATAGTCCCGTCCCTCCAGCCGTCGCTCGAGTACACCGACACAGCGGTCATATTCATTGGCGTAACGGGTATGCGAGTAGGGGTGCTCGCCCGGCGCGTAGTTCACGAAATGGCTTAGCTGACCCGCCATCGGCCCCTGATTGCTGGTCTGCCAGAACAGCCATTCCAGCGCCTCCTTGCGGCCGCGCGCGTCGCTGGGGATGAAACGGCCGGTCTTTTCGGCGAGATAGAACATGATGGCGCCGGACTCGAACACCGTGATCGGCTCGCCCTCGACATCATGGTCGACAATGGCCGGCATCCGATTATTCGGGCTGATCGCGAGAAACGCCGGCTTGAACTGGTCACCCTTGCCGATATTGACCGGGTGGGTGGTGTAGGGGATGCCGAGTTCCTCGAGCAGGATCGCGACTTTCCAGCCGTTCGGTGTCGGCCAATAATAGAAGTCCAGCATTGCGTTTACTCCGCCGCTTGGCTGTTCGCGCCGCCGCCGATCACGCCGTCGGCCGCGAGCTTGGTGATGGTGTCCTCGTCATATCCCAATGCCCGCATGGCGTCCTCGGTGAATTCGCCGAGCCTTGGAGCGCCTCGGGTGATCTCGGGCGGGGTGCCGGAGAATTGCGCCGCCGGCCGGGCCTGGCGCAGTCGCCCGGCATCCGGATGGTCGTATTCCTTGACCGTTTCGTTCGCCTGGATCTGCGGGTGATGCATCACGTCGCGGCGGCGCAGAATCGGGGCCGAGGGCACGTCGGCGGCCTCCAAGACCTCAAGCCATTCCTCCGCCGTCCTGGTCAACAAAGCCTCCTGGGTCAGCGCGAGGCGGTCGTTGATATTCGCGTGCCGGAGCGCCGGGGTCAGGAACCGTGGATCCTCGAGCCATTCGGGATGGCCGAGGGCGTTGGCGAGGTTGTTCCACTGCTTGTCGGTATTGACCGCGACGCTGATATAGCCGGTCTTGGTCTCGTAGATCAGGTCGATGAAGCTCTGGGCCATCTCCTGGGGGAACTCGCCGCCGACGAAGGTCTGGCTGGCCATGTCCGAATGCCAAAGGAAGTTCACCACGCTGTCGAGCATCGAAAGCCGGATATGCTGACCCTTGCCGGTACGCTCGCGCGACAGCAAGGCGGCGGTGATCGCCTGGGCCGCCATGACGCCGGTCAGCTTGTCCGGAACAATGGTCCGCACCAGCCTCGGCCGCGCCTCGTCCGAGCCGCCCTGGATCGTGGTCAGCCCGGAGAGCGCCTGGACCAGCGGGTCGTAGACTGGGCGCTGGGCAAACGGGCCGCGATCGCCGAAGCCGCTGATCGAGACATAGATGATCTCCGGCGCGATCGCGCGCACCACGTCCTCGCCGAGGCCGATCCGCTCGATCACGCCGGGCCGCATGTTCTGCACGAACACGTCGGCGCCCTCGAGCAGCTTCTTCACCAGATCCATGCCGCGCGGGTCCTTGGTGTTCACCGCGACCGACCGTTTGGAACGGTTGTTGTTCAGGAACGAGGCGGAGAACCCGCCCTGCCGGTTCGACATGGCACGGGTGAAGTCACCGCCGCTCGGATTCTCGACCTTGATCACCTCGGCGCCTTGATCGGCCAGCATCATCGTGGCCAACGGCCCCGAGATCACGCTGGTCATGTCGATCACGCGAAATCCGTCGAGTGGTCCGGGCATCGGGAACTCCGTTCAAGGGTCGGCATCGCGGGCAAAGGTGAGCAATCCCCGCCCTCGGCGCAACCCCCGCGTCGCGATGGCAGCCGTGCCGAGGTTTCACGAATGGGCAGGTGGGAGAGGTTTGGGCTATCACCCGCGCCTTCGTCCTGGTGAAAGGCAGGACCTCGCGATGGGCGCCCCGAGCGGCGGACTCTCGGCCTTGTGGTCCATGCCATGAGGCCCTGCCTTACGCCAGGGCGACGGGAGATGTATCGGAACTAGCCCGGCGCTTGCGGAAACGCTCCGTCGTCCAGGCAGGACCTCGCGATGGGTGCTCTTGGCGGCAGGCATTCCATCACGTGGCTATCTCCGAGGCCCTGCCTTACGCCAGGGCGATGGGAGATGTATCGGAACTAGCCCGGCGCTTGCGGAAACGCTCCGTCGTCCTGGCGCAAGGCAGGACCTCGCGATGGGCGCCCCGAGCGGCGGACTCTCGGCCTTGTGGTCCATGTCATGAGGCCCTGCCTTACGCCAGGGCGTCGGGAGATGTATCGGAACTAGCCCGGCGCTTGCGGAAACGCTCCGTCGTCGTCCTGGCGCAAGGCAGGACCTCGCGATGGGTGCCCTGGCGGCGGACTCTCGGCCTTGTGGTCCATGCCATTAGGCCCTGCCTTACGCCAGGGCGACGGGAGATGTATCGGAACTAGCCCGGCGCTTGCGGAAACGCTCCGTCGTCCTGGCGCAAGGCAGGACCCCGCGATGGGTGCTCTTGGCGGCGGACTCTCGACCTTGTGGTCCATGCCAAGAGGCCCTGCCGTGCGCCAGGGCGACGCTTGGGGGGATACGGCGCCCTCCGCGCGATGCTCGGGGAATCAGAGCCGTGATGCGGGCATGGCTTGACCCTTGGTGGCGGGCTGGCAAGATCGCGCGGCCATTGCATCTCAACGATATCGGCGGGGAAAGACGACATGTCCAAGGCGTTCGAGGGAATTCGTGTCCTGGATCTGAGCCAGGTTCTAGCCGGGCCGTCCTGTGGACAGCATCTGGCCTTGCTCGGCGCCGATGTGATCAAGATCGAGCCGCCGTCGGGCGGCGATCAGATGCGCGACCGGGTCCTGTCGAGCCGGCTGGCGCCCCAGGGCATGGCCGCCGCCTTCCTGACCATGAATATCGGCAAGCGGAGCCTGGCCCTCGACATCAAGTCAGAGCGCGGCAAGGCGGTGCTGTTCGAACTGATCAAGGGGGCCGACGCGATCTTGCATAATTTCCGGGCCGGCGTGGTCGACCGTCTGGGGTTGGACTATGACAGCGTGCGGGCGGTCAATCCGGGTATCGTCTATACGGTGATCAGCGGTTTCGGGCGCACCGGCCCCAAGGCGGCGGACCCGGCCTATGACGGCGCGGTGCAGGCGGCGTCCGGCATGATGGCGAATAACGGCTCGCCGGAAAGCGGGCCGCTGCGCACCGGATACATGCCGGTGGACCTGATGACCGGCATGACGGCCGCCTACGCGACGACGGCGGCGCTGCTGCGCAAGCACCGTACCGGCGAGGGACAATTGGTCGACGTGGCGATGCTTGACTGCGCCATCGTTCTGCAATCCGCCAATCTCTCGCGTCACATCGTCGACGGCGTCGAGGATTCCCGGATCGGCAACCAGTCCGTCGCCGGTGTCCCCACCGCCAGCAGTTTCCCGACCAAGGACGGCTCGATGCTCTCGGCGGCGATCATGCCCAACCACGTGAAGGCGCTGTTCGAGGTGATCGGGCTGGCCGAGCTGCTCGACGATCCGAAATACGCCGGACGCGAGGCGCTGATCGCCAACAAGGAAGAGGTTCAGGCGCGTATCATCGAGGCCTTGAAGGCCGACACGGCGGAGAACTGGGAGACAAAGCTGGTCGCCCAGGGCGTGCCGATCGCCAAGATCAATTCCATGGCCGAGGTGCTGGAACTCGAGCAGCTCAAGCACCGCAACGTGCTCACCCCGATCCCCCGACCCGAGGGCATCGACGAGGATTTCCGGATGATCGGCGCGCCCTTCGTCAACGATGTCGACGGCCCCGAGGCCACCCGCCCCCCGCCACGCCTCGGCCAACACAGCCGCGAGCTGCTGGCCGATCTCGGCATCGCCGCGGAAGAGGTCGGGGCGATGATCACCGACGGTGTAGTCGGCGCGGGGTGAGGGAGGGCTTTACTGGTCCCACAACTCCCGTCGCCCTGGCGAACGGCGGGGCCTCGTGCTTGGGCTTTTTCCCGCGTGATGGACGCATTTTCGCTCGGTTGACCCGTTTTCAAGGTCCTGCCTTTCGCCAGGACGACAGTGGGTGGATTTCGAGTTAGTCCACCTCCGTCGCCCTGGCGCACGGCAGGGCCTCTTAATCGGCCACGTAGTCCAGCAATTGCCGCCGAGAGCCAACTTCCGCGAGGTCCTGCCTTTCGCCAGGACGACCGAGGCTGTTGGGTGCGAACGCGCCGGTCAGGCCGGCACCCAGCTCGGTGCCTCGCCGTCATAGAGCGGGCCGGGATTGCCGCGGATGGTGGTGCGCCACATCCGGCGCTGGTGGGTCTCGGCGTCGAACCAGGTGGCCGAGTGGATCATCGAGCGATTGTCATAGATCACCAGGTCTCCCTCGTCCCAGTCATGGGCATAGGTGAAGCGAGGGTCGGTATAGTGGCTCATCAATTCGTAGAGGAGCCGCGCGCCGTCGCCGTCGACGCCTTTCTCCATGCCCTCGAAGGGGCCGTCGATCCAATCCATTTGCCCGGCCTCGCAGAGATAGAGCGCGCGCTGGCCGGTGACCGGATGGACGCGGACCACCGGCTGGCGTTGCGGCAACTCATGCGGCTTGAGCGGGTCCGGCGTCTCGCCGGCGCGGACCGCGTATTCGGCTCGGCCGCGGCCCGGCGCGACATGGATGCCGATCAGCGGCTCGATGCATTCCTTCATGGATTCGCTCAAGGCCTCGTAGGCGCCGATGCCGTCCGCGTAGAGGGTTTGGCCCTGACCCTTGGGCGCCGGGGTTTCGGCATAGAACAGCGAGATATCCGGCGGTGGACGGCGAAAGCTCTGATCGGTGTGCCAACCCCGGCGATGCGGGAACTGTACCGGTAGCGCGCCCTCGGCGGTCAGCGGCGGCTCGGGCCGCGCCGGTACACGGGCCACCGCGGGTGGGATGTTCGAGACCAGCAAGATCTCCGGCACCTCCACATGCACGTCGTGGCGCTTGCTCAGGGTGTGGCGATAGTCCTCGACCTCGGGCCCGAACAGCTTGCTAAGCCGGACCAAAAGCCGCGGCTCGGCGCTGATCGCGTGCATGCCCTTGAGCAGCAGAAAACCATGCGCGGCGTAGAACGCTTCCAGCAAGGCATCGGGCGCGGCCTCGGCGGCGGCGATCGCGGCCTCCGCGTCACCGCTCCTGGGAAAGTCGACGATCCCGCCGAAACTGGCGCCGGGCAGGGGGCGGATCTGGAAATCTTGCTTGTTCGCGGGCATTGGGGATCCTGATCTATCCGGGAGAGCGCGCCAAGGGTAGCGCGTTCCTTGTGCTAATCAATGGGGAACCATGGGAGGGGCGACGCTCCTCGCGCTGGTTTCACCACGATTCCACGCCGTTTCATCCATGCCGCGACCAACTCCCGTCGCCCTGGCGAACGGCAGGGCCTCGAACCGGGCCACGTGATCCTACAATCGCCGCCGAGAGCCAACTCCCGCGAGGTCCCGCCTTTCGCCAGGACGACGGTGGCTACTCATTGCCACGACCAACGGAATGACTGGGCATCGGCTCGGGACTGTCCGCCCGGCACCGTGATTGATATATGATCCAGCGAGACTCGTAACATTCGCACGCCAAGGGAACAGCGCATGACCGACACCGCCGCGATTGGGTGTGATTGGGGGACCAGCAGTCTGCGCGCCTATCGGCTGGGCGTCGATGGCGCCCTGCTGGAACGGCGCGAGGCGGCGCGGGGGATCATGACGATCGACGACGGCGCTTTCGAGGCGGCCTTCGAGGAGGCGCTCGGCGATTGGCTGGACCGGGCCGAAAGCGTGCCGGTGATCCTGTCCGGCATGATCGGCAGCCGTCAGGGTTGGCGCGAGGCGCCGTATCTGGCCTGTCCCGCCGACGTGGCGGATCTCGCCTCGGCGTTGCTGGCGTTGGATCTGGCGCGCGGGCGGCGGATCTGGATCGCGCCAGGCCTTTCGCATCGAGACTCGGGCGGCACGCCGGACGTGATGCGCGGCGAGGAGGTGCAGATCCTCGGCGCCCTCGAGGGACTGGGTGACGCGCCGGCCTTGGTGTGTCTGCCGGGAACCCATTCCAAGTGGGCACGGGTCGAGGACGGGCGGGTGCTCGGTTTCGCCACCCATATGACAGGCGAGGTTTTCGAGGCGGTTCGGGATCACACGATCCTCGGGCGGATGATCGACGCCGCCGCGTGGGACGACGCGGCGTTTCTGGCCGGGATTGAGCGATCCGGAGAGCCCGGCGGGCTGCTCGGCCAGCTTTTCGGCGTGCGCGCCAAGGGCCTGTTCGGCGAACTCGACGAGAAGACGGCGGGCGCGTATCTGTCGGGCCTGACCATCGGCCATGAATGCCGGGCCGCGCTGGCCGGCGGCGAGGCCGCGGAGATCGCCCTGATCGGCGCCGGTCGCCTGGTGGGACTCTATGCCAAGGCCTTGGAGCATCTCGGCCATGCCACCCGAACCCTGCCCTCGGATGTCGCCGCGATAGGACAGTGGCGCTTGGCCCAAGCCCTCGTCGCGAAACCGGACCTCTAATTGGAGATAAGTCATGAGCGCCCTGACCCCCTGGCTCGAGGCCTGTCCCTTGGTGGCGATCCTGCGCGGTGTCGAGCCGGACGAGGCGGTCGCGATCGGCGCGGCGCTGGTCGAGGCCGGATTTCGCATCATCGAGGTTCCGCTCAACTCTCCAAACCCGTTGGAGAGCATCCGGCGGCTTGCCGAGCGGTTCGGCGACAAGGCCCTGATCGGCGCCGGGACCGTGCTTGACCCAGCCTCGGTCCAGGGGATCGCCGAGGCCGGTGGGCGGTTGATCGTCATGCCTCATGCCGGCGGCGACGTGGTACGGGCCGCCAAGTCGCGTGGACTGCTCGCGGTTCCGGGTTTCGCCACCCCGACCGAGGCTTTCGCCATGCTGGACGCGGGCGCCGATGCGCTCAAGCTGTTCCCGGCCGAGGCCAGCGGCCCACCGGTGCTGAAGGCGATGCGGGCGGTGCTGCCGAAAACCGTGCCTGTATTGCCGGTGGGGGGGATCACACCGGAAAAGATGGCTGGCTATCTGGAGGCCGGCGCGAACGGCTTCGGGCTCGGCTCCGCCCTCTACAAGCCGGGGATGAGCGCGGACGAGGTCGGCGGAAACGCCGGACGGTTTATCGAAGCGCTGACCACTTAAGCCGCGCGACGCTCAAAAAAGGCGTTTGTCGGGTTTCACCAAACCCGAACCAATGAACAGGGAACCACTCCGTGGTTCCGAATGAGTTGTGAATTCGTCTCCAGCATCTCGACCTGGAGTACGACTTACGACTGAAACTCGATCACTTAGCGATTCCGATTGAATCGATCGTGCTCTAGAGCAGGTTCGATGATCATAGAATCGTAAGAAAGGGATTCCCCTGGGCCTGAACACATGATTCAGTGTCTCCGTCTGGTTGCGGGGGCAGATATG
>Ga0181578_10004509_pt1 | contig 12381 bp, 9 predicted proteins | sample 071ome_21_FD_148659 | JGI IMG/M metagenome (GOLD analysis project Ga0181578, IMG submission 148659) | Coastal salt marsh microbial communities from the Groves Creek Marsh, Skidaway Island, Georgia - 071401CT metaG (spades assembly) | ecosystem: Environmental > Aquatic > Marine > Intertidal zone... | reverse complement strand
CTGGCGACCGTCACACACGATAAACCTCTACCGCGTCATCATCGTGGCCGTCATCACCCTCTTCGCGATGGGTGTCTACCGATACTTTGGACAGTTTTTCACCGCGTACTTCGTCGGTGGGGTGTTGTGGTTGAAAGCGGCATGGGATCTCGGGGCGGGCATGCGCGCGAAGAGCATCAACGCGTACTCGGAGATTCCCCCGGCACCAGAACCAAAAGGTGCGTTCTTAACGTACGGCGCGGCGAAACACGAAGTCGAGGAGGAGGCTTTGGTTCATTAGACGCTTGAATTGTACAAGACGAGTCGTCGAAGCGCGCGAGACGCGCAAGCCTTAGTAGAGCCGTGAGTGAGTGTTCGTCATTTCCGACGGAAGCAAAACTAAACGAACCACGAAAAGGTTTGCGATCAATCGTCATCGTCGTCGTCAACGGCGCCGTCGAGACAGAGGACGTTCTGCACGTCCATCCAATAGTTGTATGTGTAAATAGTAAGAGTAGTTGCAAAGAGCCAAACGTAACCACGCAAACCCGATCGGGATATGGCTCACTCACTCGCGCGCCGCGACTCCAACCATGCTTCGTGAACTCGCGAAAACGGTCATCCCGCGCGGACAATGGGCGGCGACGTACGTCGACACCATGCCGACGCGCAGACACATCTCTGGGTACGCGCGGTGGGGCGGTGTCGCCGTGTTCGGGGTGTTCTGGATGATCGGTGATGATTCGTTCAAGTGGTTGGCCGGCGTCGGCGCTGGGGAGGATGCGGAAGGCGACGAATGAAACTATGTGTAATGATACTGCTATTTGAATACGTTCCATCGACGACGTGTGACTGTGTGCGTGTGATTATTATGAAAGCAAAGCGACTACGCGATGCGCGTGTTTTGAGAGAGGGTTACGGCTACGAAGCGACTCCCGGTCTCTGACGTTGACGCACGCCCTCCATCGTCATATCGGCGCGTTGACGGTCTCTGGCGGATGGATCGATACCGGCGTGTCCGGTGGTGGTTTGTACCGGCGCGGCGGGGACGGGCGTCGGGTCGGGTGACCACGACTTGGCGCCCTCGTCGGCGAGTTTTTTGAGTATGCCGACGCCGATGGGAACGGCCTTTGTCGCGAGCACCGTCAGTCCGGGCACGACGCCGAGCTGCATGGCTGACGTGACATCGAGCTGGTTGAAAATCGCGCGCGCGTAGAGCCCGACGGCTACAATCACGAAGAGCGTCACGGGATGTGTGAGCAACCATTTGATTTCGTTCATGCCGAGGATGATGAGTAATATAACCATCCAAATCGGAGCGCCACCCGTGAGCGCTCGACGAGCAGCCTCCTTGGCTGCCATTGCCTGCGAAACCGCGTAGAGGGTGTCGGACTCGAACTGCAACCACAACGAACGGCACTCGGCGGGGGATAAGACGACGCAATCGTCGCTCACGCCCTCCCATTCGGTAGGGAGGGACGCCGCCTCCGGCTCTGGCACCTTCTTCGGCGCGAGAGTTTCCTCGCCTTCGACTCGGTCATCCTCCGATGATTTTGGCGCGTCAGAAGGAATTAAGCCGTACAAAGCGTTTTCGATGCCGTGAATGACCGCCTCGTCGCGCTTCTTGTCCGTGTCATCGCCCAAACGCGTGATGGAGAGGAGCGCCAATACGCGGAGGGCTTCCTTCTGCGCCTTGCGGTTGATCGCCGCGACGTCGTCGAGCGGGCGCCAGATTCTCGGTAAACCTCTGGAATCTTTTGAAAACAACCTCGAAAACGCTTGCTTCATGTGCGTCAACGCTGCGGACGCTGCGTCGCGCGACTTTGCCTCTACAACCTCGGTAACTCTGTCCCGCATGTTTGAGTGAAAGCGTTCGAGCTCCTCTTCACTAGGTTCGTATTCGCTCAAAGCAGCCAGAAGTTCTTTGTCCCATTTTTGAACAGCGCTTGTGCGCAACTGTCTAAGCCTATGCCACATGTCTCTAGGAGCTTCCTCCAACAAACCAATCGCTTGAGAGCCCACGCCTCGTTCCATCGCTCGTTCAGCGGCGTGAATGGTAAGCGTCAATCGCTCCTTTCGCAGAGAATCGACAATTTGATCCACCGCCTTGTTAAACTCTTTCGTTTCCTCAACTACAAACTCAGTCCAAGCGAGGTCATCGACCGGTATGGACTCTTCCAATCTGTCTTCCCATTGCTCGTCCAGCTTGGTGAAGGACGCCTTCATCAAGTCTGAGAAACCGACAGCGTCGTCGCCCTTCTTCTTCGCGAACGCGGCGGATGGATCGCCGAGCGACGAGTTGGCTGAGTTGACGAAATTTTCGAGAATCTCCTCGCGCACGTGCTCCAAGTGCAAGGACACGACTTCACCCAATGCCTTTGAGATTCGAACTTTCAAGTCGGCGCGCTTAGCCTCGCGCACCGCCTTGTCGAAATACTTGGCATCTTCGTCGTACGGGTCGACAACTCTGTTTGTCAAGGTGTTGACTTTACTCAACAACTGGGAAACCCTGGCCGTCTTGGCTTCTTCGCGAAGTGCAGCCAACTCCTTGTCTTCGTTGAGCTTGGCGAGGGAGACGTCTGCAATCTCTTCGCATCTGACAGTCGCCACCATGATCTTATGCGCCGGCAAATCGAGATCTTTGTTCGCCTTGATCGCGGCCCATGCTTCTCGGAACGAGACTCCCAAACCAGAAATCGGAACGGACGCCTTTTCGGCGCGAAGGCTCCTCGGCTCGGTTCTCGGAGCGTCGAATCGTTCGCGCAATCCATCCGCTTCCTTCACGAACAAATCGTACTCGTGTTCAAAGTGTGGCAACGACGTGAATTTCAACTCAAACAAATCAGTGAGAGCACTGTTGACGTATCTCTCCGGCTTCGTGATCCCTCGCCATATGGTCTCCAAATCCCCTTGCAAATTTTCCACCAACCGCTCGAGCGGTGTCTTTGATCGGTCGCGAATGACGAATAACAGCACCGTCTTCTTTTCTGGAGAGAATACCTTCAAGTTTACCTCAAAGATTGTCCTCAACAAAGGTTTCCCACTCGCCTGTTCGCGTCCAATGTCGTTGCACCACATGTTTACGAGCAAAACATCCGCCGTCGCCATCGCGAAGAGCGCAGTCTGTTTCTCAAACGCAGTGTCCTCCTCCCCTCTTTCGCGTCCATCCGTCCCTTCGAGATCCATAACCAGCGTCGGCGTCGCACATTTCGGCGACAAGGACAACCACACCCCTTGCGTCGTCTGCGACCGGCCCAACGAGTCATCCATCTCGACAAACTTGGTTCCGAATGCGTGATTCATGAGCGTGGATTTCCCGCTGCTCTGCGGACCCATGATTGCGACAATCTGGTAATCCGATTCCCATCGCTTCGACTCCCCCGGCACGCACGACGTAAAGTTCTTCTCCGCATACTCACCGTCAAAGGTGACAATCTGAGACGCCGACGCCGTCATGGTTTCTTCTTTTGTTCGTCGTTGATAATCCAACCGAATCTCAACGTCCTCGGTTGGATTGTTTTTGCTTTGAAAAAACCCTCGACGGTCGACCCACGCGTCGCGTTGGACCCGCGCGAGGCGTTTGAAACTTTATCGACCGATTGACGTATAGATGACGTCTTCGTCGTGTTCGTCGTCGGTCGCGCTGCGCCGCGAGTTACGGTGTGAAGCTGTGCAGGAAAATGTAAACTCTTCCAAACACGCCGCACGCCACACGCTGGCGCAAGACATTCGGACGCCCCGACCGTCGAGCGCGGTAGCGGTGAACGGTTCGGCGCGCGCGCGTTTCGGGGTGCATCGAATCGAGAGATGTCGACGTCGTGCGTGCGCGGCGCGCACATCACTTTGGCTTTCGCGCATCGGCGTCATCAGCGTTCTCGAGTGTCTCTGGCATCGCGCGGACGCGTCGCGGGACGCGCGCGGCGCGGCGAGACGCCGATGCGTGTCGTCGCATCGCCGAGGGCGTCCGCGGACGAATCGGGGACGACGATGATGGAGGATGACGACGAAGGTGAGGGGTTTCAGTTTTGGAAGGAACCGTCTCGGCTGGCGTTGGCGTGCGCGTGGGTCGGTCTCGGTGGATTCGCCGCGTTCGGCGCCCCCGCCGGGACGTCGGCGTTTGATTTGGAGTTGGTGAAGAGTATCGTCGGCGCGCCATTCAGTGGGGCGGTGAATCCGCTGTTTGAGTCGTTGTTCAACGCGCTGGGCATCGTTCCGGCGACGTACGCGTGTCTCTTGATGCCCGGCGCAAAGGATCAAAAACCCTTACCGGCGGCGTTGTGCATCGGCGCGAGCTTTGCGCTCGGGTTCTTTGCGCTCGGACCGTACCTCATCACGAGAGCGCCGCGTCCAGAGGCGGTGAAGCGATCGGATTTGGGTTTCGTCACGCGCAACATTTGGGAGAGTAAAATCAACGCCCTGGCGCTGGTCGCCTTTGCGTGCTATCTCGCCTACTACGGCGTCTCAAACCTCACCCCGGAGAACATTTCCGGCTTTGCTTCGCTCTTCAAAGAGCAATCCATGCTCGCCTGCGTCTCGACGTGCGATTTGATCGTGCTCTCCCTCGCCATGGGCGACGCCTTGGCTGAAGACATGAGACGTCGCAACGTCGATCCTTCCAACGCTGTAGCCTTTGCCTCCCTCCCCGTCGTCGGTCCGGTGTTTTGGCTCCTCACCAGACCCTCACTTGAAGATTAATTTAGCGCTTTATTCATTCATTTATTGAAATCGTTACCACACGATGTTCGCGTCTACCTCAGCGCGTCTACCTCACTACGATGCTCGCGTCTACCTCATCACGCATCGTCCCTCGATTCACCCTCCTCCGAACCGCCGCCCGATCGACGTCGCGCGTCATGTCCACCACCGGTGACACCCCAACGTTTTCATTCGGCGAATCCCAGGCGCGGTACTACGAGGAAACGCTCGTGGAGGGCATCTTCAAGCCGTGGAGCGAAGCCATGTTCTCCACCTCTCGACCCGTCGTCGGCGACGCCGTACTCGACATCGCCACGGGCACGGGCGTCGTCGCCCATCGCGTCGCGGAGATTGTCGGTGAAACGGTGCGTGGATGTTTTCACTCGTCGAGTTTCTCGATCGAGTTTGCGATTCCAAGGGTGACGCGCGCGTGACTTGCGAATAACTGACTGACGCGCGCGTGCGCACGTTCGCGATACAGGGTCGAGTTCTCGGTGTCGATAACTCGTCTGGGATGCTCGCGCAGGCGAAAGCCAAGGACAAGTCCCGGGGACCGAACGCCGGAGCGACGTCGTGGATGGAGGCGGACGCGATGGAGATGACGTTACCGGCGCGCGCGTTCGACCGGGCGTATTGCCAACAAGGGTTGCAATTTATGACGGATCCGACGGAGACGGCGAAGCGAGTGCTCAAAGCGCTCAAACCCGGAGGACACTTTACGTGCGCGATATGGACGCAAGCGACGGCGGAAGAAAACCAAATCATTTATCACCTCGGAGAAGCGCTGAGAGACGTGGGGTGCGAAAGATTTGTCGCCGTCGCCGTTAAACCAATGTCCTGGGCGCGTTCGCGACCCGAAGGCGCGGCTAAGATTGAAGACCTTCTCATCGCCGCTGGCTTTATAAACCCCGACGTGTGCGTCGAAGACGGCGATTTCACCTTTCCAGACTTGCCCACCGCTGTCGAGATCGCCAAAGTTGGTCCATACGGCGAGGAATTGGCTTCCGATTCCGCGTTATGGACCGCCTTTGCGGAAAACTTTAGCCGCAGGCTCGCCCCGTTTGTTCAATCCGACGGTTCCGTCGTCGTCCCGGCGCGCAGTTTCGTCGGACACGGCGTCGCGCCGTGGAACTAACGCATCTTATTCATTATTTATTCATTCCCGCGTCGTCATCATCGTCGTTGTCGTTTGAGATTTGTACATTTACATTTACTTCATCCGCGTCCGAGGTGGTTGAAAATGTGTCGAAAAAAAGCCGTTGCGAAAAAGAACCGAAACGACATCTTCATCTTAATCCGCACTCGTCGTCACGCGACGCGACGCGACGCCGACGACGACGAACGAACGAAAGACGCGATGTACATCGAAGAAGTATGCATCGACGGGTTTAAATCGTACGCTAAACGAACCGTCGTACCCGGATTCGACCCGTTATTCAACGCCATCCACGGGACTGAATGGGTCTGGGAAGTCAAACATTCTCGATTCGATTTGTTTCGTGCTCGGGATTTCAAACTTGACGCACGTACGTACTCGTAGTAGTGAGCACGACGACGACGACGATGTTTTTTTGATTTTATTCGTACCCGGCGTCTCGCAACGCGTGGGCGTTCGTTTGTTGAATCATTTCATTCCACGCGTTTGTTGGTTTTGAGGGGAAAGAGCGAACGCGAGCGAGTCGAAACCGTTTGACGACGCCCGCGACGCGCCGAGGAGGATTGGATTGAGTGAATGCGCACACGCACTCGATCGACTGACGTTTGAAATCTGCGCGTCGTCCTTTTCGTTTTTCCTCTGAATCGTAGGTTCGAGCGGCGAGTTTACAAGAGTTGGTGTACAAACAAGGCCAAGCGGGCGTGACCAAGGCGAGCGTGAGCGTGACGTTTAATAATGAGGATCGGAGCCGATCGCCCGTCGGTTACGAACACTGCGATCGAATCACGGTGACGAGACAGATTGTGATTGGGGGTAAGAATAAGTACATGATCAACGGGGCGACGGCGCAGCCGACGCGGGTGCAAAACTTGTTTCACTCGGTGCAGCTCAACGTGAACAATCCGCACTTTTTAATCATGCAAGGTCGCATCACCAAGGTGCTCAATATGAAACCGCCAGAGATTTTGGGCATGCTCGAGGAGGCGGCGGGAACGAGAATGTATGAAAACAAAAAGGAAGGGGCGCTGAAGACGCTCGATAAGAAGCAAACCAAGGTGGATGAGATTGATAAGCTTCTCGAGGAGGAAATTTTGCCAACTATTGAAAAGCTGCGTAAAGAGCGCGGCGACTACATGAAGTGGGCGGCGGCGAATGATAATCTCGAACGTCTGCGACGATTTTGCGTCGCGTACGATTTCGTCAAGGCGCAAGAGGCGGTCGAAGATGCGAACGCCGGGACGTCCAACATTGAAGAGCAAATTGCGGATTGCCGCACCGCCATTGACGACGCCAACCGCGAGGCTACCGAAATCGAGCTCCACACGCAACGCTTGCAAGCGGAAAAGGAGGAACGCATGGGAGGTGAGATGAAGGAGCTCATCGCCCGCACGGATGAGTTGTCCAAAAACTTGGTCAAGGAGACGACGGCGCTCAAGAATAAGCAGAGCGAGGTGAAGAGCGAGCAAAAGGCCAAGGAAAAGCTTCTCAAGGTTGCCAGCGACATGGAGGCGGCTGAGGCCAAGCGCGCCGAGAAGGTGGCCGCGCTCGAGGCTGAGGCTGCCGCGGAAGAGGCTGCGTTGGCCGAGAAGGTGGCCGCCGCCGATATGGCTGAGCGTACCCTCCAGGGAGTTCAATCTGGAAAGGGCACCGGCGCCGACAAATCGTTGCAAGCGCAGTTGGCTGACGCCGTCTCGGCGCAGTCTTCGTGCGACGCGGAAGTCAAGTCTGCGGCGCTTAAGATTAAGCACGTTGAAAAGGAACTCATCACGGCGAAGAAGTCCCTGAGCGCCAAGGAAAAGGAGGGCGACAAGCTCACCAAGGAGCTCAAAGCGGCAGAATCTGCGGTAGAGACGGCTCGCGCCAACCTCGCCAGCTTTGGCGGTTGCAACATCGAAAAGGCTCGCGAACTTGAGGTTGCGTGCGACAAGGCGCACAGCAAAGTTCAAGACCTTCAGCAAGAGGTGGACGTGTTGAACTCCAAGCTCAGTGAACTCGACTTTAAGTTCCGCGATCCCGAAGCCAAGTTTGACCGCAACCGCGTCAAGGGTGTCGTCGCCAAGCTTCTTCAGGTGAAGAACCCGGCGATGGCGACTGCCCTTGAAGTGTTGGCGGGCGGTAAGCTGTATCAAGTCGTCGTCGATACCGACGTCACCGGCAAGGCGCTTCTATCCAAGGGTCAGCTCCAAAAGCGAGTCACGATTCTTCCACTGAACAAGATCGATTCGCGAATCGCGTCTGACAACCAAATTGAAGCAGCAAAGAGAGCCAGCAACGGAGATGCCGAGCTCGCGTTGAGCTTTGTGACGTGCGACGATGACATCCAGAACGTCATGAAGTACGTCTTCGGTAAGGCTTTCGTGTGTAAGGACGCAGCCACAGCCAAGACTGTCGCGTACGACAAACAAGTCTACCTCAACTGCGTCACCGTCGAGGGTGATTTGGTCAACCCGAGCGGTTTGTTGACTGGCGGCTCTCGCGGCGGCGGTTACAGCGTTCTCACGAAATTGCACGCCTTGCACAAGGCGGAGGACGCCCTCGCCACGGCTGAAGCTGAACTCAAGGCTGCCAAGGAGGCGTCCAAAAACGCTGCCAAGGAAGCCAAAGAGGCACAAAAGTTGGAGGATGAATTGGATCGTCAAGAGCACGCGCTCGGATTGTTGAAGGAAAAAGTGAGCGGTTCCGAGGTGCATCAACTCGCGGAGAAGGTTCGCAAGTTTGAGCAAGAACTTGTCGATGCCCAGACGACGACTGAGCGAGCCAAGGAAAAGAAGGCTGAGGCTGAGAAGTTGGCAAAGACGCTCGAGAAGGAAATTAAAGATTTCGAAAAGGAGCGCGACTCTCGTCTGAAGGAAGCCGAAGCGGCGTTGAAGGAGGCGAGAAACGCAGTCAACAAGGCACGCGCGCAAATCAAGGAGAAGGAAGAATTCGTCACAAATGCTCGCGTCGAAAAGGAAGCCGCCGTGGCTGAACGTGCCGGTGTCGATGAACAAATCGCGACGCTCGACGTCGCGATCGGTGAGCTTCAAGCCGAGGCCGAGGCGATGGAGAAGGATGTCGCCAAGAAGCGTGAAGAGCACGACGTAGTCGCCGCCGAACTCGAAGAACGACGCTCGCGAGTCGCGGCGTGCGACAAGGAAATCTCCAACTTGCTCAAGCGCAAGTCCAAGCTCGAGGCTGTCGCCATGGATCAAGGCGTGGAGATGAAGAAGCTCGAGCACAAGATTACTCGCCTCGAGAAGGAGGCGGAGGATGCGCACGTCCACCTCGATAACCTTCAAAAGGAGCACCAGTGGATTGCGAGTGAGTGCGCGTTATTCGGCCAACCGGGCGGTGATTACGACTTCAAGAAGCGCTCTCCCGCCGAGGCGCAAGCCGAGTTAGCTGAATGCGAAGAGGCGCAAGCGACGCTTGGCAAACGCGTGAACAAAAAGGTCATCGCCATGTTCGACAAGGCTGAGGCTGAGTTTAAGGAACTGCAGGAGAAACGCCGCATTGTGCTCAACGACAGATCCAAGATTCAGAAGGTTATTTCCGAGTTGGATGAGAAGAAGCGTGAGGCTTTGCAACTGACGTGGGAGAAGGTGACGAAGGATTTCGGTTCCATTTTCTCCACCTTGTTGCCGGGTACTTCCGCCAAACTCGAGCCCCCAGAGGGTTGCACCGTGCTCGACGGTCTCGAAGTCAAGGTGGCTTTTGGCGAGGTGTGGAAGGAATCGCTCACTGAGCTCTCCGGTGGTCAGCGTTCATTGCTCGCCCTCTCGTTGATTCTCGCGTTGTTGCTCTTCAAACCGGCGCCGATTTACATTCTTGATGAGGTTGACGCGGCGCTCGATCTTTCGCACACCCAAAACATCGGCCGAATGATCAAACAACACTTCCCATTCTCTCAGTTCCTCGTCGTTTCGTTGAAGGAGGGCATGTTCAACAACGCAAACGTCATTATGAGAACCAAGTTTGTCGATGGGCACAGTACAGTGACGCGAACAGTCCCTGCGCTGAAAGAAAAGGAGGACAACACTCGACCCGACGCGCCCAACGCGTTGGCGGAAGCGGCGTCCAAACGCCGAGCAAACACCGCAAAGCAAGGCAAGGAAAACTAGTCCGCATTGACTCCATAAGATTGTTGTGTAACATAAAAATCAGACGACAGCCATAAATAGCCGAGCCGAGGTGCAAAGAGACACAAATGTCCCGCGACGCCGTGCGAGATAGGATACCCCCTCAGTTTCTACCGCTCTTCGAATCGACGAGGCGTCTAGAAGAGGATTCAGATGACGACTGCGCCGTCGCGCGAACGACGGCGACATTCATGACTGAGCTCACCGAAGATGACGAGTGCCTGGGTGATACATTTGATGAGTACGATTTCTCATACGACAGGCGTCACTCGAACGCCAGAGCGGCGCTGCGAGCGTTGAAATTTGCCCTCGAAAATCCACCGTGTGCACCTCTCTCGGAGAGACTCATCTCGGACGTCGGTCATCTCAAACTCACGGCGTCGGCGCAGAATAGGAGAATCGCGCGCGACGAATTGGCCGAGCGCAACAAGAGGGCTCCTCGGCGCAGATTCAGGCACGGCCCACCGGGCGGCGACGGCGAAGACGAAGACGAAAGACAGATTCATGTGCTCGAATGCACCCTACGTGCGCTTAAAATGCGCGTCGCGGCGTTGGAGGACTTGGTGACACAGTGCGAAGAACCGCCGAAAGCGGCGTTGTAAACAATGATATTCAATTTCTCTTACATACAGTGCGTTTAATCTCTAAGCGAGCGTCGAAGCGCCGGATAAATCCTGCACGAGCTGACCCGCTGCGGCGAGCGCGTCTCGCATGTCCTCGAGTCCCGCCGCGCGCTTCGTCAACGCGCTCTCTTGGCAAGCTCTGATGAGAACGGCAAAGGTAATCTCAGTCGGCATCAAACCGTCGACGCTTTGCATATCTTCAAAGACTCCGAGCGCGCGAGTGACTTCACCGCTACGAACGTGCGCTCCGATGAGCGCGTTATACACGGCGGCATTTCTAGGAACATCCCAACGGTCGCGCATTTGTTCCATCACAGCCTCCGCCTCGAGGTCTCTCCCTTGACAGCCCAAGCAGTGAATGTACGCCCCGCACATGACGGTGTGCGGAATGATGCGCTTGTTGAGCATCTCTGTCCAAACTCCATCAGCAGCGACGTATTCACCGCTTCGTTCGGCGGCGGATATGAGTTGCGTAAACGTGTAAGAATCCGGCTGAAGTTTCGAACGTTTCATCTCATCGTACACCTCGATGCAACCGTCCCAGTCACCGTACCTCGCGTACCCACCTAATAGCGCGTTGAAGGTGTACGTGCTCACAATCATCGTCGAGTTTCTCATCGCGTTGAAGACGTCATTCGCGTGCGCCATATCTCCGGCTCGTCCCGCCATGGTGATAATAGCGTGCATGAGCGTCGTGTCCGGCCGCACGTCGTAGCGCTTGATTCGCTTCGCCAGCGCGTTACCCTCGATCCACCTTCTCGCGTTGTCAAACGAGGTGAGCGTCAGCGCAAAGGCTAAACTCGTCGGTTGCACCCCTGGTTCTCCTTGCATTTCGTTCAACACCGCCAGAGACTCATCCGCGCGTCCTTCGTCTCTCAAAGCCGTGAGTACGGCGGTGTACGTGTACAGATTTCTGCGCTTACTCGACGCGCCCATGTCGCGAAACACTCGATACGCCCCGCTCCAATCGCTCACTCGATTGAGCGCCGCGATTACGGCGGATGCGATTTCGTTGCACAGCATCTCCTCATCCTTATCCTGAACGGCGCGGCTCCACAGCGTCTGCACCGTGCGCGTCTGCGATAACGTCCTCGCAGCACCCGCGAGGGCGACGTAGGTGAACTCGTTCGGCGTAAACCGACCGCGCTTTCTCGACATCCACAGGTACAACGCGTACGCTCGATCAAAGCTTCCGCGCTCGCCGAGTTCTTTAATCGCAAAGTTGAGCGTCGACGTCGTAAACTTGAACGACCCACCCGACGGGTTCACCGCATCACCGACAACATCCCACGCAATCTTATCCGCGCCATCAACCGGGGCTTCTATCGATTCCATCGCTCGAACGATGCGCTCACCCGGCCGCATCTGTTGTTGATGTTGGTTTCCTCGTCCGCCCCTATCCGCGTGTGACGACGACGACGACGACGACGACGACGACGACGCGCGCCCACCGCGTCCACCAGAGCCACGCCCACCGTGACCACCACCGTGCCCCTCCCTCGGTTTCTGCGCGTTCACGTGTCTCTGCAACGCCCCGTGCGACGACTTCGTCACGCGTAAGTCGTACTCTTCCTCCCCTCCGCTCGCCGAAGTCGACGCCGACGACGGTTTCCTTTCCCCGACCCCTCGTACACCCCCGCGCGCCACGGCGTATTTTTGCTTCCTCGTCATCCCACTCGACCCTCGGCGGGGTCTGTACGCGCTTCTCGGCGACGCGCCCGCGCTTTCCGTCGCTCTTCCGCCGCTCCCGGCTTTATCGTCGTCCTCGGTCCAGCCGTCACTGTCGAATCGCGCGCGGTCGCCTCCCTCC
>Ga0181578_10004507_pt1 | contig 12384 bp, 3 predicted proteins | sample 071ome_21_FD_148659 | JGI IMG/M metagenome (GOLD analysis project Ga0181578, IMG submission 148659) | Coastal salt marsh microbial communities from the Groves Creek Marsh, Skidaway Island, Georgia - 071401CT metaG (spades assembly) | ecosystem: Environmental > Aquatic > Marine > Intertidal zone... | reverse complement strand
CCGACTTGCGGAGGTTGCGGCGCAACTGCTGGAGGGGTGTCTCACCCCGAGGACCGGGGGCGTTGTACGCGAGCCAGTGATGGAATGCGCTCCCCATACGGGTCGGGTCGTCTTCGTCGTTCGGACTGTGGCCCGCGAACGCCAACTCCCGTACCATCTGGCGGTAGGGGCTCTCCGAACCGAAGTCCCCGAACTCCGCGAGCGGCACCTGACGAGGCCAACGCGAAACTTCGTCGGCGTACCGCTTGAACCCACGAAGGTCGTCAACGACATCACGCCAGATCACAGGCTGGTTGCTTCGGGCTGTACGCATGGTGTGTGTTCCTCACCACAGACGCCCGCATAGCCAGCCTACCGTCACAGAGCGTTGTTGCTCTCGCTTCCGTCTTCCGAGTCGGAGAGCAGCATCGGGAACTGCCCAAGGCTCTCTCCCACCTCCCCATTGGGCGGCACACGACCATCGGCATCTGCTTCCCGGTAGGTGGAGTCAATCAGGTACACCAACACCGGTACGGTCTGACCATCTTGGAAACGGTCGGTCGAGTAGATCGCCTTCATGCCTGCCGCTTGCGTGGCACCCACGATGGCTTCCCTCTCCTGATCCAACTGCTCATAGAGGTCGGACAACTTGATGATGCGCTCCTCAATCAGGATGCGCTTCTGGTACATCTCCTGCCGTGTCCAGCGGCGTAGCAGGTCCATGTTGGTCGCGATGATCTCGCTCTGTGTCTCTCTCGTCCCACCCACCCGCGAAGGCTTGTACTTCTCGATGTTCGCGTCTGCGTCACCCTCCCCCCCTTGGAGTGAGTAGGAGAAGCCCACAGGATACGCGAATCCCTTGTCCGGGCACTCAAGGTCGTTGGGGTAGAGGAACATGCTGATGTCCAGCGGGTTCCCGCCAAGCAGGATGTATGCCTGCATCAGTTTGGCGACCGCGCAGGTCGGGGAGCCGTCGATGACGACCCCGATCCGCCTCTGGGTCAGTTCACCCGTGGAGGGGTCCGTGGCGTACAGCAGCCGAACCTTCCCGATCCGCCTCTGCTCTGCGAGGATGGATGCCTCACGCGCCCCGGCATCCCGACGCTCATCAAGGACGAACTGCCGGAAGGCTCGCCACTGGCTCTCGCGAAAGGTGTCGTTGAAGGTGAACGAGGGCATCAGTCCTCCCCGCCGCCAGAGAGCACAAGCGCGATCAACTCCAAGAAGACCGCAGGAAGGCCGCCGAACAGAACCACCGCTCCACCACCGTATGCGGTAGGCCCATCGGTGGGCTTGTTCCCCGCCGTGACGAGGGCCGACGCGATCCCATCCGTGCCGTTTTCGACCAGCACCAGACCCGAGAAAGAAGGGAGGTCGAACAGGCTCAGGCTGTTGAGCAGAGCCCGGATCTTCTCAATAAGAGCCTGCAACTGGTAGATCCGGGCTTGGATTCCCTCGATGTAGGCGATGATCTTGTCAATGATTCCCTGCAAGCCGTCGAGGATCGCGAGTAGGAATGACTCGATGTCCGTGAGCAGCGTATCCACAGGCTTCAGCACTTCATCAAGGAACCGAATCGCTGTCCACTGTCCGGGGTCCAGCCGAAGCATGACCGACCCCGTGATGTTGAGGATCGTTGAGGCTGCGTTCAACACCGCACCTCCCTCGTGATTGATCAGAAGGGTGCGGACATACTGGATGTAGAGCGTGTACGGATTCTCCGTGCGACCGCTCGGTAGCCGGTAGAGCACTGGGCAGTAGTCCGAGTATCCACGCCCTTCGATGAAGAACCCTGTGATGCCGTTGATTGCGAAGTCATCGTCAATGGGTTGCCCATCTCCGTCGTACTTCACGGGGAACACCGTCCGATCCAGCCACAGACCGGGTGTGGAGGTTCCTTTCCGAAGGCGGACAGCGGCATCTTCAGCATAGCCCCCCGGACGGCCCGCGAACCCTACCGTGGGGTTCGTGTCGTCCACCGTCCCCAAGATCGTGGTGTCGGGCCACGAGGAGTCAATGTCTGACCACACAAAGTCGTTGAGCGTGTTGACCTGCTCTACCATCGCGTCAAGGATTCCTTGCGATGGGGTGTAGGCAAGGAACAGGGAGTCTGCGATCTGGTTGACCTTCCGGGCCACCTGCATGGCGAAGGTTCGCGGGTCCGACGCCTCCCTGTAGAAGTTCGGAGTGACACCCATCTTGGTCAGCAGCGCACGCAGGCTCTCCAGACCCGTATCCACACCTTGCCTATAGGTGTTGGCGGCGGGCTTCGGGCCGTCTTCGGTGACAACTTCTTCAACCAGATCAGGCCGCACGAGAATGGCGATGGTCAGAGCCGTCTTGGTCGCCGTGATGAAGTCCAACTGTGCCGAAGTCGGGATGGTGAAGGTCGCCGCTTGGGATGCAGGCCCGAACTGCCCCGCCGCTCCCACACCGATGAGCGGGTTCAGGGTAATGCCCGTGGCGCTGTCTACTTGATCGCTTGTGACAAGGAAGGGCTTCCACGCTCTGTCCACCGACACCAGAGCAGGTGCCCGAGGACCACCACTCAATGCAAGCCCCGTCGCGTACTGTTTGGTCACCGGACGGACGCGGACATACCATGTGTCGGCGTCTTCGCCTGTGACGGTGACCACCCCACCCGTCGCTTCGACCTTGATCTGTTGTGGCAGGTCAGACTTCTTGAGCACACATGAGTACGAGGACCCTGCGGGCAGAAGCCCTGCAAGGGGCTGGCTGAAGAAGTATGTGGCAGCACCCAACGGCGTCCCGTCCCCTTCCAACTCGTCGGGGGGGATAAGCGGTGTGTTCTGGTCGAGCGAGAAGAACACCTTGTAGGCGAGGGGGTTTTCTGTGTCGTTGTTCGTGAACACCGCACCGGAATCACCGAAACCAATGTCCGATAGACCTCCGTACAGCCGCAACTCAGCCCCATCTGAGGGGTCAATCGCCGCCATCTGGATCGCTGGAAGACCCTCAACCAGCGTCGTGTTCCGGTTCGTCTTGACCGCTCGGACACCGAATCCATCCGGCACCGTCGAGACATGGACAAGGAACCCCTTGGGGGACTGGCTGAACGGAGTACCCGTGCTCGGCATCGTCCACGACACCCTCACCGCGTCGGGAGCACCTGTCAGACGGTTGGGGGGAACGAACCTCACCACTGAGTCGGACGAAGACCCCAAAGTCGAGGTGGGGGTCGTCGGCGGTGGGAAGGGGGCGTTCCCTGCTCCCGTCCGCTTGCCGAAAAAGGCAGCGATCCGCCGCAACAACTCGATGAGTGCGAAGATGTCTCCGCTGGAGACATAGGCGAACAACGCGACCACTGTGGTTGCGGAGGAGAAGTCGGGCCGTGTGGGGTCCGTGCGGTCGAGCAGTCGTGAGAGCATCCGACGCTCGTAGGTGTCGAAGCCGCCCAACAACTTCTGAGTCTGGTTCTCCGGGTTCACCTTCAGGTATTGCAGATCGTCCGCGATGTAGAGTCCCGCCTGCCGCAGGTCGCTGATGATCTGCCGGATCTCCGCGATGATGGCCTCGATGATGGCCCGGATGGGGTTGAGCAGACCAATGAGGAACGCCTTGACGATGTTGAGAATGAACTGAACCACATTGAGCAACGCGATCAGGAACGCCAGCACCGAGTCAATCGCGGCGATGACCGCGTTGATGGGCGCAAGAATCGGCTCCAGACTTGGCTGGATGGTTGTCCAGTCCTTCGCCATGCCTACTGCCCCCCGCCATGCTTGATGCGCTGCAAGGCGATGTGGAGGTCAGCCACCTTCTGCTTGTCTTGCTCGACTTGCTGCACAAGCAGAGACTCGATCTTGCGGAGAGCAGCCTTTTGCCGCTTCACAATAGGAGACTCGATGTTGGTTCGCGCACGGGTAGGCCCCCAACCACCCCCAACCGGGATGCCTGCCTCCTCCAGCACCTTCTTGATTTCGTCCGGCGTCATGTGATCTCTCTCCCCTTATTGCAGTAGAGGCACACTACCGTCACGACGACTCGTCCAACGCCTTCTGCCGTGCGATGGCCTCACGCTGCTTCCGCAGCCGACGCTCAAGGCTCCCGTTGGCTCGACGCGCTGCACGGATGGAACCGTCTTCGCGGTTGGCTCGGAATGAGATCCATGCGTACCGCTGGTCCCGCAACTTGTCGTCCAGATTCAGCACCTCCTCGATCAAGTCGGGGAGCACCGGACGCTGCCCCAGCCCGTCGTCGGCAAACTGCGAGTATGTGGGGTCTGTAGGAGCCCCCTTGGGAATACTGTCCAGCCGGAAGTCCAGAATCCAGAACCGCCGATCCAGAATCGACAGGCAATCTGCCGTGTTGGCGAACGGGGCAACCGTGGTCAGGCCAGTCAGGCTCGTCACCACCGCGTTGGACAGCACCCCCAGACCGGACAGGGCGCTCCCCGCCGTGCCCACATCGGAGATGTGGTTGTCCTTCTGGAAGACATAGTAGTCGCCGCCCTTGCCGTACACCGCGCTGATCTCCTCGATCCACGAGAGCATCCGCTCACGGATGAACAGCACCAACTCCACCGTGTCCTGCGTGAACACCGGATTGGGTCGGATGACCTTGTACGCGACAGGCTGGATGGACTCGTTGACCCCACGGGCGAGGTACGAGAAATCACCGGGGGCGACCTCCACCGGAGCCGATGTGATCCGAAGTGCCTGCTGTGCTTCTGCCCCTTCGTTCACGATGGGGAGCACGACATACTCGGCTCCACCGGCTCCACCGAAGGCGTTGCCGTCCGAGAAGCGGGAGTCACCCGTCACATCGAGCACCGTACCGGTGTTCCCCGTGACACGGTAGAAGCCCCGGTTGTCGTCCAGCGGAGCCGCGTCACCCGCGATGTGCTCAGGCCGACCGGGGAAACTCACATCGCCCTCTGGACGCTGGCCGCGCTCCGTGCCCGTGTAGAGGGCTCCTGCCGGGTCGATGACGAGGTAGTCACCTTCCTGCACGCTGGCGATCTGAGCCGTGTCGGTGTCCGTGAACTGGTCGATAGCCGGAACGCTGCCCCCGTCCGAGGTGTACGACGACCGATCCACCGTCCGGTTCACCACCACCTCGTCGGTGATCAGGCTGAACAACTGCTCGTTGCTCTGCTCGTGCGGGACGATGGCCTGCTCCAAGTAGACCTCAAAGGGTTCGCCGCCGACGATGGGGTTCTCCGTCAAACCGGGCCGTGCCAACTTGAGCGTGTTCGCCCCCGTGACCTTCTGGATTTCTGCCGTGTCCTTGACCTCACCCGTCGTAGGATCAACGATCCGAAGCACATCACCCGCGTTGATGTTCACATCGGGTTCATCGAACGCCCCCAACTGGGTGCCCGCCGCCGCCGTGAACACCCGCGTCAGAGGGTCATAGGAGACGGCTTCGCCACGCCGGATCTCGTAGGCGTACCGAAGCGGCTCCAGTCCAGTCACCACCCCGTTCTGCGCCTCGTGCCACCGTCGCAGTCGCCGGATGTAGAAGCGCACATTCTCGCTGGACAGCGTGCCCGACCCGTCGAAGGCACCGTAGTCACGAGGCCCTATGTCGTCGGTGGTCAGGGTGGTGTTGACGGCATCCACCACGGCGGGAGTAGCCCTGCTCAGGTCGGTCACCGGGCGGGGGAACGAGGGCTCCAAGAACACCCCCTCCAGCGCGTAGAAGCCGTATGCGGCCACGGCTGTGGGGTCGATGTCCCCACCCACCACGAAGCGGTCACCGGGGAGCAGACAGGCCACTCCCAACAGGCTGGGGATGATTGCTCCGCTCGGGTCGTAAGCGTTGAGGGGGGATGCCCCTCCGGTTGTCCCGAACCGAGTGGTGTACCACGCATCGGTCGTGTTGTAGGGCGCGGGCGTGTCGAGATTGCTCAGGTCGATGTAGGTCGCCACACCCGCCACAGTTGCCCCTGCCGGGTCGTGGATGCGCCCGTACACAGGCGTCCGCTTGTCCTCATAGAAGACCGTGTTGTCCTCTGGTACGGGCACCCCGACCACCGCGTCATCCGTTGTGGGGGCTCCGTTCACATCGTTGGTCAGGTTCCCGGTGATTGCGTTGTATGTCTTGGCAACCACCGAGTAGGACGGGGTTGTCGGCAACGAGTTGATGATGGACGGGAGCATGTTCCGCACGGTGAGCGCCTGCCACCCTGCTTGGAGCGGGAATGGTCCACCCAGCGCGTCTGCCCCAACCACATTGTTCGCAGGGAAGTGTGATCCCATCTGCCCGATGGCGAAGTAGACCATCCCCGACGCCTTGCGCCCCACAGCCTCGTTGTAGAACACCAACCCCGCTGTGTCGGTGGGGCTGCCGATGGTGTTGCCATCGGCTCCCAATGTGGCGACAAAGGGTGCTGCCGGAACCGAGACGGTCAGGGTCTCGGTCGCTGCGTCATAGGTGACGATGCTGGTGTACCTGACCGAGTACACGGAGTCAGGGTCAACCTCCCAACCGGGGCTCCCCGACCCGTATGCGTCTGCCGAGTATGCCGCGTACTGTTCCTTCATGCTGATGTAGACCCGACCCGACGATGCCCACCCGTGGCCGTTGGGGGCACCCGGAACAGGCTTGACTCCACGCAACACCACGCGACCCGGAATGATCGGGCCGGGAGCCACAGCCTCCACCACCACCGGGAATGAGAGGTCGAGCACCCCATCCCCACCCGCCGTCACGAACGGCTTGTCCGTGGTGCTCGGGTTCTGAGTGGCCGGAAGCATCCGACGCGCACCAAACGCACTCGCCGGGTCGGACAGGGCTGCGGGGTCGCCCACTACCGCATGGCGCACAAGGTAGGTGCCTTCCTTGACCGCTCCATCGTTGAGCGAGGGCGAGTCGTGGCTACGGGCGACAACCAGATCACCCCGCTCCACATTGGCGAGACTGCCACTGGTGGGGGTGAACACAGGGTCGAACAGAAGGTAGTTGCGGTTGCCCTCCAAGTCGAATGTCCCGACAGTCGCGACAGCCGTGTCGGAGTCCCCGTCGGGGATCTCAGCCACGCCCTCCAGAATCTCCTCCGTCTCGTTTACATCCGAGGTCGGTGCCACGGACACCTTGATCCCTTCGTCGGGTGCCAGCGGGGTGTTGCTGTGGCCTTCCCATGCCATCGCCCGAACCTGACCACCGGGAGTACCCACATAGTCAACGGTGGCACCGACAGTCCCGTCCGGTGATGGTCCGTACCGAGTCAGGAACGACAGGTACGCACCCCCGTTGATTTCTGCCGGGGCATTGACCGTGATGCCCGGCACACCACCAAGCGTGATCTGGTGGAGAGCCAACTCCATCCCGATGTCGTAGACGGTGCCCGTGTTGGGCACCTCCGTCCCACGGGGTCGGGCGTTGAACAGATCCAGTGCTTCCGTGAAGGTCAGTCGGTCGGGCAGCACGCTGCAAGTGGTCGATCCCAAACCCGAACCCACACCCAGAAGGTTGTTCGTGTAGCCGTCCGTCGTGGAGTCGATGTAGGTGTCGAGGTCGAGGGCGTAGGTGTACCTGTCTCCCGGTGTCAGACCCAACAGGGTCACAATGCTCGACACCAGCCCCAAGTCGGCAGTCACGATGCCTTCATCCGGGTCGGGCACCGTGTCTGTCGAGAAGTTCACCCCGGAGCCGAACGGCAGAGGGGCAAGCGGAACCAGCGTGTGAGTGGATGTCTGGTGGTTCCACACATGGATGTTCTGGCCCGGATTCCTCACTGGGATCACCACCGCACCGATGAACGGGTCCGCAGACGAGTCCGTGGCGTAGTACCGGATCACCAGTGCGTTCCCCCCACCAACCAGAGAAAGGCCCGTGAAGTCGGCGTCCTGAGATGCGGTGAAACGCCAAGTCACCGTTCTGATGCCACCGGATGGAACCTCAGTGGTGAGCACCCCGTCACTGACCCCATCGCTCACCTGTGCGTTGAACGCCCGCAGCGTGTAGAAGTGCCGATCCCCTTCCCGACAGTGGGCGACGAACCGAGGCGGCTCCAGTGTGCTCAACCCCGTGGGCGCACCCGTGATGTCCGTTTCCACATCACCGACGGTCAGGATGCCCGTGGCACCACCCGGCAACGCCGCAGACGGCTGGGTCACCTGCACGAACATGAGGTCGAACTTCCGCACATCACCCACGGCCAGACCGCTCGCGTCCGGGTACGGGGCGAGGTCTGTACCCGTGTAGAGCGTGGCGGGGTTCTGGGGGTATCCCAAGTACGAACCCACCTCGTAGAGCGCACCGTCCGTGAACCGGATCTCGTCGGGGTACACGAAGTCCCAATCCTGCTGCTCGTCACTCGGAAGGGCGACCGGGACAGGTAGAGCCGCACCGCTCGTCACAAACACCGCCTCGATGGTGTCCGCGACCCGTCCAAGCACCACCAACTCGGTGTCGGTGCTCCGCAGGTAGGGGATCTGGTTGTCCCCAGAGTCGTCCTTGTCCTCACCCAACAGGCACGGCAGTCTCAGCGGCTCCGTGTCCGTGTTGGCGAACTCGACCCGCCCTTCGATGCAGGAAGTGGGGCCGGGAGGGTTCTGCCCGAACCAGTCCTGCAAGGGCAGCGGGAAGGTGTCGTCCTTGGTCGGCAGCGAGTTGTCGATGAACTCGCCTGCGCGACGACCCACCTTGAGGTCGAACTGGATGCGGTAGTCGGGGATTGATCCCACGACCTTCTGGTTCTCCTCCAATGAGAGAGCATCACCCTCTTCGGGCAAGTCCTCAATGTCGTAGACCGGAGGTACCACGAACACCGTGTCGCCGTACCCGTCGTTGTCGCTCGCCTTGTCGGCCACAGGCACAGACCCATTGACCAGCATGTTGGAGCCAGTGAGGGGCGCGTCCTTGGCATCCTTGAAGGTGAGCACACACCCGACCAGCACCCCGTCAACGAAGACCCCGTTGCCGCTGGAATCAGACAGGGCGTAGGTCACACCAGAAGGCACCCCGTAGTCCACCCGCTGTCCCGGTTCAAAGGCCGGGGTCGAGAGATCAGCGTCACCGGACTCCAGCGAGGACAGGGAACCACTGGTGTCGCTGGAGAGCAACTGCGAGAAGTCAGGGAACCCGTTGTCGGGGTCGGTGGGGAACTCCGACAGGGGGAGGGGGGTCGCCACCATGACCGCACGGCCTGTGACGGTGTAGGGGTTGGGGTCAGGGTCGAAGAAGTCATCAAGGGCGGCTTGCAGGGCATCCGACCCGTTGGGGTAGAACGCCCACACCCGCGCACGGGGAAGCCTGTCTTGTGCGAAGACCTCGATGATGTTGTTGATCTCACCGAGAGCCGGGTTCGCGATGACCCCGATGGTCGAGCCACGAGTCTTGACCGTCTGCTCGGTTTCCTCGCCCGGCTCGGGACCGGGAACCGTGACCTTGCGACCCGATGTGTAGTAGCCGGGATCAGTGATCTGACCCTGTGCGTTGAACACCGCCTCCAGACCGGGGAACAGCCGCGTGAAGTGCTTGGTGCGCTCTGGGAACAGCCGCGAGTACGGGTGATCCTCCCACATCTGCTTGAACAGACCGGGCACATCCATGCTCGGGACCAGCGCAGCGAACCCACGCGGACGACCGAAGCCAATCAGCAGGCGGTCGTCCATGTCGTTCTTCACCCGCTTCCGCTGCTTCTTGGTGAAGAACTCCAGCACATCGGGGTTGGGCGTCTCACCATCCGTCTCACCGGGGCGGTCAGCGGGCTCAGGCTCCTCTGCGGTCGTCGGGTCATATGCAGGGTCGGAGGTCTTGTACCAGCCCTCAAACGAGTCCGGTGCCCAGTTGTTCACCACCTCACGCCAGATCAACCGCGTCCGCAGAAATCCGGTGATCTGGTCTTCCCAGCCACCCCGGACATACCGCTTGCCGCGCCCGATGAAGAACTTGAACTTGCCGTCCCGGTCACCGATGACCCGACCGTCGAGGGCTTCCAATACCTGCTCAAAGGCCAGCACCATGCCGTTGAACAGGCTGATGTAGGCTCGTGCTGCCCTGTCTTGATCCAAGATGTCATGGGCGTCACCACGCAACCCAAGTCTGCCCTGCTTGCTCAGATCCACTGACCCCGGTGTCGCGACCACGGCACCACCACCGATGGGCGTGATCCCCTGCGACGACGAAGCGGACTCCACCTCGGGGAGGTAGTCAATGAGCGGCATCACCGAGTAGTAGAACGAGTCTTGGTTCCGGTAGGTGTACTTGGCTCGGAGCACCTTGCCGAGAGTCCTGTTCCGCCGTGAGGGCGTCGTGATGTAGAGGTAGCCAGCCTTGTAGAGCGGATACAGCAGGGCACCATCCACGATTTCTGGCCGCACCTCGACCAACCGCGTGTGCCGGAAGTGCAGGTACTCGCCGGGGTTCAATGCCCCCTGCGTCGGGAACTGGAAGGCCACATCGCCGTTGCTCGTGTCGATGGTGTAGTGGACACCCTCGACCAACTGCTTGCCGGGGATGGGATCACCCGCCGAGTCCACACGCCCCAACAGGAACAGGTCGTAGTCCTCTGTCGCCACGAATGGAGCCAGCCCGGTGAACTCGACCGGGTTGGGGTTGTAGACGGGGCGCACACTGACACGCACCGTGTCTGTGTTGTCGTGATCCTTGTAGAGGGGTGTGGCGAGGTTGACGACGGTGTTCCGCCCATCATCCGACTGCGTAGCCCCCACGATGTAGTAGGGGTAGCCGCCGATCTCCAACAAGTGGTCTGCCCGCATGTACTGGCGCACATCGCCGTAGAAGGCCACAGCCAACTGTCCACGGTCTGCCGGAAGCAGGGGCGTCCCGGTCACCGGGTCGGTGTTCAGCAAGGGCATGAAGCCCTCCGCACCGCCACGGCTCACCGACACCGTGAAGTCCGAGAGCGTCAGCCCCGCGTCCCGACCCACCGCACGGCTGCCCACCTCGACCTTGGGGGTCGGGAAGACCGTGACCGTAGTGGTGTCCGAGGCTCCGTCGTAGGACACAGCGTCGATGTAGAAGGGCACCGGACCCAGCACCATGAGATCACCGACGAGGAAGTCCATCGTCCGGTCGGTCTCCAGCGTGAAGGTGTCCTGCCCCACCTCCAACCAGAAGGGCTTGCGGTACACGGGTGGGTTGCTCACCGTGTACGCCTGCTCACCCCCAAAGGCTTCCAGCACGCCGTAGTTGATCTGAACCTTGTCCGTCTCGTCCACGGCGGACAGGAACTTGATGGTGCCGCCCTCTGCCGAACAGGTCGTGACCCCAGCGAAGTTCTGCAACTCCACACCGACCCAGATGAAGTTCTCCACCGTGTCGGACAGGGAGCGACCGGTCGGGTTGTAGGTGTAGGTGTAGGCGTCTACGCGGGTGGCCTCCTCCAGTCGAACCACGAGAGCCAGAAACTCCGTGATCTCAATGGGGTTGCCGTCGTCGTCCAGTGCCTTGTCGCCGTTGGTGTCGGCCTTGAAGTAGTTGACCTCGACAATCTGCCCCGCCCGCAGAGGCTTGTTGAACAGCACGCTCCCGTTCAATGGGGAGGTCGTCACATCGAGGTCGTTCTCCGTGACCATCTGCTCTACGAAGTACGCCGTCGCGTCCGCGTTGGCAGCGGCATCAGCAGCCGAGATGTTCACGCTGCCATCTGCCGCGTTGATCTCACACGCCCCCGCGCTCAGGAGCGTCGGGTCGAGGAACGACTGGTCGTAGAAGACCGTGCTGCCCGACTGCGCTGCGACCACCGACGAGTCAATGGTCACCTCTCCCGTGATGGTGTCCACATCAACCAGACCGGAGCCATCCACCGTAGGCGTGTAGATTTCTGCACCGATGCGGATCTGGAAGTAGACCGAACCGGGAGTCGAGTTCCCCACATGGGGGTCTGTGGGATCAACCGACAGACCCTCCTCCACCACCGTCCCCAGATTGGTCCCGCGCACCAGATACGCCGGGGCCGCTTCGGGTGACCCCGCGTCCAGACCGAAGCGGACGCTCGTGATGCGTCCCGACCGCAGCGCGTCCACCGGATCCACCGTGAGAGCGCCACCGACCGTGCCCGCCGCCGTGAGCAGCCGAATCTTGAACGGCTCCTCTGGCAAGTGGTTCGTGGTGACCAACTGCACATCTGCGAGCAAGGTGTTGTCGAGGTCTGCCCGCGTCTTGGCCTTGTAGATGCGCCACTGTGCTGGAGGGGCACCACCACCCGCCGAAGCCGGGAACGGGGGCTCCACATTGGAGCCCCCCGTGAAGGTGTAGACCCCTTCCGCGTCTCCGTTGAGGATGTGCAGGAGGTATCCGGGGAGCACCAGACCCGTAGAGGTATTGGGATCACTGAAACCCGTGCCTCCCTCGGTGAATGTCCCGTTGCCACCCTGTGCCGTGATCTCACCCTCGACCGTCACATTGACCGCCTGACCGGGCTGACCGTCGCCGGGGAGCAAGAAATCAGTCCCTTGCTCCAACTCGGTG
>Ga0181578_10004505_pt1 | contig 12385 bp, 10 predicted proteins | sample 071ome_21_FD_148659 | JGI IMG/M metagenome (GOLD analysis project Ga0181578, IMG submission 148659) | Coastal salt marsh microbial communities from the Groves Creek Marsh, Skidaway Island, Georgia - 071401CT metaG (spades assembly) | ecosystem: Environmental > Aquatic > Marine > Intertidal zone... | reverse complement strand
AACTAAGGATTCGATATTCTCCATACCTTGATTTTCATCCAATAGTAATCCAAAGGCTGTTGGCTTGATGGACAAATTTGAATCTAATTTATTTTCAATGATAGCGGTAATCACACTTTTGTATTCATCCAAAAAGAATCTTGCTTCGTCCATTGTTTTGATTTCCTCACCTAAAACATCAACTGTAAAACACGCACCTTCAGAAGATAAGCGTTTCATTACTCTTACTGCATCGCTCAGTTTGGGACCTGCCACATACCTGCGACTTACCCAGCCAACAAACCATTTTGGCATGCGAATTGTGGTCGCAACAATCAACCTTGAGAATGCTGAGACCATGTTTCAACCCCATAACCGACAATTATTGACCGTTTTCATCCTATGATTTCAGACTTTTTCAAAAGAGGAACTTCAAGTTCTTCTAGTAAATCTCTAATGGCTTGTCTTTGCCATCCCTTGAATGCTTTTTTGTCCATACTACATACAATTGTACCACCCGGAAATGCTTTTTTTGTTGCCGATATTGCTCGAATGATGCTATTTTCCCACATTCCAGTAACATTTCCATCCTCATCTTTTTCGAATGGCAAAGCGTAAGTTGCAAGCATGTGGCCTATCCAGACATCTTCATGTAAGCCTAGAATATTTGCTCGTGGAGCATAATGCCCACCTCCGAGTGTAACCACAACTTGGCCATTGCCATTCCAACTTCCTAATCCATCTGACCCGTCTAAACCTAATCCTCGAAAAATTATACCCGCTAACGCCCTAGCAGCCCCTTTATGACCCCATGTTTCGGCAGTAGAGCCAATCTCAATGAATAGAGATGGTGTTTCAATCCATGGACCATGATGAGTGGTTTCTAAACTTAAATCAAAGTCATCAAAGTCCAAATCCAATGAATTTAATTCTCTCCACCAAGAAGCCAATCTTGGATTTGGTGGGGGACAATCCCCACCCCTACCACCATATTCTGGAGTTTCTTCCATTGGCACCTGCATTGTGCCTATGGGGTGCAGGGTAAGCGATGGATTACCACTTGCAGCAGAATGTCTTGATGGAAAAATCACCTCAGTTGGTGTTTCTCCTGTAGCATTTCTCCAGCGCTTATCCAAATCGTCCTCCCAGAGACAACCATCATCAACCCACCACATCCTAGCATGCTTAAATGAATAGGCGACTCTGTTTTCAACATTAGGTAGTTGTTCCCAAGACGCCATTTGTAGTAGTTCATGAGCCTGATTTGTGGAAGCAATGTCTCCCCCAGAGACCAAAATCAGGCTGACCATGTTTGGGGGAGGCGGATGACCGATTTGAAGCAATTGTTGAAGTCCTAAGGATACTAGGGTTATTCATGGCGGTCGCTCCGTGGAAGGTTTTCTCCTTTCAAGGGGAGGATGTCATTATTGATGTCGATGGCGGTATTTCGCATAAGGGCATTACTGCTCACCCATTTCCGTGCGAAATCACAAATGCTGTTTGGTGCAATGCCGGTTTGGTTGCGACCTGGGTAGACCATGAATTAAGGTTGGCAAGGATGGCGCTGATTGATTTTCAGAACGAACTTGAAGAAGGGATTTCTAGATCAGAACTGCGATTGAGGAATGATAATGTCAAGGTCGCAGGTAGTTCGTGGTCACATTCTCTTGATGCAGAGCCAATCGCCATGGTTAGTAATGGGAATTACATTATTTTCGCATTGTACACACGTGGAGTATACTGCATTGATGTTGATTCAACAGAGCTATGGAGGCAACCACTTATTGGTTCAGAAGAATCAAAGATTCCTAATTCTAATTCAATAGCTGAAATCACAGTGGATGATGAAATTGTGACTATATGGACACGGGGTGGGAGATATCGAACTCTATCTGTAAATACTGGTGAAGTTCTTGCAGAAAAATCTCTACCTGTTGAATGTGATATCGAAAGTGTCTTTTCATCACATGATAGATTTTTAATTTCTTCAAAAGATGGATGGGTTTGGGAATTAATCGATGATAATATTACAGTCGCTAGAAAATTGAGAGGTACTATTCAGGATGCGATTTACCATGATGACGAATGGAGAATAATTTCATGGAGAGAAGATATCTTGCTTTCAAATCAAGAAACTGTTTTGCGTGACGAACTAGGAATCCAAGTCGTAATCGAAGATGACAAGTGTATTGTCATCGATAATCAAGGCGTAAAAACGCCACACATGGGATAATAATCACTCATTCTTTTGGGTGAAACCACATCTTCCACAGGATTTTCTGTTGTTGTGAGATGCTAAGAAAACCCCAGGGCCACACTGTGGGCAGAACTCTGATTTGCGCACTAGTTTTCCGTCTTCAACGGAATACTTGGACCACTTTGCTCCTGCTTTAGGACCGTCTGACATTATTCATCGCCCCCTTCGGAATCATCAGCACTTTCTTCTTCCGCAGGTGCTTCTTCTGCCGGTTCTTCAACTGCACTAGAGGAACGTAGTTCTTCAAACCTGGAGTGCACATATTTTGGCTCGACTTTAATTGATTCTTCATCACCGTAAATGAGCGCTAAGCCTGTTGTTATTCCGACGCCGAATCTAGTATTTACATTCTTGATCACAATCAAATCTTTGTTTGCTCCTGGTTCCAAAGATGCAACTTGGTTCAAAATTTCAGACCTAGATGGAGTTGCTTTACCCTCGTGGTTCCAACTAAACTCAATTTCAACTCTGTTTAGTAGCGGATTTTCTTTTCTATCTTTTGTTTGCATTTATATTCCTCCTTATCGAACATTTACCTTTAGAGCATAATTTCCAGCGACTTCTATGTTTAATCTTGCAGCAATATCGGACCTTGATGGGTCGATTATTACCACATATCCTGACCAATCTGCTGAAACTGGTGCTGAAGGATGGCGATGGCATTCGGTTGCATCATCTGCTAATATCAAATGACATTCGCTACAAGCAAACGGATTTTTTGCCATTTTCACTCCTCCTTTTCGTCGTGAATCCACTCGTGGCTACCAAGACCAGTTTGCTTACAAGTCAGACCAATCTTTGACCTTCTAGGATCACTTGTGTCGGGCGATAGTGAAACAACTCTTGCTCGAACAGAACTTCCTACACCTATCCTCTTACCGGATTGACGACCTTCCACAAGTCCCATTCCAGTGTTAATATCAACATGGTCTTCCATGATTTGCGATTTGTGTAGAAGTGCTTCCATTGGTCCAATTCTAACGAATGCGCCAAAGTCATTGACCTCAGATACAGCGCCTTCGACGACTTCATAATCTTCTATGCAATATAGAACAGCATCGAATTCCACTTGCTGGTAAATTGCACCATCACCGTGAATAATTCGTCCCCTGTCGATAGGTTCGTGGTTTGTTGTCACCAAAACGAATCTGTTTTGGTCATCAAACCTGCCCTCGAAAGCAGTTGCTGCTAAACGGTCGATGTGTTCATTGAGGGACTTGCCCTTGCGGATATATTCCGCTGGTATACGAATAGTATCTTTTTTCCTAACTACTTTGTACATTTTTCTCACCTCGAAATCTGCCCAGAATCAAAGAGGTGAAACGAAAGAGGTAAGTTCCTCATCCGTCCTTCACCGGTCTATGCCTCTGGAGAGATATGTGACCTAAGTCATTCTGCCCACCGACGACCCCTATTTGAATGATGCCCTGAATAATAACTAACTCAGAGACGAGGAAACAACAATTCACGGTGATATTTTCACCCTATAAAACCACCATCCAAATGGGCCCGTAGGGCCCAAAGCCCTAACTACCTCTAAAAACCCAGTTTTGATGGGGGAGAACATGAACAGACAAAGTCAAGCAATCTTGTTGTTACTGGTTTTGTTAAGTTCACTCATAATTGTACCATACGAATCGACTGCTGATTCAGGAGACGAAAATACTGCATGGGACCAATATTGGCAACCCTGGGCACAATATGGTAGAGATTCAGGACATTCAAGATTAATTCCAGAACACGGTGATTCAGGTTTGACAACAATCGAGCAACCAGCGGTAAATTGGGTTGCTTTCGACTCAGGTTTGGGAGCTGATGGCTACGGAGTCGCCATTGCAAACCTTTCACAGTCAATATCATCATCTGAAGGGGCAAAAGAACGATGCGGCGAAGGTAAACTCTTTGCTGTTATGACCCATACTGACCCATCAACATCTGATAGACATCTTGCAATAATAGAAGGAGATAGTGCGAAGATTGTTTGGGATGTTAACTTAGGTGAAGCTAGATATATTCGCTCGACTCCAGTTCTAGTAGATGTTGACGATGATGGGAAAACCGAAATTGCTCTTGTTTATGACACTGCAACAGCCTTGAAAGTAGATTTGTGGTCACCTGAGTTGACCTGCGATGAATCAGGTTGGATGGCCTCGGGTCACTCAAACGAAAGACTCTGGTCGTGGACCGACGCAGATTTGCGAATCGGAATAACCAGCCCACACTTTTTCACAAGCCAATCGGATCACTATTCAGTGACCCAACCATTATTGGCAGATTTATCCCTTGATGGAAGTCCTGAACTGGTGATAGCAGCCGTTGACACGACAACGGAGGATCCAACCGTACTAGCCCTCCCGTTAGGACTACAGAGTCCTGAACCTGACTGGTCTGTATCGCTCGACAGGGGCACACACCCATCTGATCCCTCCTTTGCAAATTTAGACGATAATAGTGGTTCCGTGGTTCTAACAACTGTAGATTCAAATTCAGGCAATATGTGGGTGTGGCAAATTGATGGCCCGACTGGTTCACTTGATTGGGAACGAGTTAGCATACAAAACACGGATTCAGACAGTGATACTCCAAGGCTGAGACTACCGGGGCCAGTAATTACCCAGCTGGATTCTGATGCACCACCTGAAATGATTCTGACACTACCCGTTGATGAAAATGGTGCTACCGATGGCATGGGCGCACAGTATGTCGGAATGGAATTAACAAGCACGACAGAATTGTGGAGATTTAGAGCAAAGAACGGCTATGGTGACGCCGAACCAACCCCAATTGACACCACTGGAGATGGAGTAACCGATAGGGTATGTTGGGTAACATGGTATTCTGATTCCTCGTGGTCAACAGATCGAGAAGGCTTAGCAGGATGCCATGATATAACGATTGAGCCCCCTTTCCGAGAATGGTCTAGGACTCTGCAAAGAGGTAATGGAAATGATAATGATGAGATTGCAGTTTCTGCTCCAATAGCAATTGACCTCGATGGAGAAGATGAGCAAGAATTAGTTGTAGCGTTCGGAAGAAGACTGTTTGCATTTGATGGAGATAGTGGAACATCTGCAGACATTAGTACCGGTTGGGCTGCACCGATCGATGTACCTCATAGAACTTGGGCAGGCCCTGCAGTTGCAGATATGGACGGAGATGGGCATTTAGACATCTTGATTGGAGACGCTTTAATCAGTGAAGCTAAATCAGATATTGCTCCTTTGGCCGATGGAAGGGGTATTGGATTTACTCCACCTGACCCTGACCCCGGAGAGATGGTTACCATCTCTTGCCAATATTCAAACATAGGAATAGTCGATACAGATGCTCCTACAACAGCTGTGCTGATGATGAACGGAGTTGAAATCAAACGACACAGAGAAAATGTTGTTGAGTCAGTATCTCCTTCAGGTGAGGGGGGACCTATCTCATTCAGTGTAGATATTGAAGCGACATTGGGAGTACACACTATAGAACTTCTACTCGACACGAGTAATAATTTAACACAAACAAGGACAGATAATGATTACTATTCGACAACTTTGAACGTTCTTGAGCCTTATGTAGCAGAAATCCAAACACCTCTGGAGGTCCCAAGAGCGCTTCCAGGTGGCACTGAGGTAGTCGAGGTCGAAATTACAAGCACTGGTAGCCGGACAGCGGACTGGAGTTTAGAATTTGATGACAGTGTATTGCCCGCTGGGTGGTCATTCTATCCTCAGAACCAAGCTGATTTGAGTCTAAACCTAGTTAGAAACATTCCACAGATTGTAAAGTTTGAATTTTCCGTTCCCTTTGATGCGGAAGGGTCGGAAAGTGCATATGTTCCATTGAACCTATCCCTCGATTCTGATGAATCAATCTTTACAACAGTAACCCTACCGTTAGAAGTAGAAAGAACAAGAGGTCTATCTTTGCAAGGAGCTACAGGGCTTCCAAATGGAATTGGCTTTGGTAGGCCGGGAGATAATGCTCATGTGTGGTTCTTAGTTGAAAATGTTGGAAACGCACAAGAAACCACTGAAATGCAATGGTCATCTAATACGTGGTCTTCAAATTCACAAATTATTGACTATGATGGTGACATCCAGTATAGTATCGAACTAGAACCAGCAGCGAAACGTGAATACCTCATTGAAGTGGAGGTTCCAATTGGAACAAACTTAGGAGAATTTACGACTACTACACTAACGCTTTGCATAGGTTCAGGAGAAGATGAGATTTGTGAAAATTTCATCACTACCATTTACGCTAGTGACGTATCCACAGCCATACCCCACATTAGAACAATTCCCGATACGAACCTCACTTGGAATATTGAGTCAAACTACGATGGAGAAACAATAAGTTGGGATATGTCTGCAGCATCCATGTTGAAGGAAGGTTGGAATTGGTATACCTCGGGAGATTTACAAATTAACGGAACCAAGTTAGAAATGACGGGTCAAAGTGGAGTTTTACATCTTGATTTACCATTTGATGCCCAACCAAAACGACATTTTTTCAACCAATCTGCTAACAATATGTCTGATTATGATTTATCAATTTCGCTACATGTGCTTCAGGTATTTAGGGCCACAGCATCAGTAGTCGAACCATTAAATGATTCAACCTTCAACGTATCTGAAAGGACGAGGTTGATTTTAAGATTAGAAAATCCCGGTAATGGAGAAGATACATTCCTAATCGAAGGTTTCACCAACGCTGGTAATTTGTCCTCACCTCCTGAATTAATTTTCGAGATATCAAATCCAACGAGGACTATAGGGGCAGGTGGATTTTCGAATGTTCCAGTATGGGTTACACTTCCAGAGGATGTACCTGCAAGAGAAAGATTTGAAATCGTTTTCAAATGGACATCTTTGGGTGACACAAATGTGTTTGATTATGCTAACATTACAATAAAAGCACGCCCAGACCATAGATGGCACGTTTATTTTGATGATGGCCAATACACAACCGCAAGTCCAGATGAGGACATTATTCTTCCAATTTCAATCCAAAACATAGGAAATTCAAACGATTTGCTAACAATTATTCCAACCTTGACGATTGAATATGAAGGAAACGATCAATCAATTTGGTCAGTTGAAAGCCTTAATTCTTCTCGATTGGAAGTTAATGCTACTGAGACACTGAATTTACCAATATCAATTCCAAATTCAGCATGGGCTGGAACTACCGTAAACATATCCTTGAATCTATACTCTGATAATTTCCCGATAAACTATACTGAATCAATATTGATTGAAGTCGAGACCATAGCAGGATGGAGGCTAGACCTCACAAACACTACACTCGAAATTCCTCCAGAGGGAGGAGTGGTGAATGTTATAGTTGAACAAAAAGGAAATACACCAACTCAACCCTATTTCTCTAAGTCGGGAGGATTATGGAATATTTCACTCCCTGAAGTTGGCCCTACAATTAACCCAGGGGAATCCTCAGAATTCAATTTCACAATTTATCCACCTGAAAACGCAGTTGCAGGTGAAGTAGGCATAGTTGAAATTACCATTAGAAACGGCGATGGCACAGGGGATATCGAGCAACAAGTGCCAGTTAGAGTAGGTTCCTCTCCCGGAATATCTATCGATTCGAAAGGAGCATGGTTAGTCAAACAAGGGGTTTCATCCTATCCAACTGCCTGGATTGAAAATACGGGTAATGAAGTCGCTATAGTCAATGTTTCAATAGAAAATATACCCTCTGGCTGGGAGTTGATTGGAGAGGGAATATTAGTGATAGCTCCTAAAGAAATCAAAGGAATACCCTTGCAAATTATGCCTGCAAGTACGTGGAACAGTGCTAATCTCCAGTTTGACATTTTAATTTCTCATCCATCACTAGGAGATTCAATTCATCAAATAACAGTTAGTCAATCAGACAATGTGCTAATTTCAAATCCTGTACACTCCGGTCGAACAGGAGAGAAAGTATCCGTATCAGTAGATACATCTGAATCGGTTAAAACATCTTTAATCGAATTACCAACCTCTAGATCAAACATTACTCATGAAGGAGTTACATTGCATCTCGTAGGCATCCCAGCTCCAATTCATACAGCATCTTGTAGTAATTTGGCGGGCCAAATTTCGACCTTAGGAATAAATCCCCTATCTGTAACCTGGAGTAGTTGTAACCTAACTGCAAATGATGACGCAGTATTACGTGCTAATGCTTGGATAAAAACGAGCAGAGGTGAAATCCTCTCCTACAGCAACATAATTGTTGGAAATGGCCAAAATCAAACTGTCAATCTTTCAGTTTCATCATGGGACCCGGAACCTGGTTATATTGTGGTTGAGGTTTTGATAATCGATTCTAATGGTATAATTCTTTACTCCGACAAAACTAATCACATAGCAAGAGAATCAGGATGGAATATAAAATTGTCAAACTTAGTGGTTGGAGATGATTTTATTGAATTCGGAATCGACCGAGTTAATTACCAAATTATGGAAGGTTCAGTTTGTAAAGTAGACATTGAACTTGATAACGGGGATTGGGATAAAACTATCCTCGTAGATATTTACGGAAGCAAATATGCACCAAGTATCTCGATAGATAGACCTGATGAGGTAAAGGACGATGCCCAAATTACTGCAAGTGTGTCCTGTAACGCTCCATGGGATGTTGATGATAACCCAGGAGATGACTCAATGACGGTATTTGCGAGTACACTTCCACTGGTTTCATACCAGTCGAGTGATATTTACTGGACGGTTGGTGTGGGATTACTTTTGATTATCATTGCTTACTTCGGTGGCGTCCTAAACATCAACAGTAAACCACAGAAAACAGAAGAGAAAGATGACGTTGATATGGATTTAGCAATTAGCAATATTCCAACACAGACAGACATCGAAATGGATATTGATGATGTCGTTCAAGAAGACGACTTTGACGATATGTCATTCGATGAAGAAATTGAAATTCATGATGAAACTGAGAATCCCATAGAAGAAATTCAAGAAGAAATTATCGATGTTGATGATGGAACAGCAAGCGGAAGATTGTCGGCATTGAGAAAAGAAATAGAAATTGATGGGGACCCTGCTCAAGAAAAAGATGACATCACTAGTAGAATGGATTCGTTCTTCAAGAACCGTTGAGTTCATCCGTAATTGACACTCCCATGCAAACATGAGAGAGGCCTTAGACACGACGACACCCTTCTCGACAATTGACCCCATGATTTCAAAAAGGCTCAATATAGTTGATGAAGCCTTGACTTTTGGAAATTGGGCAACTGTAGTTCAGCAGGATGATGATTTACGTATTAGGCTAATTGGCCAAGGGGTTCAGGATCCCGAAAATCGTTCTTCAATTTCTTGGGATGATGCTAATTTGTTTTACTTATCTTGTGTTGAACTAAAAGATGGAAAACCATTTCCTCTGGAGGCGGGCGTTTCTAAGGAAAAATTTGGTAGGTTCCCATACGGTGATGGGTCATCAATAGCCTACATACAAAATTGGATTAGAGAAAATAATAGAACGGAGGGTTTTAGTGAGTTATGTACACTTTTAGATCTCCTCAATGGTCGCCTTACAGACACGGAAAAGGCTGAAGGAATCGGTGGATTAAATTTGAAAGGGTGGCTGACAATTGAAGAGGTTAGGGAATTAAAGAAACTAATTACTTCTCGATGTTGGTTACCTGCTGCGGATGAACCATTAGATGGTGGTTGTCAAGATTCAGCTAAGCATTTCGTAGCTCTATTGAGGGCCGCTGAAAAGCGAAATTGCGGAATTTTACTTCGAGTCCACAACTAGAATTCTTTGCCAGATAGCCTTTCATACATAGATGCATAAAGTGCCGCAGTATCGTCTATGACACTTTGTGGCAAAGCAGGGATAGGAGGATCTGTAGCTCCTGTTTCCCGTGCCAATCTCAGTTCTTCTTGATGGCCAGTTTGAATATAATGTTGCCTTACAAATTCCTTCGATAGTTGTACAATGTTTCCATTATTGTATTCCTCTAGGTCCCACCATCTATCCTCATCGAGTGTTCCGAATGAATCGACTAAGACAGGTACTCTTCCCGGTCCTAATGCAAACTCCTTCTTACCGTCTACATGAATCAGACCCCGTTTGTTTGCCTCCCTTTCTATTAGGTCATCGACTTTGATAACTACCTCGATCAGTGAATCTAATTCTTCACCTGTTATGTTAGCAATTTCGAGTGCTTCCTCTCTTTCGATTAAACGGTCGTAGGCTTCGAATTTTGTTGTTACTTCGACGTATGGGGATGGAAGTTTAGCTCCTTCCTCTAATTCCGTACCTGCTGGGAATCCAAGTTCCTCAGAGGTTAATTCACCACGTTTGTATCTTCTCCAACCGGACCCCGAAAGATAGTGCCTGCAGACGATTTCCAAGGGAACGAATACCCACTCACCATCTCGGGGAGTTGTTCCTGGTTCACGATAGATATCGACTCTTCTGACCAGACATCTATCAGCCGCATTCCTCTCCACTATGTGGGTACGGCAAATACCCTCGGCTTCAACAAGTTCAAACCAATGACAAGTAGTACGATTTAACGATTCACCTTTACGTGGAATTAAAGATGGTATAATTTGGTCAAATACTGAAATTTGATCTGTATATCTAAATTCTAGTATATCTGGGTCGTCAGTTGACCATACTTCCTTCACTTTGCCTGAATAGAGACATTCTCCCATGTCAGTTCGGTTAAATCGGCCGTCTTTGAATATTGGCACTACTAATCAAATCAATCCGAGAGCGTCTTCTATACGATTTAATTCAGGTCCAGTGGTTTCTCTGCCAGAAATTGCACCATTATCACCAGCAACAATTCCTGCTCCAACGTAAGGTGAACCAAAGGCCACTGTTCCTACCATTGGAGTTACACCAAGAACTTCTTCAATCAATAGCACTTCATCAGGTAATACATCTGGATGAAGTAAAACTCCATGATTATTAGCAACACCAAGCGAACCAACGACATCCTCTCCAGCAATAGAACATGAGGCAACTGGTATTCCAAAAATTTCTGAGACTATCTCAATACCTTCATCTGGTAGGGCTGGAGATGCAATTGCTCCGTTTTCATTACACAAGATCAAATTGCCTGCGGTATTAACTCCACCTTCCATTACAATAACGTCTCCATAGGAAGTTAATTTGTCAATATCAGATTCTGTAGCGATATCTGCGACGGCTAATCCTTTTGAGTTACCCGCTACCAGGGCTCCGATTAAGTTTGAACCACCTATTGAAATTGGTACTCTTTCTAAACCAAGAGTGTCGTCAATAATTTTCTTTGTCTCTTCGCGAATTTCATGTGGATGAAAGACAACGTTTCCACAAACTGCGAGATAGATACCTATCTGGTCAGAACCCAGGATGTCACAAGTTGAAATAGGCATTCAGTTCATCCCTCCCTGGTTTTCCAAAGTACATGACCTATTCGGATTCTAAATTCTAAAATTGAAAAAAGCCGCACCCGCAAATTTTGCGGGATGCGGCAGTTTGCTCAAAGAGCTGCGGGGATTCAGAAGGAAAGAAGAGGGGCACAGTGACAAACCTTCCCGTGGGCTCTCGCACCACAGTACCAGAAATGACGCAGGTGGGCTTGACTTCCGGGTTCGGGATGGGACCGGGTAAACACCACCGCTATGACCGTGCACCCATCTTCTTTCGAATCTGATAAGTGCAATCTAGCAATAGATTGCGTGAATTGGCATGAACTTATGAATGAAGGGCACTCGCTAGTGCGGTGCATACACGAAAAGTAGTTGCTTCATTATTAGTGCTGCTGGACTGAATACGTCGCCGAAGCTTCGTACTTACATCCGCAGTCTATCAAACTCGTCTTCTACGAGAAATGAATATGTGTCTCGTTTTTGGGTTAGTTTCGAGCTTAGATGCTTTCAGCTCTTATCTATTAGGGCGTGGCTACCCAGCATTGCCTTGTCAGACAACTGGTAAACTAGTGGCCCCGAGCCCTCGTTCCTCTCGTACTAAAGGGCCCCTTCCATCAGACACTAAACACTTCAACCACCAAGCAACAAACCTGTCTCACGACGGTCTAAACCCATCTCACGATCCCTTTTAATGGGCGAACAACCCCACCCTTGGGTCCTGCTGCAGACCCAGGATAGGAAGAGACGACATCGAAGTAGC
>Ga0181578_10004500_pt1 | contig 12391 bp, 9 predicted proteins | sample 071ome_21_FD_148659 | JGI IMG/M metagenome (GOLD analysis project Ga0181578, IMG submission 148659) | Coastal salt marsh microbial communities from the Groves Creek Marsh, Skidaway Island, Georgia - 071401CT metaG (spades assembly) | ecosystem: Environmental > Aquatic > Marine > Intertidal zone... | reverse complement strand
CAGGTTACACCATCGCGGTGCGCATCATGCTGTTTATAATTCTTCCCGCATTCGGCCTGAGCAATGCCGCTGCAACTCTGGTGGGCCAGAACCTTGGCGCCAGGTTGCCGGAGCGAGCCGAAGCAACAGTCTGGAAAGTCATGGAATACGTGAGCTATTACATGCTGGCCACGGCAGCGCTGGCTCTGCTGCTGGATGAGCAACTGATTAGCCTTTTCAGCACTGAGCCTGAAGTGGTGACCTACGGCATAGCCTGTCTGCAGATTTTCAGCTACGGGCTGATTTTTTTCGGTATAAGCGCAACGTCGGTTCAAGCCTTTAACGGTGCTGGTGACACCATGATCCCGACCTGGATCAACTTTTTCAGCTTCTGGATTGTACAGGTGCCCCTCGCCTATACATTGGCGCTCACATTGAATATGGGACCCGAGGGCGTTTTCTGGGCAGTGTTTGTTTCCGATGTGCTCGCTGGTATATTAGGCGTCCTCATCTTCAGGCGCGGTCGCTGGAAAGAGAAACTGGTCTAGGTAAAGCGCACACAAGCCGGCGCTCAAGTTACAAGAAAGGCCAATCGGCAGGAGGCAATCGAACCGCTATGCTCAGCAGCCAACAGAACATAATTAGTCGAGTGGCCGGATGGTTACAGGCCGGAAAATCTGCTTGGCTCTGCACCATTTTAAAAACCTGGGGCTCATCGCCGCGGCCAATTGGCGCCATGATGGCATGCACGCTGGATGGCGAGCTGGTGGGCTCCATTTCCGGAGGTTGTATCGAGGAAGACTTTCTGGAGCAGCTACGGGACGGGAGTCTGAAATCCCGATACGACGCAGAGGGTAAACCTTTTATCATCAAATACGGGATATCCGCAGAGGAACAGGCACGCCTGAAGCTTCCCTGCGGAGGGCAGCTACACGTATTGTTGGAGTACTTCGATCCCGACCCAGAGACACTTCAGGTTTTCAACCACATCAGCGACGCATTGGAGAATCACCACAAGATCAGTCGCATTGTAAACCTGGGGTCAGGTGACATTCATTATGCTGACGAATCCTCGGATGAGGCAGTAGTAATTGAGGGCGACCAACTTGTTCACAGCCTGAGTCCCCACTACAAATTGTTACTGCTGGGGGCTGGTGACGTTGCCCGATATGTTGCTGAGCTTGCTTTGGCACTGGAGTATGACGTGACACTCTGCGATCCGAGACCCAGTTATCTGGAAAACTGGCATGTAGAGGGAGTCAAAAAAACCTGCAGACTTCCAGACGATGTGGTGCGCGAGAATTACAGCAATCCCTACAGTGGAGTGATCGCCCTGGCTCACGATCCCCGAGTGGATGACATGGCATTGATGGAAGCATTGAAGACCGATGCATTCTATGTGGGCGCCATGGGTTCCGACAGGACTTCGGCAAAACGAAGGGAGCGTTTGCCGGAACTGGGGTTAACAGAACTTGAAATTGAGCGACTGTATGCACCCATCGGCTTTCAGATTGGTAGTAAAAAACCGGCGGAAATTGCCATCTCGATTATGGCCGAGGTTACGGCGGTAAAATGTGGGAAGTTAATCAAAAAGGACGAGGTGTGAGTTGATAAAAGGGCTGCATCATAACGCATACCGCTGCAGGGATTCAGAGGAGACTCGGGAGTTTTATGAGGATTTCCTGGGATTACCCTTGAAACACGCGTTCGTAATCGAGCAGACCAGGACGGGCCGAGACAGCAACGTATTGCATAGTTTTTACCAGATGCAGAATGGTTCTTTTTTGGCGTTTTTCGAGGAGCCTGACGAGCCGTTCGATTTCAAGGAGCAAAGGGATTTCGATCTGCATATCGCCTTGGAAGTAGATCATCAGTATCTGTTGGAGATGAAGGAAAAAGGAGAGCGGGCTGGCATGATAGTGCGCGGTATTTCCGATCACGAATTCATCCACTCGATCTACTTCAGAGATCCTAATGGCTACGTAATCGAGTTGGCTGCCAGGACTGAGAAACACGATTCTGCTACTTTTGATTCGGCGGCAGCGCACGCCGCGTTATCCAAATGGCAAAAGACGAAGAATAACTGCTGAATTGAATTTCCACTCCTCCACGCGATTGGCGCGCTGACATCTAAAGAGTGTCCTTCTCCAGAACCTTCATCCTTGCAGGCTGCACTGCTCCAGAATATTGAACTGCCTGTTCGCTTGAAGTAGCCTATTCTGCAATTCCAGATTCTTCAGGGTGTACCATGAATTTTCAATTAGTCTTTATTAGTTTGATACTTGGCTTTGTTGTCGCCTGTAGTCCCAATTCTCCGCCCGAGGAATCCGTCCCTGCCGCCCCGGAGTCTGGAGCCTCGAACGCAGCGCAAGCTTTGGCGTCGGAGCAGGAGCTGGAGCTGGTGGAAATGGCGCGTGGTATTCATGAACGGGTGATTACTCTCGATACGCACGTAGATATCAATACTGCTAATTTTACCGACGTCAACAATTACACAGCCGATCTTGATACTCAGGTTACCTTGCCCAAGCTTGAGGCAGGGGGGCTGGATGTTGCCTGGCTCATTGTTTATACGGGGCAGGGTCCGCTGGACGATGCTGGCTATCGCCTGCCTATGCCAATGCCGATGATAAATTCAATGCCATCCATCGTCTGGCGAATGAAATTGCTCCGGATCGCGTCGGGATAGCTTACGACTCAGCTGCTGTGCGACAAATAGCGCGCAGCGGAAAAAAGGTGCTCATGATAGGCGTGGAAAATGCGTATCCGGTTGGGCTTGACCTGTCGCGGATAGAGGAGTTTCACTCGCGGGGCGCTCGCTATATGTCGCTGGCCCACAACGGTCACAGCCAATTCGCCGATTCCAATACCGGAGAAAGAGACGGGGAGTGGTTGCACAATGGATTGAGCGAACTGGGCCGTCAGGCAATTGCTGAGATGAACAGACTTGGGATTATGGTCGATGTGTCGCATCCATCGAGAGATGCCATCATGCAAATGCTGGACATTTCGCGGGCACCGGTGATTGCCTCGCACTCATCTGCAAGGGCTCTTAATGATGTGAGCCGTAATCTGGATGATGAGCAGCTATTGCGGATCAGGGATGCAGGTGGCGTAGTGCAGACGGTTGCTTTTAGTGGCTATCTCAACAGCGAAAAGAACGAAGCTTTTCTCGCTGCAAGAAATGCTCTGTACGAAGAACTGTCCGACGAACTTGGATTTCAAATACTAAATCGCAGTGCACTGGCAGCGCTCGATATGTCTGGGCAGGACGTCTATCAACAGAATATGGCGCGTTTGAGACAGCTGGCGCAATCGCGAATGGCAGAAGTTGTCGGCCAGGCGCCACCGGTCGACGTCGCCGACTTTGTCGACCATATCGACTACCTGGTACAGCTTATCGGGCTTGATCACGTCGGAATTAGTTCCGATTTCGATGGCGGTGGAGGAGTAGAAGGTTGGAACGATGCTTCGGAGACTTTCAACGTGACGCTGGAGCTTGTGAGGCGTGGCTATAGCGAACAAGAGATTCACAAGTTGTGGAGCGATAATCTGCTGCGCGTGCTGGATGAAGTCCAGCGGGTAGCGGCTGAAATTCAGGGGGTGACCAGGTAATTGGTGGATAGCAACGGTGGACATCTGGCACTTGAATGGCCCCGCCGCTCAAAGATTTTCCCCGATTCTACTTGCTCGCTTTCAGATTCGCGAGTGAAGCAGGTTGACGATTGAGCCACTGCACCGCATTCTCCAACTGGCCGGCAAGCTGCAATAGCACAGCATCTTCGCCCCATCCGGCCGAAAACATGATCCCTATAGGTAAGCCGTCATCGCTGTGATGAATTGGTACTGAAATGCTGGGCTGGCCGGTAGCGTTGAACAGTGAGCAAAAGCCGCTGTAACTGCTGAAGCGCAGCGCATAGGTCCTCATGTCGTCGCTATTCATATCCAGCCATCCCAGTTGCGCGGGCGGCTGGGTCAGCACCGGCGAAACCAGGATATCGTAGGTGCGATGAAATGCTTCCATTTCTTTTGCAATACGGCGAATGCCGTCAATCGCAGTTATGTAATCACTGGCAGCGAGCGCGGAGCCGCGCTTGGCCATTCGCCGGGTTCCTTCCTCGAGTAGCGAAGTATCAGGAGATTCTTCTCGCTTTGCCAGTTGCGGCATAACAGATTGAGCGACATGTATGTTAATTATATTGCCGGTGAAGCCAGTCAATTGCCTGTAATCGACCGGGGGCGCGGCATCACTGACTTGGTGGCCAAACTGCTCGAGCAGTTCTCTGGTCTGTTCCATTGCCTTGCTGACTTCCGGATGAAGATGCGCCCCCAGGGGGTGCTCCCACTGCAAGGCAATCCGGAGCTGGCGACTACCATCCAGTGCGGAAAGGTAAGACTGGGGACCTTGAGGCAAGGGATACAGCGCCGCTTTCTCCAATCGTATTGCATCGAGCATTCCGGCGCTGTCTCTGACAGTTCTGCTCAAAACATGGGAAACACTCATTCCGCTCCAACTGCCAGCAAGCTGCAACTCTACTGGAGTCAGCCCGCGACTTGGTTTCAGTCCAACCAGTCCGCAACAGGCTGCGGGTACTCGAATTGAACCACCACCATCGGTAGCATGGGCCACCGGTACAATCCCCGCAGCCACCGCAGCCGCTGAGCCGCCGCTAGAGCCTCCGGTTGAGTGACTTAGATTCCAGGGGTTGTGGCACGGGCCGGCAAACGCTGATTCAGTGGTAATCGTCAGACCCAGCTCGGGGGTGTTAGTCTTGCCAAGTGAAATCAGTCCAGCCTTGGCAAATGCCTTCACTACAGGTGCATCCTGCTCGGCAATTTCCCCTTCAAAAAGGCGACTGTGGCTGGTCTGGGGCATTCCGGCTACGGCACTTAAATCCTTGACGAGAAATGGAACACCACTAAACGGAGCGGAGGAAGTGCGACCCAGTTTATCCAGTGCGACAGCCAGTTCACGGGCGCGTTCGTAGGATTCCCAGGTTATGGCGTTAAGATGCGGATTGTATGTCTCCGCCATGTTGATGGCGCAATCTACGATTTCAGTTGCGCTAAAGTGACCTTTTCTGATCCCTTGTGCTAACGCCAGGCCATCGAGTTTTTGATACTCGTCTTCAAGCACCAACGACTATCCTCAAGGATTGGTTAAAATTAAGGTTCGTCTTTCGAAACGAGAGAAAGGGAACCGCTTTCCTCTTCCTCTCCAGACATGTCGGACTGCCCGTCGGAGCCATCGGCGAGCTGTATTCGCAGTCGCAGGTTGTTCCGAGAGTCGGCATTATTGAGAGCATCTTCGTAACTGATTCGGCCCTCTTTGTATAATGCATACAGGGCTCCGTCAAAAGTTTTCATGCCCTGCTGTTCGGATTTCTCCATGATTTCCTTTAGCTCAGAAATCTTGCCCTGTTTTATCAAGTCATTAACTCGCGGGGAGCCAATCAAAATCTCAATCGCGGCAGCACGTTTTCCATCAACGGTTGGAACTAATCGTTGCGAAACAAATGCCCTCAAGTTAAGGGACAAATCCAACAACAGTTGCTTATGGCGTTCTTCGGGGAAGAAATTTATTATTCGATCGAGCGCCTGATTGGCATTGTTAGCGTGCAATGTCGATAAGCACAAGTGACCTGTTTCCGCGAATGCCAGTGCGTGCTCCATGGTTTCGCGGCTACGAATTTCTCCAATCAGAATTACGTCAGGCGCCTGTCGGAGAGTATTCTTAAGAGCATCTTCATAACTCATGGTATCCATGCCAACTTCGCGTTGATTAACTATTGATTTGTGGTGGTTGTGAATAAATTCCACCGGGTCTTCAATGGTTATAATATGACCATCGCTGTTTTTATTACGATAGTCGATAAGCGCTGCAAGTGACGTTGATTTTCCGGATCCAGTGCCGCCAACAAAAAGTATAATGCCTCGCTTGGACATAATTATGTCGGTCAAAATCGCGGGCAATCCCAGATCGGTGAATTGAGGTATGTCTGTTTTTATATGTCGGGCTACTATGCCGACTTCTCCTCGTTGTTGAAAAATATTAACCCTGAAGCGCCCGACATCGGCTTCTTGAATTGCCAAATTCATCTCCGGGCTCTTTTCGAACTCCGAAATCTGGTCTTGATTCATCAATTGATATGCGATTTTCTTGGTAGTGCCAGGTGGCATTTTTTTATCGAGAATAGGCACAAGGCTCCCGTGCGCTTTGACCATGGGCGGTGCGTCGGTTGTGAGAAACAGGTCCGAACCTTCCATGTCAACCATCATCTTTAAAAGATCTTTAAAACCCATGAACAAGATGCCTTGATTTCTAGCTCAGTCAATTACAGGTAGCTCAAAAACGCTTTTGAGTATACCAGTTCACTTTGGAAGAGGTATCTTCGATATTGTGAACCACATCCAGGATTAAGGCAAACAATGCCATGCGAACCAGTACCCCGTTATCAGTTTGCCTGAATATGGCCAGTCCCGGATTCTGATTGAGATCATTGTCCAGTTCGTTAGCTTCTGCGCGCGAGTCGCGCGGCAGGGGATGCATGATCACGGTTTTTGGTTGACAGTATCGGGTGTATACAGCCTGATTGAGTCGGAAACGTCCTCGATAAATATCTGCTTCCATCTTGGTGGTGAATCGTTCTTCTTGAATTCGGGTCAAGTAAACAATATCGTTGCCGGTCAGTCCGGATTCCATGTCATCAGTCTCCACGACCCGATGCCCCCGCTCTTTCAATTCATCCACTATCTCCTGCGGCATGCTCAGCTCACTTGGAGAGATGAAGGTAAAATCGACATTGTCGTAAAGAAGCAGCAGTCGTGTCAGGGAATGAACTGTTCTTCCATGTTTCAGATCCCCGACCATGGCAATTTTCATACCTTCAACCGTGCGGTTTTGATTGGCCAGTTCCTTCTTAATGGTATAGAGGTCCAGTAATGCCTGACTTGGATGCTCATTGGTACCGTCGCCGCCATTAATTACCGGAACTCGGCTCGCGCGGGCGAATTCTTCTACCGAGCCCGGCTGTGGATGACGCATGACGATGACGTCACTGTAGCCGCTGATGACTCGAGCTGTGTCATAGAGTGATTCACCCTTGGTAATCGATGAGGCCTTGACGTCGGTAGTCTCGCGCACGTGTCCGCCAAGCAGATTGAATGCGCACCCGAAGCTGACTCGCGTTCGAGTACTGGGTTCAAAAAAATTACTACCGAGTATGGCGCCGTCGAGCGCTTTGGTGAGCCGTTCGCGAGCAGCATATGGCCGCATGCTGTCGGCCACCTGGAACACCTTTTCCACATCGTCACGCTCGAACTGCGAAACGCTCAGGATGTGGGAGCCGGGGAATTCCATCTGCTTAATTGTCGATTGCCGAAGTTGATTTGACCAATTACCGATGCGTTGACCTGACGAGCAGTTCCAGAACCACGAGATTCTGTACCAACCCGAGCCTATGTTACTACAACTGGGCTGTTGTTAGAACTTGTGTCTGGCTCATGTTACATTGTCTCCACTTGCCGCCTGGCGTAAATATGAACGAGAGCTTGCATTGTTCCCGTGACCTCCAACACCCTCTACTGGTACGACTTCGAAACCTTTGGCAGCGATCCCAGACGCGATCGTGCGGCTCAGTTTGCAGGAATCCGGACTGATGAAAATCTGAAAATCATATCAGATCCACTGGTGCTTTATTGCAAGCCGGCAAACGATTTCCTGCCCTCGCCCGAGGCATGTCTGATCACAGGCATCACACCCCAGGTAGCAATGCAGAAAGGGCTCAATGAGGCAGAATTTATTCGCCGTATCCATGATGAGTTTTCACGTCCGGGTACCTGCGTTGCCGGCTACAATAGCATTCGATTTGACGACGAACTGACACGACAGCTTCTGTATCGTAACTTTTATGATCCTTACGGCCGGGAGTACAGGGATGGCAACAGTCGCTGGGATATTATCGATATGTTGCGCTTGTGTGCGGCTGTGAGACCAGATGGAATAGAGTGGCCCATTGGCGAGAGTGGCACGAAAGTCTTCAAATTGGAGCAATTGACTGCGGCTAACAGCATCGCTCACACCGAGGCGCACGATGCCAGATCCGATGTTCTTGCGACAATCGAAATGGCGCGCCTGGTCAAACAGAACCAGCCGCGTCTTTACGACTATGTCTACAATTTACGATTCAAGAAGAATGTCGAACAGCAGTTAGATCTGAATCACTGTAAGCCAGTAATTCACGTGTCCGCAATGTATCCGTCTGGCCAGGGCTGCTTGGCATTGGTCGCGCCAGTCTGTCGGCATCCTGTAGATTCGAATGGCATTGTGGTCTACGACCTGCGAGAGGATCCAGCAAACTGGCTGACTGCGAGTTCAGACGAGATACGCCAGCGAGTTTTTACGCGAACCGAGGACTTACCAAAAGAAAGTCGGCGTATTCCGCTCAAGACCCTGCATGTCAATCGCTGCCCAATTGTAGCGCCCATGTCGATCCTGCCAGCTGATAAAGCTGCTGACTACCAGATCGATCTGGACACTTGTAATCGTCACTGGCAAAAGTTGATTGAGATCCAGGATCTTTCGGTCAGACTGCGTAAAGCATTGGAGCCAGACCGCGCAGACGCGGAAAGCGATCCGGATTTCATGATTTACAGCGGTGGTTTTTTCAGCGACGCCGATAGAAAACTAATGGACGTGGTTCGAGAGAGCACTTCAGAGCAATTGGTTATGTTGAATCTACCGTTCCGCGATCGTCGCCTGCCGGAAATGCTGTTCCGATATCGAGCCCGTAATTTTCCGGAGAGCCTCGATGAGCAGGAACGACAGCGATGGGAGACTTTTCGGCACTCGCGTATGGGCAAACATCAGTGGCAGCTATTTGAGCAGTCTATGAACGGGGCGGAGTCAAGCGCGAGCGATGCTGAGAGTATGCAGGTCTTGACTGCACTGCGTAATTACGTTGCGCAAATAAGCGGGGCTTCGAATCGATCCTGATGGTCCTTCATTGGTTCACTTGGATATTCCAACCATATGAAAAACTTACAAAAAAATAAAAACGTCGACAATTTTCAGGTTGTCTTGCGCGGGTATTGAGGCTAGAATTGCCGCCCGTCTCGCATACTGCCAGTCACCGGGTCCCGGTTATCGCTCACCAAGTCGCCTTTATGGAATCCTTACCCGATGGATGAATTCAACGAAATCAGGCCGTACCAGGATCATGAAATTCGCCCGGTCCTCGACGCCTTGCTTACCAACCGAGAATTCACTCGCAGTGTGGCAAAATTTTATAATCCCAGCCTGGCCAGATTCATGATGCCCGTGCTGGATCTGCTTGCGCGGCGGATGCTTCGGTCCCAGGTGGCAAAAGTGAATAGCGTGGCAACGATGCAGGACATCATTGCCGACTATATGGAAAAAATGATCCGCGACACCACTTCCGGCCTGACTTATTCGGAGTTGGACAAGCTGAAGGGGACTGGCAGTCATGTTTTCATCACCAATCACCGGGACATTGCCATGGATCCCGCGTTGATGAATTACGTCCTGTACAAAGAAGGCATAGAAACCCTGCAGATCGCGATCGGTGATAACTTGCTGAAAAAGCCATTCGTTACCGACCTGATGCGACTGAATAAAAGCTTTATTGTGCGCCGCTCCCACAAAGGGCGGGAGTTGCTCAAATCACTGGATCTGCTCTCTCGATACATTCACTACTGCATCGCTAACAACCAAAATGTGTGGATTGCCCAAAGAGAAGGTCGCGCCAAAGATGGGATTGATCAGACAGATCCTGCTTTGATCAAGATGCTTGCGCTGGGCAGGCGCGATCTGACAATTGGTCAAAGTATTGATGCCCTGAAGTTAATACCGGTTGCTATTTCCTACGAATTCGATGCCTGCGACAAACTGAAAGCAGAGGAACTTTATCAGGTCGAAACCACTGGAGCTTTCGAGAAAACGGATGAGAGTGACATTCACAGCATCGTTACTGGCATCATTGGCTTTAAGGGACGGGTGCACTTGGCATTTGGAGAGCAATTGCAGATAGATACCGACGATCCTGACCAAATTGCGGCGATGATAGACGCCCAGATTTTGGCTAACTATCGTCTTCACGACACTAATTACCTGGCATTGCAATTGCTAAAAGAGAGTAGTCCGAAGCAAATTCCAGAATTGGCTCGCGAGGCATGGGATAGGGACATCGATCAGCAGGTGCAGGAAAAGTTCATCGCGCGATTTAATAGCCTGGATGAACCACTTCGCAAATCGTTTCTGGCTATGTACGCAAATCCGCTAATACGTCGCTATCGAATCGATTGATAAATTTTCACAAAACCTTTTCAAGAATCCTGGTGACCCTTGGATCCAGGTCGGAACGAATTTGCTCGGAAAGCGGACCCGTACACAGGTATTGCAACTGCAGCCCCCATGCGGCACGTTCGCGTGCTCCGCTATTTTCAGTGCTTGCCTTTCCGAAATTGCTGGTAAGCTGCTGCAGCTGCAGTTCCATTCGTAGCGCCTTATCATGATCTGGTGAATCGACATGGCTACTGATTTCCGCTTCCACAACCCGTCTACGTGCAGTTTGATCCATCTCCTCTATGAGATTCATCAACTTCCCTGGAGTCTTGATAGTAAATAAGGCCTTCCAGCGTTGCTCCATGGCTTTGTCAAGATCGGGGTTACCGCTAGGCGGGAGTTGTTTCCAACCGTCCTGGTCCACGTCTGTCAGAGTGTTGCGTAACTCGTCCTCATCGATACAAGCCTGCAATTGTTTCTCCAAGTCCTGGCACATTTTGGCGCGAGCTTGCAACGCGTGCAATGCCCGCAACTGCTTTTTGTCAGGCAGCTTTGTAAACCTCGCTTCTATCTTTCGAGTGAGTGTATCAAAGCGCTTCTGTAACTGCTGGCGTTCCTTTTTTATGTTAGGACTTAAGGATTGATTGAAATCCCTTCGCAATGAAGAGAAAAGCTTACCCGATTCGCGGAAAGCATCGTCGTCCTGCTCGAGCATCTGCTCCAGTTTCAAGAGAATGTCTTTGAGGGACTTCAGAGAGTTATCAATATCCGATTTCAGAGCTTTTCGTGCTTCATCTCGCTCCTTGAAAAGGGCATCGCAGGCGGCCCGAAATTTATCCCAGTGGATGCGATCATCCTTCGCAAAGGAGGGGCCAATGGCCTTCCAATCGGCTTGCAGTTTTTGCGCCTGGTTCATGGCTTCGCGTCGATCTTCCAGTTCCAACAGGCCCTGAGCCTGCTTGACAAGCTCCTCTTTGAGTTCGCCGTTTTTTCTGGCGGCATCGCGTCGAATATTCCGAATACCGTTCAGTGATTCATAGAAGCGCTTCTGCAGCGCTTTCACTTTGGATTGCTCCACCGGTGCATAACGCTTCCATTCATCCTTAGCCTGGGTCTCGGTTTTTTTCAGGTCAATGATCTTTATATTGTCGCTTTCAAGATTCTCGAGAAACTCCTCCAGTCGTTTGCAGAGCTTGGTTCTCTGCTTGAAGTTTTCAGCTAATACCGATTTTTGTTTTTTGAAATATTCTTTACACGGTGCATAAGCCTGATCGGATAGGGTTTTGAATTCGCGCCACAGCTTTTCGTTCTGATTGGAGTAGCCCAGCTTCTTCCACTCTTTGTGCAGATTGTTTATCTCCCTCGCTACTTCCGGTGGCGTAGCTGTAGCTTCGGAAAGCTGCCTCACCGTTTCGATCAGTTCCTTTTTCTTTTCTGTAGCAGCGAATTTTTTCCACCCGCGTAGCTCATTCACCTGATTTCGAAACTCGGTGGTCTGTAATTTGAAATCGTGTTGTGCGCGGCCGCTCAGATTTTTGATATTGCCCTGAATTTTATCCCATAAGGCGCTGGCTTCAGTGCTGCTCCCCGTTTCAAGGGCTTTTCCCAGGGAATCCACCAGTTCCTTGGTAGACTCGAGCAGCTGTTCCTGAAACTGCTGATTCATGATGGCCATTTCGTCAAGTTTTAGTTCGGTCGCGAGCAGTTTCTCAAAGGAGTCACTCTTGGGTGCGTCCAGAGGCCAGCCAATTTCACTTTTAAGTTGTCGCAGCAGTTTTCTAACGGTCACCAATTCGTTGGTTTTTTTGTGGCTGAGGTTTTGTGCAGAAGTAATTATCTCTTCGATTTGATTATCGCGTTGCTCGCTTAGAGTGACCGCTTTAATCAGTCTGCCGAATGCGAGGAGTTCGCTTTCTAGCCCACCGGTTTTACTCTTACTTAACTGCGGAATTAATTCCGGCAGAGAATTTCCCAGATCCCGCAGGCAATTGATATCGTCTTCGGTCAGTTGCTCGCCAAGAGTGCGGAAGAGCTCAATATTAGTCTGCAGCATTTCAGTCAATGCGTGACGGTCTTCTTCTGTCATCTGTTGCGCCGCGGATAGAGAAG
>Ga0181578_10004490_pt1 | contig 12406 bp, 9 predicted proteins | sample 071ome_21_FD_148659 | JGI IMG/M metagenome (GOLD analysis project Ga0181578, IMG submission 148659) | Coastal salt marsh microbial communities from the Groves Creek Marsh, Skidaway Island, Georgia - 071401CT metaG (spades assembly) | ecosystem: Environmental > Aquatic > Marine > Intertidal zone... | reverse complement strand
ACCCTGCTCAACAACAACCCTCGAATCTGGAGCAACATTTTTAAACGTACTAATCAAATAATTTTAACTTAAACAAATGAAACTAAATTCCATCCAAACCAGTAACAAAGTAAGAGTCATCCACCGCTATTTAGGTTTTTTCTTAGCAGGGATCATGTTTATGTATGCCTTGACCGGAATCACCCTCACCTATCGAACCACAGACACCTTCAAAAAGTACGTAAAAATTGAACGGACGATTGAAAAAGGATTGGAAACACCCCCTGAAATCAGAGGAGCAAAAGAAATAAGCTACAACGGTGAAACGGGTGAACTTTCTTACCTACAAGCCCAACCTCCCAAATTATTGGGGATGATGGAAAAAATGCACAAAGCCACGAACAACTCCCCCTTGTATTACCTCAATTTATTTTTTGGAGTAGCCTTGTTGTTCTTTGTGTTTTCTGCCTATTGGATGTTTTTACCCCATACCAATATATTCAAAAAAGCAATCTATTTTACCCTAGCAGGAATGCTGCTTTCGATTCTAATGATTGTGATTTAATCGCTACCGTTCCATGAACGAAGTCCGAGTAACTTTTCCCCTAAGGGACTGAGCTGTGCGGTTGAATACTTGGTTTGTTCCCATTTTCTAGGGTCCCCCGGAAACGCGTGACCTTCAGGAGCAATTCTGTTTTTCCATGCGTTTATTCGCCATGCTTTCAAGGCCTCATTGTTTTCTTCAGCTGGCATCATGGAGATGTACTGTGCAATTCTGACCTTATCTTTAGAATTATTAGGGCGGATACCATGAGGTTCAAGACTATTGAAAATCAACAAATCGCCGGCTTCTAAGGGTACTTTAACCAGATGTTGTTCCAAGCCTTTGGTATCGGGCTGAAACCGATTGCGATCCTCGGGCTGTGTCAGCTTCCACGAATCGTAATTCCTGTAGAGCCATGGAATGCATTGAAAGCCTCCCATATCGAGGTCCGTTTGATCGGCCAGAGCTAACACTCCTTGTACATTTTGAGGTTTCGTTTCAGGGTCGTAATCCCAGTGAATAAAGCCTCGGTACTCAAAGCCCGGTTGGATGGGAAAATTGAGATTGGCACGGTCAATGGTAACCCAGAGCTTTTCGGTTCCCCAGATATCCGCAAAGGCATTGTACACCCGATCGGTTTGTCTGTTTTCCCACAACAACTGATGGTTATATACCTCAACCATGCCTGTTCCTTGCAATTCCTTCATTTGCATCTCAGCACGAGGAGCCGTATACCATGTGGAGGGTGTATTGGGATCTTTTTCTTCAAATTCCCATAGAAAATCAGCTGTTTTTTGGGCCTGTTCGTGTGGGATGGCCTGCTTTACGACTACATAACCATTGTGTAGCCAAAAATTCCATTCTTCCAAACTCAAAACCTTCAAGCTGGCTGCAGTTGCAGAAGTTCGTAGACCTAGACTGCTGCTTTTAGCTGTAGAAGGATTTCCAGGAATGTCTTTGTGGGCATTGTTGGGGATTTTTGTTTCCATTTTCTTTAAACATTGAACAGCAAGATAAGGATTTTTCTAGCTTTTATTCCGATCCGAATTTCTTGTTTACTCAAAAAAGTGCGCATCAAAAGCATTCAAAAAGCGAGGGTAAACAAAGCTGTGAATAAATAGAAGATAACTTCATTTTTTAGCTTTTAGTAAGGCTTAATAATGTGGTCGGAATGCCTTATTTTTGTACTTTAATTTCATCCGCATGATCCTCTTTTTTGGCGATTCATCCGTCCAAGTTTTCGCAGTAAAATGCAACCAATCCCTCTCCTCCACACAAATAGAAAAATTAAGCTGGTTATTCGGTGATCAGCCACTTTTAGAAACATCGATGGTCAAGGGATCCTTTTACGGTCCTCGTGCCACTATGGTGACTCCATGGAGTACCAATGCAGTTGAAATCACTCAAAACATGGGGCTGAGTGGGATAGAACGCATTGAGTTTTATGAAGCTCAAAGCCGGATCAAACATCCCGATCCCATGCTAGTGGCTTTATTTGATACCCTTACTCAAGCGCTTTTCGAGGTTGATATTTTACCTGAACGCATACGTCAAATTCAAGATATCGCAGCCTATAACAAAGAAGAGGGGTTAGCTTTAAGCGAAGAAGAAGTTACCTACCTCAACGAACTTTCCTCCTCCCTCAAGCGACCACTTACCGATTCGGAAGTATTTGGTTTTTCTCAAGTAAATTCCGAACACTGCCGTCATAAAATTTTTAACGGGCAATACGTCATTGACGGAGAAGAAAAAGAATCGAGCCTTTTTAAACTGATCAAAAAAACCTCCCAAGAAAACCCCAATTCCATCGTCTCTGCCTACAAGGATAATGTGGCTTTTATTGAAGGGCCAGAGATTGAGCAATTTGCTCCTCAAAAAGGGGATGTTCCCAGTACCTACCAAAAAAACAGCATACAGAGTGTGATATCGCTTAAGGCTGAAACACACAATTTTCCCACCACAGTAGAGCCGTTTAACGGAGCAGCCACGGGTTCGGGTGGAGAAATTAGAGACCGCCTAGCCGGAGGTCAAGGCTCCTTACCCTTAGCGGGTACAGCCGTCTATATGACTCCCTATTCTCGCGTTCAAGAGGCACGAAAAAAAAGCCCCTTTCCGGAGCGTAAATGGCTTTATCAGACTCCTATAGACATTCTCATCAAAGCTTCAAACGGCGCTTCAGACTTTGGTAATAAATTTGGGCAACCCCTGATTGCAGGATCCTTATTAACCTTTGAGCATCAAGAAAATGAGCAAAAGTTAGGTTTTGACAAAGTAATCATGTTAGCTGGGGGGATCGGTTACGGAAAAAAAGAACAAGCCCAAAAAAGAACACCCAAAAAGGGGGATAAAATCATCATACTCGGTGGAGACAATTACCGAATCGGAATGGGTGGAGCTGCTGTATCCTCTGCAGACACGGGTGCTTTTGGAAGTGCAATTGAACTCAACGCTGTACAACGCTCTAATCCGGAAATGCAAAAGCGAGTGGCGAATGCCATCCGAGCACTGGTTGAGGCTCCCACCAATCCCATAGTTTCCATCCACGACCACGGAGCTGGGGGCCATCTGAACTGCCTTTCTGAATTGGTGGAAGATACAGGAGGAACCATTCATATCGACGAGTTACCTTTGGGCGACCCTACCCTATCAGCCAAAGAAATCATCGGGAACGAATCCCAGGAACGCATGGGACTTATTTTAGCTCCTGAAGATGCAGCGCTATTGGAAAAAATCGCCTCACGAGAACGGGCTCCGTTCTATGTTGTAGGCGAGGTAACAGAAGACCATCATTTTTGTTTCGTTTCAGAAAAAACAGGAGAAAAACCGGTTGATCTTTCCTTATCTGCCTTGTTCGGTAGTGCTCCGAAAACCCTCATGGAAGATCAGACGGTTCCAGCAGATTTTTCAGCCCTTAGCTACAGCAATGATCCGATAGAAAACTATATCGAAGCTGTTCTTCAATTGGAAGCCGTAGCATGTAAAGATTGGCTCACGAATAAAGTGGACCGTTGTGTAAGCGGAAGAGTGGCGCAACAGCAAACGGTGGGCGAACTTCAACTTCCCCTGAGTAATTGTGGTGTGATTGCCCTGGACTATACCGGGTCTAAAGGAATTGCAACCTCAATCGGACATGCTCCCATTAGTGGTTTAATTGATCCAGCAAAAGGGAGTATAAATTCCATAGCCGAAGCCTTAACCAATATCGTTTGGGCACCCTTGGAGGAGGGACTTAAAAGCGTATCTCTATCGGCAAACTGGATGTGGCCTTGTAACAACAAAGGGGAAGATGCACGGCTTTACCGTGCGGTTGAAGCCTGTTCTAATTTTGCAATCGCTTTAGGAATCAATATTCCTACGGGTAAAGACTCCTTATCCATGAAACAAAAATATCCAGAGGGAGACGTCATTGCACCGGGTACCGTTATCATTTCAGCAGCAGCAGCCTGCTCGACGATTCAAAATACAGTGACCCCTGTGGCTCAACTCGATGGCGGTTCCATTTATTATCTGGATTTTAGTCAAGACGAATTTCACTTAGGTGGAAGCTCTTTTGCGCAACATTTAAATGCCATAGGAAAAGAAACCCCAGCGGTGAGGGATGCTGCCTTTTTCAAAAAAGCCTTTAACACCCTACAAACGTTCATCAAACAAGGTATAATTGAAGCAGGACACGATATTGGTTCGGGGGGATTAATTACCACTTTACTCGAAATGTGTTTCCCTTCCACCTCCGTTGGGATGACCCTTGATTTTTCCAACTTCAAAGAAACTGAATTGGTAAAAATTCTTTTTTCTGAAAAACCTGCAGTGGTGTTGCAATCCAAAGAAGATCTGACGGCTTTGTTTGCCTCACAAGGCATTGAAGTTACACGACTAGGTGAAGTCAACCAGGGAACAAATCTCCAAATTAATAGTCTTGATCTGGACATTTCTAAATTGAGAACGTCCTGGATGGCGACTTCAACCGCCTTGGAAAAAAAGCAAACAGCTCCCCGACTAGCGGAGGTACGTGGAGAAAATATGGTCCAACAGCCCTTAAAATTTGAATTTCCCCAAGGGTTTACCGGTAGCCTCCCTGCCACAAAGACTAAAAAAATCAAAGCGGCAGTACTACGAGAAAAAGGAAGTAATTCGGAAAGAGAAATGGCCTATGCCATGGATTTGAGTGGCTTTGAAGTACGAGATGTTCACATGACCGATTTGATTGAAGGGAGAGAAGATTTAAAAGACATCCAATTTTTAGTCGCTGTGGGTGGATTTTCAAATTCTGATGTACTGGGATCAGCCAAAGGCTGGGCAGGAGCGATCAAGTACAATCCACGAGCTAAGGAAGCGCTGACTTCTTTTTTCAATAGGCCCGATACCCTATCATTGGGGGTTTGTAACGGATGTCAGTTGTTTGTAGAACTGGGATTACTAACTCCTCAAGACAGTGAAAAACCAAAAATGCTTCACAACGACTCGGGTAAATTTGAATGTATTTTTACTGCGGTGCGCATCCAAGAAAGCAAGGCCATCATGCTGCAAGGAATGGAAGGCAATACCCTTGGAATTTGGGCCGCCCACGGTGAAGGTAAATTTTCTTTTCCCAAAGCAGAAAGCCATTATGACATCCCGGGGAAATATTTGTATGACGACTACCCCTCAAACCCCAATGGGTCGGATTTCAACGCTGCCATGCTCAGTTCTCAAGACGGCCGTCACTTGGTCATGATGCCTCACTTGGAACGCTCCACTTTTCCTTGGAATTGGGCTCACTATCCTAAAGATCGTACGGACCAAGTTTCTCCTTGGATACAGGCATTTGAAAATGCATTTAACTGGCTTGGTGCCTCTATGAAGTAAAACTTTCTTATTTACCACAAAATATTTCCTATTTTGCAGTAAAAAGAAGAGTATGATACCGAGCCGATTATTTGATTTCATAACCTATCAAAAAGACCACGCCCCCCTAAAAAATTCATTTACCACTAAGTATGATGGTAAATGGGAAAGTATTTCTTCCGAAATGTTTTGCGAACAAGCTGAGCAAATCAGCAATGCCTTAATCGAGTTAGGGATTGAACCGCAAGACAAGATTGCGATGATTACCTCCAGCAATCGAACCGAATGGAGTCTTATGGATGTAGGCTTACTTGCCGTGGGCGCAGTAAATGTTCCCATCTACCCTACAATAGCATCCGCAGATTACGAATACATACTCAAGCATTCCGAAAGTCAATATTGTTTTGTCTCAGACCAAGAAGTATACGACAAGGTAATGGCGATAGCGAAAAATGTCAACTCTTTAAAAAAGATCTACAGCTTTGACCGAATAAAAGGCTGTGCTCACTGGAGTGAACTTTTAGAAATTGGAAAAAACAAACCCCATCAAGAAACCGTTCAAAAAAGAAAAGATCAGGTAAAACCAGCAGATTTGGCAACCATAATTTATACCTCAGGTACCACTGGAGTCCCTAAAGGAGTAATGCTCAGTCATCAAAACGTGGTTTCTAATGTATTGTCTAGTTCAAAACGATTGCCGCTGACCATTGGGCAAGCCTCTGCTTTGAGTTTCCTCCCTGTATGCCATATTTTCGAACGGGTCATTTTATACATTTACATGTACAACAGCGTGGCAGTCTATTTTGCCGAATCGTTGGAAACCATTGCAGATAACCTACGTGAAGTGAAACCTCAAGTCATGACTGCTGTACCCCGATTGCTAGAAAAGGTTTACGATAAAATTTACGGAAAGGGAGAGGAGTTGAGCGGTATAAAACAAAAGCTTTTCTATTGGGCTGTCAATTTAGGCCTGCAATACGAACCTTACGGTCAAAATGGAGCCTGGTATGAATTCAAACTCAAAATAGCACGCAAGCTCATCCTTTCTAAGTGGCAAGAAGCCTTGGGTGGTAATCTAGAATTGATCGCCTCAGGAAGTGCTGCATTGCAACCCAGACTTGCGAGAGTTTTTACCGCAGCAGGGATGACATTGGTGGAAGGCTATGGTTTAACCGAAACCTCCCCTGTCATATCGGTAAACGATATGAGAAAAAGCCATTTTCGCATTGGCACTGTGGGTAAAGTCATTGATGGGGTTACGGTCAAAATTGCAGAAGATGGAGAAATTCTTTGTAAAGGTCCCAATGTAATGATGGGCTATTATAAAGAAGAAGAAAAGACCAAAGAGGTTATGAGCGGAGACTACTTTCATACGGGAGACATTGGGGAACTAGATGCCGATGGATTTCTAAAAATTACGGACCGTAAAAAAGAAATGTTCAAAACCTCAGGCGGTAAGTATATAGCCCCTCAGGTAATTGAAAACCAGATGAAACAATCCCTCTTTATCGAACAAATTATGGTAGTGGGTGCAGGCAGAAAAATGCCAACCGCTTTAATTCAACCCAATGTTGAATACGTACTGAACTGGTTAAAAGAAAAAGGAATCCAGTGTACTTCACTGGTCGAGGCTGTACAAGAGACACAGCTGACTGAAGCAATACAAAGAGAAATTGACCATCACAACCAACATTTTGGTTCTTGGGAACAAATTAAAAAGTTTCAGTTGACCCTTGAAGAATGGACTATAGACGACGGTCACCTGACCCCTACCATGAAACTGAAAAGAAAGGTAATTAAGGACAAATACGCGGACTTAATCGAATCCATGTACGTTTAAAATTTTATTTTGTAACCTCCGTAACTTTTTTGTTCTTTTTACTATGCATGCATAGTATTTTTTATACCTTTGATTGGATGAGACAAGAAACATTTGACAGCGTATTGCGCTCTACCTGGAACCTAGTGAGCAAAATGTACAACAAGGAGGCGACTAAATTTGATTCCACCATGGCCATGGGTTTTGCGCTTTTGAGTATCGATGCGGAGGGGACCCCCTCTACTACGCTAGGTCCAAAAATGGGAATGGAGCCAACCAGCTTGTCAAGATTGTTGAATGCTATGGAAGAACGGGAATTGATTTACAGGTCAAAAAATCCGAACGACGGACGGAGCATCCTTATACACCTTACCCCTTTCGGTAAAGAAAAAAGAGACGACTCCAAAGCGGTAGTTCTCCATTTCAATAAGGTGATTGAAAACGCATTAAGTCCGGAAAAGATTGCCGTCTATTTTGAAGTGATGAACTGCATCAAGGAAAACGCACAAAATTTTGAACATTTTACCCCAACCCTTAAAACCCAATAATTATGGAAACTACTTCACAAAACCATGTACAAGGAGGATCGTTTTTAATTTCAAAAATCGATCCTGAGCAGGTATTTACTCCTGAAGATTTTACCGAAGAGCAGCGCCTGATGAAAGATTCGGTTATTGAATTCATCGATCGGGAAGTTTGGCCTTATAAAACTCGTTTTGAAAACAAAGATTACGCCTTTACTGAGAGTCTAATGAAAAAGATTGGCGCGCAGGGCTTACTCAGCATACCCGTCCCTGAAAACTACGGAGGTATGGGGATGGGATTTGTCTCTACCATGCTGGTTTGCGATTATATTTCTGGAGCTAGCGGTTCTTTATCCACTGCCTTTGGTGCCCACACCGGTATCGGTATATTACCCATCTTACTTTACGGTACCGAAGCCCAGAAACAAGCTTACCTTCCCAAATTGGCTTCTGGCGAATGGTTTGGATCGTATTGTTTAACGGAACCGGGAGCCGGATCGGATGCCAATTCTGGAAAAACCAAGGCCGTCTTATCAGAAGAGGGAACGCATTACGAAATTACAGGCCAGAAAATGTGGATCTCTAATGCAGGATTTGCTAGTCTCTTCATTGTGTTTGCAAGGATAGAGGACGATAAAAACATAACCGGCTTTATAGTCCCTTTTGAAGAAAATAACGGAATTGAATTGGGGGAAGAAGAACACAAACTGGGAATACATGCTTCTTCAACCCGTCAGGTTTTTTTCAATAAAACCAAAGTACCCGTAGATCATGTGTTAGGTGAACGCAATGGAGGATTTAAAATTGCGATGAATGCCCTCAACGTAGGAAGAATCAAACTTGGAGTGGCGTGTTTGGACGCTCAAAGAAGAATTACTACCAAGTCGATTGAATACGCCACAGAACGCATACAATTTAATAAACCCATTGCCTCGTTTGGTGCAATAAAAGAAAAAATTGCCCAAATGGCCAGTTCTTGTTATGCGGGAGAATCTGCCTGTTATCGTGCAGCACATGCCATAGAACAACGGATCAACCACAATTTAGAACAGGGCTTAAGTCACCAAGAGGCTGAACTGAAAGGGGTAGAAAATTTTGCTATAGAATGTTCTCTGATTAAAGTAGGTGCATCGGAAGATATCCAAAATTGTGCCGATGCCGGTATCCAAATTTTTGGAGGAATGGGATTCTCAGCCGACACCCCCATGGAAGCTGCCTGGAGGGATGCTCGAATCGGAAGAATTTATGAGGGAACCAATGAAATCAATCGCATGCTTTCAATCGGTCTTTTACTCAAAAAAGGAATGAAAGGAAAATTGGAACTGATGCCGGCTGTCATGCAAGCTGCCATGCGCCTGGGTGCTGAAAAAACTGAAACCATTGGGGAAGGCCCTCTCGCTCAAGAACACCAATTAATTGAAAATTTTAAGCAATTATTTTTAATGATAGCTGGTAATGCAACCCAAAAATACGGCACTAAACTGGAAGAAGAACAGCAATTGCTCCAAGCCTTAGCCGATGTGTTGATTGAACTCTACTTTAGCGAATCGGCTGTATTAAGAACCCTTAAAAATTGTAAGCGAAAGGGTATCCCGTCCCAGCAAATACAGATCGCAATGACCCAAAACTACGTTTTTGATGCTCATGATTTGATCAACAAACGGCTGAGGGAAGTAATCCTTCATCTAACCAAAGATGCAGTAACGGAACGCAATCAATTGCTCGATGTGCTTCAAAAACACGGAGCGTATATCTATTTTCCTGATCGTTTTGAACTTCGAACGATCATTGCAGATCATCTGATCAAAGAAAAGAAATACTGTTTTTAGCTGACTAAATCTCACCCAACCGGCACCCTAAAGTGTCGGTTTTTTTTTACCTTTTTAAAAAAAATAATGAAACACCCTTACTACATTTTATTGATCAGTTTAAGCCTAAGCCTAGGTTATGCCCAAGAAGACCAAAAACTCTATGAGATCATCAACGCAGTTTCTTCCGAACACTTGAAAAAAGATGTCGTGAAATTGGTAGGCTTTGGAACCCGACATACATTAAGCGACACCCTATCGGACTCCAGGGGAATCGGGGCGGCAAGAAGATGGATAAAATCAGAATTTGATAAAATTTCTGAGAATTGTAACAACTGTTTGGAAGTGTTTTACCAAAAAAACTACTTTACCCCCCAAGACGGAAACAGGATTGTAAAACCCGTATGGATCAACAATGTGCTTGCTATACAGCGAGGTACCACCCATCCCAATCGTTACATCATCATGAGTGGAGATATCGATTCTAGAATTTCTGTTCCCACCAATTACACCGACGACTCCCCCGGTGCAAACGACAATGCCTCGGGCATGGCAGGAACCTTGGAAGCAGCAAGAGTATTGTCAAACTACACTTTTGAAAACAGCATACTCTACGTAGGGCTTGCGGGTGAGGAACAAGGGCTTTTTGGCGGTAAAGGCTTAGCAAAGCATGCGCAAGAAGAAGGTTGGGAAATTATCGGAATCCTAAACAACGATATGATAGGAAACATCAAAGGAGTGGATGGTGTGATTGACAACCGAAGCTTTAGAATTTTTTCGGAACCCGTACCTGCAAATGAGTCGGAAGAAGCTCGAAAAGCGCGTCGCTTTTACGGAGGGGAAGTGGATGGCAATTCAAGACAATTGGCGCGTTATGTCTATAAAACAGTAAAACACTACCTGCCCGAGATGAATCCTATGATGATTTACAGATTAGATCGTTTTGGCAGAGGGGGACATCATCGGCCTTTTAATGACTTGGGCTATCCGGGTATTCGAATTATGGAAGCCCACGAAAATTACGTGATGCAACACCAAGACATAAGAACCGAAAACGGAATAGCCTATGGGGATGTACTTTCTGGGGTTGACTTTGAATATGCTAAAAAATTAACCGCTGTCAATGCAATCAATCTAGCCAGCTTGGCTTGGGCACCGCCAGCCGTAAAGAAACTTTTGATAGGAGGAATTGTACAGGCCTCTGCAAAGTTTAAATGGGAAAAAGTAAACGACCCTAATGTAAAAGGGTATAAAATTTATTGGAGAGCAACCACAAGTCCCCACTGGGAATACGAGCGTTTTGTGGGAAATGTAGATTCACATACGTTAGAAGGGATTGTAATTGACAATTATTTCTTTGGAATTGCTACGGTTGGAACAAATGGTTTCGAAAGCCCAGTGGTTTTTCCCAACGGTATATTTAGGGACTAACAATACTTTGTGTTTAGAAATGTATGTAAGACCCAGTTTTTTGAAATTTAGATCTTTTGAAAAATTTATCTTAAAAAGTTACACATCTAACTTTCCCAAACAAAAATATATTATTAATCTATACTTAATTGCAACTTACGAAACGAAGCATCAAGAAAATATTCATTGTTTTCAAGTTGAACTGGAAGGCTTGTGAAATTTTCTTTTAAATATCTATATGATATTGGCAACCCCTCATCTAATGTAATTAGAAACTTATATTTTAATCCAGGAGTAATAGAAATAGGTAAACCATCTAATGACAAATTTTGTCCTATACCCGTCTTGCCAAAGCTAAATTCATTTCCATTTATAGTTGTTCGTAAAAGTAAATCCAAAGTTTCAGAACTTGTATTTGAATTTGATAAATCTAAATAACCAATAAGTTGATTTTGATTAACTAATTCAAAAAGGCTAATATTAGGTTCTATTTCTGAATTATTAAATATAATTTCCCAATCTGAAGAACTTAAAGCGGGATATTTTTTTATAGTAAAATCAAAATCACTTAGGTTATTAATAAAGAAATCTTGAGTGAAATAAATATCATTCGTTACACGTGTTACACCAAACGCTTTAAGATCGTCAATTAATACTTCTAATTTTGTGTTTGTGGTCACATTGTTTTCATAGAAATTTTTATAGGTAAGTTTATATTCAACTGAAAATTTTATTTTTCTATTATTGAATCCTGTAAATCGTGCTGAAGCTTCAAATGGTATATTTTGTTCAAATACTTCATTTTCACGGATAATTACATTTTTACTATTAGGAAGGACTGCCCATTGACTATCATCACTAGTAGTAAAAGTGTCCCAATTATTTTCTTCATAAGCTATTTTAATAGGTCTTGTTATTTCAATCGTGTCCTTCAAAGAATAAATATAATTTTTATTTAAGGTATCTACTTTAGTTAATACTAGTTTAGAACTAAAAGAACCATAATCAGAATAAACTACCTCAGCACTTAGGGATTCTTTAATAGAAGAGGGGTTTCCTCCCGGAAATATCCATTCTATAGAATCAATATCCTGATCTAGCAAAACTGCTTTATAAGTAATAGGTACGTTAAGTTGTCCATTATTTCTGTTTGATCGAAAAATTAAAGTTGAATCAGGAACTATACGTGCTTTAATATCAGTATTTCTTACTACACGTATAAACTCAATGCCCTCTAATTCATTGGAACATGAAGTTAATATTATAAATATTCCCATTATAAAATTTTTCAAACAAAAGAATTTAAAGGAAAAATTCACTTTTAGTAATAATTATCAATACTAATTCTTCTATAATCTCCACGTCTATTCCTTAGATAAGGGCTAAAATCAAAGGTGACAAAAATTTCTATTGTACTTGGAGAATAAACTGTTGTATTAACAGGATTTTGAAAAGGAAAATTGTAAAGAGCACCAAATTCAAAGTTTTCATATGCTAT